>Ga0209517_10003029_pt1 | contig 23116 bp, 16 predicted proteins | sample PeaSoiMetSII2010_FD_187695 | JGI IMG/M metagenome (GOLD analysis project Ga0209517, IMG submission 187695) | Peat soil microbial communities from Weissenstadt, Germany - SII-2010 (SPAdes) (version 2) | ecosystem: Environmental > Terrestrial > Soil > Wetlands > Peat | place: Germany...
ATTCTGCGCGGCGTGGATGGCATCGTGTTCGTGGCCGATTCCCAGCAGGAGCGCATGGACGCCAACGTCGAAGCGCTCGACAACCTGACCGCCAACCTGAAAGAACACGGTTACGACTTCAATAAGATTCCCTACGTTCTGCAACTGAATAAGCGCGACCTGCCAAATGTGCTGCCGGTGGACGCCCTCTCCAAAGAACTGCGCAAGAAAAACGAGCCGGTGGTCGAGGCGGTAGCCTTCCAGGGCGTGGGCGTGTTCGAGACGCTCAAGGAAATCGCCAAGCAAGTGCTGACGGAGTTGAAGCAGGGGGGGTAGGACAGTTGTCAGCTCTCAGTTGTCAGCTCTCAGTAAAACCGCAAAACAACCTTTCTGTAGAGACGCGGCTTGCCGCGTCTTGGTAAAACCAACACTATTGCAGCGACCCTGATAGCTCTTCCCACTCATTCATCAGATCCTGCAGCGCGCTCTTGCGATTGGCGAGTTCCTGCGTCTGGCGCTGCGTTTCTTCCGCACTGACAAAGCTCTGGAGTTCGGTTTCACACAGGGCAATCGCGGCCTCGGCGCGGGCAATCTCTTCTTCTGTTTCGTGCAGACGATCTTCCATCTGCTGGCGCTTGATTGGGTTCAGGCGCTTGGCTTTGGGATCGGCGGCCTCGGCGGGAGACGCGGCAAGCCGCGTCTCTACAGCGGATGGTTTCCCTCCGTTCGCGGGAACAGTTGGCGGCGTAGATAAAATCCCGGACGGCTTCGGTACTTCTGGAGCAACCGCGGCTCTTCCCTGCTTGCGCCAGAGGTAGTCTTCGTAATTTCCTGGATAGATTTCTACTTTGCCGTCGCCGATTTCGAAGACTCGGGTGGCCAGTTTGTCGATGAAATAGCGGTCGTGGGAAACGAAGACTACCGTGCCGGTATACTTCATCAGAGCTTCGAGCAGGACGTCTTTGGCGCGCAAGTCGAGGTGGTTGGTGGGTTCGTCGAGCAGCAGGAAGTTGGCGGGGTGCAGCAGCATTTTAAGCAGTGCGTAACGGTTGCGCTCGCCTCCGGAGAGGACGCCGATGCGCTTGAAAACATCGTCTCCCGAGAAAAGAAAACAGCCGAGCAGGCTGCGCAGCTGGGTTTGCGTGGAGGCGGGCGAGAGTTCTCCCAGGTCATCGAGTATCCGCGCTTCGGGATCGAGTTCTTTGTATTGATCCTGCGCGAAGTAGTCGGGACCGACGTTGTGGCCCAGCTTGTATTCGCCGGCGGTTAGGGGCTCCTGAGCGGCCAGCAGTTTGATCAGAGTGGACTTCCCTGCCCCGTTGACTCCGACCAGTGCGACGCGCTCGCCGCGCTCGATCATGAAATTTACTTTCTCAAATACTTTGAGTTCATTGATGCCGCGCTCGCCGTAACTTTTCGCGACGTCCGTGAACTCGGCTACGATACGCCCGCTCGGCTTCGGCTGCGGAAAAGAAAAGTGGACGGTCTTTTCTTCTTCCGGAATCTGGATCCGCTCCATTTTTTCGAGTTCTTTGATACGGCTTTGGACTTGCTTCGCCTTGGTCGCCGTGTAGCGGAAGCGGTTGATGAAGACTTCGAGTTGCTCGATACGGTCGTGCTGCGTTTTGTAGGCGGATTCCAGCTGCTCTTTGCGCGCGGTTTTGCCGGCCAGGTACTGGTCGTAGTTGCCGGCGTAGAAGTGGATTTGCTTGTTCCAGATTTCCACGATGCGCTTGACCGTAATGTCGAGAAAGTAGCGGTCGTGCGAGATGAGGACAAACGCGTAGGGATAGGTGGTCAGGTACTCCTCGAGCCAGTTGCGGGCTTCGAGATCGAGGTGGTTGGTGGGCTCGTCGAGCAGCAGCAGGTTGGGCTTCTGCAGCAGAAGTTTGGCTAGCGCGACGCGCATTTGCCATCCGCCGGAGAATTCTTCGGTCTGGCGCTTCCAGTCGTCGCGATGGAAGCCGAGTCCGGTGAGCACCTGGCCGACCTGGGCTTCGAGCGTGTAGCCGTCGCGGGCTACGAATTCGTGTTCGAGCTTCTGGTAACGGTCGGCGACGCTCGCATATTCAGGGCCTTCGTGGTCGAGTTCCGACATGCTGCGCGTGAGCGATTCCATCTCTTTTTCGATGGCATCGAGTTCGGCAAAGACGGACATGCACTCGGCGAAAATAGTGCGGCCGGTCAGGGTAAGGCCGTCCTGCGGAAGGTATCCGGTGGAGATGCCTTTGGCGCGCAAGATGGCGCCGTAGTCGAGCGACTCGCTTCCGGCGAGGATCTTCATGATGGTGGATTTGCCGGTGCCGTTGGCACCGACTAGGCCGATGCGGGATTCCGGCGTGATCAGCCAGTCGGCGTTCTCGAACAAGAGCTTGTGGCCGTAGCGCTTGCCGGCGCCGGAGAGTTGGATCATGGGTGTCTCTATTTAAATATAGCGGACGGGAGGGGTAGTTCTCAGTTCTCAGTTCTCAGTTCTCAGTTCTCAGTTCTCAGTTCTCGGTAAAAGCAGTATTTGACAATGTGTCACAACTAGTGGCACAATCTCATTATGCCCAGTGTGAATATGCGCCAGCTTCGGGACACCAAGCGGCTGAAGGCTTGGCTGCGTGCCGGGAAGACTGTGGAACTCCGGGAGCGCGACGAGGTGATTGCCCGCATTGTTCCAGAGGGATCGCCTCCGCAGCCTGGCGATTGGCCCGACTTCGCGGCTTTGCGTAAGGAAATCCTGGGCGATCGCGTTCTGCCTGGAGCCGATCTTCTGATTGAAGAGCGTGGCCGCTATTGAGCGTCTACGCCGACACATCGTTTTTCGTTTCTCTCTATCTCACCGACCGGCATACTACTGAAGCGGAGCGGCGGCTGGCATCGCGACCAACTCTTTGGATGACGCCGCTGCACGTCGCCGAGTGGACACACGCCGTCGAACAGCACGTATTCCGCAAAACCATTTCGCGCAGTGAAGCGGATCTCTTTCTGCAGCGGTTCAACGATCATCGTGCCCACGGTCTGTGGAGGGAAGCGGCGTTGCCCGAACGCGCCTTTGAAGTCTGTGCGCAACTTGGCCAGCGATTTGGGGCGCAGTTGGGTGTCCGTACGCTTGACTCATTACAGGTGGCCGCAGCGCTGGAACTTAAGGCCGAGCGTTTCTGGACGTTCGATCAGCGGCAGGAGAAATTGGCGAAGGCCGCAGGGTTAAAAACAGGCTGAGCCCGGCGTGCCCTTCGGCTTGCTCGGAACAGGCTCGTTTTTCGGCAAGCGCTAGCGAGCTGCAGCCATGCGGGCTATGCCGAGGTGCTCCATCGCGCGGTCGATTACGGTCTGGAGTTCGTGGGCGTACTTGACTTCCCGGCCCTTGGCCAGGATAGCGCGCGCTTTACCCGCGTCGAACCAGGTGGGATTACGGTCGTCTTCCTCGGGGCGGCGAGTTTGGCGGACGTCCATCAAGAACGCTTTGACTACATATTCCTGCACGCCGCCCTGCTGCCAGAAGACGCCCTTGGAGTGAATGTAGATGTGGAAATGGCGGGGCTCGATGGTGCCGATGGCGCCCGCTTCTTCTTTGGCTTCGCGTTCGGCGGCCTGGCTGTGCGAAAGGCGGGGCTCGGGGGCTCCCTTGGGAAACGTCCACTTGCCGCCGCCGTTGGTATTGACCAGCAGAAACTCGGCGTGCGAATTGACCCGCCGGTAGCAGACGGCAGCCACCTGCAGGGGCAGCGCGAATTGAGAGACGCGTGGCGAGCTCATCATTCGCAGTTTACTGCAAAGATATTTCGGGAATGTTAAATAGCAACGAAAATTGTGCACACTTTGGTACCCAGTCTCAGTTCTCAGTTGTCAGTCGTCAGCGACGGGGCAATACAAGGAAACCATAATCGTGCTACTGAGAGCCGCTTCCGAAGCTCAGGCCGCTGAGGCCGGCCCTTCTCTTACTATCGATTCCTCGGCTGGCCATCAGCACTTGAAAGCTTTCTCCCATGCCTACGGGAGTTACCAGGTGTTTGAGCTGGAGGGCTACCTTTGCCCGTTCTTGCGGAAGGCGGCAGTCTTCGAAGGCGTCGGCAAATTGATTTTTCTCGCCAATACCCAACAGGAATTGCGATTGTGTTCGCAGCTTTTCTACCCGCATGCCTTCTTGCTCGCATGCGGCGGCCAGGGCGGTGAAATTGACGTGGGCGGTGAGGTCTTGCTCGCCGGGAGCCTGGTACGGGTCGGAGCTGGCGGAGTGATGGCGATACGCCATGAGGGTGCCGCGGTGGCGTCCGGCTAGTTGTTGGTTGCGCGTATAACCGTAGTCAATGACCATGACCACGAGCAAGCCTCGTTCGATGGTGCGCGCGATTTGCCGCATCCAGTCCTGCGCGACCTTGGGCACTTCGATGCGCTCGCCTGCTTCAGGATGGACGCCGTAGCGGTCGAGGAATTCCAGTTCTTCGGCGAGCGGCGGGAGCCAGGTTTCACGCAGCCGATTGTTTTCGAGCGCGAGGTGGAGTTTGCCGTGCGCGCTGAGAATTTCCACGGGGAGCGCGTCGAAGAATTCGTTGGCGAAAACTATGAGGGGAGTTTCAGGCGCGAGAGTGCGGCTTGGGCCGGTCGGCCGTCCCTCCGGGATTTGGTCGTCCTGCTCTCTTGTCCCAGCGCTGAAGCGCTGGGCTAGGTTCGGCCGTTCCTCCGGAACCGCAGCTTTGCCGGCATCAAGATGCTCGCGCAAGGTTTCTTGCAGTCTCGCTCGCAATGCGGGTGAAGCCTCCTGCAAGGTGTAGGTGAGGGCGGCGAAGAAGTCGGGGAATTTCTTGTTGGACCAATCGAGCACATCGCGGGCGAATAAACCGCGACCGGGGCCGAGTTCGAGGATTTCGATCTTTGGAGGGCGGTCGAGCGCTTGCCATATCTCGTCGAACTGGCGCGCCAGCAGGCGTCCGAAGACGGCGTGAACGTCGCTTGACGTATAGAAGTCTCCGGCCTTGCCGAATTGACCGGCGTGGGCCGCATAGTAGCCGTGGGAAGGATCGTAGAGGCAGACCTGCATGTAGCGCGAAAAGGGGATGGGGCCGCGCCCGCGGATTTCGCGCTCGATTTGTTCGCGGAGGGACGACTGGACAGGCAATCGGCTAGCTCCCCTCGTTTCCTTGTTTGGCAGGCGTCGGGCTGTGGGGGACGGCGCGATTCTGCGGAGTGCGGGTAAACATTTCGACGAAATAGTCGTGCAGTCCGTCATAGAGCTGGCGCTGAAGATGCCAGGCGAACTGGGGATGATCGAGGTCGCGGGGATGAATCGGCAAAACGTAGGTGTGAACGGGGACGGTGGAGTTCTTCAGATCGATCAGAACTTCGATCACTTCGCGATTTTCGCGCGCCGAAAAGGCGAGCAGCGGATGATCGTAGAGCTTGAGGTGTTCCTGAACCATTCCGAGTTTGCTGGAGCCTGACACGCATCCATTCTACTTAGATTAGCAACTTGCGGTGAAACTCCAGTACCCACAACCAGCGCCTAAAGGCGCTCTCATAACACAGACTTACGGTATGCCTGAAGGCATACCCTGATACGAATCTTACTTTCACCATGGGCGGTTAAGCTAGACGGGGGAGACGCCCGTCCCTCCACCATAGGAATCATCGCGCGGCTGCGGCCCTAGGCTGCCATGCGGAGCGAGTGGCGTTGCTCGTGAAAGGCGCGCTTGACCGGCGGCATAGCGAGATAAAGGATCACGACGACGTTGATGATCCCGAAAACCAGCGGAATTCCGTGCACGACAATCAGAACCGGCAGTAGCAAGACCAGGCCAACCGCGGAAAGAAACAGGGTGAGCAGACGGCCCCAGTTTTGCATTCTTAGAACTCCGTAGCCGGCGAGCAACTGAACGGCTGCAAACAAAATAATCACCAAGCTGGCGAGGTGCCCAAAACCGGCAAAAAAGCGCCCAGTGGCATTGCCCTCCGAGGCCAGAGCAGCAAGCTTGACGGCCAGACTGGTGAACAGCAGGAGCGACAGACCGAACAGCAGCCCGAGCACCCCGCGCAGAATCTGATAAACGCCGACCAGGGTGACGCCAAGTGGACGCATGAACCCTCCTACAGTTGGGAGAAATATAGCACAAGGGGCAAAGTGTAGGTCTCAGGTGTCAGGTGTCAGGTCCCAGGAAGACCTGGGGCGCTCGCGGTGCCGGGGTTCTCCTGAGACCTGACACCTTGGACCTGAGACCTTTTCTATTCGTAGCGCAGAGCTTCGATAGGATCGAGGCGTGAGGCCTTGATGGCCGGGAGCATGCCGCTGATGACGCCGACGAATCCGAGGATCATCGTGGACGCGAGCAGAGTGGTGGAATCGATGGTGAGATGGATGTCGCCTTCGGTGCCATTTTCTACGAATGCGCTCCACAGGGTAAGCGATCCCACCGACCACGAGACAATGTAAGCGAGAACCACGCCGGCGAGTCCACCGAGTAGCGTGATGGCAAGGGCTTCGGCGAGGAACTGGATCAGAATGTGCCAACCGCGGGCGCCGAGAGCTTTTTCAACGCCGATCTCGCGGGTGCGCTGGGTAACGGAGACCAGCATGATGTTCATCAGGCCTACGCCGCCGATGCCGAGCGTAAGCAGTCCGATGAACCCGAGCAAGATTTTGATGCCGGTGGTGATGACGCGCAGGTCAAGCAGATCGGCGAACACGTCGAAGACAAAGACGGCGCGCTTGTCCTTGGGATCGAAATCGTGGTGAAAGGCCATCGACCGGCGCACCGCGTCGGCGACTTTCAAGTGGTCGCCTTCGTATTCCATGGCGACGGCGTTGAGGTAATAAGTGTTGGTAAGATCGCTCATGGCGCTGTACGGGATGTACAGCTTGCTGTTCATGTCTTCGTCGCCATTCTGAATGACGTGCTTGAGCACGCCGACGACCTCATAGGAAATGCCGTCGAGCCGCACTTTTTCGCCGAGCGCGTTCTGTCCGGAAAATAACTTCTTCTTAACGTCGGCGCCGAGGATGGCGACGCGGCTGCGTGTGTTTTCATCGAGGTCGGTGAAGAAACTGCCATCTTCGACCTCCATGCGGCGCATCCGCGAATAATACGGATAGACTCCGCTGACGCTGTAACTGCCGCTGCGCGTCCCGTAAGCAACCGTGCTTTGCTTGGCGGTTTCCGGTGAGATGCGCTTCAGCAGAGGAACCTCGGCCTGCAGGTAGTCAAGATCGTTGACCGTGAGTTTGACTTCGCTGCCGGCCTTGGTGCCGCCCGCTTGCATGGAGGTGCGTCCGGGAAAGATGAAGACCAGGTTCGTGCCCCAGGAACGGAAGGCGACCCAGAGCCCGCGCTCGAAACCGGAGCCGTAAGCGAGCAGCAGCACAACGGTCGCGATACCCCAGGCCATTCCGAGCATGGTGAGGATGCTGCGGCGGCGGTTGTGCTTCAGCGCGTTGTAGGCCTGGCGACCGAGTTCGAGAATCATAATTAGTCCGAGAAACTTGCGAAAAAACTCGGGTTCGTATCAGGGTATCGCTTTAGCGATACCGTATATTCTTCAAGACCAGAAGCCCCTTCAGGGGCTGGACGTCGACATCGAACCCTTTTTCTTGCTCTCTGCCGACAGCGCCTAAAGGCGCTCTCATAACCCCGCGATTGTGGCATGCCTGAAGGCATGCCCTGATACAAATCCCGCTAACTCGACGACCGTTTGCACTAATCGCGGTCATATCTATTCCTGGCGCAGGGCCTCCACCGGTTGCAGCAGCGCGGCCTGGCGCGCCGGATAAAGTCCCGCCGCAATGCCGGCAAACGCGAGCGAGAGAATGGCGATGGCCGCCGACGATGGAACGATGCGAGGTGTATCGAATCCTTCGGGCGCGGGCAAAGCGGCGAGAACCGCGACCAATGCCGTGGTGATGGCCAGCCCGATGCCTCCGCTAAGTGCAGTCAAGAAGGCGCCTTCCACAAAAAACTGGGTCAGGATGGCGCGATGAGTGGCGCCGAGCGCTTTGCGCAGCCCGATCTCGCGGGTGCGTTCGGTGACCGACACGAGCATGATGTTGATGATGCCGATGGCGCCGAGAGCGAGCGTAACAACACCGACCACGCCGAGAAACCAATCCATGCCGTCGAAGATCTTGTCGACGCGCTTGTTGTCCTCGATGGTGTCCCAGTCTTCGAAGGATTCCGTGAGCTTGGGATCGAAACCGTGCCGGCGGGCAATGATGTCGTGGACTTCCCGCTTCGCCACTAGATCTCCGGCGGGCGTGAGCGGACGGTAGTTCAGGAATGATATGGCGTCTTCGCTGTTCTGGTCTTTCAGCCGGAACAGATTGCGCATGGTCCCGATGGGAATGAAGATGCGCGCATTGGTGCCGTTGTTGCCGTCCTGCCCGACTTTGCTGAGCACGCCGATAATTTCGAAGCGGACGCCGTTGAGCAGGATGGGTGAGCCCACAGCCGGACGTCCGGGGAATATGTTTTTCAGAAGCTCCCAGCCGACGACAGCCACGCGGCGCGTTTCGGCATTGTCCTGATCGTTGAACCAGCGGCCCGGGCCAACCGGGATATTGCGGATCTGGTTGTACTCGGGCGCAATGCCGAAAACCTGGCCGTTGGTGGATCCGTAATCGCTGACGGCGCGAATGTCTTCGCGGTTGAGCACCGGCGAAACATACTTGAGCGAGCGGGCCTCACTGCGAATGGCGAGGTAATCCTCATAGGTGAAATGGTAAGTGCGGCCGGACTGCGTGCTGCCTTCGACGGCGGGGATGCGTCCGGGGAAGGTGAACATGATGTCCTGGCCGAGATTCTTCAGTTGCTTGGCCTGTCCGCTGCGAAAGCCCTCGCCCAAGCCGACCAGCAGGAGCAGCGATCCGACGCCCCAGGCGATGCCGAACATGGTGAGAAACGAGCGCAGTTTGTGGGCCCAGAGGGTGGCCAGCGACTGGCGCACGATTTCGAGGAGCATCCGCATGGCTGTTTCGCGAAGAGCGATCCACGGCAGGCTGCCTGGTGTCGGAAGCCTGGACTCTGCGCTCTGTCATGTAATACGGGAGCGGGGCCGGCGCGGTTCCCCAAAAAGAGTACACCCCACCGTATCGTTTAGACGCGAGAAACGCCTCGCGGGTTAGCGGCGACGAGGATCGTGTGGTGACGGGGCTATGCCACGCCCAGAGGGGCGAAGGCCCATAAGCGCTAACTTAAGCAGAATTCCTTCCGGTTTGCCCGTCATCCACCCAGAATCGCTGGCAAGCATTAATGGACTGCCGGTTTGCACCAGTAATCGGTGAACAGTGAGCGAGGTGGAATGGCTGTTTCCTGCCACTGGCACGCTATTGCAGCTTCTCGTACTCCGCTTTGGCTCGCTTCAGGATGGGGATGTTGGGGATTGGGGTTACGGTAATTCCAAGTCAAGCGAGTAGATCTCGTCGGTACTCAAGTCGCGCACGAAGAGGGCCGACCCGTCCGGGGCGAGACCGCTCCAGGCCCCGACGAGAGTAAGGCTATACCTGTGTAGATCCTTCAAGTCGAGGACGGGTTCTGAAGGAGTTTGTCCGACCTTGACCCGCCGGAATGTGGAATGATCAGTAGAAATAGTGTCATAGTAAACATAGTTCCCGTCCCGCGACCAGTTGGGAAATCCGATCGCCCCGGGTTCATTGATCCAATCCGACCACTTCCCAGTCTTGAAGTCGAGGAGCACGAGCTTCTTCGAATCCTCGGGAAGTGCAGCGAGGTACCGGCCATCGGGCGACCAGCGTGGACTGAACAGGCTCTCTGAGCCAGGAATGACAGAGACCTGGTGAGTACTGATATCCACGACCTGGATTGCGAGTTTTTCGGTGCTTCCGACCACCCCGATGCGACCGAAGGCTATTTGTTTGCCATCGGGAGACCACGCGGGATCAACCTGGTTGCGAGTCTCGGGCAGCAATTCCCGGGGCGTTCCGCCTTGGGTGGAAACCAGAAAAATCTTCAACGGTCGGCCCAGCTCTGAGTCCACGAATGCGATTTGGGTACCGTCTGGCGACCAGCGAGGAAGGTCCGCTGACATCGGGGGAAAGGTGAGCTGCAGGGGGTCGCTGCCGTCCACGCGACTGCGCCAGAGCGCGTAGTCGGGATAGGTCACATACGTGACCCACTTGCCGTCTCGCGAGAAGTCCAATTCCCCGGCCGAGACGCCGGAAAGGAACGGCACAAACTGATGGGATCGAGCGTCGTAACGGACGAGCTCACCCCGGCCCTGTCGGCCAGCCACAAACAGTTTCTTGCCGTCCGGGCTAGGCGCCAATGAGCCAAACGACGACGGCCCCGTAGTCAGTTGGATGGGAGTGGAAGACGCTGTTTGAAAAATGCCGGCAGATTGGCGCAGCGCCCAGAGATTCCAACCGGCGGGCGTGTAATCGAGGAAGAAATAGTAGCGGCCGTCGGGACTCCACGTACCACAGCATTCGGCCGCTAACGCGTGCCAGTTCGGCAATAAGGGGTGAAGCCCAGTGCCGTCGGTGCGCACTTCCCATAGCGCGCTCGAGTTACCCTCGGGATTTGAAACTGTGAGTCGAAGGTGAGCGCCATCGGGAGAAAAGCGAAGATCAGCGGGAATCCCGGAGACCGTGATTAACTTGCGCGCGTCCGTACCATCCGCATTGGCCAGATATAAGTCTGAGCCCTTGGCGAACGCAAGCTTGCGGCCGTCCGGCGACCAGGCGCCGGCGTGACCCACAACATCAGCCAGGCGGCGGGGAGTTCCGGACGGGAGAGGCAGAGCCCAGAACGGGAACTCTGTTGCCGTGCCTATCACACTTTCCACCAGGAGCTGCGTATGATCCGGCGAGATGTCGGATACGCCGACGTTCGTGAAGGAACTTGGAATGGCCGAGGTCTGCCCGCCGGTGCTGGATGCCTGGACCAGTAACTGTCCCCCACCGCTAGTCTCAGTAATGTAGAGTCGCGAACCATCCGTCAGCACAGACACCTTGGGTATGCCGTCGTGTGTGAGCTGGGTGGTAGCGAGGATCTTGGGCGGAGGAAGTGGGGAACGGAGCCAGGCGAATGTACCGGCACCTGCGATGATCACAATCAACACTGCTCCGATCCAGGGCCAACGGGATTTACTGACCGTAGCCGGTGCGCTCGCCGCCGTCATCTTTCCTGAAGTCGTGTCGCGCTTCAGGCGTTTCAGGTCCGCGCGTAATTCCGCGGCGCTCTGATAACGGACTTCGCGGTCCTTCTCCAAAGCCTTGTTGGTGATGCGTTCGAGTTCGAGTGGCAGGTCAGGATTGAGGCGCAGCGGCGAGCTGGGCGCGCTATTGAGGATGGAATTGAACAAAGCAGCAGTGGTGTCACCGCGAAAGGGAAGCGTGCCTGTCGCCATCTCGTAGAGGACGGCGCCTAACGAAAATAGGTCAGTGCGGGCGTCGAGTTCCTTGCCGAGGGACTGCTCAGGGGACATGTAGGCCGCGGTCCCGAGCGCGCTGCCGGGGCTGGTCAGGTGATCTTCGGTGAGGGTGGCGGTTGCGCCTGACTTCGAACTTTTCATCGGGCTGATCTTGGCCAGGCCGAAATCCAGAATTTTGGCGTGACCGCGATCCGTAACGAAGAGGTTTGCGGGTTTGATGTCACGATGAATGATGCCCTTGGCGTGCGCGGCATCGAGGGCATCCGCGACCTCGATCCCCAGGTCCACGAGGCGGTCGGTTTCAAGCGGCCGGCCGAGGATGGTTTCCCGCAGAGTCCGGCCTTCGAGATGCTCCATCACAATGAAGGGGTGTCCCTGGAATTCACCGATTTCGTGGATGGTGCAGATGTTCGGATGATTCAGCGCAGAAGCGGCGCGGGCTTCACGGCGGAAACGCTCCAAGGCTTGGGCATCCTGGACAACATCGTCCGGCAGGAATTTGAGCGCCACGAAGCGCCCGAGTTGAGTGTCCTCCGCCTTGTAGACCACGCCCATTCCGCCGCCGCCCAACTTCTCGACGATGCGGTAGTGCGAGATGGTTTGGCCGATCATTTAGAAGATGCGTGGCTTTCGCGTGGGTTCATGTTACGGACCCGGCATCGGCTAGTCAACGAAAGCGACTCTGGCACGAGTGTGTCGAACCCAGAACACTGCTTTGACCGGGTAACCGTTGAAGTGGTGAGATAACATCCGGATGGTCGGCTACTCAGAAGTAGTTGCGAATCTTGGCCTCCGGATTATTCGCAGGCCGCCTCGACACGCAGTCCACAAACCGACGACTAGCAACCGGGCAATGCCGCTTTACACCAAACACCTTAAGTTAGCGCTTGCGGGGCGAAGCCTCGCCACCACACCGTCTCGAAAGCGACTGCGATTTAACTCCATCCTCCTGCTCACCGCCAGGCGGGGGGCACGTCTAAGACGCCAACCCAGGGGTGGAGCCGCGATCCGTGGCCCGGTTGAAAGCATTTGCGATGGATGAACGTTGATAGGTGCACATTAAAGGAGGCATTCCCATGTTTCGAAAAATGTTTCGTGCAGCTTTGCGAGGAGTCCTGTTCTGCTTGCTGATGGCAGCCCTGTCGGGCGCTATGTCGGAACTAAGCCCGGCGCAATCGTTCACACTCGATCTGCCCCTGCAAAGCCAGGAGGCGCGGATCTCACAACGTATCGGGATCACCGATATCACCATTAACTATCACCGGCCGCTGGTCAATGGCCGCAAGGTTTGGGATGGTCTGGTTCCCTACGGCAAGGTGTGGCGCGCGGGGGCAAATATCAACACGACCATCACCTTCAGCGATCCCGTCCAGATCGAAGGCAAGCCGCTCGACAAGGGGACTTACGGATTGCACATGATCCCGAACGCCGATGAATGGACGATTATTTTTTCCAAGAACTCGACGTCTTGGGGATCCTTCACCTACGACGAAAAAGAAGATGCGCTGCGCGTGACGGTGAAGCCCAAGGCCGCGGACATGCACAACGCCCTGACCTACGACTTCGACGATCTGCAGAAGGATTCGGCTGTGGTCGAACTGGAGTGGGAAAAGGTCGCAGTCCCGTTCAAGGTCTCGGTCGATGTCCACGATGTGGTCGAGGCAAGCCTGAAGAAACAGCTTCGTAACCTTTCCCAATATACGTGGATGAGCTGGGACAACGCGGCCAACTACTTGCTCGCGGAAAAGGTCAGCTTGGACGATGCCCTGACGTATGCCAACAAATCCATCGAGAATGAAGACCGCTACGAAACTGAGATGACGAAGTCGCAAGCGCTGGCGGCGCTCAATCGCAAGGACGAAGCCGCAACCGCAGAAAAGAAGGCGCTGGACCTCGCCAGCCCACTGCAGATCCATCAATACGCCCGGCAGTTGCTAGGTCAAAAGCGCAATGAAGAAGCGTACGCGATCTTCCGCGACAATGCTAAGAAACATCCCGACCAGTGGTACGTGCATACCGGACTGGCTCGGATGTATAGCGCACAGAGCAAGTTTGACGATGCGGCGAAAGAGATGAAGCTCTCGATGGCGGCAGCTCCGGACGACCAGAAGATCTATTTGGATGGGTTGGAGAAGCGGCTGGAGGCGAAGCAGGATATCAACTAGAGCTACCACACGGCAACGTAGGAGCCCGCATCTTTATCGCGTCGATGGGGCTGGCGATGAGGCGAGCTCCTCTTTGATCACCACCACTTCCTTGGCCATGCGCCTAGCGACCTCGACGACGGCGGCCAGCGTGTCGTCATCGGTTTCGAGCGCGCGCACGATTTCGATCCGGCTCCCCTCGTGCACGGGGTTGAAAAAGCGCATGCCGACGCACTTCCTGGCGCGATAGGTGACGCTGGCGATCTCGGTGATGCTGAGCGAGGAGGCGTTCGAGGCAAGAATCGTGCCGGGACGGCTGAACTTGTCGAGCATGATGAAGATTTCCATCTTCGATTCCATTTCCTGGGGAACGGCCTCGATGACGAGATCGGCCTGGCGCGCCGCTTCATCGATCGAACCGGCATACTCCAGGCGGGCAAAAGCGGCGTTGGCGTCGGCGGAATTGACCTTGCCGAGTTCGACAGCTTGGTCGAGATTGGCGCGGATTTCCGTCTCCGCCTTGCGCAGGGCGTTTGGGAGCATATCTTCGAGAATGGTGCGATAGCCGCCGAGCGCGGCAGCGTGCGCAATGCCCCGGCCCGTGATGCCGGCTCCGATAACCGCCACGGTGCGGATTTCGGTCACTATTATTTATCCTCTTTGCCCGCCTGCTCGAGATGCTGAAGTACGCTCTCATAGCTGGGTTCGGACTTGCGGATATATTCGCCCAGGCGGGCGCACTCCTCTTTGGTCATCGCCGGAATACTGGCGCTGATGCGGCGCAGGGTGGTGGCGATGTCGTCGATGTAATTCATCAGGCGGATCAGTTCTCCGGTTGCGGGCATGAAGGCTCCTTGCGTTTTCCCTGGCGCGAGAGCGGGATTCGGAATCGGCCGCCGCAGCCAGGGGAACTATTCATTGTTCAACATGCGGGCGGATTTGGCAAAGGCGGACAGTGCTCAAGTGGGCGGAGTGGGGAATTAACTATCCGAGCTTATGGAAGTGCCGGAAGCTGGCGAAGCCTTCCTTGCCCATGTAGCGCTCGAGGACCGAGGGCTCGGTCTGGCGCAGATCGACGATCACCAGGCCATCGACCACGTCGGAAAACTTGCGGTCGAGATTGAAGCCTACCAGCCTGCCTCCCACCTTGGCATACTGCTTGAGCAGGATGGGCAATCCCTTGCCATCTTCTTCCACATCGGAGATGGGCTCGGCGAGTTCGTCGAGATCGCGCAAGGCGCTGCAGATGGCGCCGCAATCCCAACGGCGGAGATTGGGGGCGCGGAACGGCGTGCGGGCGTGGATCAGGTGGGCAAATTCGCGGCCGTCCTCATCTTCAACTCCGCGCTGCTCAAAATAGTGGACAATCATCTCGCGCGACAAGCTACAGTATTCATTGCTGATGCTGACCGCTCCGAACAGTACCGGCGTCTGGGGGTGAGCGGCCACGAAACGCGCGATTCCTTTCCACAGCAAAAGCAGCGGTGCGTACTGGCGCTGATATTCGGAGCGCACGAACGAGCGGCCAAGTTCCAGAGCGGAGCCAATCTTCAAGAACAGTTGTTCGTCGTAACGAAAGCAAGTGTTCGTATAGAGACCTTTGACGCCATGGGCGCGGATAATCTCATCGGTGTTGCCGGCCCGGTAAGCGCCAGCCAGTTCCCGTTTCTCCTTGTCCCAGAGCAGCAGATGCCAGTAATAGGCGTCGAACCGATCGAGGTCGACGCGGCGTCCGGTACCTTCACCGGCGGCGCGGAAAGTGATTTCGCGGAGGCGTCCGAGTTCATCGAGCGCATGAGGCAACTCGGAAGCGCGCGCGGCGTAAACCGCGAATTCCGCGTTTTCGACGAGCAGCCGCTCGGCAGGCAGGGCCGCGATATCGTCCATCACGAATCGCGCTGGCACCTCGGCGGCGATCGGTTCCTGCGCCTTGCGCGGAAACGCAGAACGCATCTTGGTGGGCAGGGAGATGTGCTTTTTACCACGATAAGACAGCAGGTAAGTTCGCAGGCGAAGATATTCGGTCGCCTCCTCGTCGCTGTCGAGGTTGGCGATCAACTCCGAGGGAATCGCGCCGCCAATGCGCACCTGCACATCTTTCTCGCGCTGCTGCAGAAATTCCTGCAAGAGGAAAAGCGTTCGCAACCGCGGATTGATCAGGCCGAGCACCTGGAAGGCGACGCTATTGCGGCCGCAGAAATATACCGGGAGCGCGCTGGCTCCCGACTTGCGCACCAGGCGAGCGGCTACGGTGTTCCACGCGGGATCGGTGACTTGCGCCTGGCGGACATTCCACTGCGATACTTCGCCGGCCGGAAACACGGCCAGCGCCCCGCCTTGGCGCAGCCATGCCATCGCCTGCTTCAGGGGCCTCAGATTCTTATTCGTTGAAGATGCAGTTTGAAAGGGGTCCACAAAGATGCAATGCTCGTGCAATTCCGGGATCCCTTCGAGCAGTGCGTTGGTCAGTATCTTGACGTCGGGACGCACGCGCAACAGAAGTACAGCCAGAGCTACGCCGTCGAGCACGCCAAAAGGATGGTTGGCCACGGCCACCAGAGGACCCTTAATCGGGATGCGGTCGATGTCGGCGAGCGGAACTTCGAGCCTGATCTTCATTTCCGCGAGCAGCGCTTCCAGCCGGAAGCCGTGCGGCGCCGAGCGCACGCGCTGATACAGTTCGCGCGCCTGCTCCGTGGGAATGAATTTGCCGGCGAATTCCGGGAGCCCGGGCAGTAACGGCGGCTCGGTCAGGACACCTCGCTCTTCATCACCCGCGATTGGCAATTTAGGCATAGGCGATTCTTGCCTTGCCTTGGTTGCACGATTGTGAAGGTAGGGTTAAAGGTTCGTGAATAAGTATTCTGTAAGTAACCCCCTGAGTATGTGAGTAATCTCCTCAAGGACGATGACGAATGTCACGAGCAGTTGTCAGGTTTCAGTTCTCAGTTCTCAGTTGTCAGACGCGCAGGGTTGACTGACTTACGAAGCCGGATCTACTTAGGCCGCCCACTCTTCATTTGCGACCGCTGGCAATGGCTGGGGAAGGCGGTCGGAGACTTCTGCGAGGGTGGCAAGCTTTTTTGCCAACTCGGGGCGCAACAACTCGGCGGCAAAACGCCAGCGCCAGTTTCCATGTTCGCGGCTCGGAACATTCATGCGCGCATCGCTTCCGAGCCCCAGCACATCCTGCATCGGCACTACGCAGAGGCTGGCAACGGAACTGGAGGCGGCGCGAATCATCGCCCAATTGACGCCATCGTCGCATCGGTCATGATCTTCACACCGGTCTTTGCCGCCACCGAGGTACGCTTCCACTTGCTGGCGTTCGTAATCGGTCGCGCTCGATTCCCACCAGCCGAGCAGCGTGTCGTTGTCGTGCGTGCCGGTGTAGACGACCTTCTCGGTGGTGAAAGTGTGAGGCAGATGGGTGTGGGCACCAACATTGCCAAAGCCAAATTGCAGCACGGCCATGCCTGGAATCTTCAGGCGCTCGCGGAGTTCATGCACGTCGGGGGTGATGTATCCAAGATCTTCGGCGAAAAACGGAAGCCCGCCCAGGGCCTCGCGTAACTTCACGAATAAATCGTCTTTCGGACCATCGACCCAGCGCCCATGAATCGCCGTGGGCTCGCTCGCCGGAATCTCCCAGCACTGCGAAAATCCGCGGAAATGATCGAGGCGAATGTAGTCGAAATTGTGCGTGGCCCAGCGCATCCGGTCGATCCACCACGCGTATCCCTTCTCCTTCATCACGTCCCAACGATACAAAGGATTGCCCCAACGCTGTCCGTTTTTGCTGAAGAAGTCCGGGGGCACGCCGGCGACGACTTCGGGATCGAGTTCGGAATTCAGGCGAAACAGATCGGGATGGGTCCACACATCGGCGCTGTCGAAGCTTACGAAGATGGCGATGTCGCCCACGACGCGAATGGAACGTTGCGCGCAATAGGCGCGAAGCGCCTGCCACTGTTCGAAGAAAAAGAACTGCACGGCGCGGCGGACGTCGAGTTCGTCTATCATTTCCGCGTGCGCCTTCTCGATCGCCACCGGGTCGCGATGCGTCAGTTCGCGGGGCCAGCGGTTCCAGGTTTCCAGATGGAAATGCGCGCGCAATCCATCGAACAGCACAAAGTCATCGAGCCACCATTGGTTTTGCCGGCAGAAGCTCTCATAGCGCGAGCGGGCGTTCGGGGCAGCCGAGCGCAGGAAGTTACGCGCCGCTTCAAATACCAGGGGCAGCTTGTGGTGGAAGACCGACAAGTAATCCACGGGCTCGACGCCGCTGCCTAGGGCGTCGACTTTGGCGCGGTCAATCCAGCCGCGATCGGCGAGCCGCTCCAAACTGATCAGCAACGGATTTCCGGCAAAGGCCGAAGTGGAGGAATAGGGCGAGGCTCCGTAACCGAGCGGGCCCAGAGGCAACACCTGCCACAAACCCTGGCGCGCGGAGGCAAGAAAATCTGCGAACGCATACGCCGACGGACCAAAGTCGCCGACTCCACCGCGCGATGGCAGCGAGGTGGGATGAAGCAGAATTCCGCTGGCGCGCGGGAATGGCATGCGAATTCAGTTCTCAGTTGCCAGTTGCCAGCCCTCTGTTTGCAGTCCGGCTGAGAACTGGCAACTGGCCACTGGCAACCGGCAACTGATTTTACGAACCTTCTTGCCCAGCTTTCCGGGTCAGGTTTTTCATTTCTTCCTGATTGACTTTGAGGCGGTTGGACTTTTCCATGTCCTTGCGCAGGTTGGTGACGAACAGCCCGAACAAATCGTTCTGCTTCGCTCCGAGCAGTGACTGGCGGATTCCGTCTTTCTTCTCGGAGAATTCCTGATCCGTTGGCGCCTGTTTTTCGAGAAGGTGAGCGACCACGCCATTGCCGCCGGCGGTGATCGGTGCGCTAATTGCGCCGGGCTGCAGCGAGAAGATGGCGCTCGCATTGGACATCGATCCGATATCCGGAACCTGGCCATCCGGCAGAACCAGGTCGCTCGTCTTCACCGTCGCACCCAGATCCTTGGCGGCTTTTTTCAAATCGTGCCCAGCCTTGGCGCGGTCGGAAAGTTCCTGCGTCTTTTGTTGCAGCAGAAATCCGGCGCGCTCATTCTTGAACTCGCTTTCGACCCGCGAACGAATCTCTTCGAACGTGGGCGTGGCCGGAGGTTTCACGGCGAGCAGTTGGAAAACCACGTAGCCTTGCGGGACCTGCACTACATCGGGCGGAGCCTTGTCCGCTTCGTTGAAGACGGCATCCATAAACTGCGGATTCGCCGCCAGTCCGGGCAAGGCATCGTTTCGGCTGAAGAATTCGGTGGTGACTGGCGTCTGACCTTTGGCGGCGGCCGCCTTGTCGAATCCATCGGTACGCGCCTGGCTGAGCAAGGCATTCGCGGCCACTTCGGTGGCGCGCGCCGTTTTCTGCTGCTTCACTTTTTCTTCGATCTCACTCTTCACCTCGGCGAGCGTCTTGAGATGAGCATCATGTTTGTCTTCGACGCGAATGATGTGGAAGCCGTAGCTGCTCTTGACCAGGTCGCTGGTCTGTCCGTTGCCGAGCGAAAATGCGGCCTTCTCGAATTCCGGCACGGTGCGGCCGCGGCCGATCCAGCCGAGTTCGCCCCCACTCTTGGCGCTGCCCGGATCGTCGGAATTCTTTTCCGCGAGCTTGGCAAAATCGCCGCCCGCCTTCAACTCCTTCAACACCCCCTCGGCCTTCGCGCGCGCGTCGGCGACGGCTTTTTCATCTTCCTTGGCACCGGCCGCAGGCAGGGGAGTCTTGATCAGAATGTGGCTGACCTTCACCTGTTCGGGCACGCGGTACTCGTCGCGATGCTGATCGTAATAGGTCTGCAAATCCTGAGCGGTGACAGCCGTTGCCGCCGCGATTTTTGCGCTATCCACCACGACGTACTTAATCTGCCGCTTCTCGGGGATGGAGTTGTTGTAAGTGGCCTTGTTGCGTTCGTAAAAAGCCTTCAGTTCTTCGTCGGCGGGATGCAACCCCTTGAGGATGTCGGCCTGCGTGATCACGGCATACTCGAACTTCACCTTGGTGTTGCTGCGGTTAAATTCGTCGCGAACTTCGGCATCGCCCACGAAGGCGCTGCTCGCAACCAAGGCGCGCAACTTGCGGATCAGAATAAAGTTCTTCTCCAGCGCTTCAAACTGAGGAACGGTCAGGTCGTTGCGCTGGACGAAATTCTCGTACTCTTCCTGGCCGACGAACTTGCCATCGGGAAAGAGCATGGAGCCAAGCTGCCCGTGCTGGAGTTCGTCGCGCAGTTCGTCGTCGTTGACGCGCAGACCCAGGCGGCGCGCCTCGGCGACCAGAGCTTTCTCATTGATCAGTTGCTCGGCAGCCTGACTGGCAAAATAGGGCAGCAGCATGCTGGCCTGCGGTCCGCCGCGAGGAAACTGCTGCCGGATCATCGCCTTGGCCTCACGCTGCACCTCGGGCACGGTTACCTGCTGGTCGCCAATCGTGGCCAGAACGCCAGCCGGGGGCGCGCCCAGGCCGAGGCTGGAACCGATGCCGCCGGGAATCAGCGTAATGGCCATCGAGGCGCAGATGAGGACGAGCAGCGCGCCGAGAATGATCTTCACGGTCGGCCCCGCGTTTTGAAGCTGTCGAATCATGGTTGGATAACTCCGCTAGATTGGTTCACGCTGGGAAGCGAGAATCTTTGATTATAAACTAGGCATCGAGATGACAGCCTGTCGCCCGCTCTTCAACTCCAACTAGATTTTGGAAGGCGTCCATCGCCACACTTCCAGAAGTGCTCTATTGAATCGAATTAATAAAGGTGTTATGAACATAGGACAGCTCCGGAGGAATGGGCCGGCGGCTTTCAAATTCTTTGCAAGGATGCTTTCATGAAGACACTGCGACTCCTGATTCCGTTCCTTTCTCTGGCGGTCGCTGCTGCCCAGCCCGGCCTCCATCCGGCCCTGACTGTCCCTTTGCGCGATGGATGGGCCCTGCAGTCTTCCGCGAAAGTAGCGGCAACCGGCGAAGCGATCTCCAGCATCCCCTTCGAAGCGAAGGACTGGTTCCGGGCGGAGGTGCCAACCACGGTCGTGGCAGCGCAGGTGAAGAGCGGGCTGCTGCCCGATCCTTTTTACGGCATGAATCTGCGACAGTACCCGGGAGTCGGCTATCCCATTGGCTTCAACTTTTCGAATATTCCGATGCCACCCGACAGTCCCTACGCGGTTTCGTGGTGGTACCGCAAAGAATTCTCTGTGCCCGCTGGGTATACGGGGAAGACCGTGTGGCTTAATTTCCGCGGCATCAACTATCGTGCCAACATTTTTCTCAATGGAAAGCGGATCGCCAACTCCAGCGAAGTTGCCGGCGCATGGCGGACCTACGAGTTCAACGTAACCTCCGCCATCAAGCCCGGAACGAATGTGGTCGCGGTGCAAGTATGGGCGCCGACCGAGAACAGCCTGGCGATCACGTTCGTGGACTGGAATCCCTCGCCTCCCGACAAAAACATGGGGCTGTGGCGCGAGGTGTATCTGACGACTAGCGGACCGGTCGCGCTGCGGTATCCGGCAGTGCTATCCCGAGTAGATTCGCCCGGAAACAACACGGCCCACTTGACGGTAACGGCGCAGGTGAAAAATGGCAGCGATCATCCGGTAAAAGGGACGCTGAAAGGCCGGATCGAAAACATCGAATTCGCGCAGCCGGTGGAACTCGCGGCGGGAGAGTCGAAAGATGTGGTGTGCTCGCCCACGCAGTATCCGCAGCTCAACCTGAGCAATCCGCGGCTGTGGTGGCCGGCGCAGATGGGGACACCGAACCTGTACGATCTGAATCTTTCATTCGAGATCAACGGCGAGGTATCGGACGTATCCCGCACAAAGTTCGGCATTCGCGAGATCACATCCGAAGTCGCCGAGCAGGCGCCCGGACGTTTGAAACGCCTGTTCAAGATCAATGGCAAGAACATCCTGATTCGCGGCGGCGGTTGGACGCCCGACATGATGATGCGTGAAACGCCGGAGCGGCTCGCCGATGAGTTCCGCTACGTGCGCGACTTGGGACTGAACACGGTTCGCCTCGAAGGCAAACTCGAAACCGAGGAATTCTATGAGATGGCCGACCGGCAGGGCATTCTGGTGATGGCCGGATGGTGCTGCTGCGATTTCTGGGAGCACTGGGGAAGCTGGAAAGATGAGGATTTCGAGATCGCGAGATCTTCCTTGCGCGACCAGATGTACCGGCTGCGCAGTCATCCGAGCCTGGTGATGTGGATGAATGGCAGCGACAATCCTCCGCCACCGGACGTGGAGGAGATGTATTTGAAGATCGAAAGCGACCTGTTGTGGCCGAATCCGATCGTATCTTCGGCCACGGCGAAGCCGAGTACGGTGACGGGTGAAAGCGGCGTGAAGATGAGCGGGCCCTATGAATACGTGGCTCCTTCGTACTGGACGGCGGATCCATATCTTCAAACGAATGAAAATCTCTGCAACCCGGGTGGGTGCGGCGGCGCCTATGGCTTCAACACCGAAACCAGCATGGGGCCGGCGGTTCCGCCGATTGAAAGCGTCGAGCGCATGGTTCCGAAAGATCATCTATGGACGGTCAACGGGCCGGTGGATGAATACTGGAATTTTCACGCGGGCGGCGGTTCATTCAAAACCATGCAGGTGTTTACCGACGCGCTGAACGCGCGCTACGGGAAGGCTAACAGCGCGGAAAACTTCACTTACAAGTCGCAGCTCATGACTTATGAAGGCGTGCGCGCCATGTACGAAGCTTACAGCCGCAACAAGTACACTTCGACGGGCGTGATCCAGTGGATGCTGAACAATGGGTGGCCTTCGATGATCTGGCATCTCTACGACTACTATTTGCGCCCGGGCGGCGGATATTTCGGCGCAAAGAAAGCCATGCAGGCGCTCGACCCAGTCTATGGATACGACGATCACTCGGTGTGGCTGGTGAGCAGCCAATATGTGGATGCGAAGGGGCTGAAGCTCGCTGCGCGGGTGTTCAATCTGGATGGAACGCAGAAGTTCTCCAAAGAACTTGCGGTCGATGCGGCCGCCGACAGTACGGCGAAAGTGTTTGAGCTTCCGCAGATCGAAGGACTATCGCCGGCGTACTTTCTCGATCTTCGCGTCACCGATGGCAGCGGCAAGTTGGTCGGGTCGAACTTCTATTGGCTCTCGACGAAACCGGAAACGCTCGACTGGGCAAAGTCGAACTGGTATACGACGCCGACCGCGTCCTATGCGGACTACACTTCACTGGCTCAGTTACCCGAGGTGAAGCTGAAGGTATCGAGCCGCAGCGAGCGCAACGGCAAGAACGAAGATGAGGTAACCCGCGTCATCGTGGAGAATCCCAGCAAGACCCTGGCCTTTTTCGTGCGCCTCAAACTCGACAAAGGCAAAGGCGGCGAGGAAATTCTACCGGTTGTCTGGCAGGACAATTACATTTCGCTGCTGCCCGGCGAGAAACGGGAGATCACGGCGACGTATCGCGCAAGCGGTCTGGGAGCAGCGCAGCCTGAGGCTGAAGTCAGCGGATGGAACGTGGAGTAACTTTCTAATCGATTGTCATCCTGAGCGCAGCGAAGGATCTGGTTTCTTGTCAGTGCACAAGACGGCAGGG
>Ga0209517_10003032_pt1 | contig 23112 bp, 16 predicted proteins | sample PeaSoiMetSII2010_FD_187695 | JGI IMG/M metagenome (GOLD analysis project Ga0209517, IMG submission 187695) | Peat soil microbial communities from Weissenstadt, Germany - SII-2010 (SPAdes) (version 2) | ecosystem: Environmental > Terrestrial > Soil > Wetlands > Peat | place: Germany...
TGCGCCCGAGGTATCGTCGTGGAACCAACGCTCATGGTGATCGGATTGAACCACCGCACCGCGCCGCTGGCCATGAGAGAACGTTTCTGGATCAGCGAAAACCGCCGCTACGAAGTCCTGCGGCTGCTGAAGAGCGCGGAAGGCATTGAAGAAATCGTCGTACTTTCCACCTGCTGCCGCACCGAATTCCTGATGTGGGCCAGCGAGCCTAGCCTGGCAGCGAATTCACTCCTCCATTTTCTGGGCACCGAGCACGGTTTGAAGCTGAGCGAGTGGGAGCATTTTTACCGCTTGCTGGATGAATCGGCCCTGATCCAGATTTTCCGCGTGGCGTCTGGGCTGGATTCGATTGTGTTGGGCGAGCCGCAGATCGTATCGCAGATGAAGGCCGCGTGGGAGCAGGCGCGAACCGTGGGCGCCGCCGGACATTTCCTGAACACCGTGCTGGAGAAGGCCCTGAGTGTATCCAAGCAAGTGCGGAGTGAGACGGCGATCGGCAAACTTGCGATCTCGATTCCGACCGCAGCGCTTGACCTGGCGCGGCATATCTTCGGATCGCTCGACGGCCGGAAAGTCCTACTGCTGGGCACGGGCAAGATGAGCGAACTGTCGGCCCGGCACATGGTCGAAAACGGGGCGGGAGCGGTGGTGGTGATCGACCAGTCGCCGACGCGGGCGAAAGAGTTGGCAGAAAAGTTGGGCGGCACCGCGGCTACTCTGGCGGACCGGTGGAAGTGCATGCTGCGCGCCGACATCGTTATCAGCGCGACCGGATGCCCGCACGTTGTCCTGACCCGCGAGGAAGCGGAAAGAATTGCCATGGAGCGCAACCGAGTCACGCTGGTCATTCTGGATATCGGCATGCCGCGCGACGTTGAGCCCGAGGTGCACCGGGTGGATGGGATTCTGCTCTATGACCTGGACGGTCTGGAGCGCGCCGTGAAGAGCAGTGCTGGGGAACGCACTGTGGCGGCGGCTGAGGCGGAAAAGATTGTAGCTGTGGAAGCACAGGCTTACCGCGGCAAACTGCAGGCGGAGACCGTGGTGCCGACCATTGTGGCGCTGCGCCAACGCCTCGACCAAATTTGCCGGCAAGAGCTGGAGTCCTTCATCGAAGAGCGTGGGCCGTTTACCCGAGAGCAGGACCAGTCACTTCACGCAATCACGGCGCAGGTCATACAGAAGATTGCCAGCTCTCTCGCCCGCGAACTCAAGGAACTTCCAGAGAAGGAAGAACAGGAGCAGATGACTGCAGCGGTCACGCGCCTGTTTCACCTGGAATCGCCGCAACGGGCGCTTGCCGGCACCAGATCGGAGAGGCAGAAAAATGAGCGCAGCCAAGACCGCGCCGTCGCGATCAACTTCTAGTTCTGCGAGTTCTAGTTCTGCGAGCGCTGGGTCGTGGACCAGCACGCAGGCCTATGTGCTGGCGGCATTCTGTCTGGTGCTGGGCGTGGCCCTGGGATATCTGTTCCGCGGATCGGCGTCGGTTGGCTCGGCGCAGGTCGCAGCCGCAACCACAACCCAGCAGGGAAGCGGGATGAATCAGCAGCCTGACGCCAATGCGCAAGCTGTCTTGGCGCCAGCCGTCTTGGCGCAGGTCGCGGCACCGTTGCTCGTTGCAGTGAACAAGAATCCCAACGACTTCGACTCACTCGTAAAACTGGGCAACCTGTTCTACGACGGGCAACAGTTCACGAGCGCGATCCCGTACTACGAGCGCGCCCTGGCGATTCATCCCGAAAATCCGGACGTCCGCACCGACATGGGAACGGCTTACTGGTACACGGGAAATGCGGAAAAAGCACTGGCCGCGATGGAAACTTCCTTGAAATACCGGCCGGGACATCCGCAGACTCTGTTCAACCTGGGCTGGGTGCGCTGGCAAGGGAAACAGGATCCCAAGGGCGCGATTGCGGCCTGGCAGCAGTTGCTCAAGGCGAATCCGGACTATCCGCAAAAACAGCAGGTCGAGCAGTACATCGCCAAGGCGAAAGAGCACGCCGCGCGGGGCTAGGGAATTTCAATGGCTAGCGCTCCTTACTACGGTTCGTGATAAGTGTTCCATCCAAGACCCAAAGCCCGTATTGGGAGAATTGTTGGAGAAATCCTTCGCAGTCGCCTTTGATTGAAGTTTATCCGCTGCTTGCCGAAATGTTTGGGGTATGGCAACCCCATCCCAAGCCTATTCCGCTCGCCGCAGAAGCGACCGTGTATCGATCGCCTTTCCGGTAGAGGTCGCGGGGATCGATCTTTCCGGGAATCGCTTTTCCGACAGAACCCGGACTACAACCGTGAGCCGCTTCGGCTGTTGCCTGTCCCTGCCGCGCTTGCTGCAGCCCGATCAGGCCATTCAGATGCGCCGGATCGGCACCAACGAAATGGTGGCTGGGCGGGTCGTCGCTCCGATGGGCTCGCAGCCCGACGGGCGTCTGTATGGAGTGGGCACGCAGGAGTCGTGCGAGAGGCTGTGGGGGATTCGCTTTTCCTCTTCGTTCTACGAGAAGCTCCTCGACAGCATGCATGACGGGGTCTACTTCGTGAACCGGGAGCGCAAGATTACCTACTGGAGTGAGGGCGCTGAGAGGCTGAGCGGGTACAGCGCGAGCGAAGCCATCGGAAAAGGCTGCTTCGACAACCTCCTGGGACACGTGGACGAGTGCGGCAAGCAACTGTGCGACGGGAGCTGTCCGGTGAGCGAGGTCATGCGGGACGGGAAGGACGTGGAGGCCGAGTACTATCTCCACCATAAGGAAGGGCACCGCGTTCCGGTGAACGTGCGGGTGCTGCCGATGCGAAACCGGGAAGGCAGTATCGTTGGCGCAGTGGAAGTCTTTAGCGACGCGATGGCGAAGAGGAAAGTCGAAAAAAGATTAGGAGAACTGGAGCAACTGGCCTATCGCGATGCTCTGACCGGCCTGCCCAATCGCCGGTATCTTGAACTGAAAGTGGAGCAGGGACTGGAAGAACACCGGCGCTTTGGCCGGCTCTTTGGGCTGTTGATGTTTGACGCTGACCACTTCAAACAGGTGAACGATTCCCATGGTCACGATGTGGGCGATGCCTTGCTGAAGGCGGGATCTAACACGCTCGTGGAGGGCCTGAGAACCGTGGACATCGTCGGACGCTGGGGAGGGGAAGAGTTCCTGGTCCTAATGCCCGATCTGGACGCGCTGGGGTTGGGCGATCTCGCCGAACGCTGCCGGGTTTTAATCGCGCAATCGTCGGTCGTGACGGGGGGGGCCCGGGTGGCGGTCACGGCGTCCATCGGCGCGACGGTGCTGAGCCATTCTGATTCCGCAATGGTGTCGATTCGCAGAGCGGATGAGTTGATGTACCAGAGCAAGCGCTCGGGCGGAGATCGCACCACAGCCGGATAGTCAAGCTGCGGCGGTCAAGGCCCGTCCGCTTGCCGGAGCCCGGAGCGAAGAGGGCGGGGGGCTTGGCGCCTGCAGCGAGACTGCTTTCTACCTGCCATCTTTCTTTCTACCTGCCATCTTTGCTGTCGGTGGAAGTGCGTGTGATCACAATAACGAACGACGGCTGTCAAGGCTGACTCCACTTTTGCAAAACCTGACAAATCTCATACCTCCCTTGACGATTTCCTGACTATCATAAGAGCCAACCGCGCCACGGATTTCGCGGATTTCCACGGATAAACCAACACTTTGATCTATCCGTGATGATCCGTGAAATCCGTGGCGGGTTCGGGGTTCGATCTTGTTCGCGAGTGGAGGAGTCTATGAGGTTCGCCGCTTCGTTGTCTCGCCGCCGATTCCTTTCTGGCCTAACTGTCTTCTCTCCAGTCATAGCGGTTGTGATCGCCATCGGTTTCACGACAGCTTGCGGTTCCAGCGGAAGTTCCGGGGGTCCAAAGCTGAGCGGGAATACGGCCGTTACGGTGTTGCTCTCGAGTACGGCGAACGATCAAGTTACGCGGTTTGATCTGGCATTTCAGACGTTGACGCTGACCAGCCAGTCTGGGAAGACCGTGAGTCTGGTGTCGTCCCAGCAACCAACTGAGTTCATGCACTTGAACGGAGGGCTCGAACCGTTGACGACCGTGAATGTTCCTCAAGATATCTATACTTCGGCCACGGTTACGCTGGGAGGCGCGGTATATGTCTGCATTGCGCAGGTTCCGGGCGGCGGACTTGGAATCGCGAATTATTCCATTGTCAATCAAGGGCCGACGGTGAGTTTGCCGTCGCCAATCACGGTTACGGGCAGCAGCATGGGACTGCTACTGAATATGCAGGTTTCCAGTTCGGCGGTTTTTTCCTCTTGCTGGACGACCCCTGCATTTGAGGGGTTCTCCTTGACGCCGACGTTCAACCTCACTCCAATTGCCTTGTCCACTTCCCCGACGAACTCTGGAAATGGCAAGGTCAACGGGTTGAAGGCGGAAGTTGCGTCAGTGGGAACGACAGGGGCTAGCTTGACGCTCACCGTCCCCGGAGGACCATTTGGGACAAGGACACTTTCCGCGAGTTCCAACAGCGCAACGGTATTTCAGGGGGTCAGCGGCGCTTCTGCTCTCTCTCCCGGAATGTTTTTGGATGTGGACGGGGCAATTCGATCGGATGGTTCGCTGCTGGCGACTCGAATCGAAGTGGAAGGAGAAGGTACCTCGGCGATCAATGAGTCCAGCGGTCCCGTGATGAGTGTTGACAATGTAGTTCCAGTTCTTCAGGTCTATGGCCGCACCGAACTCGGCACCCTGCTCACTATCAATGGCAACAGCGGAATCTATTTCGATTTCCCGTATTTCGATTTCAGCAGTGCCCAGTTCGGGATCTCGGGTGCGTTCACGAACCTGCAGAATCTGCCGTTTGTTCCCAGCTTTAACGCCTCAAATGTAGTAGCGGGCCAGAATGTCGACGTTACTTCGCCAACCTTTTCAGTCATGGGAGGCGTCTACACGCCAGCGAGCACGATCACCCTGGCTCCGCAGACTATCAATGGGACCGTTGTCGCTTCGCAGCAGAGCGGTAACTTTATGGACTACACGGTTTTGTTGGCCTCGTATGACCTTTTCCCCACGCTTGCCGTTCAGCAGGGGCAAACGACACTTCTCAACAATCCGAGCCAAGTCGAAGTCTACGTCGACAGCAGCACGCAGAAGCTGAGCACGCTGGCGCTTGCTGTGGGCAGCACACTTCGTTTTTACGGGCTGGTGTTCAACGACAACGGCACACTGCGGATGGATTGCGCTCAGGTAAATGACGGCGTGACTGGGTCGTCCCAGTCGAACTCTGCTCAACACCTTGGAGCCGGCGAGAGTCAGACCGTCCGTCACGAAGGCGTGGGTGGGATGCAACCGACGGTCAGCGTGGTGACGCGCTCGCACCGGTCTCAGCCGTAGGCGCTGGCAAATTCGTGAGTTTGTAGCGGCCGCGATGCTGGAATTCTCGGCTAGCTCGAAGAATTTTCGGTAGGCACCGAATCAGCGGTTTCATCGTCGCCAGCGGGCACGAGTTCGAATTTCTTCAGCTTGTAGCGCAGAGCGTCGCGGCTGATGTCGAGCAGGCGGGCGGCGTGGGTCTGGTTGCCGTTGGCTTGGCGCATGGCTAATTCGACCATGGCGCGCTCGACCTCTTCCAGCGAAGTCCCCTCTTCAGGAATGTAGAGCCGCGGCAGCACGCGGCCATTGGCGAGTTGCTTGCCGCCTCCGTCGCCGGTAGCGCTGCTGTGTTCAAATGCGGTCAGGCCGCTGCGAGCGGCTTCTCCCACGGCGAACGGCATGTAGACCGGCCGCAGAATGAACTCCTCTTCCAGGATCATGGCGCGCTCGATGGAATTCTTGAGCTCGCGCACATTCCCCGGCCAGTTGTGAGCCAACAGCAATCGGCGCGTCTCAGGACTGATGCCGCGAATCGCTTTCTTGAACTTGCGGTTGTACCAATCGATGAAGAAGTCGACCAGAGGCAGAATGTCTTCGGTGCGCTCGCGCAGAGGCGGAATGAAAATGGCTATAATTGCCAGCCGGTAATACAGATCCTGCCGAAAATGGCCTTCGCGTACGGCCTTCTCCAGGTCGCGATTGGAGGCGGCGATCACGCGCACGTCGACCTGCATGTCGCGCACTCCACCCACCCGGCGGATCACTTGATCCTCCAGCACGCGCAGCAGTTTGGCTTGCAGCAGGGGAGAGAGTTCTCCGATTTCATCCAGAAAGAGCGAGCCGCCGTTGGCGGTTTCGAACAGACCTTTCTTCATCTGCTTGGCGTCGGTAAAGGCGCCGCGCTCGTGGCCGAAGAGTTCCGCTTCCATCAAAGTCTCAGGAATGGCCGAGCAGTTGATGGCAACGAAAGGACCATTCTGGCGAGTGCTCTCGTAGTGAATCGTCTTGGCGATCAGATCTTTGCCGGTGCCGCTTTCGCCCTGAATCAGGATCGTGGTGGCCTCGCTGGCCGCGACTTTCTGCACGAAGCTCATCAGCTCCATGGTTTTTGGAGACACGGCGACGACTTCGTGATAACCCGTATTCCGGCGAACTTCGCCGCGCAGCGACTTGACCTCGGTGCGCAGCCGGGAAGCCTCCAGCGCATTCTGGATGGTGACGTGTAATTCCTCGAAGTCCAGGGGCTTGCCGATGAAGTCATAGGCGCCGAGCTTGAGCGCGGTCTTCACGTCGTCCAGCTGAGGGTCGGCGGTGATCATAATCACAGCCGGGGCGTCCGGGCTCTTTTTGAGCTGTTCCAGAACTTGAATGCCGGTCAGGTCGGGCATGCGGACATCAAGCAGAACCAGATCGGGCGACTCCTGCTGCGCCATGCGCAGGCCGGGCTCGCCGGCAAGGGCTTCCGAGACCTGGTATCCCCACTCTTCGCACTTTTGGCGCAGCGACCAGCGCACCAGGCGCTCGTCATCGATGATCAGAATCTTCTCGGCAGGCATCCTTGTTTAGCTTACTACGGAAGGGCCGGAGAGGGCAGGTGTGGAGTAGAAGGAGCCCATCGATTTGCGGTCGCAGAAGTCGATGAGTGCTATGGAGATTTATCGCGAATGGACCGCAGTCGGGTGGGGCGTGCGACTCCAGAGCAGCTGCTTAGTTCTCGGAAATTCCTGCTCCGAGAATGCTATGGACACATCAGTTGCACTGTACCTGTAATTTGGCATTCGCCGGCGCCGCCGCAAGGGTTCGCAGGGACCGAACCGGCGGGACCGCAGTTGTCGCCACCGCGCTGGGCCACCACCCAAACTGTATATGTGCCAACCGCGCCGGCCGCGCACTGGGCCAAGCCGTCGGAGCTAACCGAGACGTCGGTAGTTCGCTGGTTTTGATAGCACGCGCCCCAAGTAGGCGAAAGCAGTGTCGCCGGCGAGGGTTGCTTGTTGAAGTAACCGGTCGCTGTGAACTGGACTGGGCTGCCGTGGGCAGCTGCGGGCGAGGGGCTGAGGCTTATCGACTGCAACATATACGGAGGCGACGAGCCGCACGCCAAGGTAACCGCGATAGCGAGAATAACAAGGAAGAAAATGGAAAGGCCGTACTTTCTCATGCAGACCTCCTGCCGCTTTGGACTCCGGGCAAGAACTTCGGGTTGCCTGCTGAGCATTATCTCAAATATTCTCGCGTAGCCAGTAGTTGTCGAAACCGGCGATCCACTCATTAGCGAGGCGAGCAACCTCGTGAAAGGGCAGCGCGCCTGTTCAGTGGGAGCAGCTTAAGACGCAGAGACTGGCACTGCAGCCCTCTGCAGCGGAAGCACGACCGCAAACGTCGTGCCCTTGCCAAGAGTGCTCGAAACGTCGATACGACCCTGGTGGTCTTCGACGATGCGGCGGGCCAACGACAATCCCAGGCCGGTGCCATCGCCTTTGGTGGTGTAGAACGGGCGGAAAATGTTGGGCAGGTGATCAGGCGCAATGCCGCGGCCGTTGTCCGCGACTTCGACGACCGCTGTCGCCCCCTGGGGCTTCACGGTCACGGTGATTTTTCCGCTCTGGCCTTTTGCCGGAAGATCGATCGCCTGCAGAGCGTTCAACAGCAGGTTGAGCAGCACCTGGTGGACCTGATCGCTGTCGTGCTCGACCTCGGGCAGGGAAGAGTCCTTGTGGAGCGTGATCTCGACCGACTTGGCCAGCGCCTGCTGGCGGCCGAGCATCACCGCGTGTTCGACCGTGGTATTCAGATCGCTCCTGCGTACCTCGGGCGGATGCGGCCGGGCTGTCTGCAGCAGATCGGTGACGATGCGATTGATGCGGGCGATCTCCTGGCGAACGTCTTTGACCACGGCGCGGGCTGGACTGCTGGTGGGCAAGTCGCGGCCAATGATCTCGATGACGCCGGCAATTCCCGCCAGCGGATTGCGAATTTCGTGGGCCAGACCGGTAGCCATCTCGCCGAGAGTTGCCATGTGTTCGGCGCGCGACATTTGGGTGTGGTGCAGGCGTTCGATCTCGTTGCGGCTTTCGCGAAGTTGCACGACCATCTGATTGAAGTTGCGGCCCAGGTCGCCGATCTCATCGTTGCGGCGGGCAAAACTCACAGCCACGTTGAGATCGCCGCTTCCGAGCTGAGCGATTTTCTGCTGCAATTCCACCATGGGCCGCTGCACGGTATAAGTCAGTACGACGAGCAGCGCACCGCAAATCGCGACCGCGCCCGCACCCGCCACTAACAGGACCATGTGGCGTTCGGGATCGCGCCACGACAGCGTGGCCAGCAGGAACAACAACATTCCACCCAGAAGAACGAACGCGATCGGGACCAGCGCTTTGATCTCCCAGGTGATGCGCAGCCAGGGCAAATCGGGATCCTCGGACTTTGTTGCGGCCGATGCGGAATCATCCGCAACCGGTCCGGTTGAGATCGGATCCGGCAGCAGAGACGCACTCGAATACGCCGTGCTGAAAAAGCCGGTGCGCGAGCGCGGAGAGGCAGATTCAGGAACCTCTTCAGCCGGGATGTCCGGATCGATTCGTTCGGTCATAGTCTCAGGCATACGCGTGTAGTCCGCCGAGCAGATAAGTAACACCAAAGAAGGTGAACATCACGACCGCGAATCCCAGGATGGCGAAGTAGGCTGCACGGCGCCCGCGCCAGCCGCGCGTGATACGCATGTGCAAATACCCGGCGTAGATCAGCCAGGTAATCGCCGCCCAGACCTCCTTTTGGTCCCAGTTCCAGTAGGAACCCCAGGCCCGGTTGGCCCAGTAGGCGCCGGCGGCGATCATCAGGGTGAGCAGGGGGAAGGCAATGCAAATGGTTTTGTAGGTGATGCGGTCGAGCGCGTCGGCATCGGGGAGAAGTCTTTCCAGATCCGCCCGCCGCCACAGCAGCAGAAGGTAGAGCAGGTTGGCGAAGATTCCGCCGACCAGCGCCGCGAGAATGAATGGGCTTGCCGCCAGGCTGGTGGCGTACAGCCCTTCCGCGTCAAGCGACGGATATTGTCCGCCGCGTACCCGCAGCACGAAGAACACCAAGGCCAGCGATTGCAGCAGGATGCTGATGAAGACCGCGCGATCGGCGATGGCCAGAAATCCGTCATCGTTCTTTACGCGCGCCAGCTTCACGCGCGCCAGAATGTAGAGCACGAGCGGCGCAGCCACGGCGGCGAAGACCAGAAGCATCAGCCAGCCAAGGTCGGGAATGGTGACGAACAGTCGCACGCCGCGAGAAATGAACACTTCGGATTTGTTCTCGGCATCCCAGGCGATCACGCTGAGCCCGCCCCATTTTTCAAAGCGAGTCAGGACCGCGGCATAGATTCCGACCGTAAATATGCTGGTGGCTGCCAGGAACATTTCCGTCTTCACCTTGTCCTGAATCAGGAACATCATGGCCAGCGCGAAACTCAGGGCGCATGCCGCATACGCCAGCATGGCCAGCGTCACGTGTACGTGCAGCCAGGTGGATTGCAGCGCCGGCACCAGCGGCCGGACTTCGCTGGGCAGAAGCTGCATCAGGATGACGCCGACAATCGCGACCGGCATGGTCACGGTGCCGATGACCTTTACGCCGTAGCGCTTTTCGGCGATCAGCGTGAGCGCGGCCAGGGTCCACACGAAGCTGAGCAGCATTTCATAGATGCTGGCGAAGGGAGGATGGCCGGCTTCATACCAGCGATGCGCCACAGCACCGGTGTTGGCCAGCAGTCCAGCCCAGGTCATGAGAGAAGCGAACTTGATATAGGAGTCGGTTCCCGTGACGCCAAAGCCCAGATATAAGGCTCCCGCACCTGCGTAGAAGACCAGCGCGGCGAACAGCAGATTGGCCTCACTCAGAATGTTTCCGCTCTTGACCACATTCAGAAATGACATGAACAGCAGGAAGGCCATCCCCAACCCCACCATCACGACCAGCGTGGTGCCGGTCGCGGGATGCTGTTCAACTTTTGCGCGTGCCATACACTTCCTCCGTTGCCGGACTCACCGACCGGCGATGGTTGTTCTTGAGATCTTCGTCTCTGAGACCGATTTTCCTGAGATCGATGTGGCCTGCGCCTCAGCAGAGGCTGCGAATTCGGTTTTCAATTCCTTCTGAATCTGCTCCACCAGTTTCTTGAACTTGTCTTCGAACACGTCGCGATTGCGGTTCGCGGTGCCGCCGACCCACAGCGCTGTGCGGCCGCGCGCATCGACGACGGGAACGACCCAGAAACGCATGTGAACCACGTAAAAAACAAACGTCAGGCCGATGGCCATGAGCACGACGCCGGCCCATACTGCCCACTGGCCGGGTTCGTGCGAAACCTGCAGTCCGGTGAAGAGGCCAGTCTTCAGGTCCTTGGGGTCGAACGTGTAGGGCGAGGACGCGTTCTCATCGATGCCGGGCATGGGCGGCAGCCATACGTTCACGCTGCTGTTGGCCTTCTTCGACGTGACGATCATGTGGACCGCGGGGTTGGTTACGTCATTACTGCGGGCGTAGACCCGGCCATCCTGCACCACAAAGTCCGGAATGAACTCCACGAGTTGCACGCTGGTGTCGGCGTCGAGAGCCACCGTCTGGTTCATCGCCAGAGAGATTTCCTGGACGGTGCCCGTGCGGTTGGCCGGAGTTGCATTGAGAATGAGTTGATCGAGCTTGCCGGTGCGGCCATAGCTGGCTTGGTAGAAGCGCACTCCCTGATAGACCAGCGGATCGTTGACCACGATTTCTTTGCGTGAGATCTCGCGCCCGCCGTCGACCACGGCAAGCTTGGACCACCAGCGCTTCGGGCTTCCGTCAGCGTAGGTTTCTTCGCCCGTGCCATCGCATCGGATGGAGAACGGAATAGTTCGCGTCACGCCGGTTTTCATTTCAATCTGACTGCTCGCTGTTCCAGGACTTAGCACCAGGAATCCGCGCCATCCATAGATCGCGTCCACGACGCCGTAACCGATGAAAATCAACAGCAGGCTGGCGTGAACGATGTAGACCGCCATTTCGGAGATGCGGTTGCGCTCCGAGAAAAGGGAAAAGCTGTCAGTGCGCACGATGCGCTCGGGTTTCAGGTGCAAGTGTTTGAAGGCGCGCTCGGCTGCGCTCAAGCCGTGCTCATCGTCAGTGATCGGAATTAGTGCCTGCGTGGGAAGAACTTTGCGAAAGCCCTCGTCAGGACTCTTATAGGGACGCGCGAAGTAGCGCCAGGAATTCGGAAATCGCTGGATCGATGCGGCGACAATGCACAGGCTAACCAGCACCAGCAGTGCAATAAACCAGTGCGAATGAAAGATATCGGTCAGTCCCGTAACGTCGAGAAAGCGCAGCATGGCCGGCGAGTAGGCGCGCTGCAGGTCGTCCGGGTCGGTCATGGGACGCTGCAGAATGACGGTTCCTGCGATCGAAAAAATGACGACCAGGATGATCAGAACGACACCGGTCTTGATGGAACTGAGAGTCTGCCAGATTTCTCGACCCGCGGAGCGAAGTGACATGGCCATTACTTTCCTCTTCCTCTCATCCAGCAATGCACGTTCCGCGCCAACGTTCGGAATTGTTGTCAAGCCCTGTGGAATCAATGGGTTGAGGCAATGCGCGTACTTGTCCGGAAGGCGCTCGTATGAGCCATATCACTCAGCCCGCTAAGGGCGAATTGCCAATTCACTCACTGCTGCAAGTATGTGATTTCAATCACAAACAGGCTTGAAATCTAGCTGAAACGGAAACCCTGCTGGACCACGGACGAACGTGCGTGATTTCACCGAGCGAGTGTGGGAGAAAGCCCATTTGGCCACCGATTCCCATTCCCGAGGGTTTCGGCGGCCGCCGCGTGCTAAGTTAGAAAGTGATTTGTTGCAATAATTTACAGTTCAAGCAAGAAGTCTGCCCCGTTCCAACATCGATAAGGCGAGGATCGTGCACATGCAACGGTTGGCAATGGTCCCAGCGTCTCCAAGCCGTTCTCTTATGAACCGAAAAGCAATCTTTGGTCAGGCCCTCCCCCGCCTCCTCCCTTTGCTCGCGTTTTTTCTTGTGATCTTTTTTCTTGTGATCGAGGTGATGCCTGTCTTGGCGAAGGAGCATCCCGTTCCCCTCGACAAGAACGTCGATTCGAAGAAGTGTCTCGAGTGTCACGAGGACAAGACGAAAGGCAAAGCCGTCCATTCCGCAATCGCCGCGGGATGTTTGAGTTGTCACGAAGTGCGGGTGAACAAGGACATCACGCGGATCAAGCTCATCACTGCGACCCCACAGGCACTGTGCCTCAGTTGCCACTCCGACAAAGACGCCGCTACGCTGAAGGGGACGGTGCATCCGCCAGCCGTGCGCGACTGCATCAAGTGTCACGATCCCCATACTAGTGATAATAAGAACCAGCTGTTGCGGGCGACGTCGGGCGAGAAGGGCAAGAACCTGTGCCTCGATTGCCACCAACAAGGATTGAAGGTGCCCGAAAAAGGCAGCCGCCACGCCGCGCTCGATATGGGCTGCGATACGTGCCACACGACACACAAGACCGGAGCAGCAGGCAAGGCCGAGTTCGACTTTCACCTGGTAAAGAGCGCTCCGGCGCTTTGTATTGACTGCCACGACGTCAAGGGCGCAGACCTGCAGAAGGCGCATCACGACCAACCCTTCGCCACCGCGGATTGCACCAGTTGCCATGATCCGCACCAGTCGGCGGCTCCGAAGCTGATGCGTCAGTTCCTGCATCCTCCGTTCGCGGACAAATCGTGCGACCTGTGCCATGCGGCAGCCAGGGACGGAAAAGTTGTCCTGACCCAGACTGACGTGAAGTCGCTGTGCGTGACTTGCCACAGCGATCAGGCGGAAAAGATTGATAAGGCCAAAGTGCCGCATCCGGGAGCGGCCGGGGATTGCACAGACTGTCACAGTCCGCATGCCAGCCGCCAGCCAGGGCTCCCCAAGACCAACGCGGTCGATATCTGCCTGGGCTGCCACAGCGATCAGGCGGAGCAGGCAAAGAAGCACTTTCTGCATCAGCCCGCTTTCAAGCAGGGATGCGCGACCTGCCATGAACCCCACGGCGGCGAGAACGAGCACCTGTTGCGTGCGAAGGGCAACGCGCTATGCCTCGAATGCCATGGACCGGATTCAGCCCCGCAGAAGCTGGAAGCCGAGCACGTGCTGACCATCTTTAATGGCAAAGTGAAACTGCCCGAGGATTATTACCAGAGGAACAGAGTCGCGATCCTGCCGATACGGTACGGGATGGGCCATCCGGTGCTGGGGCACCCAGTCCAGGATCTTATGGACCCAACCGACCTGACAAAGGTCAAGACTCCGCTGAGCTGCCTGAGCTGTCACCAGCCCCACTCCTCCGCTCAAGCGGGACTTCTGGTGCAGGACCAGGCCAACACCATGGCATTCTGCGATACCTGTCACAAGAACAGGTTCGAAATGAAGAGTGTGGAACCTGTCAAGAAGGAACCAGTCAAGAAGTAAGTAGGAGCTGAGATGCCGACGCTAACTCGAATGCGAATTCGCAATGCTAACGCGATGATTGCCCTCCTGGTGGTTGTCGCTCTGACCCTGGCTGCGCCCCTCGCAGCGTTTGGCGACAAGAAAAAGAAGGAAAAAGCAGACGCCAACGCGCAGGCCCAGCAGAAGCCCCAATTCGACCTCTCGAAACTGGTCTGGCCGAGCCCGCCGAACATCGCACGCGTGAAGTATCTGGCCTACTACGCCGGCATGAAGATCGATTACACCGCGGAGACCACCAAGAAGAAGGCGAGTTGGATGGATCGGCTGGCGGGAGAGCAATCCAGCAGTGAGAAGTTTAACGTCAAGAGTTTTCCCTTCCAACTGCTGGGCCCCTACGGAATTGCGACTGACTCCAAGGGGTTGGTGTACGTTGCCGACCAGAAGGTGGGCGCGATTTTCATCTTCAACACTGAGACTCGTGATGTTCAGCTGATCCGCAACGGCTACGAAGCCCACTTCGGTTGGATCAACGGCCTGGCCATCGATGACGACGACCGGCTCTTCGTGTCGGACGGAAAGATGCACCGCGTCCTGATTTTCAACCCCAAGCATGAAGTCGAAGCGCAGATCAGCGAAAAGCTGGTGGATCCGGTCGGACTCGCACTCGACACGGAGAACCGCCTGCTCTATGTCGTGGATACGCAGCAGGATCAGGTCATTGTTTTCGATGCGGACTCGCTCGCCGAGTTGCGCCGGATCGGTACCGGCGGCAAGAATCACTGGCTGACCACACCGGGGGATTTCGGAGGACCGCAAGGCGTGGCTTTAGACGAAGACGGCAACGTCTACGTGACTGACACCATGAACAACCGGGTGGAGATTTTCGACGCGAGCGGCAAGTACATCAGCGAGTTCGGCAGGCACTGCGATGGCCCCGGATGCTTTGCGCGTCCCAAGGGCATTGCCGTCGACCGCGACGGCCACATCTGGGTGGCCGATACCATGAACGACACGCTTCAGGTCTTCAATCGAGAAGGCCAGTTGCTGACCTATCTGGGCGGTCACGGGCATTATCCCGGACAGTTCGAGGCTATCGTCGGGGTTGCCATCGACAAGCAGAACCGCGTATTCACCACCGAGCAGTATCCAGGACGGATGCAGATGTTCCGCTATGTGACCGATGCTGAGGCCGCGGCCGAGAAGACGCGCCAGGAAGAAGAACGAAAGAGCAAGGCCGAAGCCAGGAAGCAAGCCTCCCAGACGGCACCGCCAGGAACGCCCTCGGAAACTCCACAGAAACCGGCTGAGACGCCAGCGCCGAAGCCTCCCTCCAACGACGTGCCAACCAACGACGTGCCAAAGCCACGGCCTCCAGCGGGCAAGTAACCGCCGGAAGCTGCGAGCGCCGAGCGCTCTATGGCGCACAGTCCGTGCGGCATCTTTGTGATTCCAATCACAATTTGGGAAACCTGGACAACGGCAACACTGGGGTTTTTCACCAGTCGCAGTGTGGGAGAAGGCTCATCTTGGTGAATGCTGAATTTCTCAGTATCACCGGTTAATTCCTCAACCTCTTTTGGATCAATGAGTTGACCAGGTGATGAGATTTGAACAGCCCGCCGAGGTCCCGGCTGGCCACTTGCATAAGCATAGGTGGAGATGGAGTCCAAAGCTTATGAACCGGAAATTCCCGAAAAACGCGTGTCGGACCGGTTCCGGTGGAAGCTGTCTCCAAGCAATTCTTTCGTTTCAAGTCTTTCTAGAAAGGCAATCCAATTGGAGGATGGAGTTATGAAAAAGACGTTCTTAGCAGTGTTAGTAGTACTAGGCGTGGCCGGGTTGGCCATGGCCCAAATCGGTGCCGCACCGGCGACAGACGTCCTCGGCGCCCACCTCAACTACGGACGCGGTTGCGCTGCCTGCCACGCACCACACAGCGGCGCAGCGGGCAACGGCGCTCTCAAGACCGCCGACGCGACAACCGGCGACGCAGCTCTTTGGGGCCAGGACGTCGGCAGCCTGTACGGCAAGACCATTACGACCGGCAGCACAGACGGCAGCACCGGCTACACCGAAGTCCTGCCCGCGAACTTTAACGCTGGCACGCCTGACGTGACTGGACTGATCACCTGTCTCAGTTGCCATGACGGCAACTGGGCGACAGGCGCCATGATGAAGAATGCGGTCTATGAGACACTGCCCTCCAGCTATGGGACCTACAACACGATCCCGACGCTGCTCGGTAGGGACGGCTCAGGGGCCGGCAACTACCTCAACGATCACCCAGTGGGCCTGAACGCCACGGTTGGGTGCGGCGGCCAGTGGAACTGGGACTGCACCGAGACCAACGGCGTAATCTCGATGAACGGCCCGAATTCGTCCAGGTTCGTTACGAACTACGGGTTCTTCGTCAGCCTCAGCGCCTACAACAACACTGCGGTTGTGACCTGCACCACTTGCCATAACCAGCACCTGATGAATGTAGTCAGCGTGAAAACGGGAGCGAAGTCAGGTCTGCCCACCGGCTTCTACCAGACTATGTTCTTCATCCGCGCTCCTTACAACCCGGCCACCACGACCGCCGGAGCCAACCAGACCGCGCAATTCTGCCGCCAGTGCCATGGTGGAGAAGCGAACGAGATGAACAACGGCACAGCTGTAACTATCTTCTAGCTTGGCAAACGGGGAGGGAGCAATCTCTCCCCAATTTTTCCCATGTGGGGGGGATATGAAGCGCAAGACCTACATTCCGGCATTGATCCTGGTGACGATGATGGCGACGATGGTTGCCATGGGCTCGGCCCAGGTTGCTTCCCACGCTCCCACGCTTGGGTTGCAGCCGCAGACAAGTTCCTTTGCCCAACCCAGCAACAAGCCCGTGGCCCGGGTGAACGACGTGACCCTGACCGATCGCGATCTGCTGCGTGAGGAGTACACCATCTTTCCGTATGCGCGCCAGCACAACGGCAGCGTGCCCAAGGAAATGGAACCGCAAATTCGCCAGGGCGCAATGCAGATGATCATTTTTGAGGAGTTGGTGTACCAGGACGCGAAACGGCTCAAGCTGAACGTGCCGCCGGCCAAGCTGCAAAAGGCCGAAGCCGATTTCCGGCAGCAATTTTCCAATCCGGAGGAGTACCAACAGCTGCTGCGGGATGAATTTCAGGGATCCAAGACGTTGCTGCGCGAGAAGATTCGACGCTCACTGCTGATTGAAGAGCTGTTGAAGTCCGAGGTGGCAGACAAGGCGGAGGTTTCCGCCACGGAAGCCCGGGCGTATTACCAGAAGAATATTGCGCGCTACCGGTATCCCGAGTCATTCGCGATTCAGACAATTTCCATTCTCCCGCCCGACAAGGCCACCCCGGAACAGCTGAAAGAAGGGCGCAAGCGCGCTGACGATGCGCTGAAACAAGCCCAGGCTACGAAAGATGCCGAGGGATTCGGGCTGCTGGCGGAAAAGATTTCCGACGACGATTACCGCGTCATGATGGGCAACCATAAAGCCGTGCCGCGGGCGCAACTGGCGCCGCAGGTCGTGCAGGCGCTGCTGGCGCTGAAAGAGGGGCAGATTACCGGCCTCATCCAGCTTGACCAAGCGTACACCATCGTCCGCTTGAACCAACACATTTTGGCCGGAACGTACAAGTACGAGGATGTCAAAGATCAGCTCAAGAAGGAACTGAAGGAAAAAAAGACCAACCAGTTGCGCGCCGCCCTGGATAAGAGGTTGCGACAGAACGCGAAGATTGAAACTTTGTAGACATTGGAAGGGTTACTAACGTGTGTGTCGGTCTTCAATGGGCGGGTTGGGCGCTGGCTGGAATCCTGCTTCTGGCGCTGCCGGCGGCAGGCCAGCTTGAGGTGGGCGACAATCTGAGCATGAACCTCAACGGCACCATGGGGTTCGGTTACTCGGCCGACTACGCGAATCTGTTCAGCTCCAGCCACAGTTTGTCCGGTTCCGCGACCGGCACCCTCGCCGGTTCGTACTACAATCCCAATTTCCTGTCATTTAACGTTTCTCCTTATTACGGGCAGTCGCGGGCTAACTCCAATTACCAATCCGTCTTCGATTCCAGTGGGGTGACCGCTACGACATCGATCTTTAGCGGCAGCCATTTTCCCGGCTCCATCAGCTACGCCAAGTCTTACAACAGCGAAGGGAACTTTGGCGTACCCGGCGTCGCCAACTACATCACCCGCGGGAACAGCGATACGTTCGGCGTCAACTGGTCCGAAAATCTTCCAGACGCGCCCACCTTGTCAGTGGGCTTCCAAAAGGGCAGCAACCAGTACTCGATCTTCGGGACAGACCAGAACGGGAACTCCACCTTTGACTCGGTGAACGTGCACTCCGGCTACCTGTACCACGGCTTCGGCCTGGGCGCTTTCTATGACCGGGGTGGCTCCCATTCGCTGGTTCCGCAACTGCTGGGGACGCAAGAGCAGCCGGAGTCAGTGAATTCCAGCAACAGCGGCTACGGCTTTAACGCCAGCCACGTGCTTCCCATGCACGGCGGCTTCTCCGCCGGTTTCACCCACTCTGCGTTTGACACGGGCGTTGCGGGCTCGACTATCAACGGCAGTGTTGATCTGGTTACGGCCAGCGCTGGGATTCAGCCCACCAGCAAGCTGCATTTCGGCGCGGGCGTCAACTACTCCGACAGTTTGAGTGGCCAGGCCTATGAGCAGATAGTGGCGGCAGGAGGAGTTGTTCCTGTCCAGAATCTGAACGGAAGTTCCCACGGGATGGATGTGACTGGGACAGTCAGTTACGCCCTCGCGAAAGGTCTGCAGTCCCAAGCTGCGGTCGAGCGCCGGCAGCAGAGTTTTCTGGGCCAGACCTTCGGGTCGAATAGCTATAGCGGAGGCTTGATCTATACCGCGGGCTTTCTGGGCGGGAGCTTCAATGCCGCGGGAACCGTCGTTGACAACACGCTGGACGGGAGCAGCCAGAACACGCTGGGTTTCTCCGCCACTACGAATTACACGCGCCGCATCCATGAGTGGGTGATGAACGGGTCTTTCAACTACGCGCAGAATGTGCAGACCTTGCTGATCACTTATATGAGTTCGTTCTACAACTATTCCGGCAACATCCGGCACCGCTGGGGGCAGTTCACCTGGAGCGCCGGAGCCAGCGCCGGGCGAACTGGGCTGACCGAGCAGTCCGGCCTGCAAAACAGCAATGAAAGTTATACAACCGCGGTTGGCTACAGCCGCTACCTCACCCTGACCGGGACGTATTCCAAAGGGAGCGGGATCGGCATCGAGACGGCGAGCGGCGTTGTGCAAAGCCCCGTGCTCTTGCCGGGACTCACGCCAACTACCGCGATTCTATTCGGCGGCGACAGCTACTCGGTCGGACTAGGAAGCAGTCCGGTAAAAAAATTGACGCTGGCGGCGAGTTTCGCGAAAGCCAACAGCAACACCAACTTCAGCGGCGTGGCACAGAGCAGCGCGACCAACCAGTACAACGCCATTTTTCAGTATCAACTGCGCAAGATCTATGTCAACGGAGGCTACAGCCGCCTGCAGCAAGGCTTCAGTACCTCGGCCACCGGGCCAGCTGTTGTATCATCGTTTTACTTCGGTATATCGCGATGGTTCAACTTCTTCTGAGGACCGCGCCGGGAAATTCCAGACGGACGGCACGAGTGGCCTGGATGCTGCTCCTGCTTCTCCTCCCTCTCGGCCCCGCCTGGGCATCGGGAAAAAAGGATAAAGACAAGCCGACCTCGCCGAAACCTCCCGATTTGCTGCTGGAAGGCGGGCGCAAGCTGACTTACGAGCGCAGCTTCGGCTTGGAGCGGGATGTCAAGCCCAAACGCGGCTTCTGGAACCGCGTGCTCGACGTGGTGGCGGGTGAGCCGGAATTCCACGCGCTGATTCGTCCTTACAGCGTGGCCACCGACTCGCGGGGGCGCATCATCGTGACCGATCCGGGAGCGGCGGGAGTCCACATCTTCGACTTTTCCGGGCAGAAATATAAATTCATCTGGCGCGCCGACAAGGGCAAAGATCCCATGCTGCAGCCGCAATGCGTGGCCGTCGACGCCCAGGACAATATCTACGTCACCGATTCGGATTCGGGCAAGATCTTCGTCTTCAACTCCGACGGTAAATTTCAGCGCGCCATCGGGAGCCTGAAAGGTGGAGAAGGCTATTACAAGCGCCCCACCGGGATCGCGGTGGACTCGGCGGCGCAGCGAATCTACGTCACCGATACCCTGCGCAATAAGATCTTCATGCTCGACCTGCAGGGCAACGTTCTGCAGCAGATCGGCAAGAACGGCGACGGGAACGGCGAGTTCAACTATCCGACGGAGTTGCGCCTCGACAGCCAGGGGCTGCTGGTGGTCGACGCCATGAATTTCCGCATCCAGATGCTGGATCGTTCCGGCGCCTTTCGTCTCGCCATCGGACAATTGGGTGACAGCACGGGCGAGATGTTTCGCCCGAAGGGAATCGCGGAGGATTCCGAAGGCGATGTGTATGTGGTCGACGGACTTTGGGGCATGGTGCAGGTCTTCAACCGCGAAGGCCAACTGCTCTACTACTTCGGACAGAAGGGCACCGGCCTGGGGCAATTCGAATTGCCGGCCGGCCTGTTCATCGATCGTGAAGACCGGATTTTTGTGGTGGACTCGTTCAACCGCCGGGTTCAGGAGTTTCATTATTTCGGATTGCCGAAGAAGACCGCCAAGGAAGGGATGTAGTGAGGCGAGCGTATGCATGCACGGGCATGATGATCGTGCTGGCCGCGGGTACCCTGCTGGCGCAGGTGACGGGCGACGTGATCGGCATCCACGATCTGGGACCAGGGACGAAGTCTCCGGTGGTTGGGGCACGGTCGGATTTCTGCATGTACTGCCATGCTCCGCATTCTGGGGTCGGGGGCCGGACGCCTTTATGGAACCAGACTCTCTCCACCCAGGTTTACGCGCCCTATGTCAGCACGACGGAGCAGAATAAGGGTGCGCAGCCGGTTCCCGGGGCCGACAGCAGCCTGTGCCTAAGCTGTCACGACGGTACGATCGCGCCGGGAACCACGGCGGTTTTTGGCAAGGTCACCACCACGGGCAGCATGTACACGCAGGACGTCTTCGGGGCAAATCTGCAACCGTCGCATCCTTTTAGCATGGCTTTGCCGATGAGAGATTCCGTTGACCTGGCGGCCTCACTGGTGTCGCAGGGAAAGACGGCCGATCCGCTGGGGGCTGTGAAGCTAATCAAGGGAAACATCGAATGCACCTCTTGCCACAGCGCCCACGTTCAAGCCAAGGATCTGCTTTCGCAAAACTTCCTGGTCCGGGACAGTTCCAATGGAGCCATGTGCCTGGCTTGCCATGATCCCAACCGTCAAGTGTCAGGCAAAATAAATCCCCTTGCGGGATGGAGCACCAGCATTCACGCTACCGCTGCCAATAAGCTGAACCCGCTAGCCAACGTTGGTAGCTACCCCACGGTGATGCAGTCCGCCTGCATTGGCTGCCACGCGCCGCACAACGCGGGCGGAGCGGCGCGACTGCTTCGCGGCCTCAACGAACAAGATTGCATTGCCTGCCATAGCGGGGGGTCGAACATCACTCCCGCTCCGATGAGCATTTTCGCGGAATATGCCACTCCGAAGGTGGGACATCCAATTCCCAGCAGCAACAACCAGCACGACGCCGCCGAAGCCGTGATGCTGAACAATAACCGCCATTCCACCTGTGTCGACTGCCATGACGCGCACGCTTCCAACCCGGTGAAGACTTTTCCGCCGCCACCGCTCATTCGCGCTTCGCAAACCGGCGCGGCTGGTGTAAGCGGAACCGATGGCGTAACTGTGTTGCAGCCTGCCGTCAATCAGTACGAAAACTGCTTCCGTTGTCACGGCGCCAGCTCGGGGAAAACCGCGAACACCATCTACGGATATTTGCCGGTTCGCGGGGTCTCGGCGGGCGACCCACTGAACTTGATTCCTCAGTTCAGCATCAACGCGCCTTCGAGCCATCCGGTGACTCATCTCAGGAACAGCTCACTGGCTCAGCCCAGCCTGCTGCTCAACATGTTGAATCTGGATGGAGCCACACAAGGCCGCGCCATGGGCACGCAAATCCTCTGCACCGATTGTCACAACAGCGATGACAATCGCGAGTTCGGAGGTTCCGGCCCGAATGGTCCGCATGCCTCAAAGTGGACGCACATCCTGGAACGGCAGTACGTTACCAACCAGTCGCCGGGGCCGGGTCAGTTGATCACCAACCTTTATCCCAACCCGGATCTGAGCGTGAACGGGCCGTACGCGCTGTGTGGGAAGTGCCATGACTTGTCGGGCCAGATCATCAAGAACACCAGCTTTACGCAGCACGCATTCCACATCAATTCCGGCTTCAGCTGCTCGGTTTGTCACACGGCTCACGGTATGGGAGGCATCAGCGCCACGGTCAGCGGCCAGCGCCTGGTGAATTTCGATGTGAACGTAGTCGGCCAGAACGGGATCACGCCGATTACCTATAACCGCACGTCCAATACTTGTGTGCTTGCCTGCCACGCCGCGGCGCACAACTCCAACGGCTCCGTCACTGCCATTGCCGCTCCTGGTGGCAAGGGCGGAGTTCAGCCGAAAAGCCCGAAGTAACGCGGGCTAGGGCGTTTGGCGTCGCACAAACACTACCGTTAGCGAATCCTGGAAGATCAGGCTGAAGCGTGCATCCGACAGCAATGCGCTGGCCAGAGGGACCTTTTTCGAGAGCAGCACCACCTGGGCCTCATTCAGATAAGGATCGTCGATATAAGACGCATCGCCGTTCTGCGTCCTGAAGAAGCGGGTGTCGATTTCATCCCCGTAGAGATCGGTTCGCCCGTCAATCGCTACCGGATAGTCGGGCATATACCACGTAAGGAATCCGCCCCAGTCGAAGGTGTTGTAGAGCGGACCCGGCTGGGGGTTTCGGCGAAGGAAGTTGACGGCATTCACCGGAAACACGCTGCTCATGGCGTCGTCCAGGCCGCGGGTGTTGAAATCGGTGTTGCGGGCGAACAGAAACAGGAGGAGCGCCAACCCCGCTGCCAGCCCCGCTTTCTGGGGAACGGTCTCGCCTGGTTCGCGTTCAATTGGTTCGCGTTCAATTGCGTCTACTTCGCCGTAGCAGTCGGCCATACAGGCCACCGCCGACATGCAAAGGAACCACGAATCGCGCATGGTGCGAAAGGCGACGGCACTGGCGACAGTCAGCAGCGCCAGCTTGAAAAGATCGACACGCTTTTGCCGTCCCAGAGTGAAGAATGCAGCGCCGGCGAGC
>Ga0209517_10003033_pt1 | contig 23110 bp, 14 predicted proteins | sample PeaSoiMetSII2010_FD_187695 | JGI IMG/M metagenome (GOLD analysis project Ga0209517, IMG submission 187695) | Peat soil microbial communities from Weissenstadt, Germany - SII-2010 (SPAdes) (version 2) | ecosystem: Environmental > Terrestrial > Soil > Wetlands > Peat | place: Germany...
CTTCCGGAGCGCTGGCCAGCTAGGCCCTTGTAGTGAAGACCTTTTGGGGCGGGGCCTCGATTTGGGGGCATTTTCGCGTTCTCCCCCCTCGAATCCGCGAAGTCGGGCTAACTCCGAAAGCGTTCGCGAGCAGGCGCTTCGGGGGAGTTGAGCGCCCGTACCCGCAAATCTGGCCGAGGCGGAGGAAACTCAATGGGAGCGGCGCGCACGGAGTGCCGCGCCCTGCCCAGGGCTTTCAGCCCTTGTTTATTTTGGTTGGACTTGAGGGGCAAGGGCGCATACTGCGGGAAGAGAGTCTATGCAAACTATTTCATCTTCCAGCCGGATAAACCAAACCTTGAAACGCCGCGATTTCCTGCGCACCACCGCCCAAGCCTCCGCCTTGGCGGCGGCGGCCACGGCCTTTCCGTTCGTGGCTCGGGGCCGGGTGCTGGGCGCGAACGACCGCATCGGCGTCGGGTTCATTGGCGTGGGTGGGCGGGGCTCGGGCCATGTGGGACTCGTGATGCGGCTGGCGCAAGGGGGAGAGAACGTCAAGGTCGTCGCCGTTTGCGATGCGTTCCGCTACCGGCTCGAGGAGTCAGCCAAGGCCAGCGGCGCCAAGGCATATATGAAGCACGCCGATTTGCTGGCGGACCCGAACGTGGATGTGGTCTGCATCGCGACGCCCGACCGCTTGCACGTGCCGCAAGCGCTTGATGCGATCCGCGCGGGCAAGGATGTGTATTGCGAGAAGCCGATGGGCCACTGGACACAATTCACTCTGAGCAAGCAGTTTTGCGAGGAAACGGCGAAGCTCAAGCGGGTCGTCCAGATTGGCAACCAAGGCAACTCGAGCCCCGCCTGGCAGAAGGTGAAAGAACTGGTCCAGCAGGGCACCATCGGCCGAGTCCAGCTCGTCAACGCCGGATTTTTCCGTTATGGGGATTGGGGCGAGCGGATGCCCATCCCCGACCCGGAGGCCAAGCCGGGGCCGGACCTGGACTGGGAAGCGTTTTTGGGGGATGCGCCGAAAGTGCCGTTCAGCGTTCAGCGCTTCTTCAGTTGGAGGAAGTACCTGGATTACGCCGGCGGGCCTTGCACCGACCTGCTGCCGCACCTATTCACGCCGTTCGCCAGCGCCATCGGGCTGAGGTTTCCTTCGCGCGTAGTGGCTTCGGGCGGCATTTTCAAATACACCACCTACGACCGCGAGGTTCCGGACACCTTTAATATGTGCCTCGACTACCCAGAGAAACTGTCGGTGGTGGTGGTCTCGACCCTGGCCAACGATTATGTCACTGAGCCGGCCATTCATGGGGATGAAGGGACGCTGACGTTGCAGAATCCCGGGGAATGGAACGTGGGAATTGACAGCGTGACCCTCGTGCCACGCAAAGGCGACCGGCAAGTATTTCCGGTGCAGAAGGGCGATGTGACGGTGGCGCACTGGCAGAATTTCCTCAAGTGTGTGCGCAGCCGTGAAAAACCGGTCAGCGATGTGGAGTTCGGTCTCCACGTGCAGGCGGCCTTGAACATGGCGATGCTTAGCCTGCTGAAAGACAAGGTGGTGAAATTTGAGTTCACCACGAATGAGATCGTCGCTTAACCCACTCTTTATGCGCTATAACTCAGTCTGTCATTCCCTGGTACGAATCTTCTGGAGCCTTCCATGCGGTGTGTGGGTCCTCGTGTTGGGACTGTTGGGTCTCTGCTCGAATTCGGGGGCTTCGGCTGCGGAGCGCCTGGCTGCGGAGTCTTCCTCCCGGCTGACCCAGTGGACCATCACTTACGATGGCAAGCCGGTGATGGTCTATGATTTTGATCCGCAGAAATTCAAGCCGTTCGTCAAGGCGCTCAACACACTGAGCGGATACGGCGTGTTGCGCGATTCTCCGGGCGACCACTTGCATCACCACGCCTTGATGTATGGCATCAGGGTCAACGGCATCAATTTTTGGGAGGAGACGACCGGTTGCGGCGTCCAGAAGGTGGTGGAGACTTCAGCGCCGGAGATTTCCAAGAACGAGGCTGGGCAACCGCAGGCGCGCTTGGTCCAGTTGCTGTACTGGCTGGCGCCCGAGGACGCTTTCCTGCCGAACACCAACGCGCCGGCGCTGCTCATCGAGCGACGGACGCTCACCCTCACGCTGAATCCGAAACAACGGGAGACTGCCTTACACTGGAAGTCCGAATTTGAGGTTGGCTCAAAGACCAACGTGGTGACGCTCACGGGCGCCAATTATCACGGGCTGGGGATGAGATTTCTGCGGGAGTTGGACCCGCTGGCGGTCCATCTCACGCCGGAAGGGACGCCGGACCTCGCCGGCAGTAGGCAAGACGTGTCAGCCCACCGCTGGGAGGCGGTGGCTTTTGACAGTCCGGGCAAACCCGCAACCATCGCGCTGTTTGGCGCTGCCAGCAACGCTCGGGGCGAGGCCCGGTATTTCTCGATGAAAACGCCCTTCGCCTATCTGTCGGCCACGCAAGGCCTGGATGGGGAAGCGCTCGTGTACCGGCGCGGGGAACGGTTTGAGCTCAATTACCTGGTCACGATCCATCCGGAGCTGAAGTCAAGCGAGAGTCTCGCTGAGCGAGGGCGTCAATGGGGTGGGTCATCGCAGTGACCTTCAAGTTGACTCCAGGCCGGTGCTTGTTTGGGGTTGCAATCCCCCAAGGCGAGTGTGGTAATTAGATCGTCAACGTACTAAGCTGGCGGACACAACATGACAAAGTGCTTAAAGTGCGGGGGAACGGACATCGTAAGGGGCAAGATCAAAGGCCCGGAGCGATTGGTGGCGGATTCCTTTTTCCAACCGGACTATCTCCGGCCCCTGGCCCTGGCTGCGACGTCGCAAAAGGGAAGCCGGCTCGCGCCTGAAGCGTACGCCTGTCTTGGCTGTGGCTTCGTCTCGGCTCAAGTCGATCCGAAAGAATTGAGAGATTTCACCGAGAAGTATTGCAAGCAGGTCAGATGATGCTCATCGCCTGATCGAGCCTATGGGCAGAGACAGATACTCCAGGAACCAAATGGCCTGAACCCGGGTGCGGCGGAGAATTTGATCCCACGCCCGACCGCGGACCGGTGCGAGGAAAGCGCTTGTCCCAACGGCCAGTTTGGGTAATGTTTCAGGTGAATTGCTCTTATGCTTTGGCGCCCCGGGGTCTCTGTGGCTCGGGCGGCGCGGCCAAGGCATCGGGGCGACTAGGCGCAGCTATGAATCCAGGCAGGTTTGCCCGCCAATCCAGCGGAGTTCCTGGGCCGGTCGTATCGCGCCCTTGGCAACGCATCGCCGGGGCGCGGGCGGCGATCTACCTCGGCGGAATTTCTCTGGGGCTGCAGCCGTGCGGACCGGCCAAGGCCGAAACTGCGCCGTTGCCTCCCCCAGCGGCGCGGAAAGTGGATTTCGTGCAGGACATTCAGCCGATCTTAGCGGCGCGCTGTTACGCCTGCCACGGGCCGGACAAGCAAAAGTCTGATTTGCGCTGGGACAGCAAGGAGAGCGTTTTCAAGACTGGCGACCACGGTCCGATCCTCTTGCCTGGCAACAGCGCCCAGAGCCGGGTGATTCGATTGGTGGCAGGGCTGGAACCGGACACGGTGATGCCACCGCGAGGCGAGCGCTTGAGCGGCGCCCAAATTGCCTTGTTGCGGGCGTGGATTGACCAGGGCGCGAACTGGCCCGTAACCGCCTTGGCCAAGGCGGCCGAAAAGTCCGACCACTGGGCCTTCAAAGCGCCCGTGCGACCGGCTGTCCCGGCAATCAAACAGAAGAAGTGGGTCCGCGATCCCATCGATAATTTTGTGCTGGCCCGTCTGGAGAAGGAACACCTGGAGCCCTCGCCGGAGGCGGAACGCCACACGTTCATCCGGCGGCTGAGTCTTGACTTGACGGGGCTGCCACCGACGATCAAGGAGGTTGAACAGTTCACCGGGGAGCGCGGTGCCGATGCCTACGAGCGTCTGGCCGAGTCGCTGCTGGCCTCACCGCATTACGGGGAGCAATGGGGCCGGCATTGGCTGGATGTGGCGCGCTACGCTGATACCAACGGCTACGAAAAGGATCGGCCACGCTCGATTTGGCCTTACCGCGATTGGGTCATTGCTGCTTTTAATCGCGACCTGCCGTTCGACCAGTTCGCCATCGAACAATTAGCGGGCGATCTCCTGCCGAACCCAACGCTGGAGCAGCGGGTGGCGACGGGCTTTTTGCGCAACTCGATGTTAAACCAGGAGGGGGGAGTCGAGCCGGAACAGTTCCGCGTCGAGGCGCTCATCGACCGGATGGACACGCTGGGGAAAGCCTTCCTGGGCCTGACGATTAATTGTTGCCAATGCCACAACCACAAGTTCGATCCGTTCACCCAGAAGGAATATTACCAGTTGTTCGCGTTTCTGAACAACGACGACGAAGCGTTCCTCGAAGTGCCCACGCCCGAGCAGCAACACCAGCGCGACGAAATCCTAAGCCATGTGCGCGAGCTCGAGGACAAGGCGATGACCAGCACGACGAATCTCACCGAAAGAATGGCGGCGTGGGAAAAGGGCCTGGCCGACGCGCCCGGCGATTGGGCCGTGCTGGATCCTAAGGAGTGGACGACGTTTGCCACGAAGTATGAGAAGCAGGCGGATGGCTCGTTGCTCGGGGGCGGGGACCTCGAACAGGGCGAGGCGATGCGGATCTGGGCCGAGCCGCGGCTTACGAACATCACGGGCTTCCAGCTCGAGGCGCTGACTAACCCAAACCTGATCTACGGGGGGCCGGGCCTGGTGGGCAAAGGCACTTTTTTGCTAAAAGAATTTACCGTGGAAGCCTCGCCACTGGACAACCCCACGGTTACGAACAAGGTAAAGTTCCGGCGCGCGCTGGCCGACCAGGAAGCTCCTGGCTTCGGCATTGACAAAGCGATTGACGGCAACACGGACAAGGGCGGTTGGTGCCCGGCAGTGACGCCAGACCGCCGGAACCAGAACCATCGGGCAGTTTTTGAATGTGAACAGCCGATCGGCTTCCCGGGCGGCACGCGGCTGCTCATCACGTTGCACGAAAGTTTTGACGGCGACAGCAAGCTCGAGTGCCACGCGCTGGGTTGCCTGCGCCTGAGCATGACCACCCGAGCTGGGCCGCTCAAGGTGGACCCGCTCTCGATCGCGCAACGCCAAACGCTGGCAACCCCGGCGGACGAGCGGTCAGCAGAGCAGAAGCGCCAACTATTTAACGCGTTCCGGCTTTCGGCTCCGGATCTGGCGCAGTCCAACGAACAAATCGACAAGGCTTGGGCGGACTGGCCCTATCCTCCAACCACGCTCGCTTTAAGCCAGCGCGCAGAACCGCGCGTGACACATGTGTTTAAGCGCGGCGATCGGTCACGCCCCGGGGAAGCGGTCACGCCCGATGTTCCCGCCAGCCTGCACCCTTTCCCGGAGAAGGCGCCACGCAACCGTCTAGGGCTCGCCGAATGGATTGTGGACCGGCGCAGTCCCACCACGGCACGGGCGCTGGTGAATCGGATTTGGCAGACGTATTTCGGCGAGGGCCTGGTCACGACACCGGAAGATTTTGGGACACGCGCCGAAACGCCTTCGCACCCGGAGTTGCTCGATTGGCTGGCTTGTGAGTTGATGGACCCGCAGACCCCGGTGGGACCTTCAGAACCGGCGGCTGCCGGTCAGGGGTCCGAGCCGGTGCTCAAACCCTGGAGCGTCAAACATATCCATCGGCTGATTGTGAATTCGGCAACGTATCGGCAATCCTCAAAAGTCACGCCTCAGCTTCTGGCGCGGGACCCGTATAACCGGCTCCTGGCGCGTGGCCCGCGTTTTCGGGTGGAAGCTGAAGAGGTCCAGGACATCGCGGTGAGCGCCAGCGGACTGCTGAATCCCAAGATCGGCGGACCAAGCGTGCATCCGCCCATCCCGGATAATGTGGGGGACACGGCCTACCAAGGGTTTAGCTGGCCGGAGAGCAAGGGCGAGGAGCGGTACCGGCGCGGGCTTTACACGTTTTGGAAGCGGTCGTTGCCTTTCCCGGCGCTCAATGCGTTCGATGCGCCGTCGAGCGAAACGTCCTGTCCACGCCGCGCGCGCTCGGACACGCCTTTGCAGGCGCTCACGACGCTCAACGAGAAGACATTTATGGACGCGGCCAAAGCGCTGGCTTTGCGCGCGGTCAAGGAGGGCGGGGCAGACAACCGGGCGCGAGCCAGGTATGCTTTTGAACTCTGCACCGGGCACAAACCCGCCAACGCCGACCTGGCACTGTTGCTCAAGTTCTGGCAGGAGCAATATGATTATTTCGAAAATCACACGACTGCAGCCGTTGAGGTCGCGGTGCCTGTGTTGGATCCCAAGCAAATGCCTGCGGATCTTAACCTGCACAAGGTCGCGGCGTGGGCGATGGTCAGCCGGGTCATCCTTAACCTGGACGAAACGATTACCAAGGAATGAGCTCACTTTTATGAATCCCCTCGAAGAACTTCGCGCCGAATATGCACGGCTGGTAACGCGCCGCTGGTTTCTGCGTCAATGCAGCGTCGGCCTCGGGTCGATTGCGCTGGCCTCGTTGCTGGGCGCGGACAAAGCGCTCGGAGCGGCGCCAACGGCTGGGTCGGACCCGCTGGCGCCGCGACTTCCCCATTTCAAGCCCAAGGCCAAACGGGTGATTTACCTCTTCATGGGCGGGGCGCCCAGCCAACTCGACCTATTTGACAACAAGCCGACACTCGCCAAATACAACGGGAAGCCGGTGCCTCAGGAGGTGGTAATGGGTCAGCAGTACGCCTTTATCCGCCCGGATGCGGCGCTGTTCGCCACCGATTTCAAGTTTTCCTGTCAGGGCCAATGCGGCGCGGAACTCTCGGAGGCCTTGCCTCACTTGGCGGAGGTGGCCGATGACATAGCCATCGTCAAATCCATGACAACCGACGCGTTTAATCATGCGCCGGCGCAAGTGCTGATGCAAACGGGCTCGACCCAATTTGGGCGGCCCTCCTTCGGCTCGTGGGTGTTGTATGGGCTGGGGAGCCAGGCGCACAACCTGCCGGGCTTCGTCGTGCTTAACTCAGCCGGTGGCCTGAGCGGCGGAACGGCGCTTTACGGCAGTGGCTTTTTGCCCACGGTTTATCAAGGTGTGGCGTTTCGCAAAACGGGGGACCCCGTGCTCTTCCTCTCCAACCCCGCTGGAATCAGCAACCCGATGCAGCGCCGCACGCTGGATGTAATCAAAGAACTCAACGAAAAACATCTGGCAGCCGTCGGCGACCCCGAGATTGCCACACGCATCAATGCCTTCGAAATGGCCTACCGCATGCAATCGAGCGCGCCGGAGTTGATCGACATCTCCAAAGAGTCGCCCGAGACGTTGAAGATGTACGGCGCGGAGATGGGCAAGCCTTCCTTCGCGATGAACTGCCTGCTGGCGCGGCGTTTGATCGAGCGCGGCGTGCGTTTTGTCCAACTTTTTCATGAAGGATGGGACCATCACAGCGAAGTTCATAAAGGGGTGCTGGAACAGGCAGGCATGACCGACCGGGCCAGCGCGGCGTTGATCAAAGACCTAAAGCAGCGCGGCCTGCTCGAAGATACGCTGGTGCTGTGGGGCGGGGAATTTGGCCGCACCCCGATGGTCGAGAGTAATCCGGATGTGGGCCGCAAGCTGGGCCGGGACCACCATCCGCAGGCGTTCACGGTTTGGCTGGCGGGCGGGGGCATCAAACCAGGCATCACATTGGGTGAAACCGATGAGTTTGGCTTCCACGTCACCAGAGACAAAGTGCACGTCCACGACCTGCACGCGACGCTGCTCAAGCTGCTCGGGTTTGATCATACGAAATTGACTTACCGCTTCCAGGGCAGGGATTTCCGCCTCACGGACGTCGAGGGAGAGGTGGTTACGAAATTAATCGCGTGAAACCGCTTTCGCTCGGTCGAAACGGGCGTAGTCGTTAAAGCGAATTCAGGTTGGAATTGCACAACGTGAAGGGATCAAAGCTGCACTTCCCCATAGACAATTGCATGGCGATGCAGGATGTTCTGCCGAACCAAAACCATTAGCAAGGACCTGGAACAGGAAAACCGAAAAGAATACTGCCCATGACTGCTGCTGCCCCGACGCAAGATCCGCCCAGCCCAGCCACCCTGCCGCCTGCGGGCGAAGAAGTCCGCCTCGATGATGACCCGCCGATTCTGCCGGCCGACCCTTGCATCATGGTCATCTTCGGCGCGACGGGTGATCTCACGAAGCGCAAGCTCATCCCAGCTTTGTGCAACCTAGCTTCTTCGCACCTCCTTACCGATCAGTTCGCGATCATCGGCCTTTCGTACAACGACCTGAGCACGGAGAATTTCCGCCAACAAGTCAGCGAGGAGATCAAACAATTCGCTATCAGCCCCGTCCCGCCGGAGATCTGGGAATGGTTTCTCAAGCGCATCTACTACGTGCGCGGCGATTTCAAAGACCCGGCGTGCTACCAGCGCCTCAAGGAGCAACTCGCGGAAGTGGAGCAAACACATCGCACGCAGGGCAACTACTTCTACTACCTGGCAGTGGCGCCGGCGTTTTTTGGCGAGATCGTCCGCCAACTGGGCACAGCCGGCTTGGCCCAGGAAAGCGCCGGGCATTGGCGGCGCGTGGTCATTGAAAAACCCTTTGGCAGGGATCTGGATTCCGCTCGCGCGCTCAACGCGGAAATCAAACAGGTGCTCGAAGAACACCAGATTTACCGCATCGACCATTACCTGGGCAAGGAGACGGTTCAAAACATCATGATGTTCCGTTTCGGCAATGGCATTTTCGAGCCAATCTGGAACCGCCGCTACATCGACCACGTGCAAATTACCTCGGGCGAAACAGTGGGCGTCGAATTGCGAGGCGGCTATTACGAAACCGCCGGTGCCTTGCGCGACATGGTTCCCAACCACCTCTTTCAACTCGTGTCGTTGACAGCGATGGAGCCGCCGATTTCCTTCCACGCCGATGCGGTGCGGGACGAGCAGGCCAAAGTGCTGCACGCCATCCAGGCCCCGGCGCCGGAGGACGTGTTGCGCATGGCCGTGCGCGGCCAATACGACCGCGGTCAAATCGGCAACGAGCGCGTGCCCGCCTACCGCGCTGAGCCTAATGTCGCCCCCAACTCGACGACGGAGACGTTTGTGGCGCTCAAATTGAAGATCGACAATTGGCGGTGGGCGGATGTACCGTTTTACCTGCGTACAGGCAAGCGCCTGGCTAAACGGACGACTGAGATTACCATCCAGTTTCGTCGCGCGCCCTTCCAATTGTTCCGGCACACCTCCGTGGAGCGCCTCCACACCAATCGGCTGGTCCTGCACATCCAGCCGGATGAGGGCCTCTCGTTGCGGTTTGGCGCTAAAGTGCCGGGACCGGTCATGCGCATGGGCGCAGTCGAGATGAATTTCAATTACGTCGATTACTTCGGCAGCCGTCCCAGCACCGGATACGAGCGGCTGCTCTATGATTGCATGATCGGCGACGCCACGCTGTTTCAACGGGCCGATATGGTCGAAGCGGGCTGGAGCGTCATCACGCCGGTGCTCGACGTCTGGAAGGCGCTGCCGCCCCGGAATTTTCCCAACTACCCGGCCGGCTCGTGGGGGCCGAAGGAAGCGGACGAACTGCTGGCCAAGGACGGGCGCGAATGGAGAAACATTGAATGACGAATGACTCGGTTGCTTTCGGCGCGCCAGGCATCGAGCCGCGCTGGACCTCCAGTGCCAAGGAGGGTTTGGGGACGTCTTATCATACCAGTTGCCGCCTCTGGTTCACCCTCAGCCACGGGATCATCAACGAGATTTATTACCCGTCGGTGGATCAGCCCAACACGCGCGATTTCCAGTTTCTGATCAGCGACGGCGAAACCTTTTGCCACGAAGAAAAGCGTGACCTGGACCACCAACTCGAGTACCCGGAACATGACTGTCCTTTTTACCGCATCACCAACACCGACCCTGCTGGCGCCTATCGCCTGATTAAGCACGTGCTCACCGATCCCCACCGTTCGGTGCTGCTGGTGCATACTAAACTGGAGATTTTCCAGGAGCGGCTGCGCGGCAAGCTGCGCCTGTACGCGTTGCTGGCCCCGCACCTCGCCCGTTACGGCCACGGAAACTCGGGACGCTGCGTCGAGGTCAGTGCGAGCAGCCTGCTTCATGCCCAACGCGATAGTACGCACCTGATCCTCGGCGCCAGCCCGGATTTCGCGCGCCGTTCGGTCGGCTACGTGGGCGCCAGCGACGGCTGGCAGGACCTGATGCGCCATTTCAAAATGGATTGGCAATTCCGCTCCGCGCCCGAGGGCAATATCGCGTTGACCGCCGAGTTAGTGCTAAACGAGGCCGGTGAATGCACCCTCGGCATCGCGATGGGAAGAAGTTTCACCAGCACAGCCGCCAAGTTGCTCCAATCGATCGCCCCGCCCTTCGAAAAGCACCGCGACGGCTATGTGCGCCAGTGGCAGCGAACGACGGTAAACCCGGACCACGATTACAAAGACTACACCACGGACGGAGGCCACATCTATCGGCTCAGCCGACTGGTTTTGCTCGCCCACGAGGATAAACTCTACCAGGGCGCCCTGGTGGCCTCGATGTGCATTCCCTGGGGGGAAACCAAAGATGACAACGACCTGGGCGGGTATCATTTGGTCTGGACCCGTGACCTGGTGCAGAGCGCGAGCGCGTTGCTGGCCAGCGGCCAAGCCGGCACGCCTTGGCGAGCCTTGATCTGGCTGGCTGCTATGCAACACCCCGACGGCAGCTTTCCCCAGAATAGCTGGATCGATGGGGCCGCCTATTGGTCTGGCTTGCAGCTCGACGAGATCGCCGCGCCGATTCTGCTGGCCTGCCGCCTGCATCGCGAGGGCGTTCCCCTGGGGTGCTTTGATGCTTCGCTGATGATTTTGCGGGCCACGGCTTACCTGATTCTGCAAGGGCCCGTTACAGCTCAGGAGCGGTGGGAGGAGAACGCCGGCTATTCGCCCTCGACGTTGGCCACCGTCATTGCCAGCCTCGTCTCGGCCGCCCAGTTTGCCACCGGCCACGGAAAGGCGGCTACCGCCGAGTTCATCCTGGATTATGCTGATTGGTTGGCCGCGCATCTCGAAGACTGGATGGTTACCTCCCAAGGCGAGTTGGTCCAAGGCATTCCGCGTCATTACATCCGGATTAATCCAGCCGACGCGCTCGTGCCCGACCCGCACGCCGACCCGAACACGACGCTGCTCCAAGTCGCCAACGGAGGCGGGCTCCATCCCGCCCGGAACATTGTCAGCGGTGATTTCCTCCAATTGGTGCGCCTCGGCATCCGTGATCCCCATGACGCGTTGGTAAGGGATTCCCTGGAGGTGCTTGATCGTGTCATCAAACGGCAACTGCCCCAGGGTCCGTGCTGGCGCCGTTATAACCATGACGGCTATGGTCAAAAAGACGATGGCAGCGCCTTTGATGGAACGGGGGTCGGGCGCTGTTGGCCCATTTTGACGGGAGAGCGCGGCCATTACGAACTGGCGGCCGGACGCGATCCCTTGCCCTTCATCACGGCCATGGAAAACTTCGCCAATGTGGGGGGCATGATCACCGAACAACTCTGGGACGACGATGATCTGCCCGAGGGACGCATGAAACGGGGGCAGCCCACCGGTGCCGCCATGCCCCTATGCTGGTCCCATGCGGAGTATATTGCCTTGGTGCGCAGCCGTCATGACGGTGCTTGCTTCGAGCGCGTTGCCCCAGCTTATGAGCGCTATGTGGCGCATCCCGTGCCCAGCCGATTCGAGTTCTGGAGTTTGCGCCACCAACTCCGTCACCTGCCGGCGGGCAAGATCCTGCGTCTCGTGCTGGCTGCTCGAGCCAAAATCGTCTCGACAACTGACAGTTGGGCAACGACCAAGACCACCGAGACTGCCTGTGAGAACGCGCTCAACTTGTGGTTTGCGGACTTTCCGACAACGGGGCTGCCCGTCGGAGCGGCGTTCGAGTTCACGCTCTTTTGGCTGGATACCCAACGCTGGGAAGGGCGCAATTGGCAGGTGCGGTTAGACTAACCCCACGCACACAACCCCTCGACGTAAGCCGCCGAGCCGTCCCTTAGCCATCCGTCGAGCTGCGCCTGATCCTTGAGTTGTTGACCGCGCTGGCGAGGCACCACAACAAACCGCGACTCCACATCCGCCAAGGCCGTCATGTCCACCCAGAGCTTCTCGAATTGCGTGACCGGAAAAATATCTTCCTGGCCGTGGCCCCATCGCTTTTTGACCTCCTTTAGGGTGACGTAAGTGGGCATTTTAGCCGCAAGGCTTCGAATACCAGCGGCGGTTTTTTCCTCGTTCGCTAGGTCCGCGCGGGCGAGTCCGAAGGTCGCCAGCACTTTGTCCAGGTCGAGCCAGCACGTGTTCGAGTTGTAGTAACTTAGGTCGAACTCGGCTTCTTCGCGCGGCAGTGCTAGTCCCTCGACCAGCCGCACGCGGCCATTGACGCGGGCCAAGCCGCCGCCGCGGTCCTCCAGCCGCCGGGTGATCACTTCGAAGGTGAGCGCTGCGCCGCTGTGGATGTGCAGACCCAACAAGGCGGGGTCTGCGTCTGCTCCCAAGGTGTCGATATTATGCAAGAGCAGGTACTTGAGTTGGGGCCGCTCTGCCAGCAAACGCGACAGCACGCCGTTGCGGAAAAGATTCGGCACCTCATACCAATGTCCCACCGGGTGAAGGCACTGGAGCGGAACGTTATCCGTGTAATCAGCCGCTTCGCCCGTGGCGCGCGCCCAACCGATAAGGGCATGGCGGAGGCTGTCTCGAACTTTCTGCTGTTGCTCGTCCAGCAATTCCTGGGGCATTTCCTCCCAGACAAAACGCAGGTCGCGCACGGTGGGGATCATGCGCAAGCCAACGGAGCGGCCCGGCGAAAGGAAGAGGGACCCCGGGTAACCGTAGTTCTTATGGCGTCGAAGAGACTCCTCGAGGGGCGCGTGCGTGAGATAACTGGTGGTAAATAGATGCGGCAAGGGCGTTTCAACCTGGGCGGAAATACGCCGGCTCTTGGCCAAGTGGGTTTCGATAAAAGTGCGGTGCCGCCCAGCCAGCTTGCAAAACGGGTGCAGCGCCTTAACCACCCCGGCCCCTTGGGTCCAGCGGCTGCCCGCCCCGGCAGCCAGCGTGAGGACAGCTACTTCGCCGCGCCGCAGGGAGGCCAAACCTAAAGTCGCTAGTTCCTTCGCCTCGGCCCCGCCAGGCCAGCCCGTGGCATCCTGCACGTCTGCGGCCCGCACATCTTCGATCACCGCGCTGGCAGGCAGCCGGTTCTGCGCTACGCCAATCCGGCCTTCCTTGAGGTCGGCGCGGATTTGCTCGTGCTGCACTCGATCAAAACCTTGTTGGTCCAGCAACTCGGGAAGCGGCTGTTCTCCAGCGGTCTCCGCCTTGCCGCGGGGCAGCATCGTATCGAACAGGGCCTGCACCACACCGCGCAGTTCGAGCCGTGTGCGGCAGGCGGCCCCGAATTTGTCGAGCTCGGCCCGGCGCAAGCTGGAGAGCGAGTGCCGCTCCATCCGCAACAGCGGCGGCACCATCAACGTGTAATATCCGGCCGGCATCAGGGCACGGCCACCCTCGAGCAACTCGGCAAACGTGCCCCGCTCGTTGATGGCAAAATCATAGACCACTGGCTCCATGGCGAAGGGCAGAGCGGCCTGCAGTTCGCGTTTGGCCGTGGACATGATTTCCTGCAAGCGAACCTGGGCTCGCGCTCGTTGTTCCGGCGCAAAGATGAAGCCCATGCCCCCGCCTGACATGCCGCCTAGCATCCAGAATCCCCAGAAAGCGCTCCCGAACTCCGCCCGCACCCGTTCGAGCAGCGTTTCTGTGAAATAGTTTGTCGCCCAGGGAATGATCGTTTGGATGGGGCGGTTGAAATTGCGGGTAGTGGCCGCGCCAATCGCCGGAACGTCTCCTCCTCGCAAGGCGGCCAAAATCTCCTCCAGAATCCCCAGCATGCTTTGTCGTGCTTTCCATTCCGCCTCCGAACGCAGCAAATACTTTTCGGTGACCATTTCGAGGATGGGCCCGACATTTTGTGCCATGCCGCCATGGACGAGGACGAGACTTTCCTGGAGCTTTCGCCGCGCTTCCATGGGCACGTTGGCCGCCTCCAAGATGCGGTGCTGGGGCATCAGGCACCCACGGCTAATCCCCATTTCCGGGTCGCCTCGGCTGGCCAGCACGCCTTCAATGAGTTTTATTCCCGGCCAAACGCCGCCGGAATCCTGCCAGCCGCCGCCGGAGCCTCCGAGCCATTCGCCCAGCAAGGCACGCGCCAGTACCAGGCGCCGCTCGTGTTCCTGTAACGGACCGGTCAGAGAGGCGGCTTGGCTGGTCGCGCGCATGCACACACTCACTAGGGCCGCCAGCAAGGTCGTCGAGACCGCTAGGCGCGAGCCCTTGGGAATGTGGTTGACGCTACTGACGATTTCCAAGCCTCGGCCCGGCCCGGCCACACGCGACAGCAGTTCACCCAGGCTCTGCCCCGAGCCCTCGATGCCCGGCGGCACGATCCCCGCCGCGATTACCGCGGCCTTGAGCAAACCGAGGTAGTCTTTCGCAAAATCGAACACTTCGGCCAAGTTCGTGATGTCGGCCGTTGCCCCGAGGTCCACGCTGGTCAACCGCAGCAGGGGTTCCTCGATTACACGCAAATAGGCCTCGACGGGTGGGCGCGGGGCCGCATCCCGGCCGTGCACGGCCAAGTCAATCGAGACGTTGAGGACTTTGGCTCCTTCGGGAAAATCCATTCCCAGGAAAAAAATGTCGCTCCAGCCGCAGTGCGTCAGGTCCATCCGCACCGGCGTCGATTCACGCAAGATCGGGTAAGTGCCGTCGTCTGGATGCGGGCGCAACAGTTCAGCCCGCAGCCGCAGGGGCTGGTCAGCCGGGTGGCCCATGCGGAACATCCATTGATTGCCCCGCACCGAGCGCACGCTGCGGCGCACCTGGTCGGCGAGGGTTTGAAAGCCCAATCGGTGGTAAGCGGCGGCCAGCGCGCTGGAAATCGCGTCGCTCGGCCCCCTCCTTTCCTGAATGGCCAGGAAGTCATCAATCGCTTCGGCGAAGCGCCGTTGGCTCAAGTGTTGATAGCCCTGAAAAGGAATGTGGGAGGGCGTGGCGGTGGAGCCCAGCCGGGTCGGCAGGTGGAAACGATGGAGGGCGTAGAGGAAAAACAGGGCGCGAACACGCTCGTAGAGATTGTCCGACTGGCGGCGAAACTCCTCGAGGGCGGAGCATTGGCGCAAAAGTCCTTCGAGGGGCAGTTCCGCGCAAGCAGCCTCCAACGATAGGTTGCGCGCCGCCGGTTCGGTCGAGGTAATGATGCTGACTAAATCGGGCACGGGTCAGCGAGGTTGGGATCGGCGCGCCAGGAGTTCCGCTAGAAGCGTGAGGACTTCCTCGCGCTCAGCGCCGTCCAGCGCCAGCGCGAGCTGGGCCGTCAGCAGCCCGTACTTCGCCCCAATGTCATAACGACGGCCTTCCAGTTCACAAGCCAGGTAACGCTCCCGCTTCGCCAGCTTGGCAAGTGCGCTCGTCAGATGTACGCCGCCGTCGCGGGTCGCTCCGATCTCCTCCTCCAACAGTTCCATAACCCTGGGCGTGAGCACGTGCAGGCCGAAAAAACACAGATAATGGCCGGCTCGCAAACCGGGAACGATCAGCTTCTGCTCAGCCTCCGTTGGCGTTGGCTTTTCCAGCACTTCGTGCACTTCGTACAACCTCTGGCGCCCAGCCACCAAATGTCCCCCCACCGTTCCATAATACGGCAGCTTGCTCTCATGGGTGGCTTGGACGGCCGAAGCGGCACAATTCTCGGCAGCGGCGATTTCGACCAACTGTTGCGCGCAACGCTTTTGCCCGCCGCTGACGTAGAGATGGTCGCCCACCAGCAGGAGGAATGGGCCGCCGGCGGCGAAATCCCGAGCGCAATAGACCGCGTGGCCGTAACCCCGGCTTACGGTCTGCTCGCAAAAGTGCAGGCGTCCACCTGTCCCACCAGCCGCCGCCGCGTAGGCCGGTTGGTCCCCCGGAAACACCACCACGCAAACTTCTTCAATTCCTGCGGCCAGGATTTCCTCGATCAAAATGCGCAAAGCGGTTTTGGACACGCCATCGCGGTCCACCATGGTTTGTAATGGGAGGGTCCGTTGGCTCTTGCCCGCCGCTGTAATGATGGCCTTTTTTATTTCCACGAGTTTGTTGGTTGCCGGCTTAAAACTGCGTGAGCTTTGCAAATGGTGGCAGGTCCGTCAACTGCCGCCTCGCAAAAAAGGCTGGCTGGTGTTACTTTGGCAGCAAATGGACCGGGGGTGAATTCTGTCTTATGCTCGCCAGCCAATCAGAAACCTTTGGCCTTGAGCTTCGTCTGCGCAGTCGGCAAGCCAGGCGAGGAAGCCTCCAACACGATCGGGCCGCCCGGCGAGGTGGCGCGGACGATCACCAGGCACAGCCCGTTCCAGGCATTGCGTTCGTGCGCTTGGAACGGTTCGAAACTCGTGGGGTCGCCGTTGTCAGTGGCGGTGATTTCCCCCGGACCCCGCAACGTGAACGAAACCCGGTTCTTTGCGCGTGGGACCAATTGGCCGTTCTTATCCAGGATACTTAGAGCCACGTAAGATAAATCGTGGCCGTCCGCTCTGATGCTGTCCCGGTCGGGCTGAAGCGTGAGGCGGGCCGCGGGTCCGGCCGTCCTCACGGAATCCTGGGCCCACTTTTTGCCGCTCTTATAGGCGACCACCTTGAGTTCGCCAGGTTGGTAAGTCACGTCGTCCCAGCGCAGCCGGTACTCGTAAGCAGCCTTTCTCTTTCGCCCGAGCGACTGGCCATTGAGGAATAACTCCGCCTCATCTCCCGAGGTGTAAACGTGCACCGGAGTTACCTGGCCGACGCGATCCGGCCAAGTCCAATGAGGCAGGATGTGCGCCATCGGTAGCTCGGGCCGCCAGCGAGCTTGATAAAGATAAAAACGATCTTTCTTGAACCCGGCGAGGTCAATGATGCCAAAATAAGAACTGCGTGAGGGCACCTGAATCTTGCCCGTGGCTTTGAGCTCCTGCTCGAACTTGGCCTTCTCGGTGGGATCGGTGAACTCGAGCATCTTGGAGCTATCTGCTCCGTAGGGCGTGGGCTCACCCAAGTAGTCGAACCCCGTCCAGACAAATTCCCCGGCGACGTACGGTGCTTCGTCCTGACCGCGAAATTCAGCGTCCGGCACCGTCGCCCAGGGTGGCGCTGAGAGGTCGTAAGAACTGATTTGGAAATCCGCGTGCCCACCGGACTTGGCCTCGTTGATCGGAAAGAAGTATTCGCCCCGTGAGCTGATGCAGGAAGCCGTTTCCGATCCGAAGAGCGGGAGGTTTGGGTTGGCCTCCCGGACCTTGGGGTACTCGCGCGGTTTGTAGTTGTAGCCGAAGACATCCATTTCCCTTTGGAAGCCGTTGTAGCCGGCGGCGGTGTTGTTGCAGGCCGACGTCACGGGACGGCTCAAATCTTCACTATGGACGATGCCCGCCAACTCGGCGGCGATCTTTCGTCCCGAAGTCGAGTCTTGCTCGGGGATTTCGTTGCCGATGCTCCACAGAACCACGCAAGGGTGATTGCGATCGCGGCCCACCAACGCGCGGAGATCCTTCTCGTGCCAATCCGCAAAGAGGAGATGGTAATCATTGTGCTTTTTGCCTCGCAGCCAGCAATCGAAGGCCTCATCCATAACCACCATTCCCAGCCGGTCGCACAGGTCCAGCAACTCCGGCGCAGGCGGGTTGTGGCTCGTGCGAATGGCGTTGCAGCCCATCTCCTGGAGCAATTGGATTTGCCGCTCGAGCCCGCGGGTGTTAATCGCCGAGCCGAGCGCGCCCAGGTCATGGTGGTCGCATACCCCATTGAGCCGGACGTGCTTGCCGTTGAGGAGAAAGCCTTTTTCGGCGGTAAACTCGATGGTGCGGATGCCGAAAGGGGTCTCATAAACATCGGCCACCTGGCCGTTTTGCTCCACGGTCGTGATCGCGACATAGCGGTGGGGCTTTTCCAAATCCCACAACTTGGGTTTACGCACCAACCCCGAGAGAGAGGCGGAGCCGGAAGAGGCGGCGGCCAGTTTGAGCTTCACCGGTTCGAGGACCGCCACGGCTCGTCCGGTCTTCTCGCTTTCAGAATCAAGCGCATAAACGTGAGCCGTCACCTTTGCCTCCGTTTCCGCGTTGGAAGCGTTCTCCACGTTGACCTTGAGGTTCAGGGTGGCGGCGTCTTTGCTAATTTCGGGAGTGGTGATGAACGTTCCCCAATGGCCGACATGGACCGGGCCGGTTCTCACCAACCAAACATTCCGGTAGATGCCACCGCCGGGATACCAACGCGAGGAGCTTTCAGGATTATCCAACCGAATCGCCAGAACGTTTTCGGCGCCGGGCTTCAAGTAAGGGGTAAGGTCCACACGCCAGGACGAGTAGCCATAAGGCCAGCCTCCTACGAACTGGCCATTGAGCCAGACCGCCGCGTACGCCATCGCCCCGTCCACGTCCAGATAATACTGCGACTCCTTGGTCTGAACCGGAACGGTGAAATGCTTGCGGTACCACGCTGCCCCCCACCACGGCAGCTTGCCGGTCTCGCCGGGATACTCCTGCTTGAAGGGACCTTCAATTCCCCAATCGTGTGGCAGGTCCAGTTTGCGCCAAGCGCTCTCGTTGAAGGCCGCCTGCGTGTAGGGGACGTCACTCCCGGGGTTTCCGTCCGGGCGCGCGGTCTTGGCGGCCTCGCTGCTCAACTCTGCACCCGTGGCCACCAGCCATGGTTTGAGCGTCGGGTACGCCAGCTTGTCTCCGGCTTCGGGCGGATCGCCTTTTACAAAGCGCCAGCCGGAATTAAACGAAAGACGCTCGCGCGGAGGAGACGGTGCTTTGGCGTCCTCAGCCTGCGTGGCCATGGTCGCTAGCACCAGCGCCAGGGCGCTGCGCCAAGGGATGGAGGGGGTTAAGTGCATAGTGAATCTCTGCGGTTGTGGGGTTGATTTCGGGTCGGAGGAAGAGTTGGGCGGCGGCATCGGCAAAGCGCAAGCCCTCCGGTGTCAATTGAAAACGCTCCGGCGTCATTCGTGCCCAGCCCTGTCGGCTCAGTTGGTCCATATCGGCTGCCCAGTCGAGGCGCAAATCATGGCCCGTGGTCTGCTGAAACAGTTCGAATGGCCAGCCTTCCACCAGGCGCAGACCGAAAGCGGCCGTTTCGCCGGCGCGCGCTAACGGCGCCAACTCCTCACGCGATTCAATCGCGCGCCGTCCTTGCTCCAGGTGCTCGCAATAAAGCTGAGTGTTGGGCCAATTCCGCGTCCGTGTGCCGCGCACGTCGCTGGTGGCGCTTGGGCCCAAGCCATAGAAGCAGCCGCCCCGCCAATAATTGACGTTGTGCTCGCAGGTCCGCAACGCCGGAAGGCGGGCAAAATTGGCTATCTCGTATTGGTGAAAACCGGCCGCGGCGGCGCGTTGGCAAAGTTCCTCGTACATTGCGCAGGCCAGCTCTTCCTCCACGGAAAACTCGCCCGCTCGCAGTTGCGCGAAAAGCGCCGTGTCCTCCTCGTAAATGACCTCGTAACTGGACAAGTGCTCGCTGCCTATGGCCAGCGCTTCGTCGAGGGTGAGTTGCCAGGTTTCCAGCGTCTGGCCCGGGATGGCGAACATCAGGTCCAGGTTCACATTGTCGAACCCCGCCTTACGCAAGATGTCGAACGATTTGAAGACCATCCGTCGGTTATGAACGCGGCCGAGGCGTTCCAGCAGCGCCTCGTCCAGCGATTGCACCCCCATCGAAACGCGATTGACTCCGAATGAGCGAAGCAATCGTGCTTTGTCGAGAGACACCGTGGCCGGATTGCACTCGACCGTCCATTCCTGGGCGCCTAGTAGGCCAAGCCGCTCGAGGGCGCGCAGGATTTGCTCCCATTGACGCAGATTCAGCAGCGAGGGCGTGCCTCCGCCGAAAAAAACGGTGCGCGGACGAAGGTCGGCCGCGACCAACTCCAGTTCGCAGATGAGTGCGGCGACGTATCGGTTAACGACCTCCCCGTTGGCGGCTTCCGAGTAAAAGGCGCAGTACGAGCATTTCTGCGCGCAGAACGGCACATGCACATACAGGCTGGTAATTTTATCTGGCGGCTCAGCCATGATCGAACGCTAGCCCAGAGAGGAGCCGCTGGCGAGACGGAAAAAAGGGATGGTGCTGGAAAGGTTGCTTGCGTGGCTTTTTGGCCTCAAAGTATGCGCCGTGCGAACGAAAAATAAACACGCAGCCCTGACCCCGCTGCTGGAAGTGATGCGCCGCCTGCGCGCTCCCGGCGGCTGCCCTTGGGATCGCGAGCAGGACCACCGCTCCTTGCGCTGGCACGCCGTCGAGGAAGTTTACGAGTTGATCGACGCTATCGAGTCGGGCGACGACCTGGAGCTGGAAGAGGAACTGGGCGATCTGCTGCTGCAAGTTGTCTTCCATTGCCAGTTGGCCAAAGAGCGCGGTGCCTTTGATTTCGACGACGTAGCCCGCCACATCACCAACAAGTTGATCCGCCGTCATCCGCACGTTTTTGGCGAGCTTAAGGTCAAAGATGTGGACCAGGTCTGGACCAACTGGGAGAAAATCAAACGCGCCGAAAAGCACGGCACGCGTCACGAGCGAGTTTCGGCGCTGGACGGCATCCCGAAGCATCTGCCGGCGCTGCTACGCGCCGAAAAGCTTTTGAAAAAGGCGCGCCGCGCCAAATTGAACGACGACTCTGGCCCCTCGCGCACGCTGACCCGCGCCGCACTGGCCCGGGAGTTGTTCGACTTGGCCCGCCTCGCCCAGCGCCGCGGCTGGTCGGCCGAGGAATTGTTGCGAAGCGAAACCCTCCGACACGAACGCGTCTGGCGCAAGGCCGAGCGCAAAAAGCCATAAAAAAAAAATCCCTGCTCGACTCATAGCGTCGTCTGTGCTTAGCTCTCGGGTACAGATATGAGAGACCCGCGCTTCAAGAAGTTGGCCACCCTCCTGGTCGAGTATTCCATTCGATTAAAGCGCGGCGACCGATTGCTGCTCGATTTGATCGACGTGCCGGACGAGTTTTCCATTGAACTCATCCGAGCCGCGCGCGCGGTGGGCGGCGTGCCCGTGCTCGATATTCGCCACACGCGTCTCACCCGCGAGTTGCTCCGGGAAACCACCCACCAGCACGCCAGCTTGGTCCGGGACCTCGAACTATTCCGGCTCAAAAAGATGCAGGCCTACATCGCCGTTAGGGGCAGCGAAAACGCCAGCGAAAACGCCGACGTGCCCTCGCACCGAATGGCCCTCTATGCCCGCCTAACCCGTTCTGTCCTCGACCACCGCGTCAACAAAACGCGCTGGTGCGTCTTACGCTGGCCCACTCCCAGCATGGCCCAAGCCGCCGGCCTGAGCACCGAGGCCTTCGAAGACTTATACTTTAAGGTGTGCACGCTGGACTATCGCAGGATGGCCCGCGCCATGGCCCCCCTCGAGCGTCGCATGAAAGCGGCTGACCGTGTTCATATCACAGGCCCTGCCACCGACCTCCAGTTCAGCATCAAAGACATCGGGGTCAGGATGTGCAAAGGAGATCATAACCTCCCCGATGGCGAAGTGTTTTCCTGCCCAGTCAGGGAGTCTCTCAATGGTACCATTCAGTTCAACACTCCGACTCTCTATTCCGGAACGAAATTCGAAAATGTCCGGCTCGATTTTGCCCGCGGCAAAATCGTTAAGGCCACTTCCAACCACACCTCACGCCTCAACGAAATCCTCGATACTGATCCGGGCTCCCGCTACACCGGCGAGTTCGCCCTCGGCTGCAACCCGTACATTCTCAACCCCCTCTGCGATACGTTGTTTGATGAAAAGATCTCGGGCTCGCTTCACCTGACCCCTGGCCAGGCCTACGAGACGTGCGACAACGGCAACCGCTCGGCCGTGCATTGGGACATGGTGCTCATTCAAAGGCCGGAATGGGGCGGCGGCGAAATTTGGTTCGACGGCGAACTCATTCGCAAGGACGGAATGTTTGTGCCTAAAGACCTGCAGCCCCTCAACCCGGCTCAGCTTAAATAGCGTTTTCTCGAATACCGAAGCAAGAAAGGCCACCGCCACCGCTAGCTTACGATCTCGTCCTTCGGATTTCCTTCGGGTTTCGTCCTTCGGATTTCGTCATTCACCTCATCTCCCTGCCCGCAGTGGATACTTGGGCTTTTTCACCTCGGGCGGCGGGCTCTTTTTGAGTTCCTTAAGAACCTCGGCAATCGCCCGTTCCAATTGCGGGTCCTTCCCTTTAGCCATCAGCGAGGGATCGTCAACGACTGTAATATCAGGGTCCACGCCATGCCCCTCGATAATCCACTGGCCTTTGGTGCTATAGATCCCGAACGTGGGGACGGTCACTGAACCCCCGTCAATCAGCGATGGGGCGCCCGTCATTCCGATCAGACCGCCCCAAGTGCGGGTGCCGATCACTGGCCCCAGCCCCGCTTTTTGAAAATAGAACGGGAAACAATCTCCCCCCGAACCGCTCCAGCCATTGACCAGCATGGCTTTGGGACCAGAGTTCGCCACCTCGGGCCAATTCCAGTCCGGCCCGTCGCGCACACCCCAATAGTTGATGATCTTCCGCCCCAGCATTTCGATAAATCGGTCGGGGATCTGGCCGCCGCTGTTGAAACGCTCATCGACAATCAAACCGGCCTTGTTGAATTGCGCGCGGAATTGCCGCACCAATTCGTTTTGGCCGTGACGGCCGGTATCCGGCACATACACGTAACCAATCTTGCCGTCGCTCGCTTCCTCGACTTCCTTGCGGTTCTTTTCGATCCACGCCAGGTGGCGCAGGCGCGCTTCGTTGCCCAGGGTTTGCACCAGCACCTCGCGCGCTCCCGCGCGCGTCGGTTGGTCGTTCACAGTGAGAAAAACCGGCTTGTCGGCTAATCCCTGGAATGGGTTTTGTAAATACTTTTGTGTAAATGGTTTTCTTTTTGGTTTTTGTTTTCTGTTCTTGTGATTTTGGGAGCGTCAGCAGCCAGCTAAAACGAGCAGGGGGGCGGGCTTTGTGCTC
>Ga0209517_10003034_pt1 | contig 23099 bp, 19 predicted proteins | sample PeaSoiMetSII2010_FD_187695 | JGI IMG/M metagenome (GOLD analysis project Ga0209517, IMG submission 187695) | Peat soil microbial communities from Weissenstadt, Germany - SII-2010 (SPAdes) (version 2) | ecosystem: Environmental > Terrestrial > Soil > Wetlands > Peat | place: Germany...
CTGGTGGGTGCTGTGTTTGAACGTTTCGGCCGGCATCGGTGTGATCGGCATGGCCTCACCGATGTTGCAGGAGATCTTCGCCGGCAAACTGATCGGAATGCCCAACCTGAACTTTGGCGCGCTTTCCGTCGAGCAGAGGACGATGATCGCGGGGATCGCGGCCGGCTTTGCCGGCTTGCTGTCACTGTTCAACATCGGCGGCCGTTTCTTCTGGGCGTCGCTGTCGGACTATATCGGCCGCAAAAACACCTATTACACCTTCTTCGTTCTTGGCATCGCGCTCTACGCCCTGGCGCCGACCTTCGCCGCGATGGGCTCGAAGCTGCTGTTCGTCAGTGCTTTCTGCATCATCCTGTCGATGTATGGCGGCGGCTTCGCCACCGTACCGGCCTATCTCGCCGACATGTTCGGAACGCAGTTCGTGGGCGCCATTCACGGGCGCTTGCTGACGGCGTGGTCGACCGCGGGCATCATCGGCCCGGTCGTGGTCAACTATATCCGCGAATTCCAGCTCGCAGCCGGCGTGCCGCGCAATCAGCTCTACAACACGACGATGTATATCCTTTGTGCGATGTTGATCGCTGGCCTGATCTGCAACTACCTGATCAAGCCGGTCGACCACAAATGGCACATGAGCGCTGACGAGGTCGCGAAGCTACAGGCGGCGAGTGCGAAAAGCGACGCCGCGATTCAACACGGCTCGTTCGGCATCGGCCTTGGCGGCCTTGATGTAAGGTCTGCGTTGTTCTGGGCCTTTGTCGGCATACCGCTCGCATGGGGTGTATGGAAGACGCTGGAAAGCGCGGCCAAGATCCTCTGATAGTGGCTCGATCGTCGCGGGACGCCTGGATTTGCGTCCCGCGCATTTGCCTCTGTAATCATCAAGGAAATTACCCAAGGGGATTCCCATGCTTCGCACTTTGACCTGTTTTTCCGCAGTGCTGCTTGTCGCCGGCAGCCTCCATGGCGCGTCAGCCCAGTCGTCAAATCCGGCGCCTGCGGCAAGTCCGGCGCCTGCTGCCGCCAAGTCTTCGAGAATGAAGCTGACCGCCGAGAAGCTGAAGGAGATGAAAGCCAAGTGGCAGGCGAACAAGGGTAAGCTTAGGGCCTGTCGCAAAGAGGTGAAGGCAAAGGGTCTGGTCGGCGACGAGCGTTGGTTCTATATCGAAGACTGCATGGAAAAGACCTGAAGACCTGCAGTTTGCCGAAAACGACCACAAAGGGGCATGACAGCTGGGGCTGCATGCCCCTTAAATGCTTATGAGGGTTGTGCAATTGCCATTGGCATCTGGCATGCCACCGATTAGGATTGCAGTGCCGCTGAAACCTATGAAGAGAGCCGGCAGGAACGAGACGTTTCGATGAGTCACGACGCGCAGAAGGTCCGCTCGTTCGAACATCCGGGCGAGGGGCGCAGGCGGGCCAAATCGACGCCCAAGGGACGCCAGATCGATCTGGCCGCCGCGCACGAGATTGAGCTCTTGCTCGGCGACCGGCCGCGGCGGCGCGATCTCCTGATCGAGTTTCTGCATCTCATCCAGGACAAGTACCATCAGATTTCCGCGGCCCATCTCGCCGCGCTGGCCGACGAGATGAAGCTTGCCCTTGCCGAAGTGTTCGAAACCGCGACCTTCTACGCCCATTTCGACGTGGTGAAGGAAGGCGAGCCTGACATCGCGCCCTTGACCATCCGCGTCTGCGACTCGCTCACCTGCGCGATGATGGGCAGCGAAAAATTGCTGCTTGATTTGCAGAAGACCGCCGGCCCCGGCATTCGCGTCGTGCGCGCGCCCTGTGTCGGGCGTTGCGACACGGCGCCGGCGGCCGAGGTTGGTCATCACTTTGTCGACCACGCCAGCGTCAAAAGCGTGCTTGCCGCGGCCAAGGGCGGCGACACCCATGCGCATCTGCCTGACTATGTTGGCTACTACGCCTATGTCGCCGGTGGCGGCTATAGACTGCTCAGTCGCCTGCGTTCGGGTGATTTGAAAAAGGAAGATCTGCTCAAGGCGCTCGACGACGCGTCCTTGCGCGGTCTTGGCGGCGCGGGCTTTCCGACGGGACGCAAATGGCGCGCGGTGCTGGGCGAGCCCGGCCCCCGGCTGATGGCCGTCAATGGCGACGAGGGCGAGCCCGGAACGTTCAAGGACCGCTATTATCTCGAGACCGATCCGCATCGCTTTCTCGAGGGCACGCTGATCGGCGCGCATGTGGTCGAGGCGCCCGACGTCTACATCTACATCCGCGACGAATATCCGGCCTCGCGCGAAATCCTGACGCGCGAGATCGCGAAATTGCCATCGGGCGGGCCGCGGCTGCATATGCGCCGCGGCGCCGGCGCCTATATCTGCGGCGAGGAATCCTCGCTGCTCGAAAGCATCGAGGGCAAGCGTGGATTGCCGCGGCATAAGCCGCCTTATCCGTTCCAGGTCGGGCTGTTCGGATTGCCGACGCTGATCAACAATATCGAGACGCTGTGGTGGGTGCGCGACATCGTCGAGAAGGGCGCGACCTGGTGGAAGAGCCATGGCCGCAATGAACGTCAGGGCTTGCGCAGTTACTCGGTTTCGGGACGGGTCAAGAATCCCGGCATGAAGCTGGCGCCGGCGGGGGTCACCGTGCGCGAATTGATCGACGAATTCTGCGGCGGCATGGCCGACGGGCATAAATTCCACGCCTACCTGCCGGGCGGCGCCTCCGGCGGCATCCTGCCGGCGTCGATGGACAACATCCCGCTCGACTTCGGCACGCTGGAGAAATACGGCTGCTTCATCGGCTCGGCCGCGATCGTCATCCTGTCCGATCAGGACAGCGTGAAAGGGGCGGCGCTGAACCTGATGCGGTTCTTCGAGGACGAGAGCTGCGGCCAGTGCACGCCCTGCCGCGTCGGCACGCAAAAGGCCGCGATCCTGATGGAAAAGCCGGTCTGGAACCGCGAATTGCTCGACGAGTTGAGTCAGGCGATGCGTGACGCCTCGATCTGCGGTCTCGGCCAGGCGGCCTCGAATCCGCTAACATCCGTGATTAAATACTTCCCAGACGAGTTCAAGGACGCTGCCGAATGACGAAGATCCAGTTCGAACTCGACGGACAGCAAGTCGAAGCCATCAACGGCGAGACGATCTGGCAGGTTGCAAAACGCCAGGGCCGCGAAATTCCGCATCTGTGTTACTCGCCGGAGCCCGACTATCGGCCGGACGGCAATTGCCGCGCCTGCATGGTGGAGATCGAGGGCGAGCGCGTGCTGGCGGCCTCCTGCATGCGCACGCCAAGCGTCGGCATGAAGGTGAAATCGGCAAGCGCGCGCGCGGTCGCGGCGCAGAAAATGGTGATGGAACTTCTGGTCGCCGATCAGCCGGCGCGCGAGACCTCGCACGACCCCGATTCGAAATTCTGGCATTGGGCCGAGAAATCCGGCGTGACTGAAAGCCGCTTCCCGGCCGCCGAGCGCTGGGAGGGCGACGCCAGCCATCCGGCGATGCGCGTCAATCTCGATGCCTGCATCCAGTGCGGCCTGTGCGTGCGGGCCTGCCGCGAGGTGCAGGTCAACGACGTCATCGGCATGGCCTATCGCAGCCACGGTTCCAAGATCGTGTTCGATTTCGACGATCCGATGGGCGAATCGACCTGCGTCGCCTGCGGCGAATGCGTGCAGGCCTGCCCGACCGGCGCGCTGATGCCGGCGGTGATGCTCGACGACAAGCAGACCCGCGTCACCTATGCCGACCGGAAGGTCGATTCGCTCTGCCCGTTCTGCGGCGTCGGCTGCCAGGTCACCTATCAGGTCAAGGACGAGAAGGTGATCTACGCCGAGGGTCGCGATGGGCCGGCCAATCACAACCGGCTCTGCGTCAAGGGCCGCTTTGGCTTCGACTACATCCATCACCCGCATCGCCTGAAAAAGCCGCTGGTCCGTCTGCCGAACGCGAAAAAGGATGCCGACGACCAGGTCGATCCGGCCAATCCGTTCACTCATTTCCGCGAGGCGAGTTGGGAAGAAGCGCTCGACATCGCGGCCGGCGGCCTTAAGAAAATCCGCGACGAAAAGGGCGTCAAGGCGCTCGCCGGCTTCGGCTCCGCCAAAGGCTCCAATGAGGAGGCCTATCTGTTCCAGAAGCTGGTGCGCACCGGCTTCGGCTCCAACAACGTCGACCACTGCACGCGGCTGTGCCACGCCTCCTCGGTCGCAGCTCTATTCGAGGGTCTCGCCTCGGGCGCGGTGTCGGCGCCGTTTGCGGCCGCCATGGACGCCGAGGTGATCATCGTGATCGGCGCCAATCCGACGGTCAATCATCCGGTCGCGGCGACCTTCATCAAGAACGCGGCCAAGCGTGGCGCCAAGCTGATCGTGATAGACCCGCGCCACCAGTCGCTGTCACGCCATGCCTACAAGCATCTCGCGTTCAAGCCGGGCAGCGATGTCGCATTGCTGAATGCGATGATCAACACCATCATCACCGAAGGCCTCACCGACGAGCAATACATCGCCGGCTATACCGAGGGCTATGACGATCTCAAGGCCAAGATCAAGGAGTTCACGCCGGAGAAGATGGCGCCGATCTGCGGCATCCCGGCGGAGACCTTGCGCGAGGTGGCGCGAATGTATGCGCGCGCCAAGTCCTCGATCATCTTCTGGGGTATGGGCATCAGCCAGCATGTGCACGGCACCGACAATGCGCGCTGCCTGATCGCGCTCGCGCTGATCACCGGCCAGGTCGGCCGTCCCGGCACCGGCTTGCATCCGCTGCGCGGCCAGAACAACGTGCAGGGCGCATCCGACGCAGGCCTGATCCCGATGTTCCTGCCGGATTATCAGCCGGTGGGCCGCACCGACCTGCGCGAGCCGTTCGAGCGCCTCTGGCATCAGGCCCTCGATCCGGAGCGCGGTCTCACCGTGGTCGAGATCATGAGGGCGATCCACGCCGGCGAAATCACCGGCATGTATATCGAAGGCGAGAATCCGGCGATGTCGGATCCCGATCTGCAGCATGCGCGCGAGGCGCTGGCAAAACTCGAGCACCTGGTGGTGCAGGATTTGTTCGTCACCGAGACCGCATTCCACGCCGACGTGATCCTGCCGGCCTCGGCGTTTGCGGAAAAGTCCGGCACCTTCACCAACACCGACCGGCGCGTGCAGCTCGCGCGCGAGGTGATCAAGCCGCCCGGCGAAGCGCGGCAGGATCTCTGGATCATCCAGGAGATCGCCAAGCGCATGGGTCTGCCGTGGAATTATGCGGGGCCGGCCGACGTCTTCACCGAGATGACCGAGGTGATGCCGTCACTGAAGAACATCACCTGGGAGCGGCTGGTGCGCGAGGGCGCGGTGACCTATCCGGTCGACGATCCGCACCAGCCCGGCAATGAGATCATCTTCACCACGGGTTTCCCGACCGAGAGCGGCCGCGGCAAGATCGTGCCGGCCAAGGTGCTACCGCCGGACGAATTGCCCGATGCGGAATATCCGATGGTGCTCTCCACCGGCCGCGTGCTGGAGCATTGGCACACCGGCTCGATGACGCGCCGCTCGCATGTGCTCGACGAGATCGAGCCGGAAGCGGTGGCGTTCATGTCGCCAAAGGATATGCGGCGGATGAGCCTGCGTCCGGGCGATTTCATCCGGCTGGAAACCCGGCGCGGCGCGGTCGAGATCAAGGTGCGCTCCGATCGGGACGTGCCGGAAAACATGGTGTTCATGCCGTTCTGCTACGCAGAAGCGGCGGCGAATCTCCTGACCAACCCGGCGCTCGATCCGTTCGGGAAAATTCCCGAATTCAAGTTCTGCGCGGTCAAGGCCGAACGCGTCGAGATGCGCACCGCCGCGGAGTGAGGGAGATGCGAACTGGTTGATCGCAGGTCCGCCGGACTTAACGTTCGGCGGCCTTGTCGGTTCACAGCACGCGAAAATAGATCATGATCCGATTAGATTGAATCGGATCATGATCTCATCTCTTTGTTTGAGCATGATCTCCGCGCAAACGCTTTCGCGTTTGTCGCGAGGGAAAACCGGCTTCCACTTTTCCGGATCACGCTCTAAGGGCGGCGCTCGGCTGCTTCCGCGATCTTGCCGGTCAGGGCAGCCATTCGATCCAAACCGCGCATCGCAAGGCGCATCAATGGCCCAAGGTATGCGACCAACGGATTGCCCCGATTTTCCAGATCGAGCTCGAACCGCTCGGCCGGAAATATGGTCGCGCAGCCGGAGGGCCAGGAATTCCTTCTCGCGAATGCCAGGGCCGAGCCTCTCAACAGGAAAATTCCCCCGGTCTGTCCCCTGACGTCGCGGGCCAGCCAAAAGCCGTCCTTGTTGCGGCCGATGAAGAATGCCGGGATCGACGCATTGAGGATACCGGGATCGAGCGGCTGAAACGGCGTGGACACGGTGACAGTCGGCCCGGACGCCACGCCGGGGCGTTGGCTGTCCGGTGTTGGCGGAGCCGGCGGCTGTTTCGGAAAATCCTGGTGCATCAGCGACATGGCGATCATGGTGCTATCAACTAGTTTTGGGTGCGGGCCTGCTCGGCCTCGGCCGCGGTCCGCCGCATCCAGGCGCTGACCATGGCGTCGAACATGACCGCGGTCATGGCGCTCCTCGCGAATTTCCCGATCGCGAATCCCCGCCGCATCATGTGCCGATATGGTTGTAGGAATGCGAGAGAGACGGAAGCGCCATCGCATAGGAAAAATATAAAGGCGGGCACTGGGAATGCGGGTCCTGCGGTCTGCCGCGATGCTTATGAGGCGCTTATGAGAGGGGGCGGCGCGCCGTCTCGAATTCCTATGCGCTCGCGGGCATGTTCCAATCAGCGGCTCTTGGCCGAGCCGGTGCTGGAGATCAAGATGGCCCACTTTCTTGTCAGCGATGACCGGTATCGCGACCTGATTTACGACGATGACCGCCGGCCGCATCGCGCTGAGCTTGGTAAATCACTGGGCGACTACCGTTTTGGCAGGGCACGCGGCAAATCCGCCCGCGGCCCTCTGCATCGTATCGGCGGCTATCTCAGAAACATGGTCGAGGCGATCGCCAATTCGAAACTGCGGCGGATGGAGCGCGAACTCGAGCTTCGCGGCATTCCGACGCGCGACGAACGTTAACGCCGATATCCCGTGGAGCGTCACATGCGACAATTTTCGCTCACCGCATCCGTTCTGATTTCTCGTCTGCGTCACGCCGCCAGCGCCGCGGCGTCCTATCTCGGCCCGCTTTGGGACGTCCGGAAATATCGCCCGGAACGCCACTATATGCGTGGGCCCGGACCGAAATGGCGGGAAAAGCATTTTCCTCAGCATGCCCCGTCCGCGCGCGGCTGAGCCGTCGAAGCCTGTGATGCCGCGCAACCGGCAGATTTCGGCTTACGTGGCTTTCAGAAGGCAGCCTTCTTCCCAGTCCTCGCAGGCCAGGTCTTCTTCGCCGATCGCCGCGATCGCTCTGGCGACCTCGGCCTTCGCCGCATCCGCCAATTCGACAATCGGCAGGCGGGTGTCGGGACGCATGAAACCGAGCAGGGACAGCGCATATTTGAGCGCGGCCGGACTTTCCCTGGCAAGCAGCGCCGCCAGGGGAGCAAGCCGGCTCTGCAGATAACGGGCGGACTGCAATCGCCCCTGCCGGCAACTTGAAAAAATCACCTGGCACAGTTCCGGCGCGACATTCGATACCGTCGAGATGCATCCGTCTCCGCCATTGGCAAAGAAGGCGAGCGCGGTTGAGTCGTCACCCGACAACAGGCAGAACCCCAAGGGCACCATCGAGCGCAGGCGCACCGGGCGGGCGAGATCGCCTGTCGCATCTTTCAGCCCGATGAACTGCCGCGACTGCGCAAGCTTTGCAAGGGTGTCGTCGGAAAGCTCCCGGATCGTCCGCGCGGGAATGTCGTGCAGGATGATGGGGAGCGCAGTCGAATCGGCGATCGAACGAAAATGCGTGCCAATACCTGCCTGCATCGGCTTGTTGTAGTAGGGCACGACCGAAAGCACGGCATCGGCGCCCACCAGTTCGGCGCGCCGGGTCAGCTCGATCGCCTGGCTGGTCGAATTCGATCCCGCCCCCGCAATGACGCGGACGCGGCCGTGCGCGGTCTCCACCGCCGTGCGGACGATGGCATCGTGCTCGGCCGGGGTGAGGGTCGAGGCTTCGCCGGTGGTCTCGCCGGCGACGATCGCGGAAACGCCCGCCTGTATCTGGCGTTCGCAAAGTTTCGCGAAGGCTGTCAGATCGATCTCGCCGGCCTTGTCGAATGGCGTTGGAAGATCGGAGATGTAGCCCGTAAGCCAGGTGGTGGAGTTTGCAAGGGGTGTCATTCGGATTTCACGCGGCGTTTTCCATCTGGCCGAAGCCCTGCCGGTAGGCGGAGAGCACAAGACCCTGCTGGCACCTGACCCCGGCCTCGATCTGAAAACCCATCTGCTGAAGCCTCATGCGGATCCTGAGGCTTGAGCCGCTTTCGCGCGAATCGATCAGGAGGGCGACGGCCGCATGGGTGCAAAGAAAGGGCGATATCTCGGCCAGCGCATTTTCGATTGCTTGCGGCGAGTCCTGGCCCGCGATCAGGCCGACCGCGTGCTGCCCGCGCGGAATCCGCCACGTCGAGGACGTCGCCACCCGAATGAACCCGCGCCGTCTGAGCGCAACACACAGCTCCATCCTGTCGCTGCCCGCGACGATCGCGCGTTGCTGATTGGAGAGGCGCGTGAGCCCGATCATGGTGTCGATGACCTGCTCGCGGCCTGAAATGGAATGAGGTTGAACCATCTGGCCCTCCTGAACGATGGCCGTTGGGTTTGTCAGGCGGCTTTCTGCACGCCGGCAAAGGGCAGAGGGACGGAGACGCGTTGCGTGCCGTCCAGGTCGAGCTCGATTTCGAGCGACAGTTCGACGATTGTTTCGGGATGATGTCCGTTTTCGAAGAGCGCGTATTTGACGGCTTGCGCGCGGTTGACGAAGAGGCCGCCATAGAGACCGTTTTGTTCTTGGGCCACCCAGTGGCCGCGGCTGTTCTTGCCGATGAAGGTGATGGTCGATGCGGAGCTGCACGACGGAGGTTCGACGAGTTTCACGTTGGTATTCCTTGTTGTGACGAGCAAGGCTCGCCCCCGAAGCGCCGGGCCTTTTCCGTTACCGCTGTTCAAGGTGCGAATGTTCGGATGGGGCTGACGGCCGGGAGATTGCTTCGCTCATGCTTCCAATATCTTCCGGGGTGGATATGAATTCGAGAGCGGCAAGCCGGCGATCTCATAAGAACGGCATAAAGCCGTGCCAGGCAGTCTCAAATCGGGACAGGATGGTTGAACCCGCTGATCAGGCAGCATAGCGCCGCGTAAGCCATCGTTTCGTCCCAGTGATTGAGAACGGCGTCGAGCGGCTCTTCCTGCTCCAAGGTCGCCAGCACCGCGCTCAGGATGGTGGACATCCACAATAGCGCCGTAAGGCTTCGGTCGAAGCCGATGCTGCCGAACGCGGCGAAGATCACCAGAATGATCATGCGCAGGAAGAAGCGAACGATCACCTGGGTCGACTTCACCTCGTTGGTGAAATGCATGTTCGGGTGTTGAGCCAAGTTAGCAGTCCCCTTAAGCAAAATTGTCGCAGCAAACCGGCTCGTAGAGCGGTTTCGCCGCGCTTGGTGCGGTTGGAACACTTGTCCTGACCGACGGGACGCCGACGCGCTGTGCGTCGACGAACGCGCTCAAGATCGCAAGCGGCAAATCCGCATGCCGGGTCTCTATACAAGAATCGAGCCAGTCGGGCAGCTCGCGCTGGCGCGACAGGGCGCAATGCCATTCGCCTTCATCATAGACGATACGGCGAACCTGCCATTGCGGCAGTTCCAGATCGATCAATGCAAGCGCGGCATCGGTCCAGGCGCCCGAATTGATCAGCCGTTCGATCCGGGCGGACTTCTCGGTCCGTCGAATCGGGGGAAAGCGCCAGCAAGCCTCACTGATAACGCCCGACAGCAGCTCTGGCGTCACGGCAGGCGCGTCGTGAAGCCTGTCGCCCAGGTCGCGGGAATCGCGATGTTCTGCATGCAGAGGCATGGCGGTAATCTCTTGCAAACGGCGGTCGAAACCCCCAACCGCGGCCCGCAATGTGGTCAAAACGCCATTTGAAAAAAAGGCGGGCCGGGAGCCTGAAATATAAGGATTTCATAAAGGCCGGCGGAACCGTGGCCGGGTTCATCCTCACGCCCCGGCAGGCGTGGCTGGAAGCGGTGAGGTCGGTTGCGGCTCGGAAGGCCGATCAGAGCGGCGCCGCAGCCTGCGGTCGCATGAACTTTCGGGAGTTGAACGGGACTATCTCGTGCTCAAAAGGCCGCTCGGGCAGCCGGCTGGGGAATGAGATGCAAGTAGCCCGGATTGGCTGGGTCACACAGCACAGGGAATGCCTGGCCTTTTCGCGGCGGCGGTCCCTGCCACGGCATCTTGTCCTGCAAGGTGGTCTGATAGGCGTTTCCGTTTGGCGGCGTAATTTCAAGGGTCACTTTGACCAGCCAGGTGTCGGCCGGCGCAAACGGCAGCTCTTCGGAATGAATGACTTTCGCGACGCATGGGAGCCCTTGATCGCCGGGCGATGCCTGCGCTGCCGATAGCGCGCTTGCCAGCATCGCGCCTGCCAACAATGTCGCTACGGTAATGGTGTGCTTCATGACGTGTTCCGCTCGGGATGCGTTGTCTGCGACAAAGCCAGTGATGATCCTGCAAACAACATTGCTTGCGGCGCACAATAAAATCAAGCCGCCTATCCACGGCAATGATTGCCGATCCTCCGTGGCAAATCTCAGGTGCGATCAACATGACGTAACCGGCGAGCAAAATTCGGCTGGGATTGTCGTTCGCGTCCTAGCTCCGATTGCGGCTGTTGCGAACAAAAATAATGAAAATTGCGATCACCCCAGCCATGACGAGCATCCAGTACTGGACGTCAAAACCAAAAAAGGAAAAATGCTCGATAAGAAACTGCAACGTTTCCTGCCCCCGTTTTTGGGCCAGAATAAGCGCTTTCCTCAGGCAGGATATTCATCTAAGGGCGTAAATTATATTATTTTGATATTATCAGCCGCGGCTGGCTTGCCGCGGGAGTAAGCCCGGAATGCGCCCGTCACGGCGTGGGGGAGAAATCAACGGATCGGAATTGCGTCAGAAGGGCCGGGCCGAGCGAGAAGGCCTTTGTCAGTCGGCGGCGATATCTTCAAGGCGCGCCTGCAGGCGATAGCCGACGCCCGATTCGGTGACCAGAAGACGCGGATGATTGGGATCGGTTTCGATCTTCTGCCGCAACTTGCGAACGAGAATTCGCAAATACTGGATATTGTCGCGCTGGTTGCCGCTCCAGATATCCTTCAAGAGCTGGTCGTGCGTGACCACGAGGCCGACATGGGTGGCCAGGATATGGAGCAGGCGATACTCCTTCCGGGTCAATCTGATCTGTTGCTTGTTCAGCGATACGGTTCGGGTGACGAGGTCGACCGAGAGGGGGCCGGCCACGACGACCGGATTTTCGGTCGCGCTCTTGAAATAACGCCGCAGCGCGGCTTCGCTGCGCGCGAGCAACTCGGCCATGCCGAACGGCTTGACCACATAGTCGTCGGCGCCCGCCTGGAGAAGCCGCACCTTTTCGTCCTCGGCCGACACCACCGAGAGAATGATGACGGGCACGTTCGACCATGACCGGATGCGCTCGAGAACTTCCGATCCATGAAGATCGGGGAGCGCCAGGTCGAGGATGATGAGATCCGGCGCGCTGAATGTCGCGGCCTTCAACCCGTCCGCGGCGTTCTCGGCCTCGATCACGGTGTAGCCCTGCAGTTCGAAGCCCGCGCGAAGGAATCGTCTTATTTTCGATTCGTCTTCGATCAGGAGCACGATGTTGGCAGGTCTACTCATTGGTGACGGGCCGTTGGTTCGGGATGTTTCATGGCGGAGCCGGGCAGGGTGATGGAAGCCGTCGTTCCCAGGCCCTGTCCCGGGCTCGTGATGTCGATGGTGCCGCCGTTGGCGCCGACGAAGACGGATGCAATCCAGAAGCCGAGGCCTGACCCCGGAACGGTCGCCTGATGGCGCTGGCCACGGAATGATCTGCGGCCAAGGTTCAGCCGTTCGTCCGGCGTGATGCCGACGCCCTGATCCGAAATCGACAGGACGACGTCGCCCTGTTTGCTTTTCGCGCTGATCGAAATGGTCGTGCCGGACGGAGAATATTTGGCCGCATTTTCCAGCAGCTGTCCGCAGGATTCCTCGATCAAGCCGGAGTCGACGTTGACCAGCGGCAGGTCCTCGGCAAATTTGGTCTCGACCTTGTGCGTCGCCAGTCGCCGCGCTCTTCCCTTGATCGCGGCGTTGAGGATGTCCCTTGGATCGCTCCATTCGAGGTGCGGGCTGACGCCGCCGGCGGTGACGCGCGTTGCGTTGAGAAGGCTATGGATAAAGCCGTCGAGCTCCGCGACCTCTTCGGATATGGCCTCGACCAGCGAGCGGGCGCGCGCATCCTTCTGGATCCGGGGCATCGAATCCAGCACGCTGGCCGAGCCGCGGATGGCCGCCAAAGGCGTGCACAGCTCATGCGAAAGCGTGCCGTGAAAGGCGTCTCTCAGAAGCTGGGCCTGCAGGCGGAGTCTCGCATCCTCCATCGCTTTCTCGATGTCGATCCGCTGCAGCGTCAACGATACTTCTTCGAGGATTGCCTCGACGCGTCTCGTCTTGAGCGCTATGGCCTCGCTGGTGCCGGTTCCGATATTGACCGCGACCAGGCCGAGCACCGCGGTTTCGGAACTCACTACCCTTAGCAGCCAGACGTTCTGTGTCGGCCCGTCAACCAGGTTTTTCGGCGGAGCCCCGGCGGTCGCAATCCCCGAGGTGACATTTTCCTGCACTACCTTCGGCACCGATGCGGATTTCGGCGGCTCAAAATGGCCGTCGGTCCTCGCTGCGAAGAAAGCGGCCTGCTGGCCAAGCGTCCGGGAAAGATAGTTTTCGATGGCGGCGATCAGGTCCGATACGGTGAAGCACGCCGCCAGGCGCCGCGAGAAGTCGTAAAGGTTGTGAATATCCTGTTCGCGCTGGCGCAGCGTTTCCGTCTCCTGCCGCAGGCGGGAGGCAAGATTGCCGCTGACCAATGCGACCACCAGAAACAGCAAGAGGTCGATGACCTCCTGGGGGTCCTCGACCTGGAAGCTGAAAATGGGCGGGAAAAAGAAGAAATCTGCCGCGGCCATGCTGGCGATCGCCGCGAGCGTGGCGGGCCAGATGCCCCATTGGGTGGCGGCGATGATCACGGGAACCAGATAGGCGATCGGAACGAGGCTGGCGGCGACCGGCTGCTCGAGCAGCATCAAGATCGCTGTGACGAGGCCGACACAGATCAGCGACATCAGCGGAGGAAAGACTTCCGTTCGCAGGAAGGAGGGTGGCGACGGCGCCGCTCTATCCGGCGGCAAGGCAGCCTTATCCTTGCTCTCCGCGGTGCTCGCCCGGGCGAACTTCTGGGCTATGGGCAGGGGTGAATGCAATGGAACTTGCTTTCGTAGAGAAAGACATCGGGCGATCATCGCCTTGGCTCGGAAACAGCCGCAGCAAGAACCGTGCCCCAGCAGGCAATCATGATGGCGAAAGGCCAGCCCGCAGATCAGGTTAGTCGCTAAACCCGCGAGAAAGCCGTTATCGCTGTCAAATCAAGCGCTGCTCCGATGTCACCAACTACCCAGCAAATGCAGCATTCTCCAAAACCACGTAAAAAATCTATGACGTTTGCAGCCAAAAGAAATATAAAAGAGATATTCTTTCCCGCCCTGGTTGCTGCCTGCGCGGGCCGAATTTCGCTCGCGGCGGTTACTCTTTACCGACAGCGCGGGCAAAGGCCGTCGCTGCCGGTCGATGCAGAGATCAAGGTGGCCTTAGGCGGGTGAGGCGGCACCTGGGTAAGGTAGGTTCGCGTCCGACGGGGCCTGCCCCCGTCTCAAGACCATCGGATGGCACGATGTCACCGGTGAATTCGGACCCCGACGCACGATAACGGTCCGTCTCGCCCGCCTGGCGGGTCACCGGCGGCGCCAGCGTCGCGATCACGGCCGAGCTGACGTGCTTCGGCGGATATAAATAGAATTCCATCAAAGGCATATGGGGGCTGTGGGTATTGCGCTTGAGGATCGCATGGGCCCTGGACGAGGCTTTCGGATAGATCGCGCTCCAGCCGGCAAAGCTGGAGGCCAATATCTCGAGCGACAGGATGGTCGTGGCGATTTGCACGAAACCTTAGTTGGACTTCTTGGCGCTTCGGGTGGTGGAGGCTTTCCTCAACAGCTGCCGGAATTCTCGATGGGTTTCAATGAAAGGACCGAGTCTCGCCTTCCATAAGATATCCGGCAGGCAGGCATAGCCGTGCAGTTCGTGAAAGCTCTCGATCAGGCTCTGGCACTGTTCGATCAGGCTTTTCGGCAAGAAGCTGAAATCGATGTCCGCAACTTTGTCGGCAGCAGCGTTGTCGCTCGTCTCCGCGCCTTCTGCCTCGGCCATCGCCATGCCTCGTTGTGAGCGACCAAATTTCGCTCATGGGTCGCAGCATAATGAGTCGCGGCATATATCTTCGATATGGAAGATCGACATTCTGCATAAATAAAAAATATCAAGATAGGGTCGGAGGGCAGCCCCGCGGCGCGGCAGTATGGCGAAAAAGACACAACCGGCAAAAAACTATTAAAAACTATTACCGAACACCAAGAATCCTAGCCAGAATCCTACAAATTTCGCCGTATGTTTCAGCAGCGCAGGAACCAACTGACTATTTCATATGCAATAAGCGTTATTTCGCAAGAAATCTGATCTTTTATTTTTATGAAACGGTGCAGCAAACCGTATCGATTTTCATGCTGCCCCATCGAATGATCAGCCCGAGCGCGAACGGTATCGCAAGAGCGCCAGAAGGCGCCCGTAACTAACAGCTTGGGGCAAGATGATGAAAAGACTTCTCTTGGCGGGTGTCTCGCTGGCGGCCATCGGTATGGTCGGCGGCGCATACGCCGCGGATGCTTCCCTGCCGGTCAAGACGCCCGCTTGTAAGGGTGTCGTCGACCCCTACAAGAACTACGCCTGCCTCGACGCCTATCTCGGCACCTCCTTCATGGAGCGCCTGATCAACTACTACAGGCTGGAATGGGGACATGACGTGCCGCCGGCGGATCCAAAGGCGCCTCCGTCCCGCCGCGCTTACTGGCCGGCAACGCCCGAGACCACGCCGCCGTATCCCTTCACCGAGTGGCCCTACGGCGGAACGACGAGCCTTGGCGTGACCCGGCCGAGTTCAATCGACAGTCCGCTGATGGTGGCGCTGGGGAATACGTCCGTCGGCAGCTGGATGAACGACAACCACATCCAGGTGTACGGCTGGATCGATCCGAGCGGCAATCTCTCGACCAGCACGGTCCGCGGCGGCAACGCGCCCGCCGCCTATAGCTACAATCCGAATTCGGTTCAGCTCGATCAGGCGGTCGTCTACATCGAACGCCTTCCCGACACGGTTCAGAAGGACCATGTCGACTGGGGCTTCCGCCTCGCGCCGATCTACGGAGAGAACTATCGCTACACGACAGCTTTTGGACTCTGGAGCAGCCAACTCCTCAACCAGAACGCCAATAATGGCTGGGACATGCCGATGGCCTACGGCGAGATTTTCATTCCGCAAGTGGCGGAAGGCCTCCTGATCCGGATCGGGCGATACATCTCGATTCCGGACATCGAGGCGCAGCTTGCGCCGAACAACTACATGTCATCGCACTCGATGACCTACACCTTCGACAACTACACCAACACCGGCATCGAGCTGACGCTGGCGGCGACCAAGAACTGGACGATCCAGGCCGGCATTACGGTCGGCACCGAGGCCATGCCCTGGCACGTCGGCGCAACCATCGCCAATCCGGATCCGAACCCGCTCTTCCCCGGAACCACCATGAAGAAGGACCCGGGTGCGCAGCCCAGCGGCACGTTCGGCGTGCGCTGGACCAGCGACGACGGCCAAGACGATATCAACGTCGTCGCCGACGGCATCAACAACGGCACCTGGGGTTACAACAACCTGCAATGGTACGGCATGACGTACTATCACAAGTTCAACGACCAGTGGCACATCTCGTTTGAAACCTACAACGAGCACCAGAACAACGTCGCCAACATCCTCAATCCGGCGGTCACCGGGGCGAACGGCTTCTTCACGCTCGGCGGCACGCCGTTTTCGCCGCAATACATGCCGTTCAACTCGCCGTTCCTCGCGTTCTGCAAAAATGCGGCCCTGTTGTCCTGTACGGCGTCATATCAAACGTTCCTGACCTACCTGAATTACAGGATCACGCCGCTCGACAATATCTCCTACCGCGCGGAATTCGTGAACGACGAGCAGGGGCAGCGTACCGGCACCAAGACGCGTTATGTCGAGACCGGCATCGGCTGGCAGCACTGGTTCTCGCCCCAGATCGAGATGCGGCCGGAGATCTCGTATTACAGATCGCTCGACGCGTTCGCGTTCAACGGCAACTTCAACCTCGGCATAACGCCCAACAGGAACTACGCCATCGTCGCGCTATCGGACATCATCATTCACTTCTGAGGCGTGGAATGCTCAAGGCGGTCCAAGTCGCCGGACATTTCATCAGAACCATTCGACAGGGGTAAACAATGAAACGAATTCTTCTCACCACCGCCTCGCTGGGTGTGCTGGGTCTGTTGTCACCGGCGCTCGGTGCCGATCTGCCCTATGCAAAAGCGCCGGCGATCGCAGCACCCGTCTATGACTGGACCGGCGTCTATGTCGGCGTGTTCGGCGGCGGCGGTTTCGGCAACCATAACGTCAACAACGCGAATGGTCCAAGCAATACGGCGCCTACCGATTTCACCGCCAACTACGATTCCACCGGCGGCGTGGCCGGCGGCGAGGTGGGCTACAACTGGCAAAGCGGCAGCATTGTGTATGGTGTCGAGAGCGATCTGTTCTGGTCGGGCATCAAGGGCAACGATTTCAATGCGATCAACTCCACCCCCAACCCCTTTCCCGGCGTCAGCGCGGTCGATGCGGACAATCTTCGCTGGGGCGGCACGATCCGCGCGCGCGCCGGTTACACCGTCGATCGCTGGATGCTGTTCTTCACCGGCGGTTATGCCTTCGGCGATATCCAGCATACCAATACCGCTGTTCCTCAAGTTGCGGGATTCCCTCTCAACGACCAGTTCACGGTACACGCCAACGGCCTGACCGGCGGCGGCGGCATCGCTTACGCGGTCACCAACAACGTGATCGCCAAGCTCGAATATCGCTACACCAACTTCAACGGCTACAACCGTCCCGGCAATCCGTTCACGCCGAACGGCCAGATTTCCTACACCACCGAGAGCACCTACTCGGTCGTGACGCTCGGCCTCGACTTCAAGTTCGGAGGCCCCGTCGTTGCGAAATACTGAAATTTCGCATTTGCCGAACGGCGCCACCCGGCTTGCCCGAAATCTCCGATGTGGCGCGGCCCGGCAGGGAACTAACCGGTTAGGCCGCTCGATCCCTTCGCAACCCTGTGAAACGAAACGCGGCTTTGGCAGAGCCGCGAGAGCGTGTGAGGGCGCTTGCAACAACCGCTTCGGGAAAGATGATGAAGAGGCTTCTCTTTGCGGGCATTTTCCTGGCGGCGATGGCCTTGGCCGGCGTCGCCCATGCGGCCGACGCTTCGTCGCCCCGCACTGCCACGGCCGGATGCACCCGCACCGTCGATCCCTACAAGAACTATGCGTGTCTCGACGCCTGGCTCGGCACCGATTTTTTTAACCGCCTGGTCAACTACTACCGGCTCGAATGGGGACATGACGCGCCGCCGGCCGATCCGAAAGCGCCGCCATCGGCTCGCGCCGATTGGCCGCCCACCCCCCAAAGCATTCCGCCGATGCCCTTCACCGAGTGGCCCTACGGCGGAACCACCAATCTTGGCGTGACGCGGGCGAGTTCGGTCGATAGTCCGCTGATGGCGGCGCTCGGGAATACGACCGCCGGCCGGTGGATGAACGACAACCACATTCAGGTTTACGGCTGGTTGGACCTGGGCGGAAACCTCTCGACCAGCACGGTACGCGGCGGCAATGCGCCTGCGGCCTATAGCTACAATCCGAACGGCGTGCAGCTCGATCAGGCGGTGATCTATATCGAACGGCTTCCCGACACGGTTCAGAAAGACCACGTCGACTGGGGCTTCCGTGTTGCGCCGATCTATGGCGAGAACTATCGCTACACCACGGCTTACGGGCTTTTCAGCAGCCAGTTCCTCAACCAGAACCTCAACAACGGCTTCGACATCCCGATGGCCTATGGCGAGGTGTTCATCCCGCAGGTCATGGAAGGACTCCTGATCCGGGTCGGACGCTACATCTCGATTCCGGACATCGAGGCCCAGCTCGCGCCGAACAATTACATGTACTCCCACTCGATGACCTATACCTACGACAACTACACCAATACGGGCTTCGAGTTCACTTTGGCAGCCACCAAGAACTGGATCTTCCAGCTTGGCCTGACGACGGGAACCGAGTCGCTGCCCTGGCATGTCGGCGTCAATATCGCCAATCCGTTTCCGAGCCCGCTCTATCCCGGCACCACAATGCCGAAAGACCCGGGAGCCGTTCCAAGCGTTACCGCCGGCGTGCGCTGGAGCAGCGACAGCGGCAATGACGACTTCAATATCGTCGCCAACGGAATCAATGGCGGCCAGTGGGGCTACAACAACCTGCAATGGTACGGCCTGACCTACTATCACAAGTTCAACGACCAGTGGCACATCTCGATCGAGACCTACAACGAGCACCAGAACAACGTGCCGAACCTGAACAATGCCGAGGCGCTCAACATCATCGCCCGTGGCGGCACGCCGTTCTCGCCGCAATACATGCCGTTCAATGCCCCCAACGGCGCATTCTGCAAGTCCGCCACCGTGCTCAGCTGCACCGCGTCGTTTCAAACCTTTCTGTCGTATCTGAACTACAAGGTCTCGCCGCTCGACAACATCTCCTATCGCGCCGAATTCGTCGACGACTTCGAGGGACAGCGCACCGGCACCAAGACGCGCTACCTCGAAACCGGCATCGGCTGGCAGCACTGGTTCTCGCCGCAGATCGAGATCCGGCCCGAAGTCTCCTATTACAGGTCGCTGGATGCGTTCGCGTTCAACGGCAATGCAAACTTTGGCATCGCGCCCAACAGGAATTTCGCGATCATCGGCGCGGCCGACATGATCATTCACTTCTGAGGCGCGGAACTCGTCACTGACCGCTGAGACATTGCGATGGCGGTCACCGCCAACTGCCATTTGTCGAAGTTGAAGGAGAAAACCGGCACTTATGATTTGTATATAACTTCGGCTTCTGCTTGCTCAGGCCGTGGGCAATTGAAGAATATCTGCGCAAATCTCCGCGTTTTCGCGCGTTTCCGCTATTTTTATTGTATGACTTTGTCCTAAAACAATTGTTCGGGGTGCGAAGCACGTAAGGTTAGTGTAAGCGCGATGCTGTAACGCAACACGGACAAAACTGGCTGTGATGTTGGGGACTTAGAGTGAGCGCTTTCGGAAACCTGTCGAGATCCCGTGCGGTGTGGTTCGCTCTGATCGCGATCGGCGGAGTCGTGTTGTTTTGGGGCAGGGGTTTCATCGGATTTGCCGATGGCCAATCGGGACGGAAGGAACAGGTTGCTGCCGTTGAACCGGCGCGGCCCGGATCGGCCGCGGCCGCCGACCAACAGGCCGTCGATCTGTCGGAGAAGCAGGCGGCCGCGCTGAAGATCGGTCCCGTGGCATCGCGCGAATTCGCGCTTCTGAAGACGGCCGTCGGCACCATCGACTTCAACGAAAACCTGCTTGTCCAGGTGTTCTCGCAGTATCAGGGCAAGATCCTCAAGGCGTTCTACAATATCGGAGATGAGGTCGAGGCCGGCCAAGTGCTGTTCACGATCGACAGCCCCGATCTGCTTGCTGCCGAGTCGACCTTGCTCGCTTCCGCCGGCGTGCTTGAGTTGCAAAAGCGCGTGCTGGCGCGTGCGATCAACCTCTTGAAGGCGGGTGGCAGCGCGCAGAAGGACGTCGATCAGTCGACCTCGGACCAGCAGACCGCGGAAGGCAACTTCAAGGCGGCCAAGGACGCGGTGCGGATTTTTGGCAAGACCGACGCGGAGATCGAGCAGATCGTCAGCGACCGCAAGGTCGATTCGACGCTCGTCGTTCCCTGTCCGATCGCAGGGCGGATCGTTGCGCGCAACGCGGCGCCGGGATTTCTGACCCAGCCCGGCGTTGCGCCTCCGCCTTATACGGTCGCCGATTTGTCGACCATGTGGATGCTGGCAAACGTCATCGAAACCGACGCGCCGGCCTATAAGCTCGGTCAGGAAGTCGAGGTCAGGGTACCAGCCTATCCCGACAAGGTGTTCAAGGGGCACGTGACGGCGCTCGGCGCGATGATCGACCCGAACTCACACCGGCAGTTGGTGCGCTCCGAAATCGACGATCCGGAGCATCTGCTTCGGTCGGGAATGTTCGCGAGCTTTGTTATCCGCATCGGAGACCCCGTTCGTTCACTCGCGGTGCCCGCCGAGGGTGTGGTCAGGGAAGGCGACGGCACGATGAGCGTTTGGTCCACCAAGGACAGCCGCCATTTCACCAAGCGAACGGTGAAGACCGGCCTGCAGCAGGACGGCTGGACCCAGATTCTGGAGGGGCTCTCCCCCGATGACACTGTCGTGACGGATGGCGCGGTATTCCTGAGCAACAAGCTCTTGTTGGGCGAAGCCGGTTAGGCGAGTCCGGACTCGTTAACCCAAATACACACGGCGGGGTCAGTTGATTAAGTCTTTGCTCGAGTTCGGTCTGACGCGCAGTGCGATCATCGTGCTGGGCCTCGTGGTATTTTGCGCGGCCGGGCTCGTTGCGTTTTCGAAACTCAATATCGAGGCCTATCCCAACCCGGCTCCCGTCATTCTCGAGATCACCGCACAGGCGGCCGGTCTGTCCGCGGAGGAGATGGAGAAATACTATACGATCCCGATGGAGGTGGGCCTCTATCCCACGCCGGGCGTCGTCAATATCCGCTCGACCTCGTTCTATGGATTGTCGTTTGTCCGCGTCACTTTCAGATACGGGGTCGACTTCTACTTCGCATTGACGCAGGCGTCGATCAGCCTGCAGCAGAACGTCAATTTGCCGGGCAGCCAGGTACCGCAGATTCAGCAGTCCAGTCTCGTCGGTGAAATCTACCGCTACCAGCTTGTTGGCCCTCCGCATTTTGGGTTGACCAATCTTCGCACGCTTCAGGACTACGTCGTCGCGCGCCGTTTCCTCACCATTCCCGGGGTGGTGCAGATCAACGCCTGGGGCGGGACGACGAAACAGTTCAACGTCGATGCCGACCTGCAAAAGCTCGAAGCCTATAACATCACGATACCGCAGCTCGTTTCCGCGCTCGGCAACGCCAACATCAACGTCGGCGGCCGCGAGATCACGATCGGGCAGCAGTCAGTCAATATCCGCGGCGTCGGATTGGTCGACAGCGGCGGGGCCGACGACGTCACCAAGGGTTACAAGGTCCAGGATATCGAGAACGTCGTCCTGACCCAGTCGAACGGGCTTCCGATCCAGGTCAAGCATGTCGCGACGGTTTCCGTCGGCTTTGTGCCGCGACTTGGAATCGGGGGCAGGGACCACGACGACGATGTCGCCACCGCGATCGTGGTGATGGGACGGACCCAGCACACCAACGACATCATTCCGCGAGTTCAGGTCGAGGTCGAGAAGCTCAATTCCGACGGAAGCCTGCCGCCCGGCGTCAAGATCGTCCCCTATTACGACCGCAGCTCGCTGGTCGGCATCACCACGCGTACGGTCCTGCACAATTTGATCTTCGGCTGCCTTCTGGTTTTTCTGATTCAGTGGGTATTTCTGGGCGACCTGCGCAGCGCCATCATCGTCAGTGCGAACATCCCGTTCGCATTGTTCTTTGCCATCATCATCCTGGTCCTGCAGGGCGAGGACGCCAATTTGCTGTCGCTGGGCGCGGTGGATTTCGGCATCATCGTCGATTCCGCCGTGATCATGATGGAAAATATCTATCGAAACTTTCAGTCGTCGCCAGAGCATCGGCAAACCCTGCTTCAGCATCTTTCCGAAGGCTATTGGGGGGGCGATCCGACATCGATTCATGCCCACACCACATCGAGTCAGAAGTGGACCGAGCGGCTGCGCATCATCTTTGTCAGTGCGCTGCAGGTCGACAAGGCGGTGTTCTTTACGGCGGCGATTACGGTCACGGCTTTCGTGCCGCTGTTTACGATGCAAGGGGTGGAGGGCCAGATCTTCGGGCCGATGGCGCGAACCTACGGCTACGCGCTGGCCGGCGCGCTGCTGGCGACCTTCACGGTCACGCCGGTGCTGGCGGCGCTTTTGCTTCCCAAGCACATCGAGGAAACCGAAACCGTCATCGTGCGCGCCTTGCGCAAGAGTTACACGCCGGTGCTGCGCTGGGCGCTCTCCAATCTCAAGGTAGCGGTGACCGTAGGCATCGTCTTCCTCGGATTAAGCCTGTTGGCGGCGTCCCGGCTCGGCAGCGAGTTCCTCCCGGCGCTGGAGGAGGGCAATTTCTGGATCAGGGCGGCAATGCCGTCGACGATGTCGCTCGACGCCGGCACGGCGGTCACCGGAAAAATGCGCGAGATCCTGCTGCGCCACCCCGAAGTCATTACGGTCGTGTCGCAGCACGGGCGCCCGGACAATGGCAGCGATGCCTCGCCATTCTCCAATGTCGAATTGTTCGCGCCGCTCAAACCGTTCGACGAGTGGCCGGCGAACCTGACCAAGGAAAAGCTGACGGATGAATTGCAGAAGGAGTTTGCGGAGGAATTGCCGGGAATCGGCTTCAACTTCTCTCAATATATCCAGGACAATGTCGAGGAGGCGCTGTCGGGCGTGAAAGGCGCCAATTCGGTGAAGGTCATCGGGCAGAATCTCGAGGTCCTGGAGGGGCTCGCGAGCCAGGTGATGGCCGAGATGGCGAAGATTCGCGGTGTGGCCGATCTCGGAATCTTCCACCTCCTGGGGCAA
>Ga0209517_10003037_pt1 | contig 23080 bp, 24 predicted proteins | sample PeaSoiMetSII2010_FD_187695 | JGI IMG/M metagenome (GOLD analysis project Ga0209517, IMG submission 187695) | Peat soil microbial communities from Weissenstadt, Germany - SII-2010 (SPAdes) (version 2) | ecosystem: Environmental > Terrestrial > Soil > Wetlands > Peat | place: Germany...
GGGCATTCGGCAGATCCTTTCGAGCCGGTTACGCGGTCGCCCCGGAGGCTGTCTTCGCCGCTCGTACATAGGCCACTAAGCCACCTTACGGCCCCGGTTAGTGCACAGAATCACTCCATGCGAACTATGAAACCGCAGGTCAGTAAGCCGACGCCGTACCGGCCGACCAAACGTGTCACAAGTCAGGACGATCGAGGTGGTGCCGTCGGCACGTTTGACTGTGACGTTGTACTGGCTGCCGATGGCCGCGTGAGTTGCCGGTCCTGGGGAACCATAGTTCTTCGCCGTCTTGGTCGATCCAGGTGTAGGCCCGCTGGCCCCGGCCGCTGACCCGCACGCCGCCGTAGGTCTACTCTTCTTCGGTCCCGATCACGAGCGGGCCCCGGGGATGCTGGGTGCGAGCACCAAGTCCCAGCCCTCGTCGGCGTGCTGGTCAACGTAGACCTGCTGGCGTTTGATCAGCCGGTTGGCTGCCTTGATGCCGCGGTAGGTCAGGCGGGTCCACTTCAGCCGGCCGCCTTCGCGGGTGAGCGTGCGCAGCAGCTCCTGGTCATCGGATTCCTGGCTCATGACATCTCCTCTCCCTCTTCCTTCCAGGCGTGACTAGGTCCTGCCGCCCGGCCCGGGCGGAGGTGTTGGCCTCCGCCGGCCGGGCCTGCCTTCGGCTTTCCAGGCCGGGATGGCGCGCGTCAGAGGGGGTGGGTGCCGTGGTCGTGGACGCGGACGGGGGTGAACCCGCTGCGCATGTGGCTGAACCCGGCGCGCTCGACGATCAGGGCGGCCTCGCCCACGGTGATCACGTCACCGCGGCTGACCGAGCGGAGCCGCCGTGCCCGGTACTGGCGGGCAAGGTTCTGGCCTTCGCTGTCGCGGGGGAAGTCGTTGAAGGCGGCGAAAGCGTTCTCGGCGATGTCTTCGGCGTGACGCCCGCGGACCTGGGTGTCGTAGGTGAATACCTTGACCATCAGGTCGCCGGGCGTGAAGCCGAAGTACCCGGTGGGGCGCCCGGCGCCGTCGCGGGTGACGTTGTGCCAGACCGACACGGTGACCGTCGCGCCGGCCGGGCCGGTGCCTGGCGGGGTGGCGTGGGCGCGGGTCATGCGGTACCTCCGGTGCTGGCCGATCCAGGCCGGGGCGGTGCCGGCTCGGTGGCACCGCCCCGCCTGCCGGATCGAGATGCGGGCGGCTAGCTGGCGGCGGCCGTGGCGGCCGTCGTGATGTAGCGGCGGGGGTGCTCGCTGGCGAGCTCGGCGTGGCCGAGCTCGACCAGGCGGTCCAGGGCGTTGGAGACCGCGCCGGCGGAGTTGCCGAGCACGCGGGCGATCTCGTACGGGGTCAGGCTCGTGCCGGGGTGGCCGGCGAGGTGGTCGCGGACCCGGTCGCGGAGCTGGCCGGGGCGCATGCCGGCGCCGGAGCGGGCGCTGCGGCTGGTGGCGGCCCTGGCCAGGCGGCGGGCCTGGGCGGTGCCGTCGCGGGCGGCGTCCAGTTCCGACAGGGCGGTGGTGATGTCCCCGCCGACCAGGGCCTGGGCTGCCCGCTGCGCGGCGGCGGCAGCCAGTTCCGCCATCCCGGCCGCGGCCTCCGCCCCGGGCACGCCGGGGCCGGTGCCACCGCCCGTGCCGGCAGCACCGCCGGTGTCGTCATGGCCGTCGACTGCGCCGCCGGGTGCGCCTGCCGGGCTGCTGTCGCGCGCATCCCCGGCGTGGCTGGCGGCAGGGGCGTCCTGGGTGCCCGCAGGGCCGCCCGGCTCCGCCTCCGTCTCCGCACCGGCGGGGAGTGCCGCGGCACCGTGGTCGTGCTCGGCGGCCGGGTTCTCGTCGTTCCCGGTCTCCCCGGAGGCTGGTGCGGTGGCGGGCGGGCCGTCATCGGTGCCGTCAGCGCCGGCGGGGCCGTCCGGCTCGCCGACCGGGCGGACGGGTTCGGCGTGAGCCTCTTCAGCGGGAGGCTCGGCGGTGCCGGGCACGGGGTGCCAGGTGGCGGCTGCCTGGGTGCGGCCGGTGCGCTGGCCTGGGGTGCGCGTGGCCTGCCCTGCTGCTTCCAGCGCGGCGAGGACTTTGCCGGCGGCGGAGGCGCTGACGCCCGCGGCGGCGGCGATCGCCGCGATCGTGGCGCCGGGGTTGGCCGCCAGCGCGCCCTGGATGGCCGCTGTCGCGCCGCCGGGCACGGGGCCGGCTGACGGGGCGGGGCGCGCGGCTGGCGCGGTGTCGGGGGCGCTGGGGGCCGCCGGGGCGGGGCGCCGGGTGTTCTTCTTAGTGGCCATTGTTGTTCTCCTTTCCAGGGGTTTTCTGGCCTGTGGTGCTCTGGTTGTGTCGACCATTGCTCTGCGTTGGCGGTGAAGGCAAGCGGCTGCGCGGATTTCTTGGCTTGCCTGGACGGCTGGAGACCGTTACCTCGCTGATAGCGGGCATCTCTGCTGGCAGCCGGGTGATGTCGCGGTGCCTCGTGCTGGCCAGGATTCAAGCTCCAGCCTTTTCTGGCAGCCTTTCGTAAAACCCTTTATGGGTGCACTGGGAATTCAGGCGATGATGGTCCGGCGCCTTTTTCCTCCCGGGAAAGCCTTTCAGGGGAACCCCGGGACGAATGCTCTTCGGCTCCGTATATCGAAAGGTCTGGGTGGATCGTCAGCCGCGTGCGGGCTGGGTCTCGCCGGGGCGGATGAGGCGGCTCTGGTCGCCTTCGGCGGGCAGCATGGACAGGGTGCTGCCGTCGTCCCAGGAGATGCGGATCTGGCCGTCGCGCCCGGTCACGGTTCCGCGGGTGCCGGGTGCGAGCCGGGTATACGGGTCGGTGGTGGCGATGAGGATGACCCGGTCGCCGGGCTGGTAGCCGGCCGGGCCGGCGTGGCTGGTCACGGTGGTGCTCCCTTCGCTAGGTCTGGTGTCAGGCGGATTGCAGGGCGCGGGCGGCGGCCCTGGCGATGGTCTCGGCGGTGGCGGCGGGGTCGGTCATAGTGACCGCGTGGGCGCCGGTCATGGGGTCGGCCCAGCGGGTGTCGGGGGCGAGCCACAGCACCCCGCAGCCGGCCCTGGCCAGGCGGGCCAGGCGCCGCTGCCCGCTGGCTCGCTCGTCGGCGGTGTAGGCGCCGTCGCTGATGATCACCAGCAGGCGGGCGGCACCGGGGCCGGACAGGCCGAGGGCGCCGTCGAGGGCGTCGATCGCCTTGCAGAACTTCTCGGTGGAATCGGGGGCGGTGAACTCGGTGACGCACGCGGGGGCGTGCCCGGGGCGGGTGACCGGCGCGACGGCGTCGCCGTAGGTGACAGTGGCGGTCTGGGCGCCGGGGATCAGGGAGGCGGCGCGGGCGATGATCCAGGCGGCCGAGGCGGCCGGCCCGGCGAAGGCGGACATGGACCCGGAGACGTCGCAGGCGATCCCGACCCGCAGCGGCGGGGAGGGGACGTGCCGGCGGACGACACGGGTGAACGGCTCAGCGGTGGGCCGGGCGCCGGCGGCGCGCTGCGCGTCGGCGGCCAGCGCGGCGCGCATCCGCAGCCGGCCCGGCGGGGTGGGTGAGGTGAGCGTGGTGGCGCTCCGCTCCCGGGCGGCCGCTTGACGCAGGGCGCGGGTGAGGCGGCGGGCGGCGGCCTGCTCGCCTGGGGTGGGCGGGCGGGTGCCGGTGATCGTCGATCGGGTGGTGCCGCCGGCCTCGAACACGGCGCGGGCGGCGGTGGCGGCGTGGCGGCGGGCGGTGTTCTCGGCCGCGCGCTCGGCGGCCCTGCCCGGATCGACCGGGGGCGGCGGGGTGTCGGCGGCGCTGACCGCCTCGGCCACCTCGGCGATGGCCTCGGCCAGCGGGGCGGGGTCGCCGGTGCCTGTGGCGGGCGTGTCGGGCGGGCGGGTGGTGTCGGGGTCGGTGCCGATGATGCGGCACCAGCGGCGGCCGAGCCTGAGCATGCCCTTGGTGTCGGTGTCGCCGGTGGCGTGTGCGTCCCGCCACACGGCGCGCAGGGCGTTCAGCGTGTCCTCGCCGAGCACCGTGGTGACAGCGGCGGCCACCGGGGCGGTCTCGGCCTCGTCCAGCACGCCGGCGTCGGCGCGCGCCAGCAGCAGCGCGGCGGCGTGGGCGGCCTGCCACGGCGTGGGAGGCGGCGCGCCGGGGGTGGCGGGGAAGTCGTTCAGGACGAACTCGGCAGCGGAGGCGCGCAGCCAGCGGCGGTCGCCGGGTCGGCGGCGAAGCTGGCGGGCCTCGATCCGGGACTCCTCCAGCAGGATCGCTGCCTCGGCCCAGGCGGGCGCAGCGGTGGCCGGGATCGCGGTGGCCCAGCGGCTGTGCGCGGCGTGGGCGGCCTCGTGGGTCAGCGCGCCCCAGGTAGCGGGGTAGCGTTCCCGGTCGCTGGGGCGGGCCGGGTCGGCGGTGGCAGGGTCGACGCCCAGATGGGTGCCGTCGACCTCGACGCGGGCCAGGGCGGGCAGGTAGCAGGCCGGCGACCCGTGCCCGGCGCCGGGGGCGCAGGCGACGACCAGGTCGTCGCGGCCGGCCATCGCGGGGATCTGCGCGGTCAGCGCCGCCGACAGGGGCAGCCAGTCGCCGGCGGGGTCGGGTGACGGCGTGGCGGCCGGATCGGCGAGCAGGTGGGGGACGGCCATGGCGGGCACCTCCAATCAGGGGCGAGGTTAGATCTGGCGGCCGAGGGCGAGCGGCGCCATGGGCCGGCCGAACACGGTGGTGACGACCTCGGTGACCACATCGCGGTCTTCTTCGGGGGCGATGCCGGTCAGGTTCGCGGCGGCCGCGTCGGTGCCGAGGATCTCGGCGATCTTGCCGAACGCGATCAGCTCCCGCAGCTGCGGCGCCCAGCCGATCTCGCCCTTGGCCTGGCGGGTGGCCAGGTTGCGGGCGACCCGGATCGCCCTGGAGTCGATCTTCAGCGCGTGGGCGAGGTCGAAATCGGTCCCCACCTGGATCTGCACCGAGAACCGGGACGCCAGCGCGTCGGTGAGCACCGCGCCGTGCACTCCGGGGTTGTGCCCGGCGATCACGTAGAACCCGTCGGCGGCGGTGATCGCCTCGCCCTTGTGGGCCTTGACGGTGATCTGCCGCCGCCCGTCCATGGCCGGGTACACCACCGCCAGCACCTTGGGGGAGATCAGCGTGGCGTCGTCGATCAGCAGCGCCTTGCCCTCGGTCATCGCGGTGACCAGCGGGCCGTACACGAACTCGTACCGCCCGTCGTCGGCCTGGGTGTAGTCGCCGACGAAATCGGCGACCGTGGTGTCGCCGTCGCCGGCCATGGTGATCAGGTCACCGAACGCCGCCTCGGCCAGTGATGTCTTGCCCGTGCCCGGCGGCCCGTACAGGAGCACCGGGACGCCGCCGGCGCGCAGCCTGCGCAGCGCGTCCACGTCGGCCATGTCGGCCAGGTTCCTGGGCCTGTACACCTGCCCGTTCGGGCGGGTGACCGGCCCGCCGGGCCGGCGCGGCGCCGGCGGGGCGGCCGGGGCCGGGGCCGGCGAGGTGACCGCCGGCGCGGTGGCGGCGGCCGGCGCCGGGGCGGCGGGCGGAGCGGGGGCGCGGCGGGGCGCTGCTGCAGCGCGGGCAGGGGCGGCCGCTGCGCCGGCGGTGGCGGCGTTAGCGCGGTAACGGACAGGGCGGCCGGGCTCGCGGGCGGCCTCGCCCCGCGTTTCCAGGGTGGCCAGCGCGTTGCCGACCGCGCCGGCCGAATGGCCCAGCGCGCCGGCGATCTTGCCGGGCTTCCAGGCGCCGGGGTTGGCGGCCAGCCAGCCGGCCACCTTGGCGCGTAGCTCACCTTGGCCGAGCCGGCCCGCGGCCCTGGTGCGGGCCGGGCCGGCCGTGGCAGGCGGGGTGGTGGTCATCTCGGGTCCTCCGGTGATGGTCGGTCGGTCGGTTCAGGAGGCGGCCACGTCGCTAGCGAAGGTGGTCAGCAGGGTGGCGAGCCGGCTCGGGTCGTACGCCAGGGCGCCGGGGTCGAGGGCGGCCAGGCCAGCGCGGCTCATGATCAGCAGCGCGCCGTCGCCGGCGTAGAAGTCGCGCCAGGCCCGCTGGCCGACCACCCGGACCTCGCGGCCGTGGCAGATCAGATGCGGGTTTCCGGGCTCGGTCAGCAATTGCCGTGCGTCCCGCGTGGTGACAATTATCAGGTCGTCCATGACATTACCTCTCACGTGAATGGCAGGCATGGCCATTGCCGTTTCCGATATTTCCTCGTGCACGTCGAGGCTAGCTCTGGCCGGGGCGTGCATCAACCCTTTTCGCCTCGAATGCGGGCCGGTTTTCATGATTCTTTGCCAGCAGGAATTGGTGGCGCCGACGGTTTCCGCGCGGCCCGTGAATTGCGGCCATTGGCGCCCGGCCAGCCTTACCGGGCGCCGGCCTCGCCTGCGGACCTCGCCCGCAGCCGGGCCCTCAGGGTGCGGCTCACCTGCGCGAGCATGCCGCAGCTATCATCACCATTTTCCCCGACGACCGCACCACAGGCCACGAACCACCCGCCGCCGCCGCACCGCCAGACAATCGTCTTACAGTCTTAATGCTGTATCAGTCTGGGAGTCCATCGGAATGTTCAGATCGCCCGCACGCTGCGGACTTTCGCGACGGCAGGGCATTCCGGTGTCAGCAGGCAATCGCATATTCGATAGGACTGGCTGGCGGACAGGAAACCGGGCCGGTTCGCTCATTCCGGCGAAGCGAGCCGGGAATTCCCTCCACCTCGTTGAGGCGAAATTGCTCGTGGCTGGGAATTGTTATCAGCCGCCGTGAATTCCGCATGGCCGATGCTAGCGCGCCTTTTCCTCGTCCGGGAATTATCTTCGCGGGCTGGCCCGGACGGGGCCGGCGTTGCCGGCCGTCACCAGGGCCGCCGGCGAAGGCGCCCGCGTGCATAGCGCAACGATACGGATTCCTCGACGCCGCCCCGCCGCTTGCGAGCACGTCGGGCCGCAGGGAAATACCTCGCCGCGCGGGAGTTCGCCGACCGTGGACGGCAGTGGCTCAGTCACTGCCAAGGATGTCAGCACCTACGGCTACCGTCGGCGGCGTGAACAGACCGACGCCCACCGAGGCGCTGGCGGAACTGGTGGCAACCGGGCGGTCCCGGCCGCCCGCGGAACTCCGCGTCCTCCTGGCAGAGATCTGGCCCGAACTGCACGCGCCCCTCCGGAACTATGACTCCGCAGTCCTGGTGGAACTGTTCCGCCGCGCCGGGTTTGTCAGCGATGGACCGCCGCAGCCTGACGGGGACTTGCTGGTCTACCGAGGCGAGCCAGCCGACCCGGCCAGTCCTGGCATCGCCTGGTCGACCGACGAAGCAGTCGCCACTGACTACGCGCGCCGTTACAGCACCGCCGGCCAGACCCGGCTGCTTCAGGCAACCGCGCCACCGATGGCGGTGCTGGCGCGCTTTGCCGCCGAATATGAGGTCGTTGTGCAGCCCGACCTGCTCACCGACATCGTCAACCTGGGCGGGTTCCCGCATTTCGTCTGGCCGCCTGCCGGACGGTAGCCACGCAGCGGAGAAGCTCGATCTCCTTCTGCGCCAGGACCACCCATCCCCTGTACTGGGGCCGACTGACGTTTGCGATGGGCCTGCAATGACGCGCGAAACGAAGTGGTACCGCGTACTGGAAAGAATCACTGTTATCTCCAGATACGCCTACTAGACGAAGCTCGACGCAGATCTCCATCCGGGCGGCCGGTCACCGCGTGAGCGAAGCGGCGCACGGGTTGCCGATGCCGGGGGTATGGAGGGAGATGACACGCAACAAGGCGCCCACACGACAGACGTGGGCCACGATGCTCCTCGACGTTGCATCTCGTAACAGACCTCGGAATGGTAGATGGGAAGCAAGAAGCAGCGCAGGCGCCGTCACGATCGCCAACCGAAGCAGCGCCGGGACGATGCGCAGGCACGGATGAGGGCAGTGCTCCACCCGGGCGCCCCCAGTGCCCTGGGCTTGCGTGACTTTTGGGCTGCACCAGCAATGGATGCCCTGAGGGACGCCGTTCGCGAGGACATCATGCAGGGGTTCCCATACGTCGCCGACCCGGATACCAGCGAACCGCTCGCGGGTGTCGTCGAACCCTCTGTTGGCTGGGGGTACCTGGAGACGATCCACGACATCTTCGTGAACCGAATCCCGGTGGTGGTCAGCCGCCGTGGGAGCGCAGAGTGGCTGTGGTGGCTTCGCCGCCTGCGCGGCCAGTTCGACCGGATCAACGAGATCGCGAGCACCGAGCCGTACGTGCAAGCGGTGGCCGAAACACTCGCTGCTGGAAAAAGCCGACCATCCATCAGAGCCGAGAGCGAGACGTTCGAGTTCGCCTTGACAAGGGACACCCTCTACGACCTCGTGTGGCTGAGCGAGATCTCCGAGGTCATGTACCACCTTCACGCAACGATGAAGCGATGCGCTAAGGGTGAAGCGGTGCTCCTCGTACCGGGAAGAATCCCGCTATGGAAGACGGACGACAACCTTGACGATGCCATCGAAGAGTATGACCAGCGCACAGAGCGCGAGACAGTGAACCTCCTGCAGGCAGTCGGCGTCGCCGCGCCCCGTGAGGCAAAGCCTGGACGCGAGAACATGATGATCGGCGGGCTGGTGCCGCACTGGCTCTTCGTCCGAACGCGACGGCCTCCAGCCTTCAACAAGGCTGACCCCCTCCCGACCCTGATGGAGTGGATGGATCTGGATCGCATCAAGCCGCTGCGCGAGCAGAACGTCCTCACGAAAACCCACGTCGCGCTCATTGCCCTCCTGTGGGCGTGCACGAACATCGTGGTGCGAGAGCCCGAACACGCACAACGCCGCATCACGCCGCCGGTGCAGTGGGGGTACATGCTGACCCCGACCACGACGTTCCTGAAGCTCGCTCTCGATGAGATGGCGGACTGGATGGCCCAGGGCGCTGGAGCAGCCCTAGCAGGGTGCTGGCTACCGGCGTCGGGCGCCGAGATCCTAGACGTGCTGCACGCCATCGCACCGGAGGTATGGCCGCCGTTGTGCGGGAGTCCCATCCACGAAGCGGACGGCCTCTCCGTGGTTGACCTCGTGGGCGCGTCGCGACGACTCTTTGCGACCTTGGTGCGCCCCGCTGACGACACCGCGGTCAACTACTGGTCCGAGCACTTCGAGCGCGACACGCAAGCGGCCATCGACGCGACGCCGTGGCGACCTGACGGTGCGTGGCGGAAGCTCATTGGCCGGTATCTACGTCGGGAGGATGGCAGTCTGCTGACAAACATCGATGCTGTCGGATACCGCCCCGGCCGACTCCTCCTGGTGTCGTGCAAGTCCATTGCGCACACGGTGCCTGCTCTGCGTGGGGATTTCGCCATCACGCGCAACATCGTGGAGAAGACTCACAAGGCGGCAGCGCAGTGGGAGACAGTGACGGCCAGGGTCCGAGCAGATCGATCGATCCTCGGCGAAGCGGTCAGCCCGGACGTCATGATTGACGGCTGCGTTGTGTTCCCGTCCGTCCCGTTCTTCACCGACCAGCAGTGGCGCCGCATGGTATTCAAGAGGATCCGCTACCTGGGATCGATCTCGGAGTTGAGCACGGCGCTTGCCCGGGCCTGAGCGCACTGCAGGACCGACCGATGTCGTTCCACTCCAGAGTGCCGACGGCCTGGTCAGGGCCAAGACGGGGCGGCGAGGCCATCTCCCCCTTGAGCACCCATACGAACGCCGCCCCCGCCTTCGGCAGGATTCACCCGTCGAAGCCGAGCGCGATGCTGGGCGTCGTCGCCGACGCGGGTAGCTCACGGATCCCCGGCTCCTACACCCGGCCGCGCTCACCATTAGCGACGCCATGTGCTCATGGCGAGTGCCGCGTCTCGGCGGAGGGAGCCAGGCCGATTGCGGAGAGCCGGGATTCCAGCAGTGCGAGGGTGCGCCGGGCGGCGTCGGGCCTGCCGAGCCGGGACTGGATTTCCATGATCTTCTGGTAGAGGGCCTCGTTGTACGGATCGTGGGTCAGCGCGGTTTCCAAGGTGGCCAGGGCCTGCTCGGGGTCACCCGGCTGGAGGATGTCGGCGGCGCGGGCCAGGACGTCGACGGCGCGGCGGCGGGCCGGCTCGGCGTGGCGTTCGGCCCACTCGTAAGTGGCGCCGTCGGACAGCGGCCCCTGGTACAGCGAGATGGCCTGCCGCAGGGCGGCGAGCTGGTCCTGGCCGCTGGCGGCCTCCCGGGCGCGGTCGAGGGCGGCGTCGAACTGCCACAGGTCCACCTCGATCAGGGACGGGTCGAGCCGGTAGCGTTCAGCCGCCAGGACGATGAACATGGGCGCGCGCAGGCCGGTGGCCGTGCGCAGCATCTCACGGGCCTTGCGCATGGCCAGGTGACGCTGGCTGGCCGCATACCGGGAGCTGGATTCGGGCCACAGCGCCTCGCCGATGCCGTCACCGGTCACGCCCTGAGGGTTGACCGCCAGGTAGGCCAGCAGCTCGCGGGCCTTGCGCAGGCCGCCGCTGATCTCCTGGCCGCACGCGGTGATCCGCAGCCGCCCCAGCACGCTGATCAGCACCGGCTTTGCCGTCCTGGGCGGGCTGGCCGTGACGAGCGTGCCGGCAGTCGGTGCCGCGGATCCGGCGACAGTGCCGGCCTGCGCGGCCGGCGGCCCGCCGCCGGGCGGGGCGGCCATCGCCCCCGGTGGCTCGGCAGGAGCGGGACCGGGGCGCGGCGACCGCCCGGCAGGCCGCGGGCCGGGACCGCGCGCGCCGGGGCTGGCGTCACCGGGATCACCTTCTCCGGCGGCTGCCTGGCTGCCGACGCCGCCAGGATCCTCCGGGGTTGCCCTCTCCGGCTCAGGAGCGGCGGCGCCTTCGGCGTCCTGGCCGGGCCGTGCTCCGGGCGGACGGGGCTGGTCATCGGCGAGGTGGCCCTGCGCGCCGCGGAGCATGCTGAGCATGGCCGCGGTGTCGGCGGCTGTCAGATGGGACGCCCAGATCCCGGCCAGGCCGGCGTCGCCGGCCTCGGTCACCTCTCCGCCGGCTCCGATGTGGCACGTGACGCCGGATGGCCAGTCGCCGAGCAGGATGCCGGTAATGCCGGCGCTGGCGCCGGCATCGCGGATCGCGCGCATCCGGGGCGCGGATGCGGCGTCGGGCGGCACGATCAGCGCAAGCGGCGGCGGGCTGTCCTCACCGGCATCGAGGAGCCGCAGGCGGCGGGTGATCTCAGTTTCGGCACGGTCCAGCGCGGCGGCGAGGGTGGGGGTGATGACAAGGCCATCGGGAAGCCCGGGGCTCACGCCGGGAACCCGGGCCGCCGGCGGATCGCCGTCGCCGGTGAGCTGGCGGAATTCGGCTGCGGGGATGATGACCCTGGCCGGAGCCTGCCCGCCGGCGGGGGCGGACGCGGCCAGCACGCCGATCAGCAGGGCACGTGCGGTGGCGTGCGCACCCGGGCCGGTCAGGCCAAGGCCCCCGGCGGCGATCGCGGCCAGCGGGATCTCGGCGCTGCCCCGCGTGCCGAACACGACGGTGCCCGCCGGCTGCGGCCGGGCAGGCGGCGCTGGCGGCACGTATTCCTCATCAGGAGGGAGGGCACTGTCCGGCTGGCCGCGGCCGGTTCCGGCGGGACGAGCGAGTCCCGGTGAGGCAAGCGGTGCGGGCAGCGGCTCGCTGGCGGTGCCGCCGGCCGCGCTGGTGCCGTGCGCGGCCAGCTGGTGGCCGTCACCGGAGACCGGGCCAGCTGGCTGCCAGACGGCGCCGGCGGGTGCCCCGAACTCGTCCAGTCCCTCATCGTCGCCGGTCCCGCCTGGGGCAGGGATCATGTCGCCGGGTTCGGGGTCGTCGGGCCAGGGTTCGCCGCGGGCTTCGGCTGCGTCGGCGGCCAGGCTGCGCAGGTGCGCCCGGCGCAGGGCGGCGATGGCCTCGGGGAGCGGCGGTTCGGCCCGCTCGTCGGGGCTGGGCCAGCGCGGGACGAACGCACGGCGCCGGTGCAGCCGCCAGGCCACCAGCGCCGCGCTGATGGCTGCGGCGACCGTGATGCCAACCAGGCCGCCGCCGGGCAGGTGGACCCCGGATGGCCGTTCACGCCGCTGGTGCGCTGGGGCGTGGCCGGCCGGGTGCGGTGTCCGGGTGCGCGGGCCGGGCGGCTGGTGGCGTTGGCCTGGTTCCTGCCCGGAGCGCGCACCGGGGCTCCGGTCGTGATCAGGCTCCTGCGGCCGGCTAGACGGCGACGGGGCCGGCCGGGACCGGGCCGGCGGGTGGTGCCCGGCTGGCAGGCCTGCGGGCTGCGGCAGCGCGAGCACCCATCCGGGGTAGATCAGGTCCGGGTCGGTGAGACGGCGGCCGCCGGGCTGCGGCTTGCCCCGGTTGAGGTCGTAGATCTGCTGCCAGCGCTCGCCGTCGCCAAGGAAACGGGCGGCGATGTCCCACAGGTTGTCACCCTCGACAACCCGGTAGACACGCGGGCGCTGCGGCACGTGCCCGTCAATCGCCAGGCCACGGCTGCCGCCCGGGCCCTGGGCGGAGGCGAGCACCGCGGCCGGGGCGGCGGGCGCGGGACCGTCCGGCAGCGGCGGCGGCATCGCGCGAGCGGCGAGGACCGCGTGCAGCGCGGGGCGGGGCGCGGGCTGCGGCAGCGGGACAGAGGTCAGGATTACGGCGCTGACCAGGGCGGCCGCGAAGCCCTGGACCGGGGCGATGACCGGCAGCCGGGGCGCGTGGCCGCCTCGCGCAACCGCTGCGGCCTCGATGATTACCGACACGGTGAATGCCAGCCACAGCAGCCAGGTCAGCCCGGCCAGGGCCTTGATGATCGCGTCGTTGGTGAGCGGGCTGGTGAGGAACACCCGGATGCCCGGCCAGGTTGGCATGCGGCGTGGCAGCGGCCAGCCCACGTACACGGCAAGCGCGTACGGCACCCCGCCCAGCATCGCCGCCGTCAGGGTGAGCGCCCCGGCAGCCCGCAGCGCCGGCCAGGCACGGCCGGCGGCCGGCCTCATGGGATGACCCCGGTGATGCCGCGTTCCGGGATGGCGCTGGCCGACGCGTGCACGGTGATCGAGCCAAGCCCGGCCGCGTCCAGGATCTGCATCCGCTGGGTGACAGTGACCTGGACGGTGACGACGTTCCCGGTCACCTGCACGCTGCCCTGGTAGCCGGTGGCGGCAAGGTAGCGGTGGCTTGCCGCGGCGGCCTGGGCGGGATCGAGGACCAGGCTGCCGTTCTGCCGGTAGACAGCCAGGTTGACGGCCTGGGCGCCGGCGCGGGCGGCCTGCTGGGCTTCGTTAAGGGCGCGTTCGCGGGCGGCCAGGGTCAGGCCGCCGTCGAGGACCAGGCCGGCGACCAGGATCAGCGCGACGGTCATGACGACGACGAACACGGTGATCTGCCCCCCATCCCCGGAGCGGGGAGGATGCCAGCGGCCCCGCAGGCGGGTCATGGCCCGGCTCCGCGGAACACGTCGATGGGGGCGGCGGCCTTTGCGGTGAGGGTCTCGGCGCCGGGCAGGTGCAGCAGCGCCAGCCCTGAGAGGGAGACGGTGCAGGACACCTGGACGCTGACCTGCCCGCCGGGCCGGAACGCGGCCGTATCGGTGCTGACCGTCAGGCTGCCGCAGGTAAGGTGCTGGCTGGCCAGCGCGGAGGAGGCGACCGCGGTGGCCTGGGCGGCGGCGGCAGACGGGTCGCGGGCCAGCGAGGCGGCGCGGGCGGCCTGCGCGGCGGCGCTGGCGACTTCCAGCCGGCCCTGGACCAGCCGCCCGGCGGCGACGATCAGCAGCAGCAGCAGCACCAGCAGAGGGGTGACGAGCGCCAGTTCCACCGCCGCCGAGCCCTGATCGGTGTGCTCGGGGCGGCGCAGGCGGCCGGCCAGCCGGAGGGCCATGGGTTCACCTCTGCGTGGCTGGGACGAACCGCTCGACGGGGCCGGTCACGGTGACCGTGACCGGCAGGGCCAGGCCGGGCAGCGGCAGCACCCGTTCGGCGTCGGCGGTGATCGTCACCGTGACGGTGGTGGCGGTGCGGGTCACGGTCACGTGCGGGCTGAGGAGGATGGCGCCGCCGATCTGGCCGAGCACCTGCCTGGCCCGGGCCTGCCCGGCGGCGGCGGTGCCGCCCTGGACGCGGGCGGCGGCGAGCGCTTCCTCGGCGGTGGCCTGGGCCACGTGGGTGGCGTGCGCCCAGATCCCGAACTGGATGACCAGCAGGATCAGCAGCATCAGCAGCGGTGTGGCGACCACGATCTCCGCCGACCCCGCCCCCCGGTCGCCGGCAAGCCGGCGCCGGGCGGCCCGCGCCAGGCGGGTGGCGGTCGACTGGGCGGTCATCCGAAGTTAAGGCCGTTGGCCTTGGCCAGCACCTTCGCGGCAATGATGGCGATCGCGGCCAGGGCCATGGCGACCAGCAGCGCGATCACGACCACCGTCTCGGTGGTGTACCCGGCATCTTTGTTGCGTTTCAGCTCCGTGATGGCGGCGGCCAGGTGGGCTCGGATCAGGGTCCAGATGGCGCGCGATGGGCCGGTGCCGGGCACGGTCACCCTCCTTAATGGCTTACAAGCCGGTGAGGACGTGGACGATGGCGGGGAATCCGATCAGCAGCAAGAACCCGGCGAACAGCAGCACCAGCGGCAAGCTCATCCGCTCGGTGGCGGCCTGCGCCTGGGTTTCGGCGGCGGCCAGCTGGTGGGCGCGCAGGGTGGCGGCCTTGGCGGCCAGGCTGGTCTTGACCTTGGCGCCCTCGGTGCCGGCCAGGGTGATGCTGGCGGCCAGCTCGCCCATCTCGGCGACGCCCAGCGCCTGGCCGAGGGCGGCCAGGTGGGACCAGGGCGGCTGGCGGGTGACACGGGCGGCCTCCAGCGCGCCGCGCAGCCGGGAGAACGCCGGTCCGGTGCCGACGGCGGAGGCGCTGGTGAGGGCCTGCTCGATCCCGGCGCCGCCCGCGAGGGAGATCACGACCAGGTCCAGGAACGCCGACAGGGCGTGGCGGAAGTCGTCCCGGCGCCGGGCCGCCTCGGCGCGCACGCTCAGGTCCGGCAGCATGAACCCGGCGGCACCCAGGATCACCGAGGCGGCGGCGGGCAGCTGCCAGCCCAGGCTCACCCCGCCCAGCGCGAGGATGGCGGTGGTGGCCGTGGGAAGCAGCAGCCCCGTAATCGCGGCGGTGGCCTGCTCGGCGAGCAGGCGCCCGGGCGGGCGGCCGAGCACCGCCAGGTCGGACCGGACCCGGTCGCCGGGCAGGCCCAGGCCGGCCAGGACGGCGGCGAACGGGCGGCCTGCCCGGGCTGCCCACCCGCCCTCATCGGCGGGCTGCCCGGCCGCGGGCTGGGGGGGCCGCGTCAGGGCGGCGAGCACCGCAGCCAGCGGAGGCCGGGCCGGGGCCAGCCCGAACGCGATGGCCGCCAGGCCGAGCCCGAAGCCCGCTCCCAGCATTAGCGCCGCGGTCACGACTGCTCCCCGGGCGGGCGGCCGAGAGCGGCGAGCTGGGTGAGGAAACGCTGGGGCTCGCCGAACCGGGCGATCTTGCGGAGCAGCCAGAACGCTCCGGCGAACAAGGCGCCGACCATAGCGAGCACGAGTTGCCCGGCCGCCGAGTCATACGGCTGGAGGAACGCGCGGCTGAAGACCAGCAGGCCCAGCACCAGCGCCATCGTGGCGGTGATGATGATCCGCACCGCGGTGCGGACCCTGGCCCGCCCGGCGGCGATCCGCATCCGCATGCCCGCGTGCGCGCGGGCGGTCTCGGCCAGGTTGCCCAGCAGCTGCCCCAGGTCGCTGGCCTGCTGCTGGGCGGCCAGCAGCAGCGCGGCCACGACCAGGTCCCCGGTGGGGTCAGCCAGGTCGGCGGCGAACTCCCGCAGCGCAGCCGGGAGGCGTTCGCCTTGCCGCATCCGGACCGCCAGGGCGGTGACCTGATCCCGGATCGGCTCGGGCGCGACCGGCTGGGTGGCCAGCAGCGCCTGCTCCAGGCCGGCGGCGGCGGCCAGGGTGTCGCGCAGCGATTCCGCCCACGAGGCGATGGCCTCGATCCGGGCGACCTGCCGGTTATGGTCGCGGTCGGGGCCGGCGATGCCGGGCAGCCACCACGCCGCGATCCCGGCCAGCAGCGTGCCCACCGGCCAGCGGGTGGCCACCGCGACCACCGCCGCGGCCAGCACGGCGCCGGCCATCTGGAGGCGCCCGCCCGGCCCGGCCAGCCCAGCCGCGTGCCCGGCCAGGTGCCGCCACTTCGGCCAGGGCGGCACATCTGTACGGCGCAGGCCCGTCACTGCCAGGACCAGCCCGAGCCCGGCGCCGGCTCCCAGCAGTCCGGCGGCCGCCGCGCTCCCGCCCATCACAAGCCCCCCGCCAGGTCGTGGCCGGCCGCTGCCAGCTCCTCGGCCGTGACGGATCGCAGCGGGGCCGCGGCAACCGCGCGGCGGTCCGGCCCGGGGGCGTAGATCTCGTTGGATACGACCTGCCGGCCGTCGGCGTCAGTCACCTCGCGGATGCTGGAGACCACCCGCTGCCCGCCGGGGGCGTAATCGAGCTGGACCACGAAGTGCACCGCGCCGGCGATCAGCAGGTTGGTGTCTTCCAGCCGCAGGTGCTCTTCGGTCTGGGCCGCGTAGGCGGCCAGCTTCATGAACGCGCCCCGGGAGGAGGAGGCGTGCAGGGTGGTCATCGACCCGTCGTTGCCCTGCGACATCGCGTTCAGCATCGGCACGACCTCGCGGCCGCGGACCTCCCCGACTATCACCCGGTCCGGGGACATCCGCAGCGCCCACCGCACCAGCTCGGCCAGGCTCACCTCCCCCTGTCCCTCCACGTTCGGCTCCCTGGCCTGCAACGCCACCGCATCCGGGTGAACATCCGCGTCGCGGTCCAGGCACAGCTCCAGAGAGTCCTCGATGGTGATCAGCCGCTCATGCGGGCCGATCGCCGACGCCAGGGCGCGCAGCAGCGTGGTCTTGCCGACCGCCGTGCCGCCGCTGATCAAGATGTTCTTGCGGGCCCGCACCGCCGCGGCCAGGAACGCGGCCACCCCGCCGCTCATCGTGCCGTTGCGCACCAGGTCCGCCAGGGTGGCCGCGGCCAGCCGGTCGCGGCGGATCGCCACGCACGGCCGCGCGGCCACCGCCATCACCGCGAACAGCCGCCCCCCGTCGGGCAGCGGCACCGACAGCCGGGGGCAGCCGCGGTCGAACCGGCGTTCCTCGATCCCGGCACGGGCGGCGATCGCCCGCACCAGGTCCTCCAGCTCGGCGTCCGAGGCCGCCACCGGGGGCACGCGCTCGCGGTGACCGTCGGCGTAGCGGACGAACACCTGGTCGCAGCCGTTGGCGTTGACGTTCTCCACCAGCGGGTCATCCAGGTACGGCTGGAAGCCGCCCAGGCCGCACAGCGCGTCGAACACCGCTCGTTCCAGCCGTGCCTCCGTATCGGCGGCCAGCGGCGGTGTCCCCGCCGCGAGCGCGCGGGCCGCCTCGCCGTCCAGCACCTCGCGGATCACCCTGCGGCACAGCCCGGCCCGGCCGGCGGCGGTCAGCCGCCCGCTGCCCGCCTGCCCGGCTGCGCTGGCCTCGGCCGCCATCCGGGATGCGGCCTCGGCCCTTACCCGTTCGGCCAGCCCGCCGTCGTGCTCGCCGGCCAGCAGGACGCCGGCGGCCGCCTGCCCGTCGCCAACCCACCCTCGGGCGATGCCGGCCGTCATCTGGCGGTCACCTCCGCGGGCGCGATCGCCTGCCCGGCTAGCGTCGCGTCCTGCCCGCCGGCGCCCCCGGGCCGGGAACAGGACCCGGTCCTGGCGGCAGGGCCCCGGTCACCGCGGCGGCCAGGTCCCGGGCCGCGCGTGCCAGCGGCAGCCGCCGCCCTGCCCCGGTCGGCTTGCCGCGGCCGGCCAGCAGCGCCGCCACGCCGCGCGGGTCGGCGGGCATGCTGGCCAGCACCGGGACGGCGAGCGCCTGCGATATCTCGGCTGCCGGGTACGCCGGGTCGCCGCGCGGCAGCCCGGCACCGGTGATCAGGACCAGGCCGGCCGTCGTCGCGTGCTGTGCGATCGCCTCCAGCCTCCCGGCCAGGTGGGCCAGGTCGCTCAGGCTGGGCCGGGTCACGACCAGCACCACGTCCGCCAGGACGCCGGACTGCGCGGTCACCGCTCCCGGGTCCAGCCGCCCGCAGTCGGCGATCACAACCTCTTCCCCGCCGGCGGCCTCGGCGGCCAGCCGCTGCAGCACCCCGGCGGCGGACAGTGTCCGCAGGCACGCGCCGGCCTGCTCGGCCCCCGGCGGGGCGGGCAGCACGTGCAGTCCCCCGGCCAGCTCGCGGGCGAACGGCCACGGCGAATGACCGGACTGCGGGCGGCGGGCCGCCGCGGCCAGCCCGGCCAGCCCTCCACCGCCTGCGGGCATGCCCAGCCGTATCTCCAGGTCCCCGCCGGCCGGGTCGAGCTCGGCGAGCAGCCGCCGTGGCGCGGGCCATGCCGCGGCCAGGGCCAGCGCCGTGGTGGTCACGCCCGGGGAGCCCTTCAGCGATGTCAGCGAGATCAGCGGCATCACTGGCCTCCGCTCGCGGGGACGGCCGCCAGGTCGATCTGCCCGGTGGCCGCGGCTGCGGCGATCTGCGGCATCGCGTCCTGGGAAACCTGCAGTTCCACGACTACGGTGCCGGGCGCGGCCGGCTGCGAGCTGACCGACACCACGAGCGCCCGGCCCACCGGCAGCGCTGCTTGCGCGCTGGTCCCAGCGCCGGCCGAGCCTCCGGCAGACGGTCCGGCTGGGGTGGCCAGCACGTCTACGGTGTCTCCCGGCGCAAGGTCCGGGGGGAACTGGCCGGCCTTGACCGCGACGCCCAGCATCGCCTGTCCCGCTGACGGCGGGGCGGCGCCGATGTCGGCGGCGGTCAGCAGGCTGCCCGCCGGAAGCGCCGTCGCCGCCGTGTGCCCTGTCACGGCCGTCTCCTGGGATGCAGGGATGAAGCTGACCGGGCCCTCGGCGCTGACCCGCGCTGTCGTCAGGTCCGCCGCCGTGATCACCTGCCCCGCCGCCACCGTGCGGGACAACGCCAGCACCGGGGCGCGGTCGCCGGCCCGCAGCCAGGTGAGCGCGAACGCCAGCGCGCAGCCGGCGACCAGCAGTACCCCCGCCGCGGCCAGTGGCCCGCTGCGCCGCCGTGTCCGCAGCGGGACGCCTGCGGTGCCATGCCCTTCCAGCGCCCGGGGGGATCGCGCCGGGGCCGCCATCACCGGCTCCCGGCCGCGGTGTTGACCGCCTGGGACTCCGCGACTCGGAACGCCGCCGCGGCCACGGTGAACAACGGCGGCAGCGTCCCCCCGGCGCCTCCGGCCGCGTGCCAGGTGACGATCCACGTGATCGTGGCGGTCACCTTGTAGGCACCACGCGGCTGCCCGGCCGAGGACCGGGCGTAGGTGTGCCCGCAGTCCGGCGACACCGACGCCGGGCTGTACCGGCGCGTGTACGGGATTCCCGGGCCGCGGCAGAACACGGCAGAGCCGTCGCCCATGCGCCAGGTGACGCTCACCGGGGTCGCCGTCGCGGTCACCCGCTCCCCCGGCACCACCGCGGTCTTCGACCGGGGCACCCACACCGCGCGATTCACCCACAGCCACACCGGCAGCCGGACAAGCTGCAGGTCACCCGGTGCCGGGGAAGACCGGATCACCGGGCTGGGCAGCAGCAGGAGCCGGCGCGCGATCTGGCCCAGCACTCCCGGCGGCGGCACGCCCGGCCCGCCGGGGCCGGGGATGCCGAGAGGACAAGCCAGCGTGTTCTGGACGATGCTGCAGCCCGGCGGCACGCACCCGAACTGGCTGTGCGTGCAACCACCAGGCCCGCCAGCGGCCAGGAGCCTGCCATGCTTCCCGGTGGGCTGCCCGCCGTGGGTGCCGGCGGTCACCGTGCATGACGGCGCATTAGCCTGCCCGCAGGTGACGCTGCCAAAAGTATTCCCGCCGCCGGGGCCGCCGCCCGCCTGCGCGGCCGGCTGCCCCAGGGTCAGGAACACCGCCGTCATCACCATGGCGCAGCCGATGGCGCCAGTCGCGCGGGCTAGCATGTCCCCTCCTTCTCCACGACCAGCAAGGTCACCTTCCACACCCCGTCGAAAGGCTGAAGCCGCGCCACGATGCGCCGTCGACCGGGCAGCCCGCCAGGCGCCGACTTCCCGGACTTGTAGTAGTTCGTCCAGTCGGCGCTGTCGGCGCAGTCGGTGACGGTCGCCTGGAACGGCTGGCCGTTCTTGCTGGCCACTTTCACTTCCGGGTGAAAGACCGGGTTTCCGCGGGTCACGATGCCGTTCCGGAAATTGCTGTACAGGCCGTGCGTCAGCAGGGACAGCGCGCCGCCGGCCGCGTAATGAGCCAGCGACGGAGACTGGTAATCGGCCGTGCGCGAGGCCCGGACGAACGCGGCCCACATCCCCAGGTACGCCTGGCGGGCCTGCACCTGGGCATCGCCCGCGGTAGGTGGCGCGGACGCCGCGGGCAACGTGGGTGGGGCGGACGGGCGCGGCGCCGGCGAACTCCCCCCGCACCCCGCCAGTCCCGCGACGACAAGGCAGCCGGTCAGCACAGCCGCGGCTCCGGTCCGCAAGGCCTGGGCACCTCCGGCAGGGGAGTCCGGCGGGCATGGTGGGCAAGACATTTCTTACACCCGGCACCCCTACTAAGTTCAACACCTGGCCAGAACCGTGCTACCCGGTTCACGGCAAGCTGCACGCCCCGAACCGGCCGCCAGGATGTTCCTGCCCGTGGTGAGCATGCTGATCCGAGCGTGACCAGGCAAGACGTCATGAGCGCCCGGCATCGGGGCTTCCTGGCCGGCCCACTGGCGCCAGCAGCCCGGGCGCGCCCTGCCCGCGGGCGAGCCGGAAACGGCCGGGAATCGTTACGGCCTTGTCACCGCAGGTTCCAGTCCCCGAGTGCGGCTAGCTCGGCCCGGTGCTCCTCCACCCACTGCGCCACGCCAGTAAGCGCGGCGGCCAGGGACTTCCCGAGATCGGTCAGCTGGTACCACGTGTGCGGCGGGGAAGCCGCCGCGAGATCCCGCCGCACCAGGCCCGTGCCCTCCAGATGCCTTAACGTGTCGTCCAGCACGGTGGGATGAATGCCCCTGCCAACGGCCCTTTGCAGGTCATTGTGCCGGCGCGGCCCGTCGGCCAGCGCGCCCAGCACCGGCACGACCCACTTCCGGGAGACCACAGCGCACACGGCCTCGGCGTCGTCGCACCAGCTCGCCACCGGCCGCGCTCCCTTGGTCCAGCCCGGCCCCCCCTCGCGATTTCACCATAAGGGCATGACCATTGGATGCGGGCCATTTTCGGAGCATCTGCGCGCCAATCTTGCATGCGCCACGATCAGCAAGCTTGCCCGACTCGGCGCTCACCCGGCGCGGCCCGGAGCGTTAGGTGGCTGCCCGTCGTCCTGCCAGCGCACGACAAACCAGGTGATTCGCCCGTCCCGCCCGCCTGCGTGACCCCAATGCGCAGCGAGCGCATCGACCAGTGCCAGGCCGCGGCCGGACTCGTGCGCCGTGTCCGGGGCGGCCGGTGACGGCTTACCCTCGGAGCCGCCGTCGAGCACCGCCACGCATGCCGATGACGGCCCGCTCCATACCCGCACCTCGAAGAGGCCGCCGTCACCGGATCTGGTGTGGACCACCGCGTTGGTGACCAGCTCATCGCTGAGGAGGACGACCAGGTCAGCGAGCGGGCACCCCTCGTCGAGGGCCGCCTTGACGAACCGGCGCGCATGCCGGACCTGGTCGGCCCGCCCGGCGAACACCCGCCTCAGCGCCCAAGCCGATGTCGTGGTGCCCGGGACGGGAGGCGGGCTTAGCAGGCGATCGGCGCGATCACCGGCCGCATCCTGGCCTGCCGGAGTCGCCCGCCTGGGCCGGCTGAGCCTTCGCGACCGTGCGTGCCAATGCATGCGGCGCCTCCTGGCAGGGTCATGCCAGGCCGGAACCAGTTGTAGCGTGCGCCGCCGAGCGGCGCTGATCACATGGCAGGCCACCACTGGCCACGGCCCGGCGCTGGGGTGGCACGCATCGTGATCGGACTCCGCCGCCCGCGCCAAGTCCGGCGGACGCGCCAGCGCTTAGGCGGCGCCAGGTACTGGCCAGCCGGGGCCGCGTTTGGCGCGCCTGGCGGCCGCGTGACCGGTCTGCCTGGATCAGGCCAGGCTCGGCGCCGCTCGCGTGGCCGGCCACCCGGCAAGTACGTCAGCGAGCACGCTGGGACCGGTCGTCGCCGCGCCAGCGGGGTACGGTCGGCTGGTGCCGAACCCCCATGCGTGGGTGATCCACGGCGAGCGGCTGGTGGACGATACCCCGCACGTCCGGGTCAGCCTGGCCGATGTGGAGCTGCCCAACCAGGTGCGCTTCACCCAGTACGTATTCCGGATGCGGCGCTGCGCGTTGACGGTCGTGCTGGATGATCCGGGCGAGCGGGTGCTGCTGATGCTGCGGCACCGGTTCATCGTGGACCGCTGGGTGTGGGAGCTGCCCGGCGGCTACGTCGATGACGGCGAGAACCCGGCCGCCGCGGCGGCACGCGAGGTCGAGGAGGAGACCGGCTGGCGGCCCCGCAACATCGAGCACGTGCTGTCCTGCCAGCCGATGATCGGCAACGCCGACTACCCGCAGGAGCTGTACCTGGCCCGCGGGGCGGAGCAGGCCGGCGCGCCGCATGCGGACGAGACCGCCGAGGTGCGGTGGGTGCCCCTGGACGAGGCGCTGGCCATGATCGCCAGCGGGGACATTCTCGGCGCGATCACCGTGATCGGGGTGCAGCACGCCCAGCTGCTGCGGGCAGGCGTTCGGCCACCTCGGCCGTGAAGTCCCGCACCGCTGGGACGTCGGCGCGAGCACGCAGCCACGCGCAGTGCGAGGCGCCCCGCGGGGGCTCTGAGCCTTGGGCAATGCCCGAACAGATCAGCTGAGACGAAAGCCGTAGCAGGGAGCCTCACGTCTCAACCGATCTAATCGGCTAGCAGCGTTTGGGTTTTGTTGTCTTATCCGACCTGCTCGGTTAGTCACGTTTCGGCTTCCATAAGAGTCGTCCGTGCCCTGGGTGACGCCGCTACGGCGTGAAAATTTGTGCGGCTGACCCGCCGTTACACGGGAGCCCGGCTGCGCCGGGCGCTGTCGCGCTGTTGTTCGGGCAGACCAGTGCA
>Ga0209517_10003039_pt1 | contig 23075 bp, 23 predicted proteins | sample PeaSoiMetSII2010_FD_187695 | JGI IMG/M metagenome (GOLD analysis project Ga0209517, IMG submission 187695) | Peat soil microbial communities from Weissenstadt, Germany - SII-2010 (SPAdes) (version 2) | ecosystem: Environmental > Terrestrial > Soil > Wetlands > Peat | place: Germany...
CCGCCCATTGAGCCTGCCGCTCCGTACACGATGGCATTCTTATTCTCGAGCTGCACGTGCATCCCCTTCTGTCTTGCGCCGGCGTTTTTGTAAGACTCACTTACTGTCGTGCAATCCGATGGTGCCAAGTGGCTCGGCGCTGGGTAGCAGACACTGCCTGGGCTCGGCATTCCCGCCAGGCCGCGACGGTCACAGATCATCAGTCGCGCGATCCGCGGCAGAACAGTACACCCTGCGGCCGCTCAGGCTCATGTCACCGGCGTCAGAGGCGATCGGGGCTTCAGCGGCCGGCCCGGGGCCGCCGCTGGCGGTAGTCATGTTGGCCGCTCACCTGGTATGTGCCTACCGTGGCCATCATGAAGGACGCCGCTCGCTGGGGGGCTTGTCGATCTCGACCGCGCACGACGGGCCGCTACGTGAGCCTGACCGGGCGCGCGCCATGCGGCATGAGCGGAAAAGCTGTCGAGCTTCGAGGTTGGCTCGGCTAACGTTGCGATAGCTGGTCGACCTGGCGGTAAGGGCCAGAGTCCGGTTGTCCCCGCGAGGGGTTCAAGAAGCGTCAGGAAGTAGACCCGGCCTGGCCACCAGTGCAGCTATTGCCCGCCCTATCCGCGGCAAAATGAGGCCGATCCCGAGGGCAACGAATTCTGCCTGTGCCGACCCTGACATCGCATCCAAGGCCGCCGCCCGCAGCCCGCCTGCAGCTGCGGTCGGCGGGCGCCCGACCGGGTCCGCAGATCGGGCTGGCCGGGCTGCCGCCGGAGGTGGTCGAGCGGGCGCGGTGGTGGGAAGACCACATCATCGAGGTCGTGGACGGCACCCGCCCTGACATGCCCGCCGGGACCCCGCCGCGACCGGAATATGACGTGGAGCGCACCAGCCTGCGCGAGCGCGAGCAGGCCAAGGCCGCCGAGCTGTCCGCGTCGGGCAGGCCGGTTTCAGCCTCCACGGTCAAGCACCGGCGCCAGCGGTGGCAGGCTGAGGGCCTGCCCGGGCTGGTGGACCGGCGGGTGACGCAGCGCCGCAGCCCGGCCGGCCGGGCCGATCCAGCAGTCGCCGGGGCGATGGAGCAGGCGATCGCCGAGGCGACCGACGATTCGTCGCGGACGGCGACGTTCATCGTCTGGCGCACCCGGCAGATCCTGGCCGAGCGGGGCCAGGCCGGCACGGAGCCGTCGCGGGCCACCATGTTCCGGCTATTCTCCCGGCTGTCGGCGGGCCGCCACACGACCGGGTCCGCAGTCACCCGCCGGGGCCTGGCAGGACGGCCGCAGCGGATGTTCTCCCAAGCTCACCCGGCCGCGCCGGGCGAGCTGATGGAGATCGACTCCACGCCACTGGACATCATGGTGCTGCTGGACGACGGCGTTCCGGGGCGGGTGCAGCTGACCGGGATTATCGACGTGGCCACGCGGACGGCGTCCGCGGCGGTGCTGCGGCCCTCGACCCGGTCGGTGGACGCCAGCGTGCTGCTGGCCCGCGCGCTCACGCCCGAGCCGATGCGGCCCGGGTGGCCGGAGAGCCTGACGATGGCGCACTCGGCCCTGCCCTACGACCGCCTGCTGAGCATCGACGAGCGGCTGAGGCACGCCGCGGCCCGGCCGGTGATCGTGCCGGACACCATCGTCATCGACCACGGGGCGGTGTTCGTCTCGGACAACTTCCGCTCCTCCTGCCGGCACCTGGGCATCAGCATCCAGCCGGCGCACCTGGCAACCGGGTCGGACAAGCCGCACATCGAGAAGATGTTCTCCACGCTGGGTACGCAGTTCTGCCAGTTCGCCGCCGGCTACCTCGGCCGCAGCGCCGACCGGCGGGGCCGCCGCGTCGAGGGGCAGCCGCTGTGGTCCCTGATGCAGATGCAGGATCTCCTGGACGAATGGCTCATCTCGGCAGAACAGGGCGCACGACGGGCTGCGGGACCCGCTGCACCCGCAGCGGACGTTCTCGCCGAACCAGAAGTACGCCGCGCTGATCGAGACGGCCGGGTACGTGCCGGTCCCGCTCAGCGGCGAGGACCATATCGAGCTGCTGCCCGCGGTCTGGCGGGCCGTCAACGCCTACGGCATCAAGATCAGCCACCGGACCTACGACGTTGCAGAGCTGAACCCGATCAGGCAGCAGAAGTCCGGCGTCACTGCCCGGAAGGGACTGTGGGAGGTCCGCCACGACCCGTATGACGTGTCCAGGGTGTTCGTCCGCGGGCCCGGCGGCTGGATCACCTGCCCGTGGAAGTACCTGGGGAAAGTCCCGTTCCCGTTCGGGGAACTGGCCTGGGACCACGTCTCAGGGCGGCTGGCCGAACAGGGGCGAGGCGATGCCAGCGAGCTGGAACGCGCGCAGGCCGTCGACGACCTGCTGCGCCGCGCCTACCACGGCCCGCCAGGCGACCTCGGGACAGACGGCGCGGGCACGGCCCGGCCACGGCGGCGGCCTTCAGCCCGTGACCGGCGGGCCGCCGCCCGCACGCGCGCCGTCACGGCAGCAGTCAGCAGAACGCCCGCCGGCCCCGTGCCCCCCGCCGCCGCCGGGGACGCCCCGGAAACACCGCAGCAAGACGGCGGCGGGCCAGTTGCAAAGGTGATCCCGCTGGGAATCTTCAATGCCCACGAGGAAGCGAAGAAGCGCTGGTGAGCGTGCCCGCCGTCAGTGCCGCGCCCGCTGGCGGCACCGACGATGAGTCGCGGCACCGGCAGCTCACCGTCCTGGCCGGCTGGCGGCGGTTCGTCGACGAGGAGCCGGCCCCGCCGGAGCTGCTGCCCGACCGGCAGTGGCGGCGGCTCGGCGATGCCAGCCGGCTGGCCTATGACGAGGCCAGGCTCAACCACCACTCCCGGCTGCTGGTCGTCGCGACCCTGGTCATCCGCAAGGTCATCACCGAGGGACGCCGGCTGTCCTACCTCAACCGCAACGCCGACTCCGGCCGGTGCGGCCTGATCCTGTCCGGCCCGGCCCGCACCGGCAAGACCACCGCGATCACCCAGCTCGGCAAGACCCTCGAAGTCATCCACCGCCAGCGCCATCCCCGCTCCGGCGGCGACATCCCGGTCATCTACATCACCGTCCCGCCGGCCGCGACCGCGAAGATGATCGCCGTCGAGTTCGCCCGGTTCCTCGGCCTGCCGGTCATCCGCCGGGCGAACCTGACCGACATCGTCGAGGCCGTCTGCGGGGTCTGCACTGACACCCGCGCCGGCTTGGTCGCGGTCGACGAGATCCATAACGTCAGCCTCGCCACTCGCCCCGGCGCCGAGGCATCGGACATGCTCAAGTACTTCTCTGAGCGGATCCCCGCCACCTTCGATTTCTCTAAACTAAAGATAATCATGAATATCTGCTGTTCAGAACAATTCTCGGATGCTCGGCGGATGACTGTGGTCAGGAGCTGGATGTTGGTGTTGTCTTCTCTGGACTTAGAGGTTGGCCCATTTGGGCTGTGGAGTAGCCTGCGGTCGTGGAAATGGGACCGAGCACTGACGGCTGGCTGGACGATGCGCGGGCGTCTTACGACGCCGTCGCTGACAGCTATGCGGACCTGACTCGTCACCTGCTGGATGAAACGCCCGAGGAGCGCGCGGTCCTGGCGATGTTCGCGGACATGGTGCGCGCCCAGGGCGGAGGGACCGTCGCGGACGTGGGATGCGGGCCGGGGAGGATCACGGCCCACCTGCGCCAGCTGGGCGTGGACGCGTTCGGGATCGACCTGTCATCCGGGATGATCGAAGTGGCACGACGCGACCACCCCGGTATCCGGTTCGCTCTCGGCTCCATGACGGACCTAGCCCTTGCCGATGCCTCGATGACCGGCCTGGTCGCCTGGTACTCGCTGATCCACGTCCCCGACGACGAGATCAGCCCGGTCCTCGCGCACTTCCGGCGGGTACTTCGCCCCGGCGGGCCGCTGCTGCTCAGCTTCCACGTCGGTGATGAGTCGCAGCTGAAGACCCAGGGCTATGGCGGGCACCCAATGAAGGTCTATGTCCATCGTCGGCGGCACGACCAGATGACTGCGTGGCTCAACGACGCTGGCTTCGCCGTCGAGACATGCAGGACTCTCACCTCAGCCGAGAGCAGGCTGGGGGGAATCATCCTCGCGCGCCGCCAGGTTGCCGGCCCGGCCCGTTGAGTCTTCACTGAACCAAAACGATCATGAGTATTACCTGCTCATGATGATTTTCCGGATGCGCGGCGGATGGCGGGTGCAGCTTCGAGACAGTACAGACCCTGAGCGTGGGCGCGCAGTCCGGCGGCGAGCGTGGCGGGCGAGGTCATTCCGTCTCCTTGGCGGGGGCTGCGGTGCGGCCGGCGATGTCGGGGAAAGAGGGCATGCCCAGGCTGACCGCATCGCGTCGGCGGGCGATGAGCCCGTCGACCTGGGTGAGCCTGGCTTCTGCGGCCGCGAGGCTGACTTTGAGGCCCTCGGCTTCGCCGAGCCGGCCTTCCCGCCGGGCTTCGGCGATGCGGGCGGTCAGGTTGCCGCAGATGTCCGCGAGCCGCTGCCGCTGACCCGGCTCGACCCGCAGGAGTGGGCACCGAATGCTCATGGATGGCCGCCATGGCGGCCTCGAGGCGTTCCCCGGATGCCCTGCGCTGCGCGTCGGCCGAGGCGACGAGGGCGGGAAGGACCGGGAGCCGTTCCCGGGTCCGCTGGTCCATCCTCGCCTTGCGGCGGGACAGTTCCTTCCGGCGGGACGGCTCATCGCCGCGGACGGGGCAGGGAGCGGCCCACGGTCCCCATCGTGCTGGATCCTCCAGCGCCCATTCGGCGATGTCGAGGTAGAAGGCCCGCACGACCGTCAGCACTTCCAGCCCGGTGGCCCGCATCTGCGTCTTGCCCGCGACGGTGGTCGTCAGCGACCGCTGTTTCCACTCGGCGGCGACATCCGGGGGAAGGTGCAACGAGTCGATGCCGGGGTGGTGGAGCTCCAGGTCCCGCCAGAACACCGATCCGAGCCGTTGCGCGAGGTTCCGCAGGGTGTCGTAGTCGACGGACGGCTGGCGTTCCCTCAGGTAGTCCACCAGCAGGTCGCGGACCGGGCGGCAGGCGATGTCGTACCGGTCGATCATCTGCCCGGGCGCGAGCTGCCCGCGGGCCAGGGACGTGCGCACGCTCGCCGGGGCATCGGCGGGGAAGACTCCGGTGGCATGCATCAGCTGGTAGAAGTACGCGTTCCTGTCGGCGCCTCGGTCGAGCATCCCGTTCATCAGGTACAGGGCCTGCAGACAGTCGCCGGCGGTGATGTCGGCGACCAGGCCGCCCTTGGCGGCCATGATCGCGGTGATCCGGCGGAACGCCCGGGTCGCCACGGGGCTGTCCGGAACCGTCTCGCACAGGTCTTCCAGCCTGGCGCTATGGGCCACCGTGGCCGCCGCATAAGTCCGGCCCGGCGACGGCTTGCCCGTCACCGGGTTCGGCGCACCCGGAGATCCCCCGCCGCCGGCCGACGCCGATACCGGGCGGCGTTTCCGGGTGGCCTGGATCCAGCAGCTGAAGTCACGGGCCTCCACCCGGGTGGCCTGCGACCACGGCACGTCGACCGCCCAGGTGAACCTGAACCAACGCAAGAGGTCCATGCCATACGACCGCCATGTCGCCGTCGACCTCCCGGACGCCTGAAGGTCGCGGAAATACGACGCGACCGGGTCCACCACGACGCCATCAGCGTCGAGCAGACGGTATGGCTCCCACGGATCCGCCGTCGCGGCAAGCGAGCCCACTGCAGGGACAACCAGCCGGGCCAGATTCCGGGACGAACCATCCTGTTCAGTCATGAGCCGGGACAGTAACCACCGGCCGATCGTCACGTCATCTGAACTGGGAAAATGACTCCGGTAGTTCAGTCAACAGGATTACGCCGGCATCGACGTCGAGCGCAACGGGCTGCTGTCCGGCACCCGCGGCGAGCAGATCGCCGGGCGCTTCGGCATGGTCAGGACCAGCGCGTTTCCCCGCGGCGAGTACTGGACCGGGCTGATCTCCGCCCTGGAAGACAGCCTCCGCCTGCACCGCCACCAGCCCGGCGTCCTGGCCGGGCTTGAGGAGTACCTGCACCGCCGCACCGGCGGCATGATCGGCAGCCTGCTCCGCCTGATCCGCGGCGCCGCGATTCAGTCCGTTCTCGACGGCACCGAGAAGATCACCCGCGCCGCCCTCGACTCCATCGGCGTCGACATCGCATCCGAGACCGCCGACACTGGCCGACGCCGCCCCGGGGCACTCCGTGGTGACACCTGACGACGGGCCGCTCCCGCCGCCGCTGCCCATCCGCGTCCGCCCCGCCGCCGGGGAAACCATCGAGTCCTATATCCGGCGCCTGGCCCAGGCCAACCACCTCCGCCCGAGCCTGCTGCAGGTCTACGTCCGCAACCCCGACGTCCCCGCCGCGGCGACGCCGCCCGCGGCATGTCCATCCGGCAGATCGCCGGCCACCACCACGTTCACCGCCGCATGGTCCGCCAGGCACTCGCCGAGCCTGCCGGGCCGCCGCCGCGCAAACGGGGAACCCGGCCAGCACCAGCTATCAGCCCCGTCCAGGATGTCCTGGACAAACTCGCCGGCGAACCCCTCACCGTCTGGGAGATCTGGACCACCGTGACCGACCAGTACGACTCCGACGCCTCATACGCGGCGATCAGGGACTACATCCGGAGCCGCCGTCTTGCAGGGCAGTCTGTTATGCGCCGTTGGCCATGAGCGCCTGACGACACTCGCGATGAGCGGCCGCCGTTGCTGGCGCCTGTTCGCTGGGCGCCCCCGCCGTGCTCACGCTGGCGCCGGGATTCTCGCCGTCGCGGCTCCCGGTCTGCGCATTGCTACCTGGCTCGCGTCACGGATAGTGGCGGCCGGCCCGAAATGCGGCGCGCGAGATCCGCCGTTCTGTCCGTTCTTTCGCCCCTACCCGCGCTTCCGCTGTCGGGACGCGAGCTCTGCGGTGACGTGCGCCTTCACCTGCTCCAGCAGAACCTCTCGTTGCTTCGGCGTTGATCCGGTGACCGGCTCGAAGTCCCCGCCGAACCGGACGTCGGCGTAGGTCCGGTCGGGACCGTTGTGGAAGTGCAGGAACGGCTTCGATCTGAAGTGGAAGTTCGGTGGGTGCTTTCCCTTGTCGCGCTGGCCGTCGATCTGACGACGTGACGCGACAAGCTCGTCGAAAGTCATGCCTTGACTCACAGGCGCAGCGTTGCCGATTGACGCATCTCGTCGCCGGGACCGCTACCGACGCCAGCAGCGTGCTAAGCCGTCCGGGACCGGTAGGCGCATGCTCGAGTCCCGGCCACAAGCCCGGATGAGGGCCATACGCACTGCTGGTCCTCAGCTGAGGTGCATCTTCGACTCGAGCCGTGCGCCGGGTTCCGATGTCGCCGACCGGCTGCCCGGGATCTTCGAGGACCATGACCTCGCCGGTCCGGAAGACGACGCGCTTCAGGAGATGGCCCGCTCGATGCGGCAGAACGGCACTCGTGGCCGTCGGGCTCGTGCAGCCTCACAGCCGGGATCTCAGCACGTCGACCTCGCAGCCTGGCGAGGACGGGTCGAAGCCGTGCTCGACCAGCCAGCGGACGGCCCGCAGGCTTCGCAACGACCACCACGCGCGGATCACGTCGAGGTCGACGTCGGTGCCGTAGCCGGCGACGACGTCGCCAAGGTGCTCCTCGTGCCCGAGCGTCAAGCTGGCGAGGTCGTACAGGGCATCGCCCTGGCCCGCCTCGGACCAGTCGACCACGCCGCTGATCTCGTCACCGTCGACGAACACGTGGGCGACCTGCAGGTCGCCGTGCGTGAACACCGGTGTCCACGGCCGGAGCGCAGCCTCGGCAACCCGGCGGTTGCGCGTGACCACGTCGGCGGGAAGGACGCCGTTCGTGACGAGCCACTCGCATTCGCCGTCGAGCTGCGATGCGATCTCGTCGAGGCTCCGGCCGGGCCATGGCGGCAGCGGCGCGTCGTGCAGCATCCGTGCGGCGGCACCCGCCGCGGCCCACGCCGCCGACGGCGCGGTCGACGGCTCGCCGAGGCGGCCGAGTGCCGTCCCCGGGAGGGCGGCGAGCGCGAGCACGGGCGGCTTCCGCCACAGGACCTCCGGAGTCGGGATCGGCGCCATAGCCATCGCCTCGACCTCGACGTCGGTGCGCGTCTGATCAGCGTCGATCTTCAGGAACACGTCGCCGACGCGCAGGGTCGCGCGCTCGTGATGGGCGACGACGACCTCGACCTCCTCCACGTCGGCCATTATCGCGGGATGACCACCGACGTCGCCACGGGGTTTATCGCGTGCGACTGCGCGGCTGACCGCGTCCCGCTGCCCGGCGGCCTCGTGCACGACACCGGCCGCTGACGGGTCGAGCACTGCCTCGGCCCGCCGGGCCTCGGCACGTGGATCGTGAAGTCCAAGCGGCATGTCATCGCGGTCGGTGACCTCGACGCGACCGAGACTGCCGGTCCGATGACGTCGAGCGAGCGCTGTCGCGCATGACCCGGCCGTGCTCAAGTCGTCCGGTTGCAAGTCGAACACACTTGGCCGATGCCTCGGCGCGCCCGAATCGGGCTGGCTCGCCCTGACCGTAGCATTCCGGCGCGGTCACTGACCGTGGCGATGGTCGACCGATCATGGGGCCACGGCAACGGCTTCGCCAAAACACACGCTGACGGTGACATCGCTGGCGCGCGGAAGGGCACGCCGCGATCGTCCTCCCGATCGGTGGCGCGAGATGCTCACGGCGAGCGACGCGTTAAAGGCAGTCCGGATCACTTCTCCAAGGCGACCAGACCGCAGCAGCGGGCCGACTTAACTGAGATCCGAGCCCTAATGGGCCGATTTAAGTGAGACAGGGCCGACATAGCTGAGACGGGACAGCACATATCCTGGGAGCGGCATGCCGTCCGGATGGTGACAAGATGTGGTACCGCGTTGCCGCTGATCTCGTGGTTGCCGTCCATCTGCTGTTCATCGGCTTCGTGGTGGGCGGAGTCTTTCTCGCCTGGCGCTGGCCGCGGATCATCTGGGCGCACCTCCCGGCGCTCGTGTACGGAGCCTTGGTCGAATTCACCGGCTTCACCTGCCCGCTCACCCCGCTGGAGAAGTACCTGCGTCACCGCGCCGGTGAGGCTGGCTACCGCGGCGGGTTCATCGCGCATTACCTGGTCGCCGCGATCTATCCGCCGGGGCTGACCCGCGGGATGCAAATCGGGCTGGGCGTGCTGGTCCTGCTGATTGCCACCGCCGGGTACCGGGGCTACTGGCGGCGGCATGCGCGACGCCGGGAATCGGCCAGCCGGGGCCCGGCGGCTCATCACGGCTAGCCCGGTGGGCCCCGGCCGGCAAGGCAAGCGGCCGGCGCACGACGGCCAGGCATCACGGTCTGGACCGACAGCGGCATGAGCACGGATGCCGGTCCGGGCATCGCGGCGACACCGATGCTCCCATCGGGCAGGCCTGCCTCACGATCGTGGCCGCTCTTTGATCCCCGCCGCGAGCAGGCCGACTACCTCAGCGATGCGGGCCGCGCGGACGTCCGGCCGGCGGGTGGTCGCATCGATCCAGCGGAGGCATGCCGTGCGGCAGAACTGCGCCAGCGTATCGAAGAAGGCGCCCGCCGCCGGGCTGGCCGCGAGCGCCACGGCGATATCGTCGGCAAGATCACCGCGTTGCGGACCCTCCGGGGCCAGCTCAACGGTCACGTCATCGCCGATCGCGACGCCCATGCCGCGCAGGCGCTTCGGAGCCAGGGTCAGCACCCATCCGCCGCCGGCCGGCAAGAGCCTTGCGCGGATCCGCCAGCCGTCGATCGTGCCGCCGACGGGATGGTCGGCCTTAGCACCCCACGCCTCATCCGGGTCGAACGGCATCGTGATGACCGCGCTGTCCCCAGGACCGGCGCCGATGACGGCGCGGAAACGCTGTGAGCCCATGACCCCTATCGTGGCACCACGGGCCGCGATGGCGGGAGGCCAGACCCGTGCGGGCTACTCCTGCGACGCTGGCGTGCAGCGCCGCAGCCAGTCGCCTGCACGAGGCGCGGAATCAGACGATCTGCCTGCAGCATCCCGCACGCCAGGAATGACTGTCAGGTGCGCGAAATCCGTGATCTGCGTGCCTCAGCTGATGAGCGCTCAGCGATCGTCGGCCGCGCAGAACGGCGGAACTGTGCGCGCCGTCAGCTTGAGCGCTGACTACCCAGTGTGATCAGACGAGCTAGCTGCATGTGCAGTGAGTGCACTGTGTGCAGCGAAGCAGCGGATCGACTCGTTCCACGCCGACGGCCATCAGAGCACCGAGAGGCTAGAAACCCCAGCTCAGGACGGGTGCGCCGCCAGGGACTTGAACCCCGAACCCGCGGATTAAGAGAAGACCGCTGAACCGCCCTGAGCGCACAAGCTGCACAGATGTCCCGCGAGAAGGCACTGAAAGCACACACTGCACAGGATGTTCGCCGGCACTCGTTCCACGAGCCGTTCCACGAAATCCATGGGAGGCCAGGCGGAATCCGTCACTGGGCGTAGCTGATTCGCCGGGGCTGTCGGGTGAGAGCGAGCACGGGGAGCCGCCCCGTGGGCTGATTCTTGCTACGGTGCGAGGTTGTGCCGTACGAGATCGAGTTCTACGAGGACGACTCCGGCAGCAAGCCGTGCCTGGAGTGGGTCAGGGGCCTCGATGTCCGCAAGCGGCGGGTGCTCGGCACGGCGCTGCGCGAGATCCTGCAGCAGCAGGGGATCAGCGTCTGCGGCTCGCCGTTCGGCAAGCAGCTCGGCGGGGGGCTGTTCGAGTTCCGACTGCGCGAGGAGAACGTGCCGCCACCTTGATCCACACCCCCTGGTGTCAGCCCCATCACCGCGACCGGCTTCAGCGGACTTCGGTACCAATACTCCGCACAGTCCCGGATCGCCGACTCTTTGCGAGGATGCCAGCGATTCGTAATCAGGGTGGTACAGATGGTTCGGTTCAGTGCTTACGCAACGGACGCTAACGCCGCGCGGTGACGCTCGCCCGTAACCGCAGCGCCGGAAGGACTTTCGGCCCTATCTGACCAGGCGTTGTCCCCTGCCGGGAACGCGTCCATGCTGCCTAGCCTTGAACGGGTGCGCGGAGGGCCGTCCGAAGCGGCCGGTCTCAGCCGCCCTCGTCGTGGGGACCAGGGCCATGACCGTGGGAGCAGCGGGCAACCTCCGTGTCCTGCCCGCGACCGGGAGAGGAGGCCGACGTGGCGTTGTTCGGACCTCCGAAGGTAGACGCTCTAGCTGCCAGGAAAGACGTGAAGGGGCTGATCAAAGCACTGGCCTACCAGCAGGACGCATCCGTGCGCACCGCCGCGGCGCAGGCCATCGGTTCACTGGGCGATGCCCGCGCAGTTGACCCGCTGATGAGCGTGCTCGGCGATCAAGACTGGCATGTACGTGAGGCGGCGGTAGCGGCCCTCAGCCGCATCGATGACACCCGGGCCGCGGAAGCGCTGATGGCCCTGCTCAGGGACTGGCGGCTAAGAGACCGGGTCGGGGAGAGGCAGACCGTGGATGCCCTGGTCACGGCCCGGGCGCCGATCACCGGGCCCCTGATCGGAGCGCTCAGCGACGGCGACGAGCTGGGGTGCGTGATCGCGGCATATGTCCTCGCCGGGCGGGGTGCTCCGCAGGCTCTGCCGGCTCTTCTTGGCGCCCTCGATCGCGGCGGGGCGGGCTATGGCGGGTACCGGTACGCGGCGCAGGGCCTGGGCCTGCTGCGGTCCTCCGAGGCGGTGCCATCGCTGGTGCGCCTGCTAGCAACGCTGGATGTCACAGCGTCACCGCCGATTGGCGTCAACACATGGCTCGAGGTCGTCGGGGCACTGCGAGCGATCGGGGATCCGCGGGCAGTGGACGCGCTGCTCGATTGGGAGAAAAACCCGAACATATGGAATAAGAGGCATTTTTATGATCTATGTCATCGAGGAACCATAAGACTTGACAACATCGAAGCGGGCGTCGTAGCGGCCCTGGCGGCATGCGCACGTCCGGAGCCACAGACGCTGGTGTCGACGATGGTGAACACCCGCAACCGCTTCGCTGCCCTCGCACTCGCCGAACTGGGCTGGGCACCTGACACAGAAGAGGAGCGCCTGGCCTATGCTCTCGCGCGGGAAGAATGGGGTGAGGCCGGCGAGATCGGGGTGCGGGCCGTGGAGCCGCTGCTGCGCGAACTTGGGTGCGAACCGGAGGACGGGCGGTGGGAATGGGCAGAACGGAGCCGGAACTCCGCGCGCAAGCTGGCCGCGATTGCCGGGGCGCTTGGCGCTGCCGGGGATGCCCGCGCCGTCTATCCTCTTGTGCAGCTCGTCTCGGACAGCAGCATCTATGACAGCACTTTCCCCACGTACCGGGACGAGGCGGCCTACGCGTTGCAGCGCATCGGAGCGTCGGCGGTACAGCCGCTCGCCGAGTTGATCGGCACGCCAAAGGTGCTGGACGCCGAGTGCGAGCAACGGGCAGCACGAGCCCTGGCGATGTGCGGGCCCGAGGGGCTTGAAGCGCTCGGGCAGAACCTGCGCAGGTACTCCGAGGCGCATCGAAGGCAGGTGCAGCTCGATCGTTCAGAGCCCGGAAGTTCCCATTACGGTGCTTACTATGACAGATATCGCAGGTGGGAGGCGATCGCCCAGGCACTGGTCACAGCGCGGGAGAGCGCCTCGCCGGTGCTGCAGGCGATGCTCAGCGATGAGGACGAGAGCGTGCGGGCCGACGCCGCGGACCTCATCACCAGGATTGGCCCGGAACATGCCCGAGCGTGCGGGCCCCTCACCGCCGTACTCGGCGACCAGGATGCGGGCATGCGGCAGGCAGCCGCGACCGCGCTCACCGAACTTGGGTGGCAGCCCGAGAATCAGCAGGAGCCGGCCAGGCGAGCGCAGATGGATCCCAGGCCCGCTCAGGCTGCACCGTCGGCCGAGTCGCCGACAGTGCAGGCGGAGATGCCTGCTGCGGTGGCAGGCACGTCGAGCGGCCAGGTTGCAGGCGGGGAGCAGCCCGCGCCCGCGAGTTCCCTCGACTCCTCGCTCACCGCTCTGATAGGCGAGGACCACGAGGCACGCAAGGCGGCGATCGCCTGGCTGGTGGCGTACGGCTATCAGGACCAGGACGAACCGCGTACGCTCCAGGACCTGCCTGACCCGATGAACTGGGACCAGGAGGCGCTGGAGCGCGACCTGCGCGAGCACCCCGACTTCGACGTCGCCTGCATGCGCGCCGCCTACCCGACGATGCGCGGCGAGGACCACGCGCACGCCAACGCGCCGCTCCTTCGCGACGGCGTCGTCAGGTGCCGGCGAAAGGCTTACCTGCTGGCTAGGCTTTGTTCCTGTTGCACATGGCAGGAGAACTGGCTTGCGGCACTCGATTACGCGGTGGCGGCAGTCGTGATCGGCGACCCGTCGCAAGGTCCCGGTGACATGGTGCAGGTCATGGAACTCCTCGCCGCCACATTTAAGAGGGCGGAACTGCTCTCCGAAGCTGTGGCAGTGGACTGGATAAAGGCCCGCTACGTCCTCGGCGACGTCGAGGCCGCGGCGGTGCAGACGGCCGCGAGATGGCTGGCGGGTCAGCACGCCGAGGAAGTCATCTGGGCGGCGGACACGGTGCGCGAGAAGTTGTCGGACCAAAAGGCGCGAGCAGTGTCTGAGAAAATGCACCAGTTCTGAGCCGCGCAGAAGCGTCGTTGCCGCTCACACCATCGACATGGCTTAGCAAGATCAGGCAGCGGCTGACTGCCGCGGCCTTGCCCCTGGCGGACCACGTCCGGGTACGCGCGAGCTTTATGGCATTCCTGGCGCGCTGTCACGGTGTGTCGGGATGCGCGCGGGCGTGGCTGTTCACAGGATCGTGTCCATGGCCAAGAAGGCATCCGTCGTCATCACCGATGACCTGGATGGCTCACCGGGCGCGGAGACGATCGCGTTCGGGGGCAGCAACATAACGCATACGGTCCTGACCTGAAATCATGGAGATCAACACGGGAGTCGGTTATCGGCAGGAAGTGGCTTTGCTCGGAGCGGCTCGGCTTCGGTGGGTCGGCCGTGCCAGATTACTGGCAGGCGGCTGGTGCAGCAGAGGCGCGGTCGACGCCGTGGCGCCAGCGCCTCACTCTTGAGTCCGCGCATGAAGTGCAGGCATCGCCACGCGCCCGGTCGACGGCCAGGAACCGACGTCGGCCCGCCCGCTCCGTACGGTATCCACCGACAGGGCGGCCTTCTTGAGCACGATCAACTCGACCTTGTTCATAGGCGCGGATGCTCGCGATCAGCGTCTGCGTCCTGGCGCTATAGGTGCTGGACGTCCCGATCAAAGGTGGCAATTTCACTGCGGTCGCGGCGCAATTTGGCTGACAAGTAGGGATACTGGGGGCGTATCCGGGGATCGGGTGGAGGCCAATGTGAACGCGACCGGGCCGTGATCGTCGTAGCGATCGTGAGCTGAGGCCCGCGTGTTCGAGCTGAGGGACAACTTCACGGCGTACGACGCCATGTATGTGGTGCTTGCTGAGCGCCTCGCGCTGCCGTTGCTGACCGATGACGCCAAGCTTGCCGGCGCGCCGGGGCATCACGCGCAGATCCAGCAGTACCCAGGCTGATCTCAGGTTCGCGGTTCCCGGCCGCCACTGCTGACCTGATCAGAGCCATGGAACGTCATCACGACCCCGGCCGTCGGCGCGAGGAAGCGCGCTCGCGGCTAGTGGGGCGCCGTGCAATGAGCGCGGTGAGGTGCGCTGCCGGCGGGTGGTGCACCAGCGTCAGCAAGCGATGGGCAGAGCTGAGCCGATACAGGTGAGCGGCGATGAGGAGTTGCGTCACCGGCATTTCCCCGTATGCGCAGGCGAAGCAGGTGCGGGGCGGTCAGCCGGTCCTCGGGGTGCGCGACTCTCCGGTCAGTGCGGCGTGACGGGTCGGCCGGGCGCCCTGGCAGACGCTAGCGGAGCAGGCCGGATTGACCCGTGATGTCCTTATGGCAATGCCCAGCGGGCGTCCACCGCTGCCACTACGCTTTCGGCTGTGGTGGAGCTGAGCCAGGCGGATCTGGACGAGCTGGTCGAAGTGGCCATCGTGGACGCCAATGGCGAAGAGGAGCAGCTGGCCGGCTTCTGCACGATGATCGAGAACGACCTGGCTCTCCCGTTCACGACAACGGTCTTGGGTGTCGAGGTGACCGTGGAGGGCATTGACCTCACGGATTGCGGAATCGCCGCCATCTGCGTTCACGGGGCGCACCGGCAGTTGATCGCGATCCTCGAACTCCCGCTGCCGACCCCCGCTCCGCCGGGCTCGGAGTGGATCGCCGCCTACGGGCGCTGGGCGCGTCGGCGATGAGTGAGTACCAGTACTACGAATTCCTGGCGGTGGACCGTCCGCTGACCGCCGTCGAGCAGGCTGAGGTCCGCCAGCTTTCTACCCGGGCCAGGATCACCGCCACCAGCTTCACGAATGAGTACCACTGGGGGAATTTCAGGGGCAGCCCAGAGCAGATGATGCGGCGTTATTACGACGCGCATCTGTACCTGGCGAACTGGGGCACTCATCGGATCATGCTCCGGCTGCCGCGCGCGCTCCTCAACCCTAAGATCGCCGGGCAGTACTGCGCCGACGGCCAGGTGAGCATATCGACCGCCCGTGAATCCGTGATCCTGGATCTGACCAGCGAGGACGAAGCGGGTGAGTGGGTGGAAGGCGCCGAGGACTCGCTGTCTGCCATCGTCGGCGTCCGCTCCGAACTGGCCGCCGGAGACCTGCGGCCTCTGTATCTGGCATGGCTGTCGGCTTATGGTGCGTGGGAACGCGATGAGGACGCCTTCGCCGATGAGTCCGAGGATGATATGGAGCCGCCGGTCCCGGCGGGTCTGGTGTCACTGACCGCTCCGCAACGCGCTCTTGCCGACTTCCTGCGCCTCGACTCCGTCCTGCTCGAGGTGGCTGCGGAGGCCAGTCCGGCGCTGCCCGAGGCCAGGGACGATGCGCGCGCGCTGACCGCGCACATCGCGGAGCTCCCCGTCAGTGACAAGGACAGGCTTCTTCTGCTGGTCGCGCGGGACCAGGCGGCAAGGGCCCGGATGGAGCTGCTGCGTGGCCTTTGCGGCGCGCCAGATGACCAGCGCGGCTCCCGTCCCCGGCGGACCGTCGCCGAACTCCTGGACACCGCAGCGGCACGCCGCCAGCAGCACGAACAGCGAGTCGCGGCCATGGCCGCCGCCCAGCAGGCCCTCCGGGAACAAGAACGTGCGGCGGCCCGGCAGAAGCGCCTGGACGACCTGGCCCGGGACCCGGACAGCGCCTGGGCCGCCGCCGAAAGGCTGATCGACACCAAGCTGCAAGCTCAGTACGACGCGGCCGTCACCCTGCTCAAGGACCTGTGCGAGCTCGCACAACGCGAGGACCAGGCCCAGGCGTTCGCCCGGCGCTTCACGGCGCTGCGCGAAGCGCACCTCCGCAAGCCCAGCCTCATCGCCAGGTTCGACCGGGCCGGGCTCACGGTTTGATGCGTACCCGCTGAAGAATAGATTCCGGCCCGGAACGCATAGTTTCATAATCAGATTCTGGGCCTCGGTCCGACACGGGACCCGCCGCGGCCCAACGCCTGGCGGGGAATCGCCTGGCAGCAACCGGCTGTATGACGCGGCAGCTGTCAGCGACACGCGGCCGTTAAAACTTCGGAGCGGCCAGGATACAGATCGAATATTTGCGGCTGTGTGTTGTCGCGCTGATCGGGGCTTAAGAATGCATAACAACCGAATCTGCCTCGGTCGCGTGCGGCATGTGCTGGGTCGCCTTGAGGCGGCCGACGGCATCTTGGGCCAATCTCCGTAGCCGGATGTCAGTGGAGGCCTCTATGTAGGTGCGCGGGGGCGGCGGTAACTGCGCAGCTCAGCGATGCGACTGAGGATTCGGGTGGCCGCAGGATCACGAGGTTGCGGACTGCGGCTGCCGTGGACGGTCGTCCAGGACGCCGTCGGCTGGTGTGATCCTGTTTGCGCGGCTCTGCTGGCGGTGTTAGCGCGCAGCGCCGCCGGGTTCATGGCGAGCACTTTACCCCAGCGATGCCGGGGATCCAGGCGGTCGCTCGCCTGGGGACACCGCGACGATGCAGAAAGGGCAATCCGCGGGGCCCGGCTCTGCGATCCCTGTACCGATGTCCGCGAAGGTCAGCACCCGAATTGTGGCTGCCGTATGAGGCGGCCGGAGGAGCGGCATCGACGAAGAAGGATCCTGCTCGGGGGAAGCATACGATCTGTGCGTATCCAGGCCTGTCCGTGCCCAGTGATCGAGGGGGTGGCTGATGACCAGCAAGCGGATCACGACGGTGCTCGGGCAGCTGGGGCTGACTCAGGTCCGGTACGTGTCACCGGTTCGCCGCAGCGCGGCGCAGGGCCTGGTCGGCCGCGTCTACGAACAGGTCGAGCGGGAGTTCGGCGTGCTGGCGCCATCATTGGTCCTCTTCTCCCCGGCACCGCAGGTGCTCGCTGCGAGCTGGCTGATGCTGCGTGAGACCCTGCTTGTGGCCCGCAAGGTGGAGAGGGTTGCTAAGGAGGCCGTCGCCACGACGGTCTCGCTCGGAAATGCCTGTCCTTGGTGCGTCACTGTGCACAGCACCATGCTCTCCGGACTGGCAGGGGGACTGGTACTCGCGGACTATCCAGCCGAGCCGGTCGCCGACCCCCGGCTGCGGGCGGTCACGACGTGGGCGCGGGACTGCAGGACCGAGGAAGGCGCCCTGCTGCATGAACCGGCATGCCCCGCCGAGGAGGCACCGGAGCTGATCGGGACCGCGGTCCTGTTCCATTACTACAACCGCATGGTAAATGTGTTCCTCACCGAGGTCCCGCTACCACCGGGAGCTCCGAGGATGGCACTGGGCCCGGTCATGCGGATCCTCGACCGCAGGATGCGGCCTGCAGCCGGGCGCTGGTACCAGCCTGGCACATCGCTGGAACTCCTGCCAGCGGCGTCGGTACCCCGCGGCCTCTCCTGGGCGAGCGGCGATCCTGTGACCGAAGATGCTTTCGCCCGCGGCTGTGCCGCCGTTGACGCTGCTGGCGCCCGGTCCGTACCACCATCGGTCCGCGACCTGGTCTTGACGGAGCTGGAAGACTGGCACGGCGAGCTGCGCGGCCCGAGCCGCGCCTGGGCCGACAGTGCCGTGTCCGCCCTGCCGCAAGCGGACCGGCCTGCTGGCCGCCTGGCGTTGCTCACCGCGCTCGCCTCCTCCCAGGTCGACCGTTCCGTCGTCCAGATGTTCCGGGCCAGCCGGCCCGGCGACTCCACGCTGGTCGAATTGACCGCGTGGGCCAGCCTTGCGGCAGCGCGACGAGTCGGCACCTGGATTCCCCGCGGGCAGCGAGCGTCTGGATGACAGCGGACTTTCCCGTCCCGACATGCCGGTCAGCAGTGCCCGCCTCATAGCCGCGAGGACACACGGCCAGGCCTGGCTACGCAGAGCGACCAACGCAAACCGGCCAACTTACCGTACCGAGTGATATACACGTGATAATATCTGCATATCGGATCGAACAAATTAGCGATTATCGCCCTTATATCTAGCGTTATATGGTCCGCAGGGCTTGGTGATCTTCGATCACCCATATCACCCTGCCGATTACGCGCGATCCAAATTCGTGGCAGTGCGGCGTTGGCGAGTTCGCAGATCTGCCTGTTATCCGCGGCCGGGTCGGGCACGCATTGGGAGAGTCTGAGAGACATGGTTAGGAATTTTTCGCCAGCCAGGTGCCGTCCGGGGAATCGCGATACACGTCACCCATCCTGATGGCTGGTGTGGGCGGCGCCATGGCCAGCACCTCAGGGCGGCAAGCGGCCAGTGTGCCCAGCGACGGGCGGCCGATCCGGCCCGAGTACCTCACCCACCGGTTCCGCGAGCTGGTCAAGGAACTGGACCTGCCGCCGATTCGGCTGCACGACCTGCGACACGGCGCGGCCAGTTTGGCCTCGCACACAGACCTGAAGGTGATCCAGCAGATGCTCGGCCACTCCAGCATCGTCACCACCGCCGACACCTACACAAGCGTCCTGCCCGAGACCGCCCACCACGCCGCCCAGGCCACCGCGGACATGATCATCAAGGCCGCCCGCAGCGTCCCAGGGGCCAGGCTCGGTGGGGCGACTGTGACCCATGTCCCGGCCGCCGCCGCTGCCTCCGGCTACTACCAGACATGAGTTCCCGCAGTTCAACAGGCTGCACCATAGGGGTTTGCGGACTTCGCGCGGGCGCGCGGCCAGCATCCGGGGCACCCGCGCGTGACCCAGGAATGCCCCATCCATGCCCCACGATGACTAAAATCGTCTAGCTTATAAACTATATGGCCAGGTCAGGACGGGTGCGCCGCCAGGGACTTGAACCCCGAACCTGCGGATATAGTCCGGCTCTTTGATTGCAACACTTTGTGTGGCACTATGTATGACATGGCTACGCGACTGAATGAGCCGACTGAGCGTCGGACCCCTCTCCCCTTGACCGCGCGCGACCTAGCGGACCTGGGGAAACTCAGGGAACCTGGGCCCGAGAGGCGGGCATTGAGTGCTCTGGCCGCCGCTCTGCCCGAGGGCGACGTCAGTGAGGCGCTTTTGGTGCATGCGGTGTTCGTGGCCGGCCTGCGTGCGGTGCGCGAGGCCGCTGAGGCATCTTCTTATGAGGCGGATGCTGCTGACCGGCAGGCAAGCGCAGACGCGGACCGCGCTGCGGCCCGGCGGCGGCGGCCGTCCTGGGCCGATGAGGACTAGCCGGTGCCCGGTACGGATCTAGTTCGCGGTCGGGTGTACGGGGCCAAGATGGAGCACGTCGACGACGGGCGGGAGAAGTACTATCTCGTGGTCTCCAATAACCGGCGTAACGGTGCCTTCCCGCAGGTTCTCGCGGTCCGCCTTACGACAACCCCGGTCAGGAGCCCGCGCCCTGCGCTCGTCGAGCTGGACCACCGCGAGGTCTTCAGCGGGCGCGCAGCGTGCGATGACATCGTGGAGCTCTATCCCGACGAAGTAACTCGCGACCTGGGCGCGCTCACGCCAAACGCGATGGCACGGATCGAGGACGGCCTTCGCGCTGCCCTGGGCTTCTCCTCGTAAAGAGCAGCCTCAATCACATGCGGCGTATGAAGCCAGCCATCATGCTGCGTGCAGCATCCAGCCGCACCTGGCAGGTATCTCAGCGAGCCCGAATAACCGTCCGACCGGCTTGTCTCCACCGCCCACGAGCTCATCGTCGAAGGAGAGTCCTGTCGGCGCCGCCAGAAACCATCCATCAGGCCCGGCACAAGCCAGCCCGTTGACGCGTCCCGGATGGCCTCGAACTCGGCCGTGGTGACCGTGAAGTCCCAGTCCGATGGCCCCGCTTCTGGCGTCGGGGGTGCGCGGGAAGCAGGGGCGATCAGCCAGACGGGACGAGCAGGCGGTAAAGCTGGAAGGCTTGAGTCCTGCTGAGCAGGGTGATCTGTTCCGCCCGGAGTGCGATGAATCTGCGGCGTGGTTGCGGGGCCTGCCAGAGCTTGCCGGCGACGCTCATGCCGACGGCATCGCCAGAGTCATAGGCCTGCCGGATGAGCGCTGTCAGCGCCGCCACATCGGCGGTGGGAAAGGCGACCACGAATCCGTAAAAGGCGGGCCCCGGTTGGTGCCGGTAGGTGGTGACCGAGGAGACGGCAGCGGAAGTGATCGTTACCGGAGTTCCGACCGGAAGGTAGCATGCTACGCCCGCCGGCGGCGCGGGAGGCGCGGTCGGCGTGGCCGTGGGGGTAGGGGTGGCCGTGCTCCCGGTGCCTGCCGGCACGGGGCGTGACGAAGCTACCGCGACCCGCGGCACGTTGGGCTCCAACCCGAAGAGATCGACGGAGCCGGCCGGGCACTCGCCGGTTGCCGCGGGGGGCTGGCTGCGCATGGCTTGCACGATGATCGGTGACCCCAGATCGCGTGCCGGCGGCAGGCTCGCTGGCGCCGGGTCCGGCCCTAGGGGAGTGATGTGGCTGCAGCCGGCTACGGCGAGCATGAGGCCGGCGGCGGCCAGCGTACTGGCCAGGACGGACAGCGGGCGGGGCGGGGGCTGGAACGGCATGTCCGTGTCCTTCCTAGGCGGCCATGGCGCGGGAATATGGGGGCGGTGCGGGCGTTGCGGTCTGGGCGCGGGCGGCGTCGGGGGCGACCAGCGCGACGGCGGCCAGCACGATGAGCAGTTCGGCCAGGCTCACGGTGATCAGGTGCGGGTCGTTCAGGTAGCCGGTGAGCGAGGCGATCCGGTACGCCCCGGCGACGGCAGCCAGCAGGGCCAGGGTCAGCGACCACAGCCCCGTGGCGGCGGTCTGGCGGGACCAGGCCCTGGGTGCGTGCGCCAGGCAGGCAAGGCTGACCAGGATGCAGCACAGCCCGGAGAAGTCCGGCAGCCAGGCGGAGTTGCCGGTCGCCTGGAGCGCCAGCAGCGGCCCGTACACCACCAGGTAGCCGGCGGGCAGTGCCAGCAGCCAGCGCCGGGGCGCGGCCGGCGGGGCGTCCCGGCGGAATGTGGTCATGGCCAGGACCGGGGCAAGGTCGATCAGGACCCAGAACGCCCACGGCCCGAACGGCGCCGGCAGGAAGCCGGTGCGCTGGGCTTGCAGCAAGGCGACCAGGCCGGGGACGATGGCCAGCGCCGCGAGGACCCGGGCAGTGCGGTAATGGCCGAGGGCCAGCGTCACGAAAATCGCGATCCAGGCGATGCACACCAGGTAAAACATCCTGACCCAGACGCCGCCGGGCGCGATCACCAGGCTCGCCGGCGAGGGGGGCAGCCAGCCGATCAGACGGCGGCTCCGCACCAGGAACACCAGCACGTCAACGGCCAGCACCGCGTGCATCAGCACCACGACGAGCACCGCGCGCCGGGTGGCGTGGCCCCAGGCGTACCGGCGCGGAGTGCCCGGGCCGCCCAGGTGCAGCCGGACGGCCAGGCCGGCCACGCTGGCGACCTCCGCCCAGCCTGGCTTGCAGAACTCGATGATGGCCTCGTCAACCTCCGGGTCGCCGGTCAGCCAGCTGTCCAGGAAGGCGGCGACCATGTCCTGTTCCCACTGCTGCCGGTACCAGCCGGGCAGCAGCCGCAGCACCCGCCGGTAACGCCGCTCCAGGTCGCTGCTCATCCGGCTGCCTGCGTACCGGTCAGGCGCAGCCTCGCCCGCACCACACGAGCGGTGGCGGCGCGAAGCTCGGCCTCTTCAGCCAGCGCGCGCCGACCATCCTGCGTCAGCCGGTAGTAGCGGCGCAGCCGGCCGTCGTGCGCTTCGTCCCGGTCGGGCTCGATCAGCCTCTCGGCGGCCAGCCGTTCCAGCACCCCGTACAGGCTGCCGATCTTCAGCTTCACCCGGCCCTGCGACAGGTCGGCAACCTCACCCACGATGCCGTACCCGTGCCGCGGGCCATCGGCCAGCGCGGTGAGCACGAAGAACGCCTGTCCGGTCATGGGCTTGGCAGCCATGCCAGTCAATATACTGGAAAGCAAGATATTAGTCGAGGCGTTGTCAAGCAGGCATCGTCGACCGTCGTGGCGGCGCCCGAACGGCCTATATGGGTGGCGCCTGCGCGAGCACTGTCTGCAAGCCCTCAGGCACCGATTCGGCTGTTGCTATTTGGGGTTCTCGGGTGCTGCGGTGGCGGACACGCTGCGTGGCCGGCTGAAGGACGGTCGTGCGCGTCGCCGGGCATCAGCCGCGTCCGTAGCCGCTGGCCACGCTGGCTTTGCTCACCAGGCCTCTCGCAACGTTCAGGTTCGCGTGCGACGAGCCGCCATATATTGCGACGAGCCGCCATATATGGAGTGCCCGGTTGCGGTGAACGGCCGTGCCGATGGGAGCGGAAATGCTCGCCTGGCTCTCGCGGCCGTCAGCCCGGATGCTGGATGACACAGATTACTTTGGGCGATCGGAGGTCGGTGGTCATGGCTGGTGAGGGGTGCGTGTACCGGCGGTGCCGGCGGCCGGATGCTGACGGTGGGGGACTGGCTGGCGCACTGGCTGGTGTCCCGGACCTCTCCGGCTGCCTCCACGGTCCGCGGGTACGCCGCGCACGTGCGGCTGTACCTGGCCCCGTGCCTG
>Ga0209517_10003041_pt1 | contig 23066 bp, 15 predicted proteins | sample PeaSoiMetSII2010_FD_187695 | JGI IMG/M metagenome (GOLD analysis project Ga0209517, IMG submission 187695) | Peat soil microbial communities from Weissenstadt, Germany - SII-2010 (SPAdes) (version 2) | ecosystem: Environmental > Terrestrial > Soil > Wetlands > Peat | place: Germany...
AAGCCGGCCTTGGAACGTGCCAGGGTGACGAAGCAAGTCTCGTATCACACCTTCCGGCACACGTTTGGAACGCTCCTGAACGCGAACGGAGAAAATCCGAAGGTCGTACAGGAGTTGTTGCGCCACGCAAGTCTGAGAGTTACGACCGACGTTTACATGCAGGCAGTCGGTCCGCAGAAGCGCGAGGCACAGAGCAATTTGGTCAAATTGGTAAGGCGGGGTGCCGTTTCGGAAATCAAGCCCGCCTAAGTGGATCAAATTGGATCATGAAGAAAAACGGTGATTGTGCGGAACTCGTTTATTTTGTTGGCGTCCCCGACGGGATTTGAACCCGTGTTACCGCCGTGAAAGGGCGATGTCCTAGGCCAGGCTAGACGACGGGGACGACTTCTGAGGCTGGAGTGCTGCCGAACTTTTGATGTTAGCAGCCGCGTTCCCTCACTGTCAAAAGAGGCTCCTCGCCGGTAGTGGGCTACTTTGCCACGTTCGCCAGCTCTCTCAAAATGAAAGCAGCCCACTACCTCCTCGCCTGAGACTCAGTTTCATCGCGTCTGTGCTTCACGCCGGCCTGAAATCTGAGCAGCACTCGGGGCCCTCGGCATCGCATTACAATGATGAAGTGAGGCGCGCAGCCTCCAACCTGATTGTATGTCCGACCCTTTATATCTGAGCCTCTGGTTTCCCGATTTCTCTGGGCCGGCGACGTTGCCTCACATGTTCGCGGTCCTGCAGCAGTTCCCTTTTTCGGCACAGCGTCCCGGCGTCACTTACGCCGCCGTGCAACCCGTTTCGTGGAATGAAGCCAGTGTGCTGGAACGCCGCTTCTCCCCTGGGATTACGCCGGAGGAAGCGGTCGTGGTGGCCGCCGACCTCATTCATGACGACTACGCCTACGTCTTCGACGCGTATTGGGATCTTTGGACGCCCGACGAAACCGGACGCCAGTGGTTGCTGATCCCCAGCCTGGTCAAGTTCATCGTGCAGGGTGAAGAATTCGACGACGGAACCTACCAGGAGACCGGCCACATTGAAATCGATTTCGGCCTCGACTCACTGTTCGTTCAGGAAAATATCGAACTGACAGAAGAAACTCAGGCCAAGATTCGAGACAACGTGGCCAAGCTGGTCGAGTTCACCAGAAAAGCGGAAGTGAATACCCGTGCCACCTCGCGCCGCCTGTGGTCGGAGTCAGAAGAGACCCTCCCGCAGAAACTAATCGCACGCCTGCAGAAAGTGCAGTAAACCACGGAGGACACAGGGGACGCAGAGTCGAGATTCCTCTGTGTCCCCTGTGTCCTCCGTGGTTTAAGGTTTTTATTTCGTTCTCCCGCCTTCGACCTTCAGCGTCTCAGCCGCCGCAGCCTGCGCCGCCGCCAACCGCGCGGTCAGTACGCGGAATGGAGAGCACGATACGTAGTTCAAACCGGTGCGATAGAAGAATTCCACCGACGACGGCTCGCCGCCGTGCTCGCCGCAGATTCCTACCTTAAGCGTCGGCCGCGTCTTCCGCCCGCGCTCGGTCGCCATCTTCACCAGTTGTCCAACACCTTCTTGGTCTAACGCCGCGAACGGATCCTGCTTCAGGATGCCTTCGGCCAAGTAGGTCGGCAGCACCTTGTTCACGTCGTCGCGCGAGAAGCCGAACGTCATCTGCGTCAGATCGTTGGTACCGAACGAGAAGAACTCTGCCTCTTTGGCGATCTCGTCCGCCACCAGCGCCGCGCGCGGCGTTTCGATCATCGTCCCGACCATGTACTCGACCTTCGTGCCCTTCTCTTTGAACACTTCCTCGGCCACCCGACGCACGATCGCTCCTTGGTTCGCCATCTCCTTCAACGTGGCGACCAGCGGAATCATGACCTCAGGCAACACCTTAATGCCCTTCTTCGTGCAGTCCACCGCTGCTTCGAAAATGGCGCGCACCTGCGTCTCGGTAATCTCGGGATAGGTAATGCCCAACCGGCATCCGCGATGTCCAAGCATGGGATTGAACTCGTGCAACTGCTCGACGCGAGCCAGTAGTGGAGGCAACGCCTTCTTCAGATCGCCCACGCCCTTCACGCCGTAGTCTTTGTACTTCGCGACCAGCTCTTTCTTCTGCTTCGCGCTATACCGCGACAGTAGCGCGATGTCGACCATCAAGTCTTCGCGACGCGGCAGGAACTCGTGCAGCGGTGGATCCAGCGTGCGGATCGTGACCGGCAGGCCGTCCATGGCCTTAAAGACGCCAGCGAAGTCGTCGCGTTGAAGGGGCAACAGCTGTTTGAGCGCAGCAAGACGAGCAAGTTTCTGCGCGCGTTCTTTGACTTCGGATTGGGCCGCCGGCTCGAGCTCTTTGAACGAAACTCGCGCCCCTTTTTCCTTGTTGTATTCTAAGAGCGCCGCCGGAATGTACTTCTCCTCGCGAGCCAGAATCATGTCTCGCATGTGCTTGATCTTCTTTTCCCCAAAAAACATATGTTCAGTCCGGCAGAGGCCGATCCCTTCCGCCCCGAACGCACGAGCTTGAACGGCGTCCCGCGGGACGTCTGCATTTGCGCGAACTTTCATCTTGCGGAACGGCTCGGACCAACTCATGAACTGCAGCAGTTCCGGATCGTCCGCCTTGGGAGGAATGGTGTTCAGCTTGCCTTTGATCACGCGACCCGTGGTGCCATCGAGAGAAATCCAGTCTCCCTCTTGGAACGTCTGGCCCTTAACACGCATCTCGCGTTTCTTTTCATCGACGGTGATATCGCCAGCACCTGCGACGCAGCACTTACCCATACCGCGCGTAACTACTGCCGCGTGACTAGTCATGCCCCCACGAGAAGTCAGAATGCCCTTGGCCACTTCCATGCCGTCAATATCTTCCGGCGTCGTTTCCGCACGCACCAGAATCACAGGATTCTTTTTCGCGCCGTGTCCCGCCTTCTTTACTGCTTCGTCCGCCGTGAACACGATCTGGCCGACAGCGGCGCCCGGAGACGCCGGCAAGCCGGTGGCCAGCACTTCCACAACCGTCTTCTTCTCATCCAGCCGCGGTACCAGGAAGTCATATAGTTGATTGGGCTCGACGCGGAAGACCGCTTCTTCTTTCGTGATCAGACCTTCTTCTACCATCTGAATCGCAACCCGCACCGCAGCAAGCCCTGTGCGCTTGCCGTTGCGAGTCTGCAACATGTAAAGTTTCTCGTCCTGGATGGTGAACTCGAAATCCTGCATGTCCTTGTAATGCTTTTCCAGTCGCGTGGTGATGTCGCGCAGCTGGTCGTACACATCCGGCATGATCTTGTGCAGTTCGAGGATATGCACCGGAGTGCGCACACCCGAAACCACGTCTTCACCCTGCGCGTTCATTAGAAACTCGCCATAAAATTCCTTCGTGCCGGTCGCGGGATTGCGCGTGAAGCCCACACCCGTTCCGCTGGTCTCGCCCAGGTTGCCGTACACCATCCACTGCACGTTAACGGCAGTTCCCAGCAAGTCGTCGATGTTGTTAATGCGACGGTAGGACTTCGCGCGATCGTTCTGCCACGAGCGGAACACGGCGTCGCGCGCCATGACCAGCTGTTCCCGCGGATCCTGCGGGAAGTCGCGCTTGGTATGCTTCTTCACGACCTTCTTATACTCGACGATCACTTCCTGCAGATCTTTTGCCGTGAGATCGGTGTCAAACTTGGTTTTCCGCTGCTTCTTCTTGGCATCAAACACTTCATCGAATGCCGACTTCTCGATGTCGAGCACCACGTTGCCGAACATCTGGATCAGCCGCCGGTAGGAATCAGCCGCGAACCGCGGATTGTTGCTGCGCTTGGCCAGCGCTTCCACGCTCTTATCGTTCAGCCCGAGGTTGAGAATCGTGTCCATCATGCCGGGCATGGAAAACTTCGCGCCCGAGCGCACGCTCACCAGCAGCGGATTCTCGCCTGTGCCGAGCTTTTGCCCTTGCAGAGCTTCCAGTGCGGCCAGCGCCTCGTCCATCTGCCGCTCGACTTCCTTCGACGTGGTGGCCGTCCGCATGTACTCGCGGCAGGCCTCGGTCTGAATGGTGAAGCCCGGAGGCACGGGCAGCCCGGCGTTGGTCATCTCGGCCAACCCGGCGCCCTTGCCGCCCAGCACGTCCTTCATTTTGCCGTTGCCGTCGGCCTTGCCGCCGCCGAAAAAGTAAACATACTTGGTTGTGGACCTTTTGCTTTCCTGCGCTTCAGTTTCGGGGAGAGTCATCGTCGCCATATATGAGTCCTTTGTGTTTCACGATTTCTTGAAGCTCTGCAACTTCTTCATCCATTCTCATTCCGAGCGCCTTGTCTCTGGCGCCAGGAATCTGCTGTTTCGCTGCCGCTACCTTCTACGCCTTCCCTTCCGTCACGATCTCCGAAAAATCGGCAATCGTCGAAAACTCCTTTAGCAACGTCCGCAGCAGCGCGAGCCGGTTCGCGCGCAGCCTGGCATCCTCCACCATAACCATAACCTTGTCGAAGAAGGCATCCACGTGTTCCCGCGCGGTCGATAGCAGAAGTAGGGCGTCGAAATACTCTTTCTTGCTCCTATATCCTTCGACTCTTTCACCAGTCCGTTCCATGTAAGCCCTTAGATTCTTCTCCTCAGGGGCAGCTTCTGGAAGGTATTCAAACTCTGCAGCCGGCGTGATTCCCTTCTCTTCGGCTTGTCGCAGAATGTTGCGCATGCGCTTGCAGGCCGCGCCAATCGCCTGGAACTCAGGCAGGTGCAACACCTGCTTCACCGCCTCGGCACGCTGCACCGCATCCACCACGTCTTCAGCGTCCGCGCCCAGGACCGCCTTCACCACATCGTACGCGTACCCGCACACCTCCTTCAGATAGAACTCCAACCGCTCGCGGAAGAAGGTTGCGACCGACTCATCAAACTTTGCATCTTCAACAAATTTCTTCTCCGCCTCGGACCGCTGGTATCCCGAGCGCGCGTCCCGCATCAGGTCGCCCAGGCGCAACGGCAACTTCTTTTCCGCGATCATCTTCACGATCGCGTTCGCCTGCCGCCGTAGCCCAAACGGATCCTTCGACCCGCTCGGCACCAACCCCAGCGCGAACATCCCGGCAATCGTGTCGGCCTTGTCGGCAATCGAAAGCACAGCGCCTTCAGTCGACCGCGGCACATCGTCGTCCGTCGACTCGGGCTTGTAGTGATCGTAAATCGCGTCCGCAATGGCGAACCGGGTTGCTTCCGGCAGGCCCTCGTCCAGTTGCTGCGCCCGCGCGTAGAGCCCACCCACAATACCCTGCAGCTCAGTAAATTCCTTCACCAGTTCGGTGGTCAGATCCGTCTTCGACAGGCAGGCTGCCTTGTGAATCACTCCCGGCCGCACCGCAATCCCGCCTTGCTTGAGGATCTCGCTCAGCCAACTGCACAGCCGCTGCATGCGCTGCGTCTTCTCGAAGTAGCTGCCCAGATCTTTCTGGAAGGTGACATGCTTCAGCGATTCCAACCGCTCCAACAAGGATTTTTTCTGGTCAGTCTCCCAGAAGAAGCGCGCATCGTTGAAGCGCGCCCGCAACACGCGCTCGTTGCCGTGGCGAATCAATCCCTGCGGGTCGCTGTCGGTGTTGAGCACGGCCAGAAAATGCGGCACCAGTTTGCCGCTCGCATCTTCCACCGCAAAATATTTCTGGTGATCGTGCATCACCGTGACCAGCACTTCCTCCGGCAACGCCAGAAACTGCGGATCGAAGCTGCCCAAAATGACGGAGGGAAATTCCGTCAGGTTCACGACAGTATCGAGCAGCGCTTTGTCCTCGCGCCAGCGCGCACCCGGGACCGTGCGCGTTGCGGCGTCGAGAGCCTTACGAATCTGATGCTCCCGTTCGCCGCGACCCAGCACTTTTGCCGCTCGCAGGCACTCGAAGTATGCCTGCCCAGAGTGAGGAATCGTCACCGGCCCGGCTCTCAAGATACGATGTCCGCGCGAGAGATTCCCCGCTCGAATGCCGTCAAACTCCAGCGGAATCGTTTCCCCATCCAGCATCGCGACCAGCCAGCGCACCGGACGCACGAAGCGCTCGTTCGGCTTCTGCCAGTACATATTCGTGGGCCAGTAAATCGAGGAGAGTTCCTTGGGCAGGGCCTCAGCCAGAATCTCGGGTGCGCTGCGGCCTCTTTTCGTGACCTTTGCCGCCAGGTACTCGCCCTTGGGAGTGGTGACTTTTTCCAGTTGCGCTACGTTGACGCCGGCCTTCTTGGCGAACGCGTGCGCGGCGGGCGTGGGCTGACCATCTTTGTACGCGACGTTTATCGAAGGCCCGGTGACTTGCTCGACCACGTCCGCCTGCAAGGCCGCGATGCCGGCGGCCATCACCGCCAGCCGTCGCGGCGTATCGAAATGTGTGACGTCACCACCAGACAGCCGCTCCCGGCTCAGCAGCGCCGCGACGCGCTCACGCAGTTCCTCGGACGCCGCGTCAATCATCCGCGCCGGAATCTCTTCGCATCCGATCTCTAGTAAGAAGTCTGGCATGCCTTCAAACCATCAAGTGTCTCAAATCAGAGCCCAATCGCATGTGACGAGCATCACACCCACCCTGTGCAAAATCCAAAATCACGGCCCGACGGGCTCCGTTTTCAAGGCCCGAGTCTCGGCGTTGTCCGTGTCGCCAGGCAACCCCGCGGCCGGTAGAGTTCTGGCCAGGTCTTGCTGCCAAACGTATGTCTTAGCAACCTTGACAGCGAGCGTCCGAACCCGAGCGATTACTCCGACTCTCTCAGTGACAGAGATCGCGCCTCGTGCGTCCAGAATGTTGAAAAGATGCGAGCACTTGAGACAAAGGTCGTACGCGGCAAGAAGAGGAGTACGCAGAACCTGCGCCATGTCCGCCTCAGATCCTTCCGCAAACGCCACGGCCAGCGATACCTGTCCACCACGCTTCCCTAACAAAGACAGCTCGGTGGAAATCCTCTCCAGCAAGCTACTACACTCCGCCTCGTACAAGTCGAAGTGCTTCCACGCCTTTTCAACATCAGCTTCATCAAAGTTGTAGACAGAAAACTGCAGCTCATCGGCCAACCTCACTTCACCATACGTCCTCACGGGATCGCGCGCCCACACGATGTCGTAGATCGAATCCACATCCTGCAGAAATGCGGCGATGCGTTCGAGGCCGTAGGTCAGTTCCGCTGAAATCGGAAACAGATCCACGCCGCCGCACTGCTGGAAATAAGTAAACTGCGTGATCTCCAGGCCATCGAGCATAACCTGCCAGCCGACGCCCCACGCGCTCAGCGTGGGCGCTTCCCAGTTATCTTCTTCGAACTTGATGTCGTGGTGACGCAGGTCAATGCCAATCGCGGCCAGCGATTCGAGGTACAACTCCTGTACATTTTCCGGCGGAGGTTTCAAGATGACCTGCAGCTGCATGTGCTTGAACAGCCGGTTAGGATTCTCGCCATAGCGCCCGTCCGCCGGACGCCGCGACGGCTGCACATACGCGACCTTATACGGCTTCGGCCCCAGCACCCGCAGAAAAGTTTCCGGTGCCATCGTCCCCGCGCCGACTTCCACGTCATACGGCTGCTGCAGCACGCAGCCGCGCTCCGCCCAGAATGCCTGCAGGCGCAGGATGAGTTCCTGGAACGTGAGCGAATTGGAGGAGGATGCGTTCACAGATTCGGCTCTTAGCTCTTGGCTCTTAGCTTTTAGCTCACAACCCCAGGATGCGAGTGGTCCGTCGAACTCCTACAGCGCGGCTGGCGAGCAAGAGGTTAATCCACGATTGTAATGGAAGCGGGAGGCAGCCGTCAGCACCGGCACGGAAAACGTTCCTTCAGGAACACTGTGAATAACGACAAAGAAAAACGCCGCAAGTCGTTGATAATTTCGGGCGCTGTTGAGGGGATGGGAGTTAGGTTGTGGAAAACATGTCTACTTTCGTGGACGTTTTGGACCCCAAAAGTACACCAAAGTAGACCTGCCGTGGCGACGACTTTTCAGGACAAAGCGCGCATCTCCTGACGCGACGCTAACCTCCGGCGCGACCGCGGAAGAGCGGCCCTTTCAGGGCCGCGATCGAGGATGCAAGAGGTCCGGGCTTCAAGCCCCCGTGGTCGTGTTTCTCGCGAGCCGATCACACCGCCACGGGGCTAAGGCCCATCTTCCAGGAATCCCTTCTTTACGCGGCGCTGAAGCGCCACTCTTCCACGTTACCCCCGGCGCCTGAAACCGATTTTCGCTTAGAACCCTCCCTTTTCCAGCATGCCCGCGGTGACCAACTTTTTCTCCAGGTGTCTCTGCAGAATCTGGATCAGAAATTTCCGCAGGTCCGCGCCCTGCGCCTTGGGCCAGGGCATCCCCACGAAAGTTTCTACCGGGGCGCGAAACATTTTCGCGGCCAGCGCTCGCGAGTCGTTGGAGATCTCGGACGATGCCAGGCGCTTGTCGTCGGGGCACATCAGGCCATCGGCCAGCGCGTGGAAATAGGCGCGGCTGCCGTTCAGACTGCGGCCGCAGATGGTGCACTCCGTCAATTCGGGCAGGAAGCCGACCAGGCGCGTCAGCCACAATTCGAAATAGGTGACCGGCATCCACACCTCCGGGCCGGTCAGGACGTGCAGCACCGAGAGCGTCAGGCGGAAGATGGCGTCGTTGGCTTCGCGGTCGGGCAGCAGTTCGTCGAGCAGTTCAGCGATGTGTCCCAGGGCCACGGCACGCGCATAGCTGACTTCCGAGGCCATGGGAGATTCCAGCACCTCACAGGAATCGAGGCGCGCCAGCTCCTGCCGCTCCCGAACGTCGTAAAACGCGCGCACGTAGGTCAGGGGCTCCAGTGCCCCGCCGAAGCGCCGCTTCGATTTCTTGGCCGAGCGCGCCACGCCGCGGACTTTGCCTTCAGCACGCGTGAACAGCGTGACCAGCAGATCGGCCTCGCGCAGCGGATAGCTGCGCAGCACGATCGCTTCCGACTCTCGCAGGGCCATGGGAGTTCGCGGGTGAAGGGTTGATTCTAGTGGATCGGCTTTCGGACGTCAGCTTTCAGAGTCAGCTATCAGCCTGGTCAAAATCCCCACCCTCTCGCAGAAAGCGCGAGAAGGGTGGGGCACCCGCGCGGATTTCATCTCTTCTTCGGTGCTACCTGGTAGTGCAGGTGCACGACTCCGTCAGGAAACTTCTTGGTTGACAGCAGCTTCAACCGAACCGACCGATGCCGCGGCTGCACCAGCGGGATGCCTTCGCCAATCAGGATCGGGATCACAGAAATGCTGAATTCGTCTATCTCTCCTTCGTCGAGAAACGAGGCGATGATCTCTCCGCCGCCCATCATCCAGATGTCCTTGCCCGGCTGGGCACGCAAACGGAGGGCGAAAGGCTTTATGGGTTCGTTCACGAACTCAAATGCCGACGCCTGCGACGGTGGCGGTGGCGTGCCGCGTGAGAATACGTAGTTCTTGATTTTCGGACCGAATCCCGATGCCTTCATGCCCATCTCGATTCCCTTACTGTACGTCTTGCGCCCCCACAGGATCGTATCGATGGACTTGAAGAACTCCCCCATCCCGTAATTGCCCTTCGGCTGGGGACGGTCGAGCCATGCCACGTCGCCATCCGGGCGCGCGATGTAGCCGTCTGCGCTGGTGGCGATGGACACGATGATCTTTCTTCGCCTCTTCATGTTCACCCCAAAATGTTCACCCCCATGTTGCTGTCCCTTTGATGCAGGGGAATTGTACGCCGGAATTCCCCACCCTTCGACTTCGTTCAAAAGACTGCCCTGAGCTAGCCGAAGGGGTAGGCTTTCTCGCCAACAACGCGAGAAATGTGGGACCCGATTTCGTTATACTCTCAAGACTGTGAAAAGAGTTGTCCCAGCCATTTTCGTGATCCTGATTGTCGCAGCGCTTGGTTTCGCCGACGAAACCTCGTTCCGCCGCGTCAAGGTGCCCAACCTGCAGGGGAAACAAATCAAGGCCGTGCTGACGTTCAGCGACAAGGACAGAGCGGTCGAAGTGCGCCCCGCCAAGGGCGATCCGGTAACCATTTCCTATGGCCAGATCGACAAGTGCAATTACGAGTACACCAACGCTCTCATGGGAGACAAGAACTACTGGCTGGAGATTGACTACCACGATCAGGACGCACATAAGGTTCTCGTCCTGCTCATGGACAAGCACAATTACATTCGCATTCTCGATGCGCTGAAGGCCCACACCGGAATCGACGCGGAAGTTGTGGGAAACGCCAAAAAGCGGTAGAGTCCGGAATCGCTCGATCTGAAAACCCTTTACCACGAAGGGCACGAAGGTTCACAAAGGAAACAGCCGCAAACGAAATCCTTCGTGATACTTCGTGTCCTTCGTGGTTGTAGCGTTTCTCTTCTACCAGCAAACTGAAGCCCAACCATTTGCCAGAAACAAGAAGGCGCACGCCCCGGGCAAGGACGCGCGCCTAATGATCCCGCTGACAGCTAAAGGCTAAGAGCCAAAAGCTGTTTCACCGCCCGTAGTACTTGGCGTTGCGCTCGGTGAACGCAGCCCACTTCTCCGGCAGGTCGTCGAGGGCAAAAATGGCCGAAACCGGGCACACCGGAACACAGGCGCCGCAGTCAATACATTCCACCGGATCGATGTACAGCAACTCCTCGGTCGCGTAGGCGGGCTCGTCTTTTTTGGGATGAATGCAGTCCACGGGACACGCGTCCACGCATGCGGTGTCTTTGGTGCCAATGCACGGCTCAGCAATCACGTAGGCCATAAAGGTGTCAGTCTCCTGAGAGTCTCTGCTCTTAATCTTACTACCGCGGCGTTTTTGTGACCGGACATTCTAGCAAGAATGCGGGCGGCTGGTACAGAGCCGCCGTCGGTGGGCTCGGCGACCGCTCTCGGCGGTGGTGCGGGAGGCTCGAGGCTTCTTTTCGACCCTTCACCAAAGTAATTTTGCGGCAATAGGCGTGAATGAGTTAATAATCGTGACGTACTGTGCGTCCGTGACGACGCGCCACCATGAACAAACTCAAGGTTCTGGTTTCCCTGATTACCGAAGACAACGACTATCAACTAGAGCAGGCAGCCTCCGCCCAGGCGGCCGCAATTAAACTCGGGGCCAGCGTTCAAATCATTTACTCCGGCAACGATGCGGTGCAGCAGACGCAGCAGATTCTGAGCTTCATCCAGGATCCTGCCAAGCGCCCTGACGCCATTCTGGCCGAACCGGTGGGCACAGGGATGGCTCAGATCGCCAAGGCCGCAGTGGGCGCCGGCATTGGTTGGGTGATCATCAACAGCGACGTGGACTACATTGCGCAGTTGCAACAACACGCCCTGGTTCCGGTTTTCGTGGTGGTTTCTGACCACGAGGCGATCGGAAAGCTTCAAGGCCAGCAAATCGGCGCCTTGCTGGGTGAGCAGGGATGCGTCCTGTATCTCGAAGGGCCCTCGGTGCGGGATGTGGCAAAGATCCGTACCAAGGGGATGCTGTCGACCAAACCGCTGAAGGTCGAGGTGAAGACGCTGAAAGGCGACTGGACGCAGAACAGCGGGTATCACGCCATCAAATCGTGGCTGTCGCTCAGCACTTCTCGACAGCTCCATGTCGGCATGGTCGCTTGCCAGAACGATGACATGGCAATCGGGGCGCGGCGAGCTTTTGAAGAGATTGGCGATACGCGCGAGCGGGATACCTGGCTCAGGCTGCCCATCACGGGATGCGACGGGGTTCCGAAGTCCGGCCAGGAATGGGTTCGCCAGGGGCGCCTGGCGGCCACAGTGATTTCGCCTCCTCTGCTCGGAGACGCCATGCATCTTCTGGCCTCCGCCCTCCGGGCGGGTTCGCAACCACCGGCACGCACGGTGGTGGCTCCCATTTCCTTCCCGTCTTTGAAAGACCTGCAAAAGGCACGAGGACAGGCCGGTCCAACACCGTAAAAGGGTCAACACCAGGGGCTGAGTTGAGTCAAAGAAAAACGGCTGGCAGCGAGATGCTGCCAGCCGTTTCGCTTCTCAACTCAGTATCGGTTACCGGTGTCCTCCACCGTGTCCGCCCCCACCGTGGCCACCGCCTCCGCTATGGAATCCTCCACCACCGTGATTCCCGCCTCCGCCGCCACCATGGAAGCCACCACCACTGCGCACGGCGCCTCCGCCATGGAATCCGCCACCAGCGTAGCCACGTCCGTAGCCACCGCGGCCGTAGTTACCAGCATAGCCGCGGCCGTAACCTCCGCGACCGTAGCCACGTCCCCAACCGCCGGCATAGCCGCGCCCGTAGCCACCGCGACCCCAGTATCCACCACGACCCCAATATCCACCATGACCCCAGCCCCAGTGGTACCAAGGTCCGGCGCCGATAAATACTCCGCCGGCGAACCACTGCGGACCGTAGAAGCCATACGGGGCGCAGGCATAGGGATAATACGAGTAGTAGCCGTAAGGACAAACCGGCGGTCCGTCAGCATAGGCCGGGTCGGCGTAACCCGGGGCGACGTTGACGCCTACACCCACTCCAACCTGCGCCTGCGAGTAAGCAAGCGGCAACGTCAGTACTGCCAGCAACGCGACATATTTCAGATAACGCATAGCAACCCCCCGTTCCGGACCCGCCAAAACTCTGATCGGATCCGCAAACCTTCTGAAGACTGGCGGCCTTCGTGGGTGCCTTTTGCCCTCATCCACTGGTCACTGTCTCTAGATACTTGAACGCGGAACGCACAGAAAAGTTGCAGGAACGGGGGTGGCTGATTTTGGCCATCCTGGCTAAATTCAACCACTTACGGGCATCGGACGGGCAAAGCCCCAACGGGCCCAACCTCTACCAGATGCGGCACACGTCCGCGGGCGCCTTCACCATGGGCTGGCCGGGTTTGCAGGAAAAAGCCTGCGAAAACTCAGGCATGTTTACGACGACTCCGTTGATGCGGTAGCGGGCGGGGGAATGCGGATCGGTCAGGGCACGCACGCGCATGTCTTCGGGACGCTCGTTGGCGCAGTCCCATTGCGCAAACCCGACAAAAAAACGCTGCTCTGGGGTAAGGCCATCGATGGGCTGAAGGTTCTTATCTTTGGTGGCATCTTTCCACGCAATGTAGGCCAGAATCTCGCCACCCAGGTCGGCGACGTTTTCGCCCAGGGTCAGCTTGCCGTTGACGTGAACATCTTCTACCGAAACATATCCCGAATACTGATCGTCCACGCACTTGGCGCGGGTGTCGAACTTTTCCCGATCTTCCTTCGTCCACCAATCCTTCAGATTTCCCTTGGCGTCAAACTGGCTGCCTTCATCGTCGAAGCCGTGGGTGAGTTCGTGGCCGATGGTGCCCCCGGTGTCTCCGTAGTTGGGAGCGGCATCCATCTTCGGATCGAAGACGGGAGGCTGCAGCACTCCGGCAGGAAAGTTGATGTCGTTCATCTGCGGGTTGTAGTAGGCATCCACGGTAGGAGCGGAAATATCCCATTCGCCGTGGTCGACCGGCTTGCCGATTTTGTTGATGTCGCGGCGGCTTTCGAACTGATGGGTGCGCTCGACGTTGCCGGCAAAATCGTCGTGAACTATCTTCACCGAGCTGTAGTCGCGCCACTTATCGGGATAGCCAATCTTGTTGCGGATTCCTGCCAGCTTGGTCAGGGCCTGCTGCTTGGTTTCCGGACTCATCCAGTCGAGCGCGCGAATGCGCTGGCCCATGGCATCTTCGATGCGCCGCACCACGTCGACCGTGCTCTCTTTGAGTTCGGGGGAGAAGACTTTGGCCACATAAACCTGGCCCAGCGCCTCGCCCAGATCGTAGTCGACATACTGCACGCATCGCTTCCAGCGCGGCTGCATCTCTTTCGCGCCTCGCAAATATTTCCGGTAGAACTCAAAGTTCTCTTCGACGAACTTTGAAGAAAGGTAGGGCGACGACGTGTCGCCCACATGGAATCTCAAGTAAGTTTTCCAGCTGTCGACCGGTTCGGAGGAAAGCAGCGTGTTGAGTGCCTTGATGAACTCGGGCGCATCGACATTGAGGATGGCAAACTCCGGATATCCCATCTCGCGGTAGTAGGCGACCCAGTCAAAATTGGGCGCGAGTTGCACCAGTTCGGCGACCTTCATCTTGTGAACCAGTTTGTGCGGGTCGCGGCGCTCGACGCGGGTGAGCGAAGCCTTAGCCAAGGCCGTTTCCAGGCGCATGACCGTTTCGGTATTTTGTTTGGCGCTGGCTGGACTGTCGCCGATCAGCTCGAAAACTCGCTGCACATGCTGCCGGTAGCGCTCGCGGGTTTCTTTCGACTTGGCATCGTCTTTCAGGTAATAGTCGCGATCCGGCATGCCCAGGCCGCCTTGATCGACGTCGGCGATCACGTGCTCGGAATCATCCGGGTCCTGCGTCGAACCGGCGTTGAAGAGCATGGAGCTCGTGTAGGAGTAGCGGAAGTAGGTGAACTGCAGCCGGGCCACCACCGGCGTGAGATCTTTTGCCGACTGGATGTGTGCGATGGCGTCGAGTTCCGGCTGAATCGCTGATGCTCCCCGTTTCTCAACGGCGGCTTCGTCCATGCAGGCGGCGTAAAAATCGCCAATCTTCTGGGTTACAGCATTGCGTTCCTTATCCGGCTGCGCTGCCTGCTCCAGCATGCCGCGGAGGAAGATCAGATTGTCCTGATAAAGCTTGGCGTAGACCGACCACGACGTCTGATCCGGCGGAATGGGATTCTTCTGCTGCCAGCCGCCACAGGAATAGTGGTAGAGGTCCACACACGGGTCGATCGACTTGTCCATCGAGGAAATGTCGAGACTGGGACTGTAGGGCAACGCGGGCTCGGAAGACGGTTTCGCGGTGGGCGTTTGAGCATTTGCCAGCGAGAGAGTTACGAGCAGAAGCAACGGCAGGCACACAGAATATTTGCGCATATCCACCTTGAACTGGAGTTGTCGGAAAAAGTTAAGGGCTCACCATGGTACTGGAGAGCTTGCCTGCCAGCAAGGCGCAGTGCATCGGTTTGACGCCAAATTGGAAAAAGCCTAAACCACGAAGGACCTGATTCCAGGTTCCTTCGTGTGACTTCGTGTCCTTCGTGGTTAAGGAACCTAAACTCTCCCGCAGGAGAGCTCTCTACGCCCCCACAAGTTCCTTCTTCTCGCTGGGATCGTATTCCACGATGTAGCCCGCCACAGCGCTCGCCGCGACGGTCAGGGGCGAAGCCAGGTACATCTGTCCTGGACCGCTGCGGCCAGGGAAATTGCGGTTCTGCGCGCTAATCACGACCTGATCGGGACGCGTCGAAACTCCCGGCCCAGCGTTGATGCAAGCCCCGCAACTGGGCTCGATCACGTGCGCCCCGGACTTCTGAAACACTTCCAGATATCCCTTGCGCAGGCAATAGTCGCGCGTCTCCTGCGATCCGAACTGAATGTAGAACTTCACCGATTCGGCCACGTGCTTGCCGCGCTTGAGCGCGTCGGCGAGCACGGCGGCGTACATGTCCATGTCTTCGTTCTTGCCTGCGGTGCAAGTGCCGCCGTAGGCGATCTCAACCGGAACAGGCGTGTTCAACTCGCGCACATATTTGCCGTTGCCGGGATCGCCCGGAGTGGCCACCATGGGCGTGATCTCGGCCGCATCCAGTTCGATCACATGCGCGTACTGAGCGCCGGGATCGCTGTACAGGCCTTCGATCATCGCCTCGGCTTTCGTGCGATCCATCCCTCGGCGATCGACCAGGAAGTCGACCGCCTTCTTGTCAGGCGCGACGATGCCGGTGAAACCGCCAATCTCGGCCGCCATGTTGGTCATGGTGGCGCGCTCGTCCACGCTCAACTCTTCGATCGCTTCGCCCGCGTACTCCATGACCTTGGCCAAGGCCTTGCCGCTGCGCACGTAGTCCAAGCTCAGAATCTTGAGGATGAAATCTTTCGCGGTCACATTGGGATGCTTCTTGCCGCGAATCAAAATTCGCACCGACTCGGGCACCTTCACCCGCACATCTTTCGTGATCCACGAATTGAACACGTCGGTGGTGCCGATGCCGAAGGCCACACAGCCGATCGCGCCCACGTGCGGCGTGTGCGAGTCGGAGCCGATATTCAACTGTCCCGGCAGCGCGTAGCTTTCGAGCACAATCGAGTGGCAGATGCCCTCCGAACCTTTGCGGTCGGTCAACTCGCCGTGCAGGCGGATGCCCTGCTTCTTGGCGAAATCCTGCTGCTTGAGTTTGAGTTGCGTCGCCAGGTCGAGCAGGCCGAGTTTCTTTTTTTCCTCTGAAATCACTTCATCGAGAAACGTCAGGTGATCGCGGAAAAACAGGATGCTCGAGGGATCGTTGACCTTCGCGTCTTTGCCGACGTAGCGCTCGAAGAAAATAGCAGCCATGGGCGTAACGTACTCGTGGCTGAAGCGGAGATCGGCGCGCGCAAAGCCGGTGTCACCGGGCTTGACGGACGGCACTCCCACTTCACCCTTCTCGTTGATCATGTGGCGCGCAAAGATCTTTTCCGCCAGCGTCATCGCCCGTATGGGCGCGGGCGACCCGCCCGCGATCTTGATCGGTGGCAGGAACACCTTCCCCTGCATCCTCGCCACATTGAACGGAAACAGCCCGCCGTACTCGATTACCTGCCGGGTAATCTCATCTTCGCCCGCGGTAAACTCGCTCAACGCGATCTCTTCCCCGCTGCGAATCCGGTCGATCAGCGAAAAGTCGGTCGAGGTCAGCAGCCCCAGGTTCTGGCAATTCTGCTTGTAGATGCGCTCGATGTTTTCCGCAATCACCACGCGGATGCCGGCGCACATCTCGGCATACGGAGACTGCTCTCGGCTCGACCCCTTGCCACGCCGCTTCCCACTGACCGCGCACACGAATCCGCCGCGCTCGACGTCGCCGCGCCCGATGGGCGTCCCGCTGCCGCATTTCAAACCGAGATACGGAATCTCTCCCAGAGTCTCGTCAAAATAAAAGCAGTAGTGTGCCGGAGTGATCTCGTCGGTGGAAATGTCATCGCGCAGTTTGGGATTGTTGGCCGCGTTCTTCGTGTCCCAGGGCAGGTCTTCGCCCGCGAGTTGCCGCTTGATCAGTTCCGGATCTTCGGTAAGAAAAAGAATGCGTCCCTGCAGTCGGACTCTGTCCGGCCGCTTTTCGATCTTGCGTTCGAGGAGAGAATCGATCACGTTGACCCTGCGGAATTGGAAAATTGGGGACGGCCGCGAAACATCCTGGCGGGTCCCCAGCTATTGTAACGCTGGGCGCATGAGGTATACGCAGCGGATTGGCGGGCAGAAAAATCTTGAAACACAGAGGTCACAGGGGAACACGGAGGAGACTTCATTTCGGATAGTCGCGGGGGTCGGGTAGTGGATCCAGTCCTCGCCCCGCAAAGATTTCCTGAAATTCGCGCACCAGCGCGTCGTGCACCAGGCCATTCGACGCCAGCGTCTCGCGGCTGTCGAGTTCAAACGGAGATCCGTCGAAGCGGCTCACTTTGCCGCCAGCTTCTTCCACGATCAGCACACCCGCGGCTGTGTCCCACGGATTGAGATTGAATTCCCAGAAGCCATCGAACCGCCCGCTAGCCACGTTGCACAAATCGAGCGCCGCGGATCCCGCGCGCCGTACTCCGTGGGTGCGCAGCGTGATCTGGTGGTAGAAGTGAATGTTCGGACTCTTGTGCCGCTTGTGGCTGGGAAAGCCCGTCGCCACCAGGCATTCCTTCAGCTGCGCGGCCTTGGACACGTGGATCGGCTGGCCGTTCAGGTGCGCACCTCTTCCCTGCTCGGCGCTGAAGAGTTCGTCGCGCGTCGGATCGTAGACCACTCCGGCGATGCGGCGCGCCCGATCTGGCGACCGTTGTCCCGGCGACCGGTGTTCCAGGGCCCGGTGTTCCAGGGCCAAGGACACGCAGAACACCGGATATCCGTGAGCAAAATTCGTTGTGCCATCGAGCGGATCGACGTACCAGCGGTAGTCCCCACCCCGATCGTTCAGTCCTTGCTCTTCGCCCAGCACGTCATGCGACGGAAATTGCGCGCTGACGCGCTCGCGAATCAGCGCCTCGGAAGCCCGGTCCGCCGCGGTGACCAGATCGGCGTCCCCTTTGTACTCAATCTTGAGGCCCTGGCGGAAATACTGCATGAGCAGAGCACCGGCCTCGCGTGCGATGGCCGACATTGCGGGGCGAAAGCTCTCGGGATTGTGGGCGGCGGCTGACATGGTTACGGGGCTTCCGGCTTTCGGCTGCCGGCTTTCGGACTTCTCGCGGCAGGGTTGCACACCTGAAAAACAATCAAACAGAATGCTCGGGGCCCAGCGACAATCGGAAGCCGGAAGCCGAGAGCCCGAAGCCGAAGATCACTTCCGTTTCCCGCCATCTTCCGCGATGTACATGATCTCGTGCTTGAAGATGAACAGATTGGGCGCGCCCTCGCGCGTCAGACGCACCATATTCTTGTCGTAATACTCGATCCATCCGTGAAACGTCTGACCATCCATGAGTTTGACCGAGACCGGTTTCTGTTTCTCTCCCAGCGCCTTCAGGAAAGAAGCTTCTTCGAAGGTATCTTCCGGAGGAGGCGTCCGGCTGCGCTTAGCGGCATTGGCATTGGCTTGTGGGGCGCGAAACGACATGCTGGCATTGTACACAAAGCGTCGCGCCTGAATCTGCGTTTCACCCGTCGCTGTTTCACTATGCTGTTTCAATAAGCTGTTTCAATATGACGAAAGGCCGTGGCACAAGTTGACGCCACGGCCCGGGATAAACACATTTGAGATGAATAATGAACGTTAGAACTTGATGCGCAGTCCGAACTCGAACACGCGCGGAGCACCGAGTGCATAGGTTCCGGATTGGAAGCTGGCGCGGAACGGCGTCAGTCCCGCGCCGGTCACGCCGCCCACCGCATTTGGCGCCAACGTCCCGTTCGGTCCCCCGGGCAGCAACGAAGCCAGGGGCAGGTTGCCGGGCAGGAACGAGTTGGAAAAGTTGAACGCGTTGAAGACACTGGCACTCGGTTCCACGGTGAAGCGGTCCCGGATCTTGATGGGCCAGGCCGCCTTTAAGTCCACCGACTTCAGCCACGGTAAGTTCACCGCTCCGGGGGCAACCGATCCGATCCGAGGCATGACCCAACCCAGTGCGTCCATGTCACTCTGCGTCATCACCGGGATCGGCGCGGCGCCAGGACAAGACTGATTCCCCACAAGGCATTGACCCGCGGGCGTCAGCTGGCCGGCAAAACGCGTGTTGTAGCTGCTGATTACGGTATGCAGATTGCTATTGTCGGTGCCCCGCATGAATTGTCCGATCTGCGTCCCCGGCAACGGTTCAGGTGCCGCTCCGGAGCCCAGTCCAGAACCTAGCCAATCGGAAGCAAAAATCTCGCCGCCGTTGGTCAGTTGCGGAAGTTGCAAGTTCTGCGGCAGCGGGCTGTAGAAGTGCCCAATCATGCTGACCTTCGTGAAAAGCGGCAGATCGAAGGTTCCCGAGAATGAGACCTGGTGCTTTCGATCGAGCCCAGTCGGTCCCGTATATTGCAGCGGTTTGTCATTGTTCGTAGCCAGATTGATGAAGTCCTGGTCCTGCGCCTGGCTGATGAACTTCGACAGGGAGTACGCGACCTGGAAGCTCGCCGCTTTCACTCCAGGCCAGGGGTTCACGAGGCTCTGGACCCACTTAAACTGATAAGCGCTGTACACGGAGCGGCCACCGGGCTCGAGCGTGTCCAGCGCTCCCAGCGCTCCGTTTCCCGCGCCGCTGCCGGTGTTGTTGGTTCCCAGGGGAGTAATCCCGGGGAACGCACAGTACGCGCAGGGCGCGCCACCGGTGGCGGCGATGTTGGAGTCGAGACCCGCCGAGGAGTACGCCGCCTGTGCTCCCGCCTGACCCAGGTTCAGGATCATGCAGTTCGCCTGATTCAATCCCGCCAGGCATCCATTGGCCAACTGGGCTTTGTCCCGTGCGATCAGAGCGCTGGCCTGGTTGTACGAACGCGCCGCTCCGCTGTGATTCTGGTCGATCGCGATCAGGTAATGCTCCCCGATGTTGCGGATGTAGTCGGCGCTGAACACCATGCCCTTGCGAAATTCATGCTGGAGGCCGAGATTCATTTGCCAGGAACGGGGAGCGCGGTAGTTGGGGTCGAAAACGTCCACACCAGCAGCGTTCGAGGCATTGAGCGCGGTTACAATGTAGCTGCTGTTCGGTTGAGGTCCAGTTCCGGCCGCTGCAGTCTTGAAGGCACTGCTCAGCGCGAGGATTTCATTCCCGACGTTCGCAATGGTCCCTCCACAAAAAGTTGGCTGAACCTGGTTCGTGGTGGGGTCCGTTACGATTCCTGCACCGCCGGCAATGGGTGAGTTCACCGGCATGCCCGAAAGACTGCTGGGCCACGTGAAGTTGCTAGGAGTGCCGGACGAGCAAACCTGGGGCGTGTACGACAACATCCCGTTTTTTACACGCGCCGGACTGTCGGCCAGCATATAGTTCCAAAGCGAGTTTTCATAAAACAGGCCGCCCCCACCGCGGATGACGGTCTTGCCGCTGCCGCCCATATCCCAGGCGAAGCCGAACTGAGGGGCAAAGTTCAGGTTCGGAGTACGAACCCGACTGCCTAATCCTGGCTGCCAGAGGTTGAGATCGGGCTCCGGACCCAGGTTGCTGTCCACCCGTCCAGTGTCACGCGCGTAGTGCAGTCCGTAGGTCAATGTCAAGTGCTTGATCTTCCAATCATCGCCGGCATAGGCTTCGATCCGGTTGTCAGGCCCCAAGCCGCCACCGGAGTAACCGAATGCGCTTTGAGCCGTGGAAAAACCGCGGCCGTTGCCCAGGAAAACAAAGTTTGCGGGATACGCAGCGGGCGCTGCCGCGGTGATGCAATTGGATGGCAGCGATCCCGGCAAGCAAACGCTGGTCGTACCGACCTGGGGATTCGTCGACAGCGCGGCAAAACCTCCGCCTTGAATCCGATTTAGGGTCGCCCCGTAGCGGATGATGTGATTTCCCATGGTGCGGCTGCCGTCGTACTTCACCTCGTAATCGGACTGCATCCGGACCTCGGGCGCGAACTGGCTGGGTCCGCCGCAGAACGCGCCGCCGCTGCTGAGCGCGCAATTCCCCTGCACCGGCGCGCCGATGTTGATGCCCAGACCGGGAATCGGATTATTGATCCCCGCCGGAATCGTCCCGGTCACGTCCCCGACGCCGTCGCCCATCCGCAGATATTCGAAGCGGATGCTGTGCGTGTAGGCTCCTGTGGTGAAGTCGTAGCCGAGAGTGTGCGAGGGCGTGTGCATCGCGTTCTTGAGGCTTTGCAGAGAGCTAAAGGCGCCGAAGGGGCCAATCTGACTCACCTCATCGAAATTGAACCGGTAGAAGGCATGCGTATCCTTGCGGCCCTGCCAGTCCAGCCTGCCATCGGCCAATAGTTCGCGGAATGGTTCCGCCATGGCGGTTGGCGACAGATTGAATGGGGCTGCGAAGGGCTCCGGAGCCGTCAAGTCCTGCTTGGTGCGCTCGGCATCGAGAAAGAAGAAAAGCTTATCTTTGATGACAGTGCCACCAACCCGCGCGCCGAACTGCTCCCGACTGAAATGTGGCGAGCGAGAACCGGGAAGCGACGCAGCGCCCTGATCTCCTCGAAAAACGCCAAATGCCTCGCCGTGGAGGTCGTTGCCGCCGGAATGAGTCGTCACACTCACTGCCCCGGAGGAAGTCAGTCCCGTCGAGAGGTCCAGCGTGGACTGGGAGAGATTCAACTCCTGGATCGCGCTCGCCGCAATGTTCTGGGTCGTGGCTCCAACGGTCTCATCGGAGCCGTCCACACCATCCACATCGATGCGCGCAGCGCGGCCAAATCGTCCGCCGAAGGAAATTGACGACAACCCGCTCTTGCCGGCGTCGACGACGCCGCCATCCTGCATCTGGACGCCCGGTACGAACTGGGCGAAATCGAGGTAGTTGCGCCCGTTGACCGGCAGAAGTTCAATCTGATCCGCTGCCAGCACACTCTGCACGACTGGCTGCTCCACATTGAGGGTTGTCCCCCCCACGCGAACCACGATGCTCTCCGGCCCCGGTTCCAGCTGCACGTTGCCCGCGGAAACCACTCCAGCCTGGGCCCTCACCGAAAACTCGGGAGTCTTGAACCCTTTGGCTTCGATTCGCACTTTGTACGTTCCCGGCTGCAGGGGTCCCGATGTATACACCCCGTTGTCGGAAGTGACGACCTGAACCACCCGGGCCGTAGCCTGATACGTAATGATGACCTTCGCGCCCGCCAGCCCCGCACCCGCTTGAGCGCTCACGGTCCCGCGGATGGCGCCGGTGCTAACTGTCGATTGTCCCGGCAACGTCACCGAACAGAGCACGATCGTCCAAAGAGTCGTCCACACCAGCAGCCCAATCTTCTTGCTGGGGGTGCAATAGAGGTTCAGCATGTCCACCTTTCTTACCTTTGTCATCTGCTTCCAGATAATCACATCCCGATGCTTTGTGGCAAAACCGGCTCAGGCTCTAACGCTAGCGCTTGTTTCAAAACTCCTTGACGGTGTAGTAGCCGGTCCGGTGGCGGACTCGGTAGCCTGCGGCATCCGGCGCGCCCGCCACTTTGACTTCGATGCGGCGGAATTCCGAGAACGACGTACGTTCCGACGGGTAATAAGCCAGTAGATATTGGGTGCGCAGTTCGTCGCTGATTTTGTGGAAGGCCTCGTCGAGCTGCGCGGCGGAGGTCGCGTAGTAGTACTTGCCTCCAGTATCTTCTGAGAGCTGGATCAGGGCATGCTCGCCTCCGGTCTCGCGTCCAGCGCTGCTCTCAATGGGGACGATGATGATCGAGTAGACCAGCGCTTCGGCTTCCACCGCCGCGCGCACGGCCTGTTTGTAATCGTACCTGCTGATCGTGTCCCCGCCGTCGGTGATCAGGACGATGACCTTTCGTCCCTTGCGATGGTCCAGGGCACGCGAGATTACATATATGGCGTCATAAAGGGCGGTGGCGGCGCCCACCCGGATGTGTTCGATGCTCTCGTCGATGCGCTTCAGATCGGCGGTATATCCGGCGGGAGCTTCGTGCACGTATTCGCTAAAACCGTAGACCGAGAGTGCGTCGATCGGGCGCACGATGTCGTGCGCGAAGCGTTTGGCCGAGGCCTGTTCG
>Ga0209517_10003043_pt1 | contig 23056 bp, 21 predicted proteins | sample PeaSoiMetSII2010_FD_187695 | JGI IMG/M metagenome (GOLD analysis project Ga0209517, IMG submission 187695) | Peat soil microbial communities from Weissenstadt, Germany - SII-2010 (SPAdes) (version 2) | ecosystem: Environmental > Terrestrial > Soil > Wetlands > Peat | place: Germany...
ATTCAATGGGTCGACGCAACACTTGCTCGAAGTCTACTCGCAGGAGTCTGAAAGCCTAAGGTTTTTCTCGGGCGTTGATTTAAGCGCAGTGCCACTTTGTCCAGTTCCGACTGGGTGTAACCGGACATCTCTAACAATGTCGGCCCTGTCAAACACTTTTTGAGCAGACTTATCCACTCACTTAAAAGAGTTTTTTCTTCCGCTTCCTGGGAGTTTTTCTTCTCGGCCTTGACGACTTCAGCTCGCTCGTAATCTAGCGGTCGGCTTCAGTCCGACCCATACATCTCTTCGATCGTAAACTTCAGACCATGATTAGTTATTCGAACTCCCTCCCGCGAGGGAGCGGGATGCCCATTCAAGTGCACGGCGTTCTAGTTCACGCCATGTCCGGTACCGAGCTGTCCCGCGTGCGAACCGAATTCCGGCTCCGTCCTCCCGAGCCTATCAACAAAAGCTCACTCGAGTCGAGGGGGCCGACATTGTTATGCAATCAAGTGACATTCGCCACGCCGGGAGTAATTCAGACGCCGCAGGGCGTAGGCTCCTACGATCTGGCGTCGCTGCTGACGCACGAACTGGGCCACTACTTCGGCCTCGATCATTCCGCGGTGCGCCGTGCAATCATGTTTCCCTTCGCGCCGCCGCCGGGAACCATGATCGGCACGCTGCCGACGGCCGCGGCGCCCGATAGCCAACTTGCCGACGATGATCGCACCGGTCTGCGCGTGCTCTATCCGAATCCTGCAGAGACGCTTTACCTCGGAACGATTCGCGGGCGGGTGATTCCCGCGAATCCGTTCGCGCTGGCGATTTTCCCGCCGACGGCGCCGGGGCAGAACGTCACTGGAATTTTCGGGACGCAAGTCGTGGCGCTCGATGCGGACACGGGAGCAACAGTAGCGGCGACGTTCGGCGAGTGGAGCTGCGACAATGCAAATCCCGCGGTGGCCTTCGACGGTTCCTACCGCATCGACCGCTTGCCGGTGGGGCGCAACTACATCGTCTACGCCGAGCCGCTCGATGGCCTGGCGACCGGGCAGAGTTTCTATGAAGCCTCGAACGGCTTGTGCGATGCGTCGCAAGCGAATTCGTGCACGCCGCCCGCGGTGAATACGAATTTCACCGCGCGCATCAAGCCGCAATAAATGAAAGCGGCTCCCGGGATGCGCGGGAGCCGCGGTGATCGAGCTGTGAACGTAGCGTGCGTTTACTGCGTCGGGCTCACGTCCTGCGTGAAGCCGATGTTGTTCACGTCGCGCAGCATGGGCGTTCGCGGCGGCAGCAACGCCGGAGTCAGGAACTCCGTATCGAAGCTGTAACCGCGGGTCGGCGGGCCATATACGGTATTGCAGCACTTGAACACGCCCATGGCCTGCTGGCTGTAGAAGAAGCTGACGAGCGAGCCCTTGTAATAAAGCGTCCCGCCCCAGGATTCCAGATAGCGCAGGTAGTTGTGCACGCCGCCGTCGGTGCCATAGTCCTGATTCGTTCCGGCGACTTGCACGAACTGAATGCCCTTGCCGGCCGCGATAGCCGTGCGGTACGTGGTCGTATTGCCCGGGCGGCCGCCGCTCGGATTGTAGGGATAGGCGAACGAGTTCACGTCGTTCCAGTTGTTGGATAGCAGCGTAACGGAATCGGCCACCACGGAGGCGGGCGCGTTTCCGGCGGTGACCATGGCGCTGGTGCCGCAGCTCGCCGGCTGGCAATTGTAGTCGGCCTGGATGTACACCGGATTTTCGGAAGCAACGGTGAGACCGCAGGGTACGCCGTCACAGGTGCCGATCGAGATCGTGCCGCCGTTCACCAGCTTCAGCGCGTGGCGGAAGAAGAGCGGCGGATTTTCGCGTGCCTCGACGCCCTGGTCATATTCTGCACCGGGCCAATTCGTGCCCAGCGCCGTGCACGTCGCGTCCGCAGTATTCGCCACAAGGACGCCTGCCGGAAAGAGCTTATTGCTGGCGTTCAAGCTGATGCCTGTTCCCGTGTTGTCGACCAGTTGGTTGGGAGTTTTAGCGTAGTTGACCAGAGCGCCAGTGCCGGCATAATCCTCGCCCGATTCGAAATTGCCGTCCGGGCAGCCGTTGCCGGCGTCATTGGAGTTGACGTTGTCGTTGTACCCGTACGCTCCCGTCTTGCGCGCCAAGGTTGGGTCGATCACTTCACCGCGACGGTCGGAGAAATAGACAGCGTAACCGGTGATGTTTTCGGCCTTATTGCCGTTTGCTCCGATGGTGCCCTTGAACCACTTCGTCAAATTATTGACATCCAGCTCGATGTAGTTCATCACGCCGGCGGCCGTGAGCGCGCCGTTGGGATTAAGGGCGACGCTTGGATTCGGCGGCGCCTGATCGCGTATGACGCCTTCGCGCGTGTCGTAAAGCACGTTGGGCCAGTAGTCGTACGCATGGTAGTTGGCCGCGCCGTACACGATCGCCGTGCCGCAGCCACCAACGACGCTCGGGGTGTACACGCTCGTTGGGTTATCGCGCAAACGCGCCAGCCGGATGACGGCGTTGAGGCTCGGATCCGCGCACCCGGACGGTCCGATCGCGACCGGTCCGCCAGTACTCGATGCCAAGGGGAATAGCGAAAGTGTACTCACTGAGCTCTGATGGATTTTCCCTGCGGCCGCGCCAAGATTGGCCGCCGCGATCGGGTTGAGGTTGCGGCCGATAAAGCCGAGGTTGAGAATTTCCTGAGTGACGTCCTGGCACGCACCGGCTGCCGTGTGAATGTTGATCAGAATATATCCGGTGATGATCGGATTGTGCGCCTTGATCCAGTAACCATCCGTGGCGCTGTAAGCTGCACCAGCCGCGCCGGAAGTCGGCAACGGGAGTTTGCCCTCCGGGCCGCCTGTATACCAGCCCGGGGGCGCGGTAAACGTCGGAGCGCCTGCCTCAAACGCGAGCGAGGTCAGGTCCACGGGCGCACCGCAAGTGCCGGGTGTGCCGAGGAGAAGGGCCGATGAGTCATCGAGCAGAATATTGACGCTCGAAAGCGTGAAGTAGCGCTCCGCGGTGAGCTGCGCGTTTTCAGCCGTAACCGGGCGGCGAACCAGCTCGATGGGAGTGCCGCCGACGCCCGGCGTGGCGATAGAAAGAGACAGCGGTGCGACGCCCGTGGTGCCGCCGCGAATATTTCCGGCATATTGCCCGGCATTCGTTCCCGTCGAAAGTGTGTACCAGTTCCCATTGACCGGAGCAGTCGCCACGTTGGCGATCGATACGCTGCCGTTCACCGATCCTTGAACCAACTGGAGGCAGCTCGCCTCGGGGACCGTGGCGATCATAATAGCGCCGGGATATGGATTGCCGCCCGGATTATTCGGCAAGGTGCTCGTCCAGCCCGTTGAGCAAGTGTCGGTCTGCGGGGTTTGTGTTCCAGCGAGCCAAAACGTGGGATAGCCGTTCGACAAGTTGTTGACCACCACTTGTCCGACCGCGGTCACTTTGTCGGCCAGAGTCAGCGTGTTTCCGCTGGCCAGCCAGAGATTGCCATTGGTGTGCACGCGGCCGCCGAAATTGAATACCGGGCCGGGGAAGTAGCTCAAGTCCACCTGCGAATAAATTCCGAACTGGAAGACGGGAATGCCGACGGTCTGCACCGTGCGAACGAGCCGCGCTTCGGAACCATCCGCGAGATCGGCCTGAACCGTCAGCGTGAACGGCGTGAGCAATCCCTGCAGGCCGGCGTACGCGCCGGAAAGAATCGTATGATTCGTGGCCAGCGGGTTCCCGCCATTGTTCGGGTCCGGGATATAAGAAATTTGGTAGCTCGTCGGCGTGCCAGTGTAAGACACGCCGGGAATCACGGGCGCCTTGCCCATCACGGTATTGATGTCAGCAACGCTGAGAGCGTTGGTCGCGCCGTATTGCGTGCCGAGGTCGGCGGTCATTTTTTCCATGCCGGCTTCGGCCGCATAGAACGCCGCCTGGCGGTTGGCGTTGTTGCCGCCCAGCCGCTGGTTGGTCATCACCATCCAAGAAAGCCCGATGATGATCGAAGAGACCAGCAGCATCACAAGCAGTGCCGTGACCAGCGCCATTCCCTTTTCCCGAGTGGTATTCACGAACGTCCTCCTTGCAGGACACCTGCGGAATTTCCCAAGAGATTCGAGCTAGTTGTACCGGTTCACGAAGGAAAGACTGCGCACGCAGACCTTCGTGATCATGTTGTCGCGGAAGAATTGGTTGGTCACGCTGTAGGCGGTGTCAGAGCGGCCGCCGACGAACAGGTTCACATTGCGAATCTGCGCGGGCGTGTCCAGACCCAGAGGCTGCTTGGCGTTGCCCGGCCCGGCCGGATTATAGAGCGCCGCGTTGTTGGGCTGCGTGATCCCGTAACTGATTTGCAGGTCTTCGATCCCCTGCGCCACAGGCTGCGGGGCGTTGAAATTGATCTGCCGCACCAATTGCGGATCAGCCGGATTCGTTACGTTGTCGACGTAGTAGGTCACCATCTTGACGCGCGCCGCCGTGGTCGGAGGGTAAGGACCGCCCGGGCTGGCAATACCGTTCTGCAGTTGCTTTAACGTTCCGGCCGTGGCCTTGCCGAGCATGGCGTTGAAGTTGAACGCGTCTCCGGTAGCGAACGATACAACCTGGCCCGCAACCGACGTGACCGTCTGAATGGCATAATTTTGTCCATTGAAGAACATGATCAGATCGCCCGCACGGACGCCGTTATTGCCGGTGATGTTCACGCAATTCGCGTCAAACGTTGTGGTGCTCCCGTCGGCCGCGATCGAACCGTTGCAGGCCTGCGGGTTTTGCGCGTTCGCGACTTGATAGACCGGATACTGGCTCATCTGGTGGTTGTTGGCGTCTACCAGCGAGTTGTCCACGTACATCATGGTGATGAAATCGGTGACGGTTCCATTGACCGTGAGTCCCGGGGTGGGCGTGCCGCCGACACCCGGAACGATGTCTGTGATCGTTGAAGAGACCGCGGTGCCGGGGAAGTTGTATGCCTTGCCGGTCGGCGAGGGCCGGGCGATGGCCTTCGCGGTGCCACCCTGCGGATAGCTGATGCCGGTAGTCGGTAGGCCCTCGGCCGCTTGGATCAGGTCGCGCTGCATATTGTTCATCGAGGCGCGCAGATTCTGCTGCAGATCGGCCATGTCGGTAACGCCTTCATAGGCATGCTGCGCGTCCACCAGCATCTTCAGCGATACGCCCACGACGGTCACCAGGATGGAGACCGAGACCATCAATTCCAGCAGCGAGAATCCGGCCTTGCGCCTCATCGTTGTCCTCTCCCTCTGCGTCATCTTCACGGTTTAAAATCCCTCGTCCCTGGGCATCGCTGGAATCGCTCTGGCGTATCGTTCTAGGAGAATTGCGAGATATAACTGGTCAACGTGTACGAGCGATTGAACGAGCCCGTCGTGTACGTCACGGTCACTGTGATCATGCGGACGTTGTTCACTCCGACTATCGGAGTGATCACGATCGTGCGCTTCATGTTGTAGTACACCGAAAGCTGAATCTGGATGTCGTCGGCGGTGCCCAGAATTCCATCGGGGCCCGGCTTGATGATCGTGTCCGGTGAATTCACGAGGTCGTCCGCGGTATCCACAACGCCGTCGGGTCCGGGATCAACGAGATTTGCCGGCCCATCGAGGAAGATTCCGCCTTGGGAGACGTTCTGAATCTGCGAAAACGTAATGGCCTGGGTGTCGCGCGCGGTGAAGATGCTCTCAATAGCTTCGGAAGCTTTCTGTTGGGCGATGAAATCCGCCTGCGACGAGTTCATGTAGGCGATGCTGCTGGCCAGCATAGCGGCGAGAGCCACGAGGCCGATGCCGAGCACCGCGAGCGCCACCATGGTCTCGACGAGAGTGAAGCCTTTCTGGTTTACGCGCTGCCTCGTTTTCTGCATGAATGTCTCCTCCGCCCGCTTTTTCATTAGCGCGTCTCAAACCAGTTGGTGCCGGCGCCGTTGACGTGGTAGCTGCGGATGCGGCCGGTGGGGCCAAGGACGGTCACGGCGCGCGCCGTCGAAACCAGGTTGGTTTGACCCAGGAACACGGTGCCGTTCAGGTTGGCGCCGACCGAGTTGACGAACGTGCCGTCCGCCTGGAAGTAAATGCCCGCGGGCGGTCCGCCGTCGACGTTGCCGAAGTTCACGGCCGTGGCGTTTCCGAATGCGTCCGGAGTATCCGGCACAGTGCCTTCGAGCTGGAAGGTGACGTTGCCAGAGAGCGTGACCGTCGTCAGAATCACGTCCGCGCCGGCGTTTGGCGTCAGGCTATTGCGTACGATGATGCGGATCTGGTTGTTGACGCCATTGGCGGCATAATTGGGAAACGTGATTTGCACGTAACGCCGGTAGGTGATGGCGTATTCGCGCGCCTGGCGGAAAACGTCCACGACTTGCGACGACGCCGAGTTGGCGCGGAATTGCTGCAGCGTGGGCGTCAGGTGCACCACCAGCATCCCTGCGATGGTCATCGCGAGGGCCACCACCACGAGCACCTCGACGAGCGAGAAGCCCTTGTGAGCGCGCTCGCTTTCGGATCTCCTGAGATCTGTGCGTTCGTTTTCTTTCAAAGCATCCTCGGACACGGCCCCCGGGCACAGGGCTAGATTTCGGACTTGGTGCGAAGAATGGTGCACATGAGCGGCCATGCCAGAAATCAGCTAAGCTATTGATTTCAGGACGCCTAATGGTCTCAATTTGGGAAGGAGCTCCGAACCGGGGTTTCGACGGGGTAGAAACGTTACATAAGCGCACGAGCCGGAAACAGTACGAACCGGCTCGTCAGGACGCAAATATTGACCTCCCGAGCGCGCAAATCAACGATTCGAGAGGCCGAGGCTGATCTCAGAGTCTCAGCGCCGTCCGCGCAGCTTCACGAGCAGCCGCAGGATCTCGAGATACAGCCAGATGAGCGTGACCATCAGGCCGAAGGCGCCGTACCACTCCATGTATTTCGGCACGCCCATGCGCGCGGCATTTTCGATGAAATCGAAATCGAGGACCAGATTCAACGAGGCGATAATCACCACGAAGGCGCTGAAGGCAATTCCGATCGCGCCGCTGCCGTAAATCGAGAATGTGTGCACGCCGAAAAAGCCAAGGATGATCGTGCCGAGATAGACCAGGGCGATAGCGCCCGTCGCGGCTATGACGCCAAGACGGAATTTTTGCGTCACTGAAATGATTCGCGACGTGTATGCCAGGAGAAGGACGACGAGAGTGCCGAACGTGAGGCTCACGGCCTCAATCGCGATTCCGGGAAACGATGCCTGGACCGACGCCGAAATGGCCCCGAGGACCAGTCCTTCGAGCAACGCGTAGATCGGCGCGGTGATCGGCGACCATTCCTTCTTGAAAATGGTCACCAGCGCCACGATGAATCCGCCGATCGCGCCGCCGATCAGCAGCGGCATTACGGCCTGAGGTCCGGTGGTGGCGAATCTTTCCCACGTCCACGCAGCACTGGCCCCGGTGAGGATCAGCAGGATGCCGGTTTTGTTCACCGTGCCCTGCAGCGTCATCGCTTCGCCGGCTGTTACTGCGCCTTGAAAAGCCTTCGGATTCAGCGCCGGATTCGAAGTTCTAAAAAAATTCGGCATGGTGAAGCTCCTAAGCGGAGGCCGCTGGGTGATGCGACCGCCTGTCAATCAAGCAGTGAATACGGCTGCGACATTTCAAATTCTAGCAGGTGGGAGCTGCAATTTCACATTTTGGTTGAATTGCCCGCGAGACGGCTATGCTATACAAGCGTCGTTTGACATCGCGAGTGTGCAACTCCCGACGTGGAGTGCTTGCCGAGGATTGATGAAGCTGTCCATCGTTCACAAATCACTTTTCGCCGTACCGGTATTGGGAGCGCTGGTGGTGTTGGTGCTGGCTCTGCTGGTGCATGCCGGTTTTTTCGATACGGCGGAATTGCAGGGTTACGATCTGCTCGTGTTTGCAGGCGGCGCGGCACCTGCGAATGAAAATATTGTCATAGTGGATTTTGATAATGCTTCGGTGGAGGCGATTGGAAAATATCCGATTCCGCGGAAGACGCTGGCGCGAGTGTTGGGCCGGATCGCGGAAGGGCAGCCTGCGGTGGTGGGACTCGACAAGTTGCTTAGCGACACGAGTGACGAGAAATCCGACGTCGAATTGGCCGTCACACTGGCTGAGGCGCGGACCGTCGTACTGCCTGAAGTGTTTGGAACGGACCAGGTGCCCGCGGATCAGCCGCTGAATTTATTTCGCGGGAACGACCGGTCGATGGGCTTCGTCAATTTGGTTGAGGACGCGGATGGATTTATCCGGCGAATGTTCGTGTTCATAAAAACGCCGTCGGTTTCGGGATTGTCGTTTCCCGTGGAAATTGCCAGCCAATTTCTGGGCCAGCCGCTTACGCGGGTGGGGCCGGGAGTGTACCGGCTGGGGGACTTGACGATTTATCTGGATGGCACGGGTCGCGAGACGGCGCTGCTGGGGGCTTGGAACCGGCAGCCGGCGAAATTGATAGTGCCTGCGGCACGATTGCTTTCGAGCGAATTCGACACGAGCGCGTTTCGCGGCAAGATTGTGTTGGTGGGTGAGAGCAGCACGGATGGGAAAGATCTGTACGCTACGCCGCTTTTTCGTTTTCGTCGGCCGGATGCTGGCCGCGTCCAACTTTCTGGCGTGGAAATTCACGCGGTGGCACTGAACTCGCTGTTGTCTGGGCGAATAATTCGGGTGATGGGAGCGACGGCGCAGTGGTCGCTGAGTTTTCTTTTTATTGTGTTGGCATCCGCGCTGGTGATTTTGCTGCGGCTGAAATTTGGGATTCCCGCGACGCTGCTGGTATTGGGTGGAGTTTTTCTAACGGCAGATTTGCTCTTTAGCCGCGCGAATCTTTGGATGCAGTTTGTCTCGATTGAGGCGGGCGTGGCGCTGGCGTTGACTGCGGGATTGGGATACCGGTTTTGGCGCGAGGGAGTGCTGAAATCGCAGGCCGAGGATGCGGAACGGGTGGAAGCCGGGGAGCGCAAGAAACTCGAAGACGAAATCTCGAGCGCGAGGGAAATTCAGGAGAGCTTGCTGCCCGCTACGTTGCCGAAATTCGACGGCTTGGATATTGCCGCGCGTTATCAAGCCTGCCTGGCGATCGGCGGCGACTATTACGATTTCTTGCAGCTTGATCCTGCGAGGTTGCTTTTTGTGATTGCCGATGTTCAGGGTCATGGCGTGTCGTCGGCAATGGTGATGTCGAATTTGCAGGGCACGCTGCGCAATTTGATGCATGGGCCGCATGCGAACTCGCCGGCGGCAATTGTGGCGGCGTTGAATGACGCGCTGCTGGAGGCGACGCGCGGCGAACGCTTGGTTACTTTGTTTCTGAGCATCCTGGATGTCTCCACGCGCGAGATGGTTTACGTCAATGCGGGGCATGTTCGCCCGCTGCTTTTCCGGCGCGGGGAGAGCGAAGTGACGAGTTTGGGCGAGGGCGGGTTTTTGCTGGGCGTGTTTCCGGGCAGCGAGTATGAGCAGGCCTCAATCATTTTGAAGAGCGGCGATGTGTTCCTGGCGATGACCGACGGAATTACCGAAGCGATGAACGCTGCCAAAGAAGAATTTTCTGTGGCGCGCGTAGAGGACGTTGTCCGTGCGATTCTGGGGCGCGGCGCCGAGGAAATCATTGACGATGTGTATCGCAGCGTAGCGGAGTTCGAACGAGGCGGACATCACGAGGATGATAAAGTCATCGTAGTGATTAAAGTCACGTGATCATGGCGCGAGCGAGAGGTCGGGAAAGAACTTTCGATATGTGCTTTCGTCAACGAATGCGCGAGGGTATCCGGCTCACTGGAGCGTTGGCCTTGGCCGCACTGATTTTGTTTTTGCCGGGCTCTGTGGGCGCGCAACAACCGCCTGCGGCTTCCGCGCCTCAATCGAAGCAGGATCGACCGAAGCCGGCTGCAACTGGTGACTCGGGCGCGGCGGCGAAGAACAATCACACGCGAGTGGTCACGAATCTTGCAGGGTTTGAGCTCACCGACCCTAAGAAACTCGCGGGCCGGCCGATGGTGGTGGGCGCGACGCGCGGCGAGCATCCAGTGGTGCCGCTCGCGCCGCATTTGGGCAAGCTTTATGGCGCGCATCCGACGTTTGCTTGGAGCTATGACGACAAGGCCGCAAAATTTACGTTTGTGATCGCCGACGAATCGAACACCGATATTTTTAGCGCCGACGTCAGTGGCGTGCAATTCCGCTATCCAGCGAACGCGCCTGCTCTGCAGGACGGCAAAGTTTATTTTTGGAGCGTGTGGACGCCCACGAGTCTGGTGAGTTCCGCTGCGTCTTATCCATCGGGAATTCTGGTAGTGACCGGCGCGGAACGGATGGAAATCGACAAGAAGCTGGCGGAGATCTCTGGCGATACTTACGAGGCTGGAGTGGCGCGAGCACAAGTCTTTACCGACGCGCGGCTTTGGTATGACGCAATCGACGCATACAACGCACTAATCGAGCGCTTCCCAGACCGCGCGGAACTCTACGAACGGCGCGGGACAATTTATGCGCAACTCACTTGCACGCAGCCGCTTGCCGAGGAAGATTTGGCGCGCGCGGAAAAAGCAGGCGAAGAGAAGAAGTAGGGAGTTCCTTCCGCGAATTTCGCAGCGGAACACTATCAGATCGTAAAATTTGGTAGCGCCAACGGGAATCGAACCCGTATTACCGCCTTGAAAGGGCGATGTGCTAACCGTTGCACCATGGCGCCACGGTGGGAGCGGGCAGATGTTCCGGATGCCCGCAGCAACTGGAAATATTATCGAGGAACCACGCGGAATTCACAAGCTCAGCGCGAATTTTGCGCGGCTTTGCGCGAGGCCTTGCTACCAGCCCTTGTTTTTGCGGAGCGTGGTGATGTGCGCGACGTGGTGCTTCCCGTGCCAGGCGTAAAGCGCGAGCGTTTTCTCGAGAGACATCGCGCCCATTTCCGGATGGCGGAACTTGCGCGACCAGTCGGTGGGCTTGAGCGAGCGCAGCAGCGTGACCCAGCGCGTGTGCAGCGCATCGAGTAACGCGAGCGAAGTTTCGACCGGCGTCTCCGCAGTGTCGGCGAGCTGGGCCCAGCGCGCTTCTTCATAGGGCTTGATCGTCGGTTCTTCTTCTGTGAGCGCGAGCTTGAAGCGGATATATGCGTTCATGTGGCTGTCTGGCACATGATGCGCGAGCTGCCGCACGGTCCAACCGCCATCGCGATATGGAGTAGCCAACTGCTCCGCGGACAGACCGGAAACGGCGGCGCGCAAACGCCCGGGCGCGGCGGCGACTTCTTCGATAAATTTGGCGCGATCGGCTTCGCTGATGCTTGCCGGTGCGCTGAATTTTCCGATGGGGTAGCGTGGATCCTGCTCCATACGGCGTTCTCCTCGTTGCGAGACTCAGTGCGTGCGGTCTTGATATTCCTCGTGCCAGGCCATTTGAATGGCTTCGAGCTTGCCTTCGTTCGATCCTTTGGGATCGCCCTCGAAGCCGGCTAGCTCTGTGACGAATTTGTGCAGATCGGTGAAGCGTACGGTGAGCGGGTCGGTCTTGGGAAATTTCTCGGCGAGCTGGATGCCGATCTCCTCGGCGTCGTCCCATCCGAATGATTCTGGCATGTGCGGGGCTCCTCGGTATTTGCGTTTGAGCTGGGGCGAACTCAGTGCTCGGCTTCCTTGGCGAAATTCTTGTTCCACTCGGGAATTTCGACAACGATATCTTTTGTGCCGTCGGGAATGCATTGGCAGCCAAGGCGTGATTTGGGCGTGACTCCGGGAGCTTCATCGAGCTGGTCGAGCTCGGCGTCGGTGGCTTCGTTGCAGGTCTCCAGGCCTTCGTGCACGATCACGTGGCACGTCGAGCAGGCGCACACTCCTCCGCAGGCATGGTCGAGCCCCATGTGATAGCCTTGCGAAATATCCAGAATGCTGCCGGGAATGCCGTCGTGGCCGTACGGAATTTTCTCCGGATCCACTTCGACGGTCTTCCCTTCCTTGACGAAAGTCACTTTGAATTTCTTCGTCGCGGGCGTGTATTTGGTTTCTTCGATGTAAGGGTTTATGCCGCCCATAAATTTTTACTCCTTCTCAAACTTCGTCGAGACGCTTGCCTTGCAGCGCGGTTTGCAGCGCGCCGTTCATCACCAGTTCTGCCAGATGCGTGGTGGCCTGATTGAGAACGTCGATGCGCGCGCGGACTTCTTTGTAATCCGTGCCGGCGACGGCTGCGCGGAGCTTGGCCACGCTTTCGTCGATGGCGCTGCGCTCTTCGCACGAGAGTTGCGAGAGGTCTTCGCGATGCAATGTCTTCTCGGTGGCCTTCAGAATTGTGTCGGCTTCGTTCCGGGCTTCGATCAGCTGGCGCTCGGCGAAATCCTGTTCGGCGAATTCGATCGATTCCTCGAGCATGCGTTCCACTTCGGCATCGTTCAGGCCGTAGCTCGGCTGCACTTCGATGGAATGTTCCTGGCCGGTGCGCAGATCGCGCGCGTCAACCTGAAGGATGCCGTTCGCGTCGATCAGGAATTTTACTTCGACGCGCGCGAGCCCCGCAGGCCCCGGCGGGACTTTCAATTGAAAGCGCGCCAGTGAGCGGCAATCTTTTGCGAGTTCGCGCTCGCCCTGCAGCACGTGCAGGTCGATCGCCGTCTGATTTTCGACGCCGGTCGTGAACATCTCCTGCGCGCTCGCGGGAATTGTCGAGTTGCGCGGAATAATTTTGGCGACCACACCGCCCATGGTTTCGATACCGAGCGAGAGGGGCGTGACGTCGAGCAGCAGCATGGTCTTGACGCCCGAATCGAGAATGTCGGCTTGTACGGCCGCGCCAAGCGCGACCACTTCATCGGGATTCAATTCGCAGTGCGGCGCGCGCCCGAAATAATCGCCCACGGTCTCGCGCACCAGCGGAATGCGCGTCGACCCGCCCACGAGAACCACTTCGTCCATATCTTTCGCGGCGAGCTTGGCATCCGCCAGCGCCTTGCGCACCGGCTCCATCGTCCGCGCCACGATCGGCTGGATGAGTTCGTCGAATTCACGCAATGAGATATCGCGCGCGTAGACGAGTCCGCCCGGCAGCGCCAGCTGAATCGTAGTCGTCGCATTGCTCGAGAGGTCGTGCTTGGCGCGGATCAGCGCTTTGCGCAGTTCCTGCACCAACTCGGGATGCGCGCCGAGATCGAGCGAGAACTGCTTCTGGATTTCGGCACGCGCCATCGCTAGCAACGCGTTGTCAATATCATCGCCGCCGAGGTGCGTGTCGCCGTTCGTCGAGAGCACTTGATAGATATCGCCCTCGTCGGTCGAAATCAGTTTCAGGATCGAGATATCGAACGTGCCGCCGCCGAAATCGTAGACGGCGACTTTGCCGCGCTGCTGCTTGTGCAGGCCGTAGGCGAGGGCTGCGGCTGTTGGTTCATTCACGAGGCGCAACACTTCGAGCCCGGCGATTCGTCCCGCATCTTTCGTAGCCTGGCGCTGAGCGTCATTGAAATACGCGGGGACAGTGATTACCGCGCGATCGACGGTTTCGTGGAAGAAATCTTCGGCCCAGGATTTCAGTTCGCGCAGGATGAATGCAGAAATCTCGGATGGCGTGAAGACTTTGTCGCCGAGCCGCACGCGAATCACGTTGGTGCTGCTCGGCTCGATGCGGAAGGGAAAAATCTTCAGCTCGTCTTTGACGTCTTCGGGCGCACGCCCCATGAGACGCTTCACCGAATAAATTGTGCGCTCGGCTTGCGTAAGCAGGCGCTTTTGCGCCGCCTCTCCCGCGACGATGGTTCCGTCGGCGTCCACGCTCACAACAGATGGACAAAGCGCCGAGCCATACGGCCCGACGATACACTCCGGCTTCCCCGTCGCCGCGTCCATGAACGCGACCAGGCTGTACGTCGTCCCAAGATCGATGCCTACGATTCGTCCCATATTCTGCTTCAGGCGTCCGCCAGTTCCTTTGCCACGCTTGCTACTAGATTTCGAATGTAGGAGCGGCGATTCAGGATTTCGTTCATGCGCGCCATCAATTTCTCGCCATCAGCGTCGGTGGCGTCGGCTTCGGCTGCCAGGTCCCATTCCTTGCGCACGCGATCCAGTTCCGCATCCACTTCTTCGAGCTTCTCCTGGAAATCTTTCTCGGCGGATTCCAGGCGGGCGCGCAGCGCGGCGAGATCTTCGCCGGCGGCGCGGGCTTCGCGAAGCTCATCGAGCGATTCGTTCAGCTCGAAGACTTCTTCGAGCAGCTCGGGCGGAGCTTGCTGCTTTGCCGCGCCTTCTTTGCGCATGCCCTTGTGGGCCAGCAAATATTCGACGCGCGTCAGCGGATCACGCACCGTGCGATACGCGTCGTTGAGCTCCGACGCGCGCTCGAGCGAGAGATTGCGCTCGAATTCATCCGCGCGCATGAAATTGTCCGGATGCAGCTTCCAGCTCAGCTTGTGGAATTGCTGCTCGAGGGCTTCGGGATCGATCTGCAGCTTTTCCTGCAATCCGAAAAACGCGAAGTAGCTCGTGCCGCGCGGCAGCGGCTGAATTTTTCCGCACGCCGGGCAGAAATGGCCGCTCGCGGCGGCACCGCAGTTCCAGCACTTCGTGCCGGGCGCCGCGTCTGTGCGTGTTTGCGTCACACTCATCTCAGTTCTCTTCGTTGCCGCCGCATGTTCGCTCAAGCGCGCGGCGATGCTGGCCTGAAAGGCCAGCGCTACACAAACCTAAACTCTCGATTGCGCTGCGACCCGCAGGAGTGGGGACTGGCAGGCGCGGCCTAAGCCGTGAACGAGCTGCCGCAGCCGCAGCTCCGCGTCGCCTGCGGATTTTGAAACACGAATCCCCGGCGCATCAGGTCTTCGTGATAATCGAGGGTGGTGTTGTCGAGGTAGAGAAAGCTTTTGGGGTCTACAAAAATGCGCGCGCCATTCTCTTCGATCACTTTATCGCGGCTGCGCGCCTCGGTCTCCAGGCGCATCGCATAGCTGAGACCGGAGCAGCCGCCCCCCTGCACACCCACCCGCAAGCCGCCGTTTTCGGCGGGTACTCCCTCTTTCGCGAGTAATTCGCGAATTTTGATGGCTGCTTTTTCGGTGACGTGAATCATAAAAACCGAGCACCCTTCAGAATTTGTCAAAGGCACGTTTACGGGCGCGCCGATTGCTGTGCAATCGCATAGCGATTGACCGGCGCCCCTACGGCCGAAAAATCAACGGCGAAAACCCAAGACCAAAGCGGGCCGGTGTGAACCCCGGCCCCTACGACGTCAAATGCGAGAACCCAAGGCCAAACCGGGGGTGGTGAATTCCGGCCCCTGTTTTTCGACTTTGTTTCGCTTTGTTGAATTTTCTAACCGAAACGTCTGGACGATTAGAATTGCACGTAACTTCAACAAAGCAAAGAGTCGAGGTACGTTCTACTCGACACAAATTAACAATGCCGTTCCGCTGCGCTCGCGATTTTTCAACTAGTGCGCGGAGGACTTGGTCTCGGCTGCATTGACCGTCTCGCCCTGCTTGTGCTTCCAGTCGGAGAGCGCGGCCTTGATGGCGTCCTCAGCGAGCACCGAGCAGTGAATCTTGACCGGGGGAAGCGCCAGCTCGCGGACGATGTCCGTATTCTTGATGGCGAGCGCCTCTTCGACGGTCTTGCCCTTCACCCATTCGGTGGCGAGGGAAGAACTGGCGATGGCCGAGCCGCAGCCGAAGGTCTTGAACTTGGCTTCCTCGATCACTCGAGTGTCCGGGTTCACCTTCATTTGCAGCTTCATGACGTCGCCGCACTCCGGCGCGCCGACCAGACCCGTGCCGACGTTGGGGTCTTTCTTGTCGAGCGACCCGACGTTGCGCGGATTGTTGTAGTGCTCGATTACTTTTTCTGAGTAAGACATTTATCGCGCTCCTTATTGATTCCCAAAATCATTAGATGGCCCACTATCCACGTTAGCTCCAACCGTATTTCGATTTCAATATCACAGATCCTTAGCCAAAAACCGGCTCAGGATGACAGCCAAAATCAAAACAAAACCGCGAGCTACTCGCCGGCGGCGGTCCATTTCATTTTGCTTAGGTCTACGCCTTCTTTCGCCATTTCGTAGAGCGGCGAAAGTTCGCGCAGACGGTTCACGGTTTCTACTACCCGGCCTACGACGTAATCCACTTCTTCCTCGGTATTGAAGCGGCCGATGCCGAAGCGGATGGAGGTGTGGGCCAAGTCCTCGCCTACTCCGAGTGCTTTCAGCACGTAGCTCGGTTCGAGTGTTGCCGAAGTGCAGGCTGAGCCGCTCGAGACGGCGACGTCGTTGATGCCCATCAGCAGCGATTCGCCTTCGACGAAGGCGAAGCTGATGTTGATGTTGTGCGGCAGGCGATGCTCCATCGAGCCGTTGATGTAGCATTCGTCGAGCTTGGACATAATGCCGTCCTTCAATCGGTCGCGCAGACGGCTGAGCTTGGCGGTTTCCTGCACCATCTCCTGCTGGCAAAGTTCGCAGGCCTTGCCGAGGCCGACGATGCCGGTGACGTTCAGAGTGCCGGAACGCATGCCGCGCTCGTGGCCGCCGCCATCAATGATGGCTGAGAGCTGCACGCGCGGATTTTTGCGGCGAACGTAGAGCGCGCCGACGCCTTTGGGGCCGTAGATTTTGTGCGCCGAGATGGAGAGCAGGTCGATGCCGTCGCGAATCACGTCCACGGGAATTTTGCCGGCGGCTTGCACGCCGTCCACATGGAAAAGAACGCCCTTTTCCTTGGCAATTTTGCCGATTTCTTCGATGGGCTGAATGACGCCGATCTCGTTGTTGGCATACATGATGGAGATCAGAATCGTCTTCGGCGTAATGGCCTTGCGCAAATCATCGAGATTGATGCGGCCGTCTTTTTGGACCGGCAGATAGGTGACCTCGTAGCCGTATTTCTCGAGGCGCTTGCAGGTATCGAGCACGGCCTTGTGCTCGGTCACCTGCGTGATGATGTGATTGCCCTTCTCGCGGTACATTTCCGCGGCGCCTTTGATGGCCAGGTTATTCGACTCGGTCGCGCCGCTGGTGAAGATGATCTCTTTCGGCGAAGCGTTGATCAGCTTGGCCACTTGGCCGCGCGCGATCTCGACGGCCTCTTCGCCGGCCCAACCGAAAGCGTGGTTGCGGCTGGCGGCGTTGCCGAATTTCTCGGTGAAATACGGCAGCATGGCGTCAAGGACCCGCGGATCTACCGGCGTGGTCGCGTGATTGTCCATGTAAATCGGAAGCTTGATAGCCATTCTTACTCTCCTCAGTTCCCCCGAATTTCGTTCATAGTCTGAGTTCGACGACTTCGGAGGCCGGGGTTTCATCGGCCATCTGCGAGATCGTCACTTTATTCAAAACGTCGAGAATACTGTCATTCACGCGGCGCAACGGCGCGCGTACGATGCAGGTGGAAGTCTGGTCGCACTCGCCGCGATGCGTGACGCAGGACGTGATGAACAGCGGCCCTTCGATGGCGTGGATGGCGTCGAGCGCGGTGATGCGCGACGGGTCGCGGGCTAGCGTATAGCCGCCGCTCGAGCCGTGCCGCGCGGCCACTAAGCCACCGCGCGCCAGCTTCTGGAGCACTTTGGCCATCAGCGTTGCGGAAATGCCGTAGACTTCGGCGATATCCGCGGCGCTGGCCGACGCTTCGCCGTGATGCATCGCTAGATGCTTGAGGGCGATGAGGCCGTAGTCGGCTTTCTTGGATAGTTTCAGCATGGTGCGATATGCGACTCATTCAGTCGCAATTCGATTTTAGGCGCGAGGGGATTGTTTGTCAAGACTACAAATTGTGGGCAAGCCCTTCATTTACAGAGGTTTGAATCCCGACTAATTTGGTCCAAATGGGGTTGTGCAAGGTTGAACGGCGCAAAATCGGAGGTGAATGGTGGGCAGTTTCGTGAGGATTACATGGAGCGGGCGGAGCCCTTCGAAGCTCAGCGTAAACAAGCCCTGCCCCTACGTCCGAGGGATCAATTAGCGAGCTATTTTGGTGCATTGGGCTTCCAGTGATTTAGAAAATCGGTTATGTCGGTGGGGCCGATTTTGTAGGCGGATTCGAATTCGCCGTTCTTTTGGCTGGTTAGGAGTTGGCCTTTGCTGTCGAGAACTGCGAGGACCGGCACGCCTTTTTTTAGCGGGGTTTGCAGGCGCTCGGCGATGTCGAGATTCGCGTCGTAGCTACCGATGTTGATGTGCACTACGTGGTAGTTGGCCTTGACGATTGGAGCGATGGCGGCGGAGTGGAAGGCGGCGTCGAGGACGTGGCAGTCGTAGCACCAGTTCCCGCCGAAGACTACGATGACATTTTTGTGGTCCTTCGTCGCGGCGGCTAGGGCTGAATCCAGATCTTTCTGGGCCTCGCTTGGATCGGGATAGAGATCGGGATTGGGGACGGCGGGCTCCGGCAAGCGGATCGCCGGCTTCGGAACCGGATTACTTCGGCGGCTCGCGGCAATCTTCCAAGCGCCGTTTTCTTCCGCCCACAATTGAGTAAGGGAGAGGACGAAGTCGCGGCTCTCGCCTTTGTCTTGGATGGTGAGATAGACGCGCATGAGCAGCACGATTTGGCCAGATTGCGGTGTTTGGCGCAGGAGAACCTTGGGATCGATGGCAGTCAGGCCGGCGTTGTGCAGGCTGCTCCAGAACGCGACCTCTTGGGCTGGATTGACGGCTTGGCCATCGGGCACAGTGCCCTGCGTCGTTGGCAGGTAAAGGCCCTGGAGCGATATCGCATCGCCATTGAGGATTGCGGCCTTCCATTGAGAGAGAGGCTCGAAGGTTTTGGCGGTGGGGGCGGTTTTTGTTCTGGCGCTGGGGCTGTGCGTGGCGGATGTTTGCGCGGGGATATTTGCGGAAAAAGCGAGGAACAGCGAGGCGACGGTTAGAGATTGTGAGAAACGGCGGATCATCTGAGGGAATCCTTTCGCTCGCCCCGGGTACTTCTTTATCGTAGCGTAGTTTGGACGGCTGTGCATCGCGGGCTGAGCAGGAGTGACGCGAGGATGATCGATCGGGTCGCGCGGAGGCAAATGGTGCGGTTTTCCTCGGGCCCTACTCGGGCGGGCGCAGTCCGCCTAGGCGGACGCCCCTACGGGTGAGAATGGGCGTTCCGCGCGGAGGATGGCTACAACGGCGGCACAACGAGGCCAAATTGTCGCGAAGGCGGCGCGGGGCTGCGGAGTTTTGCGGCGGATTTTGCGACTCGTGTGATGTGGTTCTAGGTTAAGATTGCGGCGGAAGTTTTGCGAATGAAACCTGTGATTGCGATCTGCCCCGGCTCATTTGATCCTGTGACGAACGGCCACCTCGATTTGATCGAGCGGGCGGCGAAGATTTTCGACAAGCTGATCGTGTCGGTGTTGCGGAATCAGGAGAAAGAGCCGCTTTTCGATTTGGACGAGCGGCTGGAAATGCTGCGCGAGGTGACGGGACGATTTGCGAATGTGGAAATCGATAGTTTTGCCGGGCTATTGATGGAATATGCGCGGCAGAAACAGGCGCGGGTGATTTTGCGCGGGATTCGGGCGGTATCGGACTATGAGTATGAATTGCAGATGGCTTTGATGAATCGCAAGCTTGAGCCGCAGGTGGAGACGGTGTTTATGTTGCCGGGCGAGGCTTATAGTTATTTGAGTTCGCGATTGGTGCGGGAAGTGGCGCGGTTGGGGGGATCGTTGAAGGGGTTGGTGCCGGCGATTGTTGAAGAGAGGTTGCGCGGTAAGATTGGGTAGCGATACGAGCGGAGTTTATCGAACCGGATGCGGGAGGCCGCGCTTTTTTTGGGGTGTTGATCGGACGTTGAGGTCGTACGAGGGCGCGTCGATTGCTTTGCAATCGCAAAGCGATTGTCCGGCGCTCCTACGAAAAGCGCGGAAGCGCGGCGCGCTAAATCAATTTTCAGGAGCGACACGAAAAGATGTCTATCGCATCGCAGGTGGGGATCTTGCATCTTTCTGACGCTGTGAATCGAATCGATGTTTCGCCGACGATGGCCGTGTTGATCGAGGCCGAGAAGCTGAAGGCGCGTGGGATCGACGTGGTGGATTTCGGGCCGGGCGAGCCGGATTTTCCTACGCCGGAGCATATCAAGCGGGCCGCAATCCGGGCGCTGGAAGAAAATCGCACGAAATATACGCCGACCGGCGGAATCATGGCGCTGCGCGAAGCCGTCTGCGAATGGCACGCTAAGAATTTGGGATCGTCGTATCAGCCGAAAGAATGCATCGTCACTTCGGGCGGAAAGCTGGCGATTTTCAATGCCATTTCTTCGCTGATCAATCCGGGCGATGAAGTTTTGATTCCGGCGCCTTACTGGGTGAGCTACCCGGATATCGTGAAGCTTCCGGGCGGGACGCCGAAATTCGTGGCCACGCTGGCGATCGATAAATTCTGCCTGCGCGCTACCGATGTGGAAAAAGCCATCACGCCGAAGACTCGCTTACTGATCGTGAATTCGCCGAACAATCCCACCGGCGCGGTGATTCCGCGGGATGAGTTTGCGCGGATTCTGGAAGTTTGCCAACGGCGCGGCATCTGGTTGCTTGCGGATGAGTGCTACTCGCATTTCGTTTATGGCAGCGCCAAGCCATTTTCGATCGCCAGCCTTCCTGGGGCGAAGGAATGCGTGATTATCGCCGGGTCACTTTCGAAGACGTTTGCGATGACCGGATGGCGGATGGGATATGCATTGGCGCCGGAGCCGCTGGTGAGCGCGATGATCAAACTGCAGAGCCAGACGGTGTCGAACGTGACTTCGATTACGCAATATGCGGGGCTCGAGGCGTTGCGCGGGCCGATGGATTCGGTGGGAGTGATGCTCACGGAATACGAGCGGCGGCGCGCGAGGATTGTGGCGGGGTTGCGCGCGATTCCGGGAGTTGACTGCACGGAGCCGCAGGGGGCGTTTTACGTGTTTCCGAAAGTTCCGGGGCGCGGAGCAAACGGCGCGGGTGATTCCGTGCAGGTTACGCGCGAGTTGCTGGAGCGCGAGCACGTTGCCGTTGTGCCGGGCGATGCGTTCGGCGCGCCCGGCCATCTGCGCATTTCGTATGCGACGTCGCTCGAGCGGATTGAGGAAGGGCTGCGCCGCCTGACGCGATTTTTCACCGCGTCGGCGGCATAATTCAGGAATGGATGCCGCGCCGGCACGCCTCGAGCCCATCTTCACGCCGCGCATCTGGGGCGCCAAATCTCTCGCGCCGCTTTATCCGGAAATGATCGAGCTTGCCGAGCCAATTGGCGAAGCCTGGCTGACGGCGCACGAGAGCCGCTTTGTGAATGGGCCTTTTGCGGGCGAGACTCTGGCGCACGCCTGGAAGAATATGCCGGCTGAGTGGCGCGGTGAGAGCGCGGTGAACGAGCGCGATTTTCCTCTGCTGGTGAAGTTTTTGTTTCCGAACGATCGATTATCAGTGCAAGTTCATCCCGAAGATGAATACGCGCAAAAACACGAGATTGCCGCGGGCGGGCGCGGCAAGACGGAGATGTGGTACGTGGTGGCGGCGGAGCGCGACGCGGCCGTGTGGATCGGACTGCGCTCGGGAGTGACGCGCGAATCTTTTCGCCGCGCGATTGATGAAGGCAATGCCGATGAATTGATTGAGCGCGTGCCGGTGAGGGCCGGGGATGCGATTTATTGTCCCGCGGGAACGGTGCATTACATCGGCCCGGGACTTACGTTGTGCGAGATTCAGGAATATTCTGACATCACCTACCGCATTTTCGATTTCAATCGTACGGGAGCGGATGGCAAGCCGCGGGAACTGCATCTGGAGAAGGCATTCGATGTGATTCGCTTTGACGAGCCGCGAGGCGGCAAAGTTGTGCCGATTCGCGTGAAACCTGGGGTTGCCGACGAGACTTACATTGTGGCGTGCCGGCATTTCGCTGTGATCTGCGTGGAGTCGCGCTTGCCGTTTGAAATCCAGATGACGCCGGCGCATTTCGAATTGCAAATAATTCTCGACGGGCGCGGGAAAATCGAATTCGAGGGGGAGCGCCTGGAATTTTCGCGCGGCCAGGCTTGGTTTCTGCCTGCCGGGCAGGGCGAATACCGGATTCATCCGGCGGGCCGAACGAAAATTCTGCGGACATACGTGCCCGCTAATCCTGAAGACTTCGCTCGACATCTTGAATCGCCGGTCATGCCTAGATCTCTGCTTTCGAAGTTGGTGCACCTGTGAGCGCGGCGCGCGCGAAGGTGCATGCGCTGCCGGCTTGCGCAGTGCTGCTGGCTGGGGGACGCGGCACGCGCTTCTGGCCGCGCAGCCGGACGCGCTTGCCGAAGCAGCTGCTGAATATTACCGGCGAAGACACGATGCTGCGCGAAACGGCTGCGCGGCTCGCGCCGCTTTTTCCGCCGCAGAATCTTTGGGCGGTGACGAATGTCGAGCAGGCTGCTGCTGTGCGGCGGCAGTTGCCGGGCGTTCCGGCATCGCACGTGATCGCCGAGCCGCTGGGGCGCAATACCGCGGCGGCGATTGGGCTGGCGGCGTTTCATCTGGCGCACCAGCATGGCGACGCGCTAATGGCCGTGCTGCCTTCGGACAGCTACATCGCCGATGGGGCGCAGTATCGCACGCTGGTTCGCGCGGCGCTGGAGCTTGCCGGCACTCCCGGCGATTTGATCGTGATGGGCATTCCGGCGACGCGGGCGGAGACGGGATATGGATACATCGAGCGCGGAGTAATGGCCTTCAGGCCGCACGGCGGAACGGCCTATGAGGTGGAGCGATTTACGGAGAAGCCCAAGCCGGCGCTGGCGAAGAAGTATGTCGCGTCGGGGCGGTATTTGTGGAATGCGGGGATGTTTTTCTGGCGCGTGTCGACCATTCTGGACAATTTGGAACATTATCTTCCGGAGACGCACGATGCGCTGAGCAAATTGGCGAAGATGATTGGAACGAGCCGTTATGATGCCGCGCTGAAACGGATTTATCCACGGCTTGAAAATATTTCCGTGGATTACGCCATCATGGAGCCGGCGACGCGCGAGAGCGGGCCGCAGCGCGTGTTCGTGATTCCGGCGAAAGTTGGATGGAGCGATATCGGATCGTGGGCGGCGGTT
>Ga0209517_10003045_pt1 | contig 23044 bp, 15 predicted proteins | sample PeaSoiMetSII2010_FD_187695 | JGI IMG/M metagenome (GOLD analysis project Ga0209517, IMG submission 187695) | Peat soil microbial communities from Weissenstadt, Germany - SII-2010 (SPAdes) (version 2) | ecosystem: Environmental > Terrestrial > Soil > Wetlands > Peat | place: Germany...
AAACGTGCCGCTGGCTCCGCTCCCCGGAGGCGTGAAGGTCACCACCACGCCGCTCACAGGATTGTTTCCAGCGTCCGTTACCGTCGCTACCAGTGGCGCTGCGAACGCCGTGCTAATCGCCGTGCTCTGCGGTGTCCCGCTTGTCGCCGCGATGCTTGCCGCCCCTGCAGCGGTCACGTTGAATGCCGTGCTGGTCGCGCCAGTGAGACCCGTGGCGCTTGCTGCCAGCGTGTAGCCCGTGCCCGCGTTGTTAATGCTGAGGTTGGAGAACGTGGCTACGCCATTCACTGCGGCTACTGGCGTCGTGCCCGACAAGGTTCCGCTACCCGGGTTTGTCCCGAAGGCCATAGCCACGGAATTGGTTGCCGTCGTGACGGGGTTGCCTCCCGCATCCTCGATCGTCACTTGCACAGCCGGGGTGATCGACGAGCCCGCCACGACGTTCGTCGGTTGGACCGTGAACGCCAACTTCGTAGGCGTTGCGACACCCGTCCCATTGACATTGAGGAGCTGCGGATTTGGAGAACCCGTGTTGGGGATATTGATCGTGGCGCTGCGCGCGCCGCTGGCGGCAGGTGTGAATTGCACGCCAAAGGTGCAGCTTGCTCCCACGGCAAGAACCGTCGTACCGAAGGTACACGGCGATGCGCCCGACGGAGCCACGACGGTGAAATCACCCGGATTGGCACCCGACTTCGTTGCAGCGCCGTTCAATGTCACGCTGGCGACACCGTTGTTCATAATCGTCACGGGCGTCGTACCACTAGTCGTTGAAACTGCCTGGTTAGGAAAACTGATGAGAGCCGGACTGGTCGTAAGCGCTCCCGTGATCGCTGCGCTGATCGTAAAACCACTGAAAAACAGGGGCGAAGGACCACCTCCTGGAAGAGGATTCGAGAACAAGATCGTCCCCGTAGTGGTCGGTGTTGTGAGCTCGCTGCCCGGTATAGTGATGTTCAGTACCGTTCCGCCCGAGGATGCAACACTGTTCGTATTGTCGATCCCATTGAAAATGACATCCGTGCCATTAATGAAGCCAGTGCCAGAGATCTGCAGGACCGCAGGTTGCCCGACGACGCCGTTGAGCGTGTTGATACCGGCTGGTAAGGGAACCGGGTTGTAGACGACCAGAATGAGTTCCCCGCCTGGATTCACTCCCCCGGGATCGGTAATTGTGACGGCGTCCACTGCCGCAGTGGCGAGTAGGCTCGAATCGAACAGCACGCTCAAATCGTTGGCGTCCGTAAATGTGGTTGTGACACCGGTCTGCGAACCGTTGATTTGCACCTTGGTATTCGCTGTGAACGCGAAACCCTCCATCGTTACCGCTGTACTCCCGGAGCCGACCTGAATGGAAGCAGGGGTCATGGAAGCCATCGAAGGAACCGTGGGTGGACTGATTTCCAGGAGTTGGATATTCCAGACGCTGCGGCCGTGTGTCACCGCGCGAAGGTTGCGCGAGATCCGCCGCATGGAAAGTGCGATAACCGGCGCGTTCGGAAGTCCGGTTCCCACCACTGTCCAAGTGGTGCACGGCGTCGCAACGTCCGGGTCCGCACACTTGAAGACGCCAACGTCGGTAGAGATGTACAACGCGTCAAACGCCCCGCTGTTCTGGACATCTACGATAAGATCGTTAACCGGCGTATCCGGCAGGTTGTTGCTGATGTCGTTCCAGGTCGTGCCGCCGCTGGTGGTTTTGAAAATATGTCCCTTGCCGTCGCAGCCGACGCAAGACCCAAAACCAGAAAACGTCGCATATAGAATTTGGCCCGTGCCATCGTCGCGTTTGGTTCTAACCGATGTGATATGGCGCGTGGGCAGCGACGTCTTCGTGAGCTCGGTCCAAGTCGCCGATGCGCCGAGGAGCGCATTCATGGAGATCCAGACTTTGCCGTTGCTGGTACCCGCAAGGAGGATGCTGTCATTGCTGTGGTTGACGTCCATCGCAGTGACGTTGCCGGCCCCTCCGCTGGGGCACGTCGTCGCCGCATTGCCGGCGCTCAAGTCTCCGGAGATTGCAATCCAGGAATTCGCGCCGTCTGTCGTCTGGTACACCCGGCAGGTGCCGAAATATCCTGTGTTCACGAGGCTTGTCAGCGAGATATTGTCATCTCCTGCGAGTGGCGGGATGAACTGGGAACGGTCCGCATGGCTGATTCCGGAATCGGCAGGAGCAAACGTGGGAATTGACCCAAATGGCGGCACATTCAGGAGCATGCCATTCACCTGGGATTTCCAGACGAGAGCACTGGTGCTCCCGGGAGCGCAGCCGGTGTAAACGGTAGTTGTTACTGGAGCACCGATCCCTGTGAAGCCTCCGTCTCCGCACACACCCATGGAAGTCCAAGCCAGGGTCCCCGTGAAGTTCTCAGTGTCATTGTCTTGAGTCCCGCCGTAGTCAACGTTCTCATCAATGGGGTGCGTCGAAAGCCCGGGATAAAACTGGGTGATCGCCAGTGTGTCATTCGCCTCCACCCAAAGCGGCGCCGCCGGTGTTGGATCGTCAGTTCGCCAGACGCCTCCATCATCGCCGACATAGAGTCTCGGTGTTGCGCCATTCGGGGCAAACGTGAGGGCGTGCGTGTCCACGTGCGGCCGTACCGTCGTCGAGCCATTGGTGATGTCCACCCAAGTTGTGCCCCCGTCCGACGACCGAAACAACGACGAGCTATCATTGGAGTACGCCGCACCGCCCAGTACGACAAAACTCGCGTTCGTGGGGTGCATTCCAATAGCCATGTCGTAAAAGCACTGCCCATTGCAAAATCCCCCCGCAGGGCCGGTAAGCGTGCTCCATGCCGTCCCGCCGTTCGTGGTCTTGAAGAGACCGAGCAAATTGTGCGAGGACGTTGAAGAGTCCGCAATCGCTGCGTAAACCGTCGCAGAGGCGCCCGCGGTGCTCGGTGCATAACCCAATGTGATGCGGCCCACATTCGATGTCGGCAATCCTCCCGCTTGCTTCGTCCAATGCGCGCCAGAGTCCGTCGACTTCCAAATGCCATTGTTGGTTGCGCTGGGTGAAAAAATATCCCCCAAAGCAGCCCACACCGTTGCGGCGTTGTTGGCAGCTACGCTTGTCGATTCGAAGACCAGGGCTGTCCCCGCCGCACCCTGTGCTCCTGCCGTCGGCTGGTGCCAAGTCGTCCCGCCATCAAGCGATTGCCACACTCCTCCTTTCGGATCATTTCCATCGAAGAAGTACACCGCCGCGAGCACCACACTCGAATTTCCCGGCTGAACGGCGATGGCTCCAATTTGTGCACCGCCGGTGGTTGAGCTCTGTGCACCTGCGAATTCCGACGCACCCAATTGAGTCCAGGTGGTCCCACCGTCCGTGGACTTCAGGATTCCCGCACCGTAGTAGCCGTCTCCATTGAAATTGCCTTCACCCGTGCCGACATAAATAATGTTGTGATTATTAGGGTCGATCGCGATCGATCCGACCGCCAACGAAGGCTGTGTGTCGGTTAGTGGCGTCCAATTTGCTCCTCCGTTCGTGGTTTTCCAAACGCCGCCCGCGGCGCCGCCGGCGTAGGCCGTCATTCCCGATGCATCCGTGGTGTCCACCGCGATGGCCGTTACACGTCCCGACGTGACCGGACTGCCTTGATTACCTCCGATCAATTGGTTGCTGGGCTGGGGGCCGATGAGATGCCAAGCTCCGTCGCCGGGAAGCGGGATGATCCCGACTTCCGGGGTCGGGCCTCCGCTGATAGGCGAAGCCGCCGAAGTCGGTTGCAATTGCGGCTGTAGTTGCAGCATACGGTCTCTCTGTTCGACAGACCTTTGCCACGCGCCCGCAGGAATCTTCGCGAACGGATACGCCCTTTGTGCGTAAAACCACTCTGCCCGCCTGAGAATAAAATCGCCGCCTTCTTGTTCCTCTTCTTGCTCGGCAGACCTTACCAGCGTGGGAGTCAGCTCCTGCGGTTGCGGCGCGGCGGGACTGTTTGTTCTTTCGCCATTTACTTCTGCCCCGGCGCCTCTTAGTTCCTCTTTATCCTTATCCTTGGGCGCTGGTGCCCCCGCTGCGTTCGAATCTGGCTCTGCTTTTGCCGGAGCCACATTCACCTCTGGCGCCGCGCTCGCGACGGCATCCTTCGCCCTTTCGGGCCTTGCCACTTCAGGATTCTTCTCCGCCTTCGCCGATGTCGCTTCGGCTTTTGCCGCCGCATTCGAAGCAGGCGTTGCCGTACTCTCACTGTTAGAAGAGCGCTCGCGCGCTAGCGCGACCAGCGAGATGCAGCCGGCCAGCAGCAATACGAGCACGCTTCCCGCCGTCCACTTCTGTGCAGGCTTGAATCCGCCCGCGATTGCATGGAGTCGATCAAACCAGATGCGGAATCTCACGATCGCCTGTTTCATCCACGACGCTGACCCGGAGTTCGGAAGCGGATTGCGCATGATTCAAGGCCTCCCAAGAGACTTGATTGACTCGACCGTGCTGATTGTCGAACGGGCCCGGACTTACATGCGGATCCGAGACATCGATCCCGCGAAGTCTTCGTTAGTTCCTCCCGAAGCGCATCGCCCACGGCCAACAAAAAAGAATGGAGTAAGGCGTACCAATAGGCAGGTCGCAAACAGCGATGCGGCACGGATGGTGTCTCAGAGGAGAGAACCGCTGATTCAAGGCCTCGGAGAGGGGCATAATACCTGCTCGTTCTGGGAGCGCTGCGCTCAGTGCAAAATGCCGACTGCTGAGAGGAAAACTCCCCGCATCCTCCTCCGGAGCAGAATTTCTGTCAAGTTAATTCTGGCGCGGCCACCGGGTGGGGCATACTCCCACGACTCCGCGAAAACGGTCAACAATAAATCTCCATTCCCAACTCATTTCACGGAATCAGGACGAAGGCTCGGCCCAAGCTGTACACGCGGTATTGCTTTCAATGACCTATCAATAGCAAAGGCGGCCCGAGGAAAGGGGGGAACACGTGGCGTCGGCGTCGCCGCAATGCTTTTACGCCAGGATCGAAAATGAATAACGATCCCAACTCGCAACTCGCAACTCGACAACTAGTTCTTTGTAGGGAGGCGGTCAAGGCGCATTCCGGTGCAACCCCGGCTGTCGTACAGCGGCAACTGCGGCATTCTGACGCGCGAATATCGCTGGGAATTTACGGCCATGTCATCGGTGATGAGAGTCAAGCTGGATTCAGTTCATAAAACCAATTCAGGTCATTGAACCATTCAAGATCGGTGTTCCACGATAGATCACGGATCACCGGAGAACTTGCGCGAGATGAGGAGAGGTGAACGCTGGTGCCAAGTCAAGATGCTTGCTGCGGCTGAAATGACAGCGCCAGATCCGCGGGCGGTTCCACTGGGCTTGCTGCTTGTTGATTCATGGTAATCGAGGCCCTGCCTGAGCCATTTGATCGAGCCGGTCAAGGGTCGACGCGGAGTGGAGCGGCTTCCGCGCAGCCGTCGTCAGGATAAACAAGCTGGTCGAATTGCTAATTAGGCCTGCCCAGCCAGGAATACTGCCAACCCACAGAGACGTTTTTGAAGTTGCCCCCATACCTCACATAGGCGCCATCGCTGTAGCTAACTTTCAGACTCTGGTGCTTGTTTAAAGGGATTGAGGCTGTCACTCCGATGCGGGAGCCAACGCGAAGGGTATCGGGTTGTTCTACGCCATTCAAGCTGACACGACCGCCATACCAGAAATTGCCGTCGAGCGAGACCCAGAGCCGAGGCTTGATGTCATAACTCAGGTGGCCTTCGAAGGAGCCGATGGGAGCTTGAGATTGCGCCTGCGTACCCGGAACGAAAGCGTTGTGCGAAAAGAACTCGGGGTTCGTTGTGAAGAACCATACCCCTCCGTAGCCATCGAGCACCCAATGGCCCCAGCGCCGAGACAGAATCCCGGAATCTCTCGGGTGCGTTTCGTGGAGTTTGGATCGCGGCGTGCCGCAGGTTGCGATATGGGCGACCTACTGTTCACAAGGCCATTCCGTTTTGCCCAAAAGCGCCTAGAATGCGGAGGTGATGGCATTCTCCGCGAACTCGACAGATGGCCTGACGAAGAAGGCCCGCCACGCGAAACTGGAAGCGATAATCCGCAACCGCTTGGGGCTTGGCGAAGACTGGTCTGCGATCGCCAGTCGGCCTAGTTTCTTCGACAGAATCAAGAAGGCGAGCCTGCGAGAGTTCGAGAACGCTTTCGGGCAGATGGCTAGGCTAGGCTGCAAATGGGAGGTCGTGCTGACCTGTCTCACCTGCTATCACACTTACAACGCGAGACAATTCGTCGTGCGATCCGCCCGCTACGATTCCGATGGTGAGTTGACCCATCTGCCAGAGAAGGTCTGGAAGCCAGAGAAAGCGGCCAGGCCACCGGACAGCGACACGCGAAACAAAATCGCTGCGAATCTCAATGCGGCGGCTGGACACATTCAGGACCATGAAGACCTCCTCTCGACGCTAGGCCGCCTCGATCCACCACCCCCGACCGTTTGGACGGACCCAGACACAGAGGGGGACATGCGGGAGGTGCGCATAACCGCCGATGAAGCTGTCCTGTATGTGCAAAAGCTACTGAGATGGTGCCGGAAGTTAGTGTCGGACGATTCGTTCGGGAATTTCAAAACGGTCGAGAGTGTTGGTCAGCTTATTCCTTGCGTCTACCTTGAAGTGGTTGCCCCCCACGCAAAGCAGGCAAGCAGGCGGCGTCTTCCATTGAAACTTGTCGCCGACCTCCTGAACGCAATGTCATGCGATTCCCACCACACGCAGGGTCAGCTTCGCGAAGCCCTGAATCGCTTCCAGCGCCAATACCCGAGAGTGCACCGGGAGTTGCGGGCCAGGATCGATGACCTCCACCGCGCATCGAACGAACCCGCGGACGGCTGGAAGCAGCTTTTCGTAGCCGAGGCCAGACGCCGCTCGCGCTGACACTCCGCAATAGAAGCTACAAAACTCGCCTTGCAATTCCCTTTGTTCTGTCGATTGTGTGTCTCTTCGCGGCGGAATTAGATGGACAACAGGGTAACAACGTCGCAATCAACGCCATCTCGTGGTTGGTTAGCCTGACGGACGAGAAACTTTGTGAGTGAAAACGGCCACCAAGTCGGGCCAGAGGTTAACAAAACAGAAGAGAATCCCGTTCTACAAGTTCCCGGTGTGATCCCTGCCGCCCTCTGCTGCATGCTAAGCGTTGCAGGTTGCTCGGTGGCAGGCACGGCGGCCGAGCCTGTCGCCTCGCTCATTCAACCTCAAACTATCAATCTCCCTTACCGTGAAGGTGAATATATCCATTGTGCAGAGCCCGCGATACGATCCATATCGGTAACGCCTTCATCGGCGAGCACTGGAGGTAAAACAGTGCCACGAAGGAGGTTTCAGAAAGGAACCTTACTAGTGCGGGGAAGGAAACCAGTGCGCTGTGGAGTTTTCCGTGAGGATGTTCTGCAACCAAACGGAACATTCAAGCGGGTGCAGCGGACTGTGGTTCTCGGCCCTGTAAGCAATTTGTCGGAACGCGCAGCGTGGAAGTTATTTCAGCCGTATCTAGACCGTGTGAATGCAGCCACGAGACTGCCACCCAAATCTGGAATGACTCTTGAGCAGTTCGTCAAAGAGTGGCGTTCCAGCGTGGCAGTGAACCTGAAAGGCAGCACCACACGTGCGGCGGAATCGCATCTACGTGCGCACATCATTCCGAAGCTGGGCAGTCTGCCATTGACGGGGATAAACACGAAGACGGTGCAGAGCTTCGTGGCATACCTAGCCAGTGGTGGGCGGTCAAGAAAGACGGTCGAAAACGTCTTGCTAACTCTCTCTTCAATCCTTCGAACTGCAAGGGCTTGGGATTATGCCTGTGGGAACTTCTCCTTGGCTGACATCACCATGCCTCGTGAGGGAGTGAAAAAAGAGCAGCGGTGCTTCACTGACGAAGAAGTCGGGAGAATTCTTGCGGCAGCGTCGGAACCATTCGGCACAATTCTTGCAGTGACGGCAGTGCTGGGTCTGCGCGTCGGAGAGGTTCTCGCGCTTCGTGTCAGTGATGTAGATTTCTCTCGGAAGATCGTCCGTGTGCGGCAGAGCGTTGACGCCGCCACTCGGAATATCCAAGGAGTGAAGTCTCACGCCAGCAGTGCAGACGTTCCTATGCCGTCTCAGCTTGAAGCCCGCTTGCGTGCTCACTTGGAGAAACACGAAGGAAAGACTGACCTGCTCTTCGTCAATCGCCGCGGCCGTCCATTCTCAGCGAACAAGCTGCGTGAAAAACAACTCCACCCTTTGTTGAAGAGGTTGGGTATTCCACGTGGCGGGTTCCATGCAGCGCGTCATGGTGCAACCAGTTCCCTGCTTGCAGACGGGGCAACCCCGGCTGTGGTGCAGAAGCAACTGCGTCACAGTGACGCACGCATCACGTTGGGAATCTACGGCCACGTCATCGGCAATCAGCAGCGGGACGCTGTTGAGAATCGGTCAGCACGCATCGAAAAGTTTGCCGTGAATTAGTTCAATTGTTGTTAAACGGCTTATTGTTGTCAGATTCCAAAATAAACCGTTAAGAATGAAGAAGATTGGTAGGGGCGGTGGGGATCGAACCCACGACCTTCGGCTTAAAAGGCCGCTGCTCTACCACTGAGCTACGCCCCTAAACTCAAGCAGATCCAAACATTTGCAAGGTTCGTTGTCTCTGCCGTCTGTCGCAACGGCGGCTGCCAAAGGCGCGCGCCATTGCTGCGATGAGCTTTATTCAGTTTACCATGACCTGCACGCGAGGCGAGCAACGCCACTCGGTGTGGCCCAAAAGAACGCAACGTGCGGCGCGCGACTCATCGCGCGGCATGCACGCCATCTTTCGACTGCTGCAATCTCTATGTCCATTCTGTATAGCTAGGTGCGCTTTCGGCGCTTGCGCTTCCATTCGTGTTCGCCCCGCAGCAGCGCCTGGTGTCTTTTGATCTGCGATTCAATGTCGCTGAAGGCATTCTTGCACCCCGCCAGCACATTCTTGCCGCTGCCGGTGGCGTGTAACGTGCCTGACGGAAGCGAAAGCGTCAGGGAACAGGACTGCTCTTCCGTTCTCTGATTTCTGGTGAAGACCCCGTGCAATTGAATCAGATCCGGCTGGTAGCTTTTCAGCAGCCTCCCCAACTTGTCCAGACGACGCATAAGTTCAGTCGCAACAGCTTGCTGCGCATCGACGTGCTTGTAGCTGATCGAAACGTTCATGGTTGCACCCGTAGGAAACAAAGCGGAATCTGGCAGGAACGCGACGCAGTCAAGATTCTGCACTGCATCATGGCCTGAGCATAGCAGGGGGTTTTGTGCCGCGCAATCCTGCCGCGCGATGTGCGCGTTGACAGTTACCCCTGGAATTTCTAGGCTAACAAAGTCTGCTCCAGGCTCTCCTCACTTAGGGTGCGGACACTGCTCATGAAGAAGACAGATAAACCCGAGGCACAAGCACAGCAGCGTATCCGCGTCGGACCGGCGGGCTGGTCTTATGCCGACTGGTCTGGGTACGTGTACCCCGCGCGGCGCACCAAGGGATTCCATGAGGCCGCGTATCTTTCCGAATTCTTCGACACCATCGAGATCAACACTTCGTTCTACCAACCTCTACGCCCGGATCACGCCGCGCTATGGGTCGAGCGCGTCTCCACGAATCCTGCGTTTCTGTTCACTGCAAAACTCTGGCAGAGGTTCACCCACGATCCTTCCGCAACGCCGGAAGATGAGCGGGCCGTGCGCGCTGGTTTTGACGTCCTGCGCCAGGCGGAAAAGTTGGGCGCGGTTCTCCTGCAATTCCCTTTTTCCTTTCACTGTACAAAGGAAACAGTGGGGTATCTAACCGCCGCGCTGAAGAGGTTTGCCGATTACCCTCTGGTCGTCGAATTGCGCCATGCTTCCTGGCAGACCGAAGAAACTCTCGCGCTCCTCAGAGAACTCAACGCCGGCTTCTGCAATATTGACCAGCCCATTATCGGGCGTTCCCTGGAGCCTTCCGCGTCCAGCACTTCGCCCATCGGTTACGTCCGCCTGCATGGGCGACGCTACGACACCTGGTTCAGCGACAACCCGGCCACTCCGGCCCACGAACGCTACAACTACCTATATTCCGAGGAAGAGCTTGATCCATGGGTCGCGCGCATCCGCACCGTGAATCAACACACGCGTAATACCTTCGTGATTACCAACAATCACTACCAGGGCAAAGCCGTGATCAACGCTTTGCAGCTCATCAGTATCTTGAAAGGCGGCAAGGTGAAGGTACCGGAGCCCTTGCGGCAGCACTATCCGCAACTCGAGAAAATTGCCAGCGAGATGCCCGCGGAGCCGACACTATTTTCTCTGGGCGCGCCAGTGGCAAAGAAAGCGAAACGCTCTACTTCTTGAAGAGATTCTCGAACGCTTGCCGTGCATCGAGCGGACGTCCGGGGGAGGGAGCCTCGGTGGGCACTTGAGCGGGTTGCGCGTAGGAGGTGGGCGCGGTGTCCTTCTCCACGGTCGTGCGGAATTCGTAGAGCGCGCACTCGTTCTTGGCATCCTTGGGAGAAATGCGGGCGGGAATGGTCTGTGTGCATTCAAACTGGGCGCCCGAATCGAAGAAGCGGCACTGTTTACAGCAATGCAACTCGGCATTGCATTTCGGGCATTTGCCCTTGGCGTCGAACCCCGCGACAAGCACCGCCCCGCAATTCGAACAGCGCGCTCGTGTAACCGTGCCTACCATCCGCGGCGTCCGCGGGCCCAGATGATCGGTAGCGCCGCGTGGGCCGCCCTGCGGCGGCTTGCGATCATGCCGGTCCTTCTTCTCGTGCTTGTCTTGCTTTTCCGCTTCGCGATAGCCGCGATGGCCATACTTGCGATCCACAAACGCCTCCGTCCGTCAGCCTCAACGGACTGCCACTTCCATTTTTTACACCACTAGACTAAAACGGTGCTGATACCGACATGTATCCGATCGGATTGCTTCCTAGCCCGGCACACCACTCTTCCCCGTTGAAGTTATCCTGGGATGCCACAAAGCGAGGGCAGAAGATGGGACATCTATGTTTGTAATCCTATGGGAGTTCGAAGTCAAGCCGGGAAGCGAGCCTGCCTTTGAAAGAGTCTACAGCTCCCAGGGCGACTGGGTTCGGCTCTTTCGCAGCGACCCGCACTTCCGGATGACTCGCCTCCTACAGGATACCTCCCGCCCGGGAATCTACTGCACCATGGACTTCTGGGACTTCAAACTGGCCTACGAAAACTTCAAGAACAATCACCGCGAGGCCTACCAGGCATTGGATCAAGCAACGCAAGGCCTGACCCTTCGCGAACGCCACCTGGGCTCGTTCCTGCAGAGCGAAACTGCGACTCCTTCGCCCTAGCTGAACATCCTCACCAATCCATCGGGCGGCAAGTCCGGCTGGAGGAACTTCCTCGGTGTACCGGCAACGCGCAGAATCGCTTCGGCAGCCAGGTACCCGCTACGCACCGCGCCTTCCATTGTTGCAGGCCATCCGGTGGCGGTCCAATCTCCGGCCAGGAACATTCCGCGAATCGAGGTCTCTTGCATTGGACGCCAACGGTCCACGCCAGGTTGCGGGGAAAATGTGGCCGCGGCTTCCTTGATCACCGTGGCTTTGATCAGGACGGCCTCGCGCGCTGCGGGCACCGCATGCCGCACCTCAGCCAGACACAGATCAATGATCTCCTGCCGGGGCTTCTGCAGCAGATCGTAGGATGCGCTGATGACCAACTGTAGATACTGTCCTTTGTCTCCGGACGAGCCGTTTGCGTTCCCATACAGCGCAGTCTTATTGAAAATCCACTGCGTCGTGGCTTCCAGCAGGGTCACGAAAGGCTCGCGCATCACTTCACGATCGAACCAGAAATGGACCCCAGTGATCGGCGCAACGCGGATGTTGTCCAGATTGGCGAGCGATGGCTCGAGCAGCTTGATTTCTTCGGTCAAAAGTTCGCTCAGCGCTCCGTGTGGCAGCGCAAACAGATAGGCATCGGCGGTTTCCTGGCGCCCGCCATCGAATTCCACGCCGTTCACCAGACCACCGGCCAGATGAATAGCACGAAGCGGACTGCGTAGATTTACTTCCCCGCCCCGGCGCTCGATTTCCGCTTTGCAGCCGTCATACAGTTGGGCCAGTGGAACGCCGGGAACTCCCATGCGATAACCGGTGTGGTTGCAAAGGAATCCCTTCCAGAATACGTCCACGCCATAGCGCGCATCGGTGCGGTCAAGCTCTTCGTCCAGCGCGCTCACCAATACAACCTTCCAGAAGCGCTCCATCGCGCCGGGCGTCTGCCTGCGCCGCCGCAGCCATTCCAGCATCGAAATGCCGCCCGCCTCCTCAAGATCTCTGGGCTTCCCCTTGCTGCGCAGAATATCCATCATCGCACGGCCAATGCAATATTTGTCCGCCAGCGTCAGCGGCGCGAAAGTCGCGAACGATCCGAACATGTGAAACGGCGCGGGCAACAACCCGGCTTGCATTTCACCCGTGCGTCCTTGAGGATCCTGGAACAACAGGCGCCCGAAGAATTTGATCTTGCCAGCGGAACCCACGCGGCGGTAAAAATCTTCCAGATTCGTACAGCACTTCAGCGTCACGTGCTGGCAATTGTCCACATGCTCGCCGTCGGGCAACACATAGGACGTTGCCCGCCCGCCCAGAAATGGCCGCTGCTCGAACAGCCTCACGCGCCAGCCCGCTTCAGCCAGCGCGACGCCCGCCGACAGCCCCGCCAGTCCCCCGCCGATCACGATCACGCTTTGCAAGTATGTTCTCTTCCGTGTGGCGCCCGAAACGCGCCTTGGCCATCAACTTCAGCTTTTCCGCTTTGGAAAGCCGCACCCGCTCTCCGAAAACGGCAAAATCCACCGACTCAATCCGCGCCAGCAGCGCGCTGTACGTGTGCACCAGCAGCCACAACGTGCCCCGGCTGTCCTCGTCAATCAGGCTGAGCAGCTTTGCGCTTTCCTCGTACAGCTTCCAGGCGCGTTCCGTCTCAAACCGCAACAATTCATGCACGCCCAGCGTGGCTTCGCTTCTGCCAAAATCCATTTTCGCCACGCCATAGCGCGCCAAATCCTCTTCGGGCAGATACACGCGGCCAACCGCGTAATCTTCGCGAACATCCCGAATGATATTGGTGAGTTGAAACGCCAGCCCAAGTTTCTCCGCAAGGTCCAGCGCCTTCGCATCGTGAAATCCAAAAATGTGCGTGCAGGTCAGGCCAACGGTCCCTGCCACGCGGTAGCAGTATTCCTCGAGTCGCTCGAATGAGGGATACGCCTGAATCGTCAAATCCATTTCCGCGCCGGAGATCAGGTCATGCAGGTAGCGCGTGGGCATCTTGTACCGGTCAACAGTGTCCACTAAAGCAGGCAATATTTCTTCTGCGCCGGGTAACGCGGCCACGGGTGATTCCATCGCGGCGTTTCCGTCGAACACCTGCAACTGCCCGGTAATCGCCTGATCCAGCGCCGCTCTCCACCTCGCCAGCCCGCGCTGCTTCTCCGCCAGGTTGGCGCCCTCATCGGATACATCGTCAATCAAGCGCATGAAGGCATAGAGCGCCACAATCCCGTCGCGCTTCGCTTTCGGCAGCAGGAAAAAGGCCGGATAGAAGTTGCTGTGGGCCGCGCGGGCAATGGCGTGGCAGTTCGCATACGATGCGGCAATCTCCCGCGAAGTTCCATCCGCAAGCGCAAATCGTGCGCCCTCCCGCGGGAACCCTGCGTTGTGGTACTCCCCGCCGCGGTCGAACGCCTGCGCCACAAGCGCCCGCCCCAGCAGCCGCACTTGTTTCCCCTTGCTCACCCTTGGCCGCCGGTTCAGCGTGTCATACCCCATCGCTTCAATCGCATCCAGCACCGCCAGCCCACCGCGGCTGAACATTTCCAAATCCACGCTCAATTTACCGTCCACCATCCTGGAAAGCGGCCTGCCTTTTTCAAACAGTTCTCCCGTGTACTCGATCAATTCCCTCATCAGCGACACATATCGCTCGCTGAACTTCTTCCCGACAATGTCGCTTTCCGTGACGCCATGTGCCGCGGCCCGCTCCAGGGGAATGTAGATTCGCCCCTTTTCCAGATCGCGCGAAACATCCTGCCAGAAATTCGCAAGCTGCAGCGCCGTGCACGTCGCATCGGAAAGCCGTTGCCGCTGCTCATCGCGGTAACCGCAAAGGTAAAGCACCAGGCGCCCAACGGGATTTGCCGAATACACGCAATAATCAAGGACCGCTTCCCAGGTCCCGTAACGCTTGACGACCTGATCTTGTCGAAACGCCTTCAGCAAATCCGCAAACGGCTGCTTGGGGACATCCTTGGCCACCACGGTTTCGCGCAGTGCCACAAACACGGGATGCGCGGGGCGTCCCTCATAGCAGGCATCGAGTTCACGCTCCCACCAATCCAGAAGTTCCAGCGCTCGCTCTTGCGATGGGATTTCGTCGCCAAGATCATCCGCCCACCGGCAATAGGCGTACACGTTATAGAAATGCTGGTGGAGTTCCTTGGGCAGGAGCCAGGAGACTACATTGAAGTTTTCGTAATGGTGCGTCGCCAGCCACCGCGTGTAGGCCTGCGCCGCACTGGGCGCGCACCCATCGGCGGGAAGTTTGGCAGCGATTTCAAGTTCGCCGGAACGCAGCATCAGCGAAGAACTTCCTCATTCATTTGATCACAGTGGGCTAAACGAATCGAAGGTCCGGGTTTCACGAGTCACAAGTCACGAATCACAAGTCGACTAACTACGCCCCCTGCCTACGGCCTCACGGCCAACTTGATATCGCCGCTGCGCGCCTTCATGCGCTCAAACGCCTGTGGCAGATCGACCAAGCCAATCTCCTCGGTAACAAAATCCTGCGCCGATATGTCGCCACGGCGGATCGCTTCCATCGCTTCGCGAATAAAGCGCGGTGTGTGATGGAAGGGTGAAATGATCTTGATTTCCGAATAATGGATGGTCGCTGGCGCGATTTCTACCCGCGTGTCCTTAGGGAGCCCGCTGAAGAAATTCACCACCCCGCCGCGCCGTACCATTGCCAGCGCCTGCTGCCAGGTCGCGGGATTTCCGGCGGCCTCCACAACGCAGTCCGGCCCGCGCTGTTCATCGGTCAGCGCCTTCACCGCACCGGCAACGTCGGCGACCTCAGTGACGTTGATGGTCGCGACGGCACCCAGCTTGCGTGCAACCTCCAACGGAGCTTCCCGCCGGGCCAGCGCAATCACGCGCACGCCGCGACGTGACAACATGCGCACGAATTTCAGGCCGATGGGACCGCAGCCAATCACCGCGGCCGTGTCGCCGGTGCGCACATCCATCTCATGAATCCCGCGCAGCACGCATGCCAGAGGTTCCACCAGCGCGGCGCTGTGGTCGTCCACCGAGTGCGGCACTTCCAGCATGTTCTCCCGGACGATGCGTCCGGGAATGCGCATGTATTCCGCGTACGCCCCGTTGTTAAAAAGCAGATCTTCGCAAAGATTTTCCTGGCCGCGTCGGCATTGGTAGCAGCGGAAGCAAGGCGCGGAGTTGGCGGTTATCACGCGCATGCCCAGACGCCACTTCGCGTCCACGCGCTTCTCCACCGCAACAATCTCGCCAACCACTTCGTGGCCGAAAACCGCCGGCGGCCGGATCATTTTCGCGTGGTAGCCGCGTTTCCAGACCTTCAGGTCGGTGCCATCGGTCAGCGCCAGGCGCACGCGCAGAAGTACCTCTTCAGCCGACAATGTGGGCACATCGATTTGCTCAATACGTAGATCTTCGCTGCCATACAGCACGGCCGCCGTCATTCTTGATGGCACGAGGATCTTCGTTGGGGCCAGCACTTCTTCCACCCCCATCTCTGTCCTATTTGTGGATGCTGCTTTCATTCGTGCGTGATCAGGACCTTTAGCGACGTTTCCGTGGGCCTTGCCGCCAGTTCCAAACCCTCTTGGATTCTACCTAGCGGAAACCGGTGCGTCACAATTTCCATCACCGGCAGTTTCTTCTCCAGCACCAGCGCTGCCGCACTTTCTTGGATGTCCATGGCCGCGCTGTAGCTGCCCAAAATCTCTTTCTCGTCTATCCCTATCGCCGCGGCGGGAAACTCAATTCTCGTGACCGGGTCGTTGGCAGCAAACAGAAGAACCCTACCGCCGGGCCGTGCCGCCGCCAGCGCCTCGACTACCACGGCCGGATGCGCCACGGCGACAAGGACCGCGTCTGCTCCCCTTCCCACGGTACGAGCTTGCAACTCTTCAGCAAGCTTACCACTTATGGAGTCAAAAGACTCCACAGCTCCCAATCTTAAACTTTTCTCACGCCGCGTGGCCATGGGATCACTTGTATAGATGCGCGCGCCTTCATATTTGGCAACCATCAGAAGCTGCAGCCCGATGGGGCCGCACCCGGCGATGAGCACCGTTTCACCCGCCGTGACGCGCGCCTTCTGCACCGCCTTGACGATGGTATTGATGGGTTCGATAAACGTGGCCTCTTCAAACGTCACATTTTCCGGAAGCGCCACGATCCCCCGCTCCGCCACCCACGGCATGGCCCGCACGTACTCGCCAAAACCTCCGCCATTCGGCGTGAAACCCCCGGTCAACCCGGTGGTTTTGTATTGCTTGCACTGGGAAAAGAGCCGGTTCTTGCAGTAAAAGCACGTTCCGCAGGGCACATGATGGAAACTCATCACTCGGTCGCCGAGCTTCCACTTGGTTACGCCGCGCCCCAGCGCCACAACCGTTCCAGCCAGCTCGTGGCCCAGGATCTGCGGCGGTTCTACATAGCGCTGAAATATCTTCTTGATGTCCGTGCCGCAGATGCCGCACGCCGCTACCTTAATAAGTACCTCTCCGTCGCCCACCTCGGGCACAGGCACTTCCTCCACGCGCACCACGCCCTTCTCCCGGAACACCCCCGCCCGCATCGTTTTGGGTATCGGCCCTGGCATTCGCAACCCTTCCACCGCTGTCCCTGCTCCACTCATCTCGTCGCCGCCTCTTCTTCACTTCCCAAACCCCAATGCAGAAAGCGTTTGCGAACGGCTGCAATATACTTATCAAGAAAATCAGCGAGGTTCTGGGCAGCTTTCTCGCTGCGCTTCCCAAAAGCGATCATGTCCGGAATTTTGTGGGGACGCCTTCCAATTTGCAGCAACAGTTTTCCATAGTTGATTTGTCCATTCCCGCCCATCGACCACCCGAAATCCAGGGGAAGTTCCTCCTCCGCGGTGTCGCTGATGGCTCGAATGGCAAGTGCCGGCACTTGCAGTTCTCGCGCCTTCGTCAAAACATGAAAGCTTTCCATTTCCACCACATCGCCAAGTTCGGCCATGGATTGCTTCGACTGAACGCGGCAAATCATTTGGGAGTTCGTGAGGAAGAGATTGACGGGCGTTGCGCCCGCTTCTTCTGCCAGTTCGACAAGAAGAGGGCGACTCCTGAACTTCTTCCCACCATTCACCAATAATGCTTCACGGGCCACCACAACTTCCCCACTCTTCAGTTCTGGCCTCAAACCGCCCGCCAATCCCGAGCTAATGCACAAATCAGGCTTTGCTTTCAGCAAAGTAGAGAAAACCGCCTTTGCCCCTCTCCAACCAACACCCGTCAGGTGCACGTCAAGCGTAAGATCGTCAATCCTGCTGCTATACCAGACATTGGAACCTCCACGGTGAATCCCATGAACACTCTGCTTGCGCCTAAAGGCATGGCGGCGCCGCCACGGCGCAAATTCCGCTTCCACCGCAAATGTAACCAGCACCCTCATCTGAACTTCCTTGCTTCCTTCCTTACGCCGCCGCTAACTTCATCTTCTTCGCCCGCCCGGCCCGCACATATCCATTGGCCTGATACCAGCGCACGGCACGCTCCAACGCCGCCGCCACCCGCCCCGGCTGAAATCCCAATTCCCGCCGCGCGCGCGAAGCATCCACAAACATCTTGTGGCGTGCGATCTTCACGCCTTCCACCGGAATCCCCGGCTCTTTCCCAACCAACCGCGAAAATGCATTCTCCATGTAGGCTACACCCAGCGCCACTCCGTGCGGGATTTTCAACCATGGCGCCCGCAAACCCGTGATCTTCGCCAGTGTATCCAGCACTTCCTTCAGCGTCATATTTTCCGCACCCAGCAAATAGCGCTCGCCAATCTTGCCTTTCTCCGAAACCAGCAGGTGCCCCGCCGCGCACTCCTCCACGCCCACGAAGTTCAACCCCGTCTCCACGTACCCCGGCATCTTCCCATTCAGAAAATCCAGAATGATCTTTCCCGTGGGCGTGGGTTTCCAGTCCCACGGCCCCACCGGCGTGGTGGGCATCGCCACAATCACCGGCAAACCTTGCTTCGCCGCGTACAACACTTCCTGCTCCGCCATCCACTTCGATTTCTTGTAGTGCCCGATCATCTCCTCGAGCTTTGCCACCGTGAACTCGTTGGGGAGTTCGGGGCGGTCCACCGCGATGGTCGCCACGGTGCTGGTGTAAATCAATTGGCTGACGCCCGCGCGCTTCGCGGCTGCCAGCACATTCTTCGTTCCGCCCACGTTCGAATCGTAAATATCCTGCGGATGCTTCGCCCACAGTCGGTAATCCGCCGCTACGTGAAACACGCGCTGCACGCCGTTCATCGCGCGTTCCAGCGAAGCCGCGTCGCGCAGATCCCCGGTCACATATTCCAGGGACAAATCGCTGATCGCGCGATTGCTGCTTGAAGCGCGCACCAGCACGCGCACCTCTTCCCCACGCGCCACCAATTGCCGCGCCACATGGCTGCCCAGAAAACCTGCCGCGCCCGTCACTAAAGTCGTCATGGCTTCCGCACGCTTTCCCGCTTCTCGCCCAAGCCGCCGCCGAATTGCCAGGCTAGCATCCTCCAGGCGTCGCCCGCTTTGCGATTGACTCCCAGCAGGGCCGCCATCTCAAAGCCGGCTTGGCACGAGCACGTCTCACACCGCGGGTTAATCCCACGTCCGAAATTCTCCCAAAGGGTGTTTTCCAGCAGCGCTTTATAGCTGCTCTCCAGGCCATAATTCAGCAGATAGCAAGGGCCAGACCAGCCACCCGGCCCGCACACCGGGCTTCCCCATACGCTGCAATCGAGTTCGCGTTCCCCGCGCAAATATTCCAGGTAAACCGGCGAGACCAACAAATTATATTCATTCAGGGAAGCGCTGATTTCCGCGAACCGGCGGTGCATCTCGGCATGGAATTTGGCGCTAGAGTCACGGCACACTTTTCCGGGTAGATAAACGGGTGCAAGCATGTAACCATCCACGTGCATCCCATGGAGTTTCGCATACAGCTCCGCCAGATTCCTCACATCGCTGTCCGGATATACCGTCGAAGTCACTATCACAAAAAAGCCCGCATTCTTCGCGGCCTTCACGCCATCCAGCGCTTCCGCAAATTGCCCCGGCTTGCCCGCGCGTGCATCGTGCATGGCTTCCGTGCCATCGAGCTTCACGTTCCAGAAGAAATTCGTCACCGGCGGGATCATGTGCAAGCGCCGCCGTATCAAGGTGCCGTCCGTGCAAAGGAAAAGATGCTTGCCGCGATCCAAAATTGCGCGCGTCAACTCCGCAATTCCCTCGTACTCCAGCGGTTCGCCGCCGCAAATGGCCACCATGGGCGTATCGCACTCCTGCATCGCCGCCAGGCATTGCTCCACGCTGAGTGGCGTACGCCGCGGCGATGATGTTTGGCCATTTCCGCCGTTCGATCCGCCGCACATGCCCGTACTGCCGCCCAGGGGGTCCAGTGTGAGCACGACGGCAAACTTCCGTTCGCCGCGCAGTTTGTGCTTCGCGAGATGTTTGGCGGAATCGAGGATCAGCCGGAAGGGATACCGCATCGGCTTGCTTAGGATGCGCGAAGCTCGCGCGCGGGGTACAGCCCGCGGCGCGCTCGGAATTCGCCCGGCCGGAATTTAAAGGCGCAATATTCCTGCGCGCGGCTGGCCTGATTGCGGTAACGCGCCAGCGCATACACCGGGAACGAATTCTTGTAGAGGTGATACTTCAAATAAAAAACGCCCGGGAAGCCCGTGCCCGTGAAATCCTCTTCGCTCCAGGACCCATTGGCATTCTGCTGCTGCACCAGGTACGCGGCCGCGCGCGCGATCGCCGGGTCGTCGGGATCCGCGCCTGCCAGTAATCCTATCAATCCCCAGGCGGTTTGCGATGGCGTGCTATTGCCTTGCGCTTTGCTGGAAACGACCTCATAGCTGCGCAGCGACTCCCCAAAACTCCCATCGGCCTTCTGCACTTGGCGCAGCCAGGCCACGGCCCGCACGCAATAATCCTGCGCCGTCAGCGATACGGTCTCCAGCGCTCGCAGCACGCCGCTCGTCCCGTACACATAATTCACGCCCCAGCGCCCGAACCACGATCCATCCTTGCTCTGGTCTTTCATCAGGAACTGCACGGCCTTCTGAACCACCGGATGATCGCCGGGCCAGCCAAACCGCCCCAGGCATTCCACGACACGCGCGGTCACGTCCGCTGTGGAAGGATCGATCATGGCGTTGTGGTCTGCGAAAGGGATATTGCAGAGGATTTTCCGGTCGTTATCGCGATCAAAGGCGCCCCAGCCGCCATCGCGGTTCTGCATGCTCAGCAGCCACTGGATACCCCGGCGCATCGCCGCTTCCATGCGCTTCTCATCAGGGAATTTCACCCGCTGCAGGGCCATTAATACGAACGCAGTGTCATCCACATCCGGATAAAAATCGTTGCGGAACTCGAACGCCCATCCCCCCGGCTCGGCATCCTTGTTCTTCATCTGCCAATCGCCCTTGCCCAGCACCTGCTTCGTCAGGATCCAGTCCGCCGCCTTTACCAGCGCTGGATGATCCGCGGGCAAGCCCGCTTCCTCAAGAGCCACCATGGCGATGCACGTATCCCATACCGGAGAAACGCAAGGCTGCAGGCGAATGGTGTCGCCTTCCTCAATTTCAAATCGCGAGAATTCCTTGATCTCCCGCCACGTGAGCGGATCTTCCGGTCCATGCCCCAGCGCCATCAGCGCGAAAATCGAGTTCATCATCGAGGGATAGATGGCCGCGAGCCCCTCGGTCCGCTCCATGTGCTCCAGCATCCATTGCTTGGATTCCTTGATGGCCTTTTGCCGCAGGGGTTTCCATGGCAGCTTCTCGTACAGCTTCAACCCGCGATCCACCGCCAGGAACAGGTTCTTCCAGGAGAGGATCTGCTTGCTCCAGTTGAACGCCGCCGTTTTCTGCGTGGGATCCTTGAACAACTCGTCCACCCGCGCGTGTTCCGGCAGGCGAAACTCCGGCCGCACCGACGACAAGATCGCCATCGGAATCACGATTCCGCGCGTCCACGAAGACATCTCGTAAATATTGAAATAGAACCAGTTCGGCAGCAGCACCAATTCCGGCGGAATCGCCGGCACCAGTTCCCAGCCCACGGCTCCCACCAGCGCCAGATAAAACCGCACGTACGAATTCGTGTGTTCCAGACCACCCAGACGATGAACGGCCTCGCGCGCCCTGACCATGTGCGGGGCGTCAGGAGAGTCCCCCGCCAGCTTTAGCGCGAAATAGGCCTTCGAGGTGGCATTGAGTTCCGAGGCGCCGCCAGGATAAATTGGCCAGCCGCCATCGGCCATCTGCTTCCGCCGGACATAGTTGGCCAGCTTGGCGATGCGCGCCGGATCGGCCTTGTCGAGTACGTGCAGGTAGTAGATGTAATCGGATTCGAGAGTGGTATCGGCCTCTAGTTCGCCATGCCAATACCCTTCCTCGGCTTGAATGGATAGGAGGTACTCGGTGCCGCTCTCTACGGCCTTCTCGACCTGCTCCGCCCAAGTCTCTTGCCGCCATGGTGCTGGCGCGGGCGCGACCGGCAACTCCTCTCCTATACGTACATACGAGCCCATCCCGGCTCCCCCTCGAGCGAAATGCGGTAATCCCCCAAATATCCTAAGCCGCAATCAAAGGCTTAGCTAACTACCCTGTTGCCTTGCACTTCCAAACTGCCACTACTGAAAAACACTGCTCAGGTACTTGCAGTACCTATTATCCCTGCCCCCGGAAAATCGGTCAATGAATAAGATGCCGGCTCGTGAACGCCGAGTTGTCGTAAAATGTCCCCCCTGCACCCCGGGAGGGCTGGCCAGAATTCGATGTGCCAGCACCCCTAGAGGTTCCGGCCAGTCTCCAGTCTTTTGACGCGTTTCGCCAACTCCGGCAGCCGCGCGAACCACCCATATTGCTCTTTGAACTTTTCCAGCGGCCGCGCGGGCGTTCCCCAAACTGTTTCCCCACTCCAAATCGTCTTGCCATTGAGAATCCCCGACTGCCCGCCTGCAATTACTCGATCTTCCAGCGTGCAGTGTTCCCCCATCCCCACCTGGCCGCCACACACCACATGATGCCCGAGCTTGCAGGAACCCGAAATCCCCGTCTGCGCCGCAATCACGGTGTGCTCGCCGATCTGGACGTTGTGGCCCACGTGCACCAGATTGTCCAGCTTCACGCCTTCGCCGATCCGCGTGTCGTCCAGCGAACCGCGGTCCACCGTGGTATTCGCTCCAATCTCCGCATCCTCTCCAATCTCCACGATGCCGGCCTGCGGGAATTTCCAGTATCTTTCTCCATCAAACGCATACCCGAATCCATCGGCGCCAACGACCGCTCCCGCGTGAATTTCCGCGCGGCTTCCCAGGCGCACTCCGGCGTACAGTGTGACGTGTGGGTGCACGCGGCAATTCTCCCCAATCCAGCATCCTGCACCAATCACGCAGTGCGCCCCGATCTCCGTGCCCTCTCCAATGTGTGCGTCCTCACCAATCACCGCATACGGTCCGATGCCCGCGCTCGCCGCCACCCGGGCAAGTGGAGCAACTATCGCCGTCGGGTGGATCCCGCTCGCAATTGGCCGCCGCCCCAACAGGATCGCTGCCGCCTTTGCAAAGGCCACCTTAGGCTGCGCACTGCGCAGCACCGTCTTCCCTGGCAGGGCAATTCCCTCTCCCGCCACCGCGCAAGCCGCCGCGGAAGCCACCGCGCGCTCCGCATGCTTTGCCGTCTCGACATAAATCAAATCA
>Ga0209517_10003046_pt1 | contig 23042 bp, 26 predicted proteins | sample PeaSoiMetSII2010_FD_187695 | JGI IMG/M metagenome (GOLD analysis project Ga0209517, IMG submission 187695) | Peat soil microbial communities from Weissenstadt, Germany - SII-2010 (SPAdes) (version 2) | ecosystem: Environmental > Terrestrial > Soil > Wetlands > Peat | place: Germany...
AAGGAAATGGCTGTAAAGATGAAGGATGCCGGAGATGTTGCTCTAAATGTCGAAGGAAAAAATTTTGCCATCTTGCATGTAGAGGACGTTTACAATTTTGATAAAAATGCCGTTACAAGCGGAGTTTATGGAACATCTGATCCAAAGCATCCTGGTGTAGCAAAGACTATGAGCATGAAAGAATTTCTGGTTGGTGGAAAAATTGATTATGTAAAAAGACCAGATGAGACTCCAATTAGAAGATACAGAAAAACTCCTATAGAAACAAGAAATTTCTTTAAAAATGCTGGATGGAAAACGATTGTGGCATTTCAAACAAGAAATGTTCCACACGTGGCACATGAAATGCTTCAAAAAGCATCTCTTAACACGCACGATGGACTGTTTGTAAATCCTCTTGTTGGAAAGAAAAAATCAGGAGATTACAAAGACGAGGTAATAGTTGCTACTTATGAAACTCTCATTGAACATTATTATCCTAAGAACAGATGTTATCTTGGTACTTTACATACAGAGATGAGATATGCCGGACCAAAGGAAGCAGTCCATCATGCAATAATGAGAAAAAACTTTGGATGTACTCATATCATAATTGGACGAGATCATGCAGGTGTAGGTACATACTATGATCCATTTGCTGCACATAAAATATTTGACTTGTATCCTGACATTGGTATAGAACCAATTTTCTTTCCAGCATTTTTCTATTGTAGAAAATGTTTATCATTTGCAAGTGAAAGAAATTGTCCTCATGGACAAGAATATCAAGAAAGTCTTAGTGGAACTAAACTTAGAGCAATGATTCTTGATAAACAAAATCCATCTGAATATATGATAAGACCTGAAGTATCCAAAGTATTAATGAAATGGGATAACCCGTTTGTGGACTAGATTTTTATTGAAATGAATTTAGTGCATATTATGAGATTCTTACTTGTTGCTCTTTTATTGACAAGCTCATTCTTGCCAGTATATGCACAAGAATCTACAATGAATAAATCTGAACGTTATGATTATGTCGATGTACCATATAGTGCATTTAATGTTATAACCAAAGATTCTACAGTTTTCAAGCTTGATCATGAGCATGTGACCAACTGGCAAGTTGAGATAGAGAATAAACTAAAATATGTAAATCCCAACTCAACTGCAGTTATAAGATTATACGAGGATCTAAACCAAACAAAATTCATAGAAATTGGTATGGGAGCTGCTCCTAACTATCGTTTCTGGGTTGCAGTCAATACTCCAGAAGATGGATATTTCATAGTACAAGATGATGACAAACTTGGATGGACTCCAGGCCAGTTTATTACTGCAACTCACTCTAGTAATGGAGGTCTTACAGTGAGTGTAGGTCAAAAGGTTGCTGTTGCCGATTTGGATATTGCAGGTTTTACAGTTCGAGATGTTACTGTACATGGAATGAATTCACAATATGATTCTCCTCCAGTAAATGCTGGTAATGTGACACTAAGTTTTGTTTCAGGAGATCCTTCTCAGAATCCTATCTTCTATATGCCTATGATAGTCTTGGCAGTTTCAGTAGCCTTGATTATAGTATTATTGAAAACCAAGAAGAGAACTACCTAGTTTTGTAATAACTACACTCTTTTTTTATCTGACAGACTGAACACATTGGTGAAATTGGCTTACAGATATTCTGACCATACATGACGAAAGTATCATTTATTCTAATCCAATATTTTCTTGGGATCATTTTCATTAATTCTATCTCTGTCTCCTCTGGAATTTTTGTTTTGACCAGTCCAAGTCTATTGGAAATCCTATGAACATGAGTATCAACAGGAATTGCAGGTTCATCAAATGCATAAACTAGAACACAATTAGCAGTCTTTCTTCCTACTCCTGGAAGACTAATCAATTCCTCCATAGTTTTTGGAACTAGACCTGAATATTTTGAATCTATAATTGATGCAACTTCAATTATTCTTTTTGCCTTGACATGATAAAAGCCAGTTCGCTTGATTATTTTTTCAACATCTGATAGTTTTGCTTTTGCAAGTGATCTAGCCGTCTTGTATTTTGAAAATAATTCTCTTACTACAGATGAAGTACTTTCATCTCTTGTCCTGGCAGAAAGTATTGTTCCTATTAGAATACTTAGAGGACTACCATTTTCAGCCTCACGCAGTTCTCTTAGTGCAGTCATCCTAGGTGGTTTAACATGATTCATCGTTGTAATCATTCCATCTAGAATTCTTCTAATCTTATCCAATTGATTTTATAATCAACCACACAAGTATTATATCTGTTATAACAAAGTGGTATATTGGAATTAACAAAAGAAGAAGAATCTGCTTTAGACGGAAAGCAAGGAGAAACTCTTGCTCTTGCGTACAGAACACTTGTAGCAATTGGAGAAGCATCAGGTTCTGATAGATTAATTCCAATAGAATGGGCACATCTATCTGGCGTCAATTATAATACAATAGGAGATGCAGGAAGAGACTTTCTCTCACATTTAAGTCAGGATGCTAAATTCAAGGTAAAGACTACAGTCAATCCAATGGGATTTGATTTTGATTCAGTTTCTCGCTATAATATAGATGAAAAATTTATTGAAAATCAGAGAAGTATAAAAAACTCTTATGAAAAAATGGGAGCAATTCCATCTTATTCTTGTATTCCATATGAGATATTTGATATACCGAAACAAGGTACGCATGTTTCATTTGCAGAAAGTAATGCTGCAATATATGCAAATTCATTTTCTGGACTTGTAACAAACAAGGAGGGTGCATTTAGTGCTCTTGCAAGTGCAATTACAGGTAAAAGCCCATGCTCTGATCTAAGAGATGATGATATAAGAAAACCAAACCTGACAATTCGCATGAAAGTTGAATCTCCTAATGAATTGACTTATGGTATGCTTGGATATTTTGCAGGTAAAGTTGCAGGTAGCTCAGTTGCACTATCTGGGGTAAATGGACTTGATAGACGTAGTTGCAAATCTCTATGTGCGGGAATGGGCACATCAGGAGCTTGTGGAATGTTCACATTTGGAGAAGAAGAAGGCGAGAAGATAGATTTTGATAAAAAAGAGATGCAAAAAATTCATGATGAGCTTAACACCTCCGAGAGTGGAGATTTAATTACACTTGGTAGTCCTCAACTTGGACTAGATGAGATTGGTGATCTAGCAACAATGCTCAAAGGAAGATCATTTAAGAAACGTTGCATGATATTTTGTCCAAGTGCAATTAAAGGACAAATGCGAGACTTGGGTTATAGAAAAGAAATAGAACGTGCTGGGGGAGAACTGTTGTTTGATTGCTGTACCTGTTTATCTCCACTAGTTGATAACAAAGATGTAGATTCTGTTGTTACAAATAGTGTAAAGGGTGCTTACTATTTGCGAACTTCAAACAAAGTTGATGTCAATCTAAAGAGCCTTAAAAGAATAGTAGAAGAGGAAACAAAATGAACGTAAAGGTAATTGTTAAGGGACGGGCAAAAGGTTCATTACTGATAGCTAAAAATCCCCTAAACTTTCTTGGAGGAATTGATAAAAAAACAGGAATAGTCCAAGACAGAAATCATGATCTCTTTGGAAAATCTGTTGGTGATAAAATTCTTGTATTTCCCTTTGGAATTGGAAGTAGTGTTGGAGCATATACCATATACTCTTTGAAATATAATCACTGTGCACCCTTAGCTATGATTTGTCTTAAAGCAGACCTGACAACAGCATCAGGATGTGCAATATCTAATATTCCTCTGGTTGTTGCAAACAAAAATGATTATGATTTGTTAAAAGAAGACAGAGAAGTTATACTTGATGCAATTAAAGGAGAAATATCATAATTCTAATCTCTTGATTAATCCATTTGGCTCAATCTCTTTGAAAACAATTCCCTCAAATTTTAAAATCATCGTGCTTTTTCTTTTCCAATGATTTGCAGGTGCTCCTGCTTTTTCACAAGCATGACCGAGAAATTCTTCTTCATTCCACCCATATTCAACAGGAACCTGGGGAAGAAGCAAACCTGCCCCAAACTCCCATTTTATAATCAGACCATCTCTGCCTATCTTTATCATTTTAGGATATTCTGATGGATCATTTACCTTGATCTCGACAGGTGGGGTTAGTGTTGTCACTTCAAATGTAATTTCATCTAATTCCCCATGTACTACAGGAGGAAAACGAGGATCTTCTGTAGATGATGCTATTGCTGCATCTACAAGAGATTGATGTAATATTCTGTCTGGAGTTGGAAATCCTATACATCCTCTTAGATTTTCTTCCTTGTTTAGTGTAACAAAGACTCCTGACTTGTATGAAAACCTAGATTTGATTTCGTCTGTAAGTTGGATTTTTTTTCCTTTCTTGAGATATTCTGTAACAGCTAAACGAGCAGTTCTTACTAATATTTGGCCATCTTCATCCGACAAACTCAATTTATTCTATCATTTAGTTTAGTTGCAAACTCTTGAAGTTTTTCAAAATGAGTTCCTTCCCAGTAAACCTTTTTACAAGAATCACACATCCAAAACTTTTTCTCTCGTTCTAATACTCCTTCTGGAATTTTTCCTATAATTCTAAACTTTTCTACTACTTTCAACTCTCCATTGCAAGCAATACAGCGAGAGTTGGCTGTATCTACTACAAATTTATCAAGTTTGAATTTTGCATTTATTTGTATAATCTGTTCTGATTCATCATTTCCTCTAATTAGAACAAAACTTACATTTTGCTTTTCAGCAATTTTTGTAAGTTGTTCATCTTTTGTTAAAATTATACGTTTTTCATTTTTTGCTATTAAAATTATTTTATCATCTTCAATTGCAGAAAAATATTTTGAATCATATCCTAAAATTCTTAATTTCTTTGCTAAATTCCCTAACATTGCATCTACTATGAAACTTGGTTTTTGAGTACTCAATTGTATGCCTCTCCTTCACCAGCTTCTACTATGTGACTGTCTCCGGCAGGAAGTATTCGCGTAAAATCATCCATGGAAATTGCTTTTACTATCTCTTCTTTTTCTTTGAATTTCATAAACTCAAGTTTTACCTTCTTTGCAAGATCTGCCATATCTGATCCAGATGGTTCTATTATTACATAGTAAATGCAATGTTTCTTAATTGCTGATGGAGGACCACACATCAGTAAATAACTCTCATCTTTTTCATACAAACCAATAGCTAATTGTAATGTGCTAACCTGAACAAAATTTTTCGATCCCTCAATTACAAATGATCCCTTTGCAATAAATTGTCCACTTGGTGCAGCAGTCTTGATCTGTTCTGGCAGCATCCAGTATGCATTTAATCCATAAATTCCTGCTCGCCATGCTCTACTGAAACAGACTGTAGCTTGTGAAACTTCTTTTACACTTAAAATATCCTCATCAGTACTCTCTCTTAAAAGAAAAAATGGTGAACCGACAATTTCTGCATGAAATACTCTATCATTTTTGTTAAGATGTTTTCTTATCACTGCAGAGTTTGATGAGGCATCACGCCCTCCTATTGCTAAACGTCCATCTGAAGTAATGAACCATCTATACCTCTCAAACCATTCTTTCTTTTTTTGAACTGCAAATACAATAGAATCTTGGGCAACACTTGCTTGTTTTTTGAAAAGTTCAAGACTTTTTTCAGTCTTTTTCTTTTCTAAATTAATTGTATCAGTTGCTCTCATCTGTTTCTTTGATTCATTAAATAATGTTGAACCAATTGCCTGTATAGATGATTGAGGATCTAACTTTATCTTCTCTCCTTCTATATTGATTAGAAATATCCCGCTTTCTCTTGCTATGTGTGAGTTGTATTTGCTTAGCAATGTCTGAATTGCTGGGTCTTCAATTGATGTTATACCAGTATATGATATTTCAAGAAGAGCTCTTGCCACACCAGAAATTGAACTTGATCTCTCCTTTACTAGTAAAATTGCCTTGTTTTGTTCTTCTAGTTTGTGCTCAAGTTCAGTAATCTTTTGATTTGCTGTAGTAGATTGGGATGATTTGCCATGCTCAAGAAGATTTTCTGAAAAAAGTGAATCTAATCCCTCCATGAAACTAGATACTTTAACTGCATTTCTTTCTTCCACGTTTCCAAGAGGTATTGGAATTACATCTGCGTTTTTTATATCACGAATTATGTAAGGATCGTGTTTTCCTGTAATTACTTTATCAATTAGATCTTTTGTTGCCTTAAAGATGTCATCAATTTCTTTGTCTGTTAAGGTATTGCCCAACTTGTCTGGTTCCAAACCTGTCATTCGAATGATCTCTTCTGTATATTTTCCTGGTAATCCTAATGTTCTTCCTACCCATCTTACAATTGGTGCAGAACTTGTTTTAATATCTAAAATATTCTCTTTAGTAACATCCAAAATATTTAATCCAGAAGAAGGTGGGGGAACATAATTCAAACCAACTCCAAGTTTTCTATGTCTTACATCAATTGAGTGCAATAGCGATAGAATCTTCATTTCTTTATTGCACAATATTATATTACCGTCTCCAAAAAATTCTCCAACTAAAATAAATTCTTGATCAAATCCTGAAAATGTTACATATACAATTCTCTCACTTCCAAGCTGTTTGATTTCTATTATTTTACTTCGTAAAAGATCATTTCTTAATCGTTTTATCAGTCGGTTTTCTTCCATCTGATTTATCTTTACATTAGTTATCCATAAACCAAAAGTAGAAAACATGACAAGTAAATCTGGTTTATCTGGATGATGTAGCTTGAAAAGAATACTATTACGACTTACGCCATAAATATTGCTTACATAATAGTCCTTTACTTGTTTATTCATCTCTGTAATCAAATAACGTAGTTCTATACCTGCAAGTGTCATAATTTCTAATTCTTGTCCCCCGTTGATTATATCTTTACTATTGTTATGGTTAACCAAACATTTTAAACGGGATTAATCCGAGTTATTTTGAAAATTTAGTTGGCACGACATCCAAAGAAAAAAGACGATGAAAACCCCGATACTAATGACAGTAAGGATAATCCTACAGGTCCATCTGCCCAAACTGAAGAGTCGAAGATAAAGAGTGGACTGGATAAATTATTCTGGCTAAGAGTAAGTTTGGGCGTATTAGCAGGAACACTTTCTGCAATAATTGGACTACCAATGCAATCTCACAGAGGCTTTCTGGGTCTTGGAATCATGATAATTCTGTTTATTGTTTCAATTGGAATAGCAAAATCTATGAAGATTCCCATTCTTCCAACAGATAAAAAGAAACTTATCACAACAGGCTATGGAAGCTATATTCTTCTCTTCATTTTCACTTGGATCTTGGTAAATACTATAATTCATCCTTCTGTAGGAATAATGTCTGTCAAGTAGTTCTAAATATTGATAAAAATTTAGTAAACCCATGTGGAAACATAGCACACCTGGAATTCCAGATGAACTTTTTGAAAGGGTAGAAGATGTGCCAATTACAAAAGAAGAAGTGCGCGTAATTCAAATCAGTAAAGCAAGATTATCACCAGGACAAATAGTATACGACGTTGGGTGTGGAAGTGGATCAATATCCATAGAAGCATCACATCAAATAGGAACTAGTGGTAAAGTTTTTTCAATAGATATTGATCCAAACGCAGTAGAACTTACAAAGAAAAACTTGAGTAAATTTCAAGTCTCTAACGTATCTGTTATTTTAGGAAATGCAATGGAAAAAATCAATGAATTACCAATTGCTGATGCTATATTTATCGGCGGTACAGGTGGGGAAACATCTGAAATAGTAAAACTATGTGAAACAAAGCTAAAACAAGGAGGAAGAATAGTAATTGGAACTATACTTATTGAAACACTATACTCTGTACTGAATATAATTGAAAAACTAAAGTTCTCGTCAATTGATATAACTCAAGTAACCATATCCAAGAGCAAAAAAACTTCGACAGGTACCATGTTTCTTGCACGAAATCCTGTTACCATAATTTCTGCAACAAAAATCTAGCACCGTATTTTTTTTGCTGGTTCACATACTCAATTGTATCCTTTTTAGAAACTCCAACGACTTCGGATTCTTCCAGTTCGTTTGACTCTTTTCCTATGTATCGAATCGAACCTTGGTTGATTCTCAGGTGCCTTCGCCTCAAGACCCCAAAATCCCCACATTGGCAAAGATTTTTGTTAATAATTGAATCAGTGGATCTAATGGAAATACAAAGAGCGGATGTTTCAGATGCAGAACATATACTTGATCTACAAAAAACATCATACAAGAGCGAGGCTGAATTATATCATAATTATAACATACCGCCTATGACTCAGACCCTCCAAGAGATGAAGGACGATTTTTTGTACAAGAAATTTCTCAAGGCAACAGAAGGTGACAAGATAATAGGCTCAGTTAGGGCATTTGAGAAAGACGGGACGTGCCATGTGGGAAGGCTGATGGTTCACCCTGACTCTCAAAACCGCGGCATTGGAAGAAAACTTGTCCAAGAAATAGAAAATCTGTTTGGCACTTGTAAAAGGTTTGAATTATTCGCAGGAAGCAAGAGCAAAAAAAATATTATGTTGTACGAAAAGATTGGCTACAATATATTCAAGACTGAAAAAATTAACGAAAATGTATCTCTAGTTTACATGGAAAAAATTAGAAAATGAAAACTCTACATAGTTCCACTATGATTCTGTCATGTTTTGTTTTGCTTAGTGTAAGTGTGACCTGAAATAGTTCCAGTCATGCTGGCAAGACGACTTTGAAAGACGTGTATTTACTAAACTGACTTTCATCGTTTAAGATAATGCCGTCTCTAAAACTTGGCATCTTTGGGAATGCAAACAGGTAGATTATCTGGCTCTGCCTAAGATAGTAAACCGGTATTACACTCAAGTCCTCTATCTTGAGAAACCTTTGTGAGGTAAATGCAAGTTTATGCCATCCCACATCCAAGCCTCCAGAATTGCTTTTATTTTGTTTGGCTTCAAAAACAAGGACTTCTTTCTCTGTCCATATTGAATAATCCAGCTCTTCTTGTCCTTCATAGTCAAAACTGATTGGATTATCTTGATTTAATTGATCCTTGAAATATATTTTAAAAATAGATTTTTTGCTACCTCGTGGTCCAACACGATAGTCCTTGGTTCCACAGATTTGATCTAATATCTCTTCATAAATTCCAAGGATTCGTAGGTGCTCTAAATTGGCATCTTCATTATAATGTTCATTGAATGCATCCTGTAGATGACTATGACTTGAGATTTGCTTGATTGGAATATCCTTTGCATTATCAATTTTCAAGTCAAGATATGGTTTCCTAAACCTCTCTTCTTTGAATATGGCAAAACTCCCAGCCCCCAATCTGATAACATAAAATCCATTGTTGACAAGTGTACTTGGCTGTTCTGACCAAAAATTAATTGAAAGATAATCAGGTGCATTTCCCCTTAGGTTCAAGTTGTATTTTTGTATGTAATCTTGAAATGATGACTTCCAATGAAAATAACCATTGTTCTCTATACTCTTTTTGAATTCATTGTCAACAATCAACTTTTCCCATGCATTATCTGATTTCAAATATCATTCAACTCAGAACTTCTGATTATTAAAAGTGATTTCAATTGGTTCTGTCAAGTTGACGTTGGTTTTCATAACTGTCAAAAATCGTCGAGTTATGAGAGAGTCACTATAAGAAAAAATTGGCTTTTAATGCGTCTATATTCACTAGCTTTTTGGTTTCTAAACTTATTGCATCTAAAACATATTCATATTTATTTTCATATACTTCTTTCATGACACTTTTCAAGTATTCTGGATGATCTATACATCCTTCAATTCCATAATCATAGCGGTCATGAAGTTTAGCCAATACTGACTTGTAGTTAGCATCTCCTTGGTTCAGCAAGACAAGTTCTAACATGTGATAAATGCTGTTTTATCATCTTTATCAATAGAAGCCATCTAGGATAGAGTTACTTTATGTGTGATAATGATATGTAATGAGATTATTCAAAATAAACAAACACCGTTTTTTGAACCCTTTCAGTGTAATACATTATGCAGACTCGATACTAACACGAAAAGGTTCGTGTTCTAAGGGTAAAACCTTAGAGCATGAGCCGAATTGAACGAGTCTGTAATTTTTTTTAATTTAATTTCAAATTATGGATATCACATTCCATCCTGTCAAGTATCTGGTAAGCTTAATCCTACAATTAGGACACCATTCATACCTTAGCGTATAATCATCACATTCAGGATTAAGACATTTAGATTCTCTTCTGCAACGAGGACAGACATGATTTTTCGTTATGATCCCACATGCTATTCCGGACTTGGTCTATAATGAATCTGTATTTGATAAATATTCTAGTGTGTCATAGATACCCGTATATCTTGGAATCACGTATTATTACCCATGTCTTCACACCGTGACTCGTATGAAACACGAAAAGAACATAGTGAATATCTCCCAATAGCAGTTGCAATAATGCTTGCTACCTGCTTGGTGACGATATTTGTTATCCATCCCCAAAGTGGAGGATATGGAGGAGGCACAAATCAGCTTGCATTCTGGGAGGGTGCAGGGTTGATCTGGGCTGGCGTCCTAATAGGATATGTTGTTCTAGTCTTCCGATCAGTCTAGTGCAACTCAACAACTGTACGCATGTATGTCAGATTATGCCATGCAATTTTAAATTACTAAACCATGATATGCTGGAATGATTTTACGTGTCAAATAAAAAAAATAATTTATGATACTAGAGGTCTTCCACATTTTGAGCAGACAGTATGTAACATCTCCATGATTACCTTCTGTTTTATGTCAACCTCGATACATTTTCTGCCACCTTCTTTGCAAAAATGGCAAAATTCTTCTCTCATGATATAATTACGTCATTCCAAGATAAAAGCATGATCAGAGAAAAATCAAGTTAAATATTTTAAAGTATATTGTATTACGTGATAACAAAATCTCGACGCAAGATGCATGTTGATACCAAAGTAAATAACTTGCTACAAAAAATAATAGCCTATGAATTTTGAAGAGCGTTCTAAAATAAAATCAAAGGAGAAAATTATTGAATTTCTACAAAAAGAACATACGGGAAGAATTGCAACTATAGACAAAAACGGGTTTCCTTTTGTCGCACCCATGAATTTCGTATATTATAATGACACAGTATACATTCACGGCTTTCCTAGAGGGGAAAAATATGACAATATAAAATTAAATTCTAAATGTGGTTTTGAAGTCGACAAGGAATTGGCGTTTCTACCATCATATTTTTTTGAACCTCCTACTGATGCTTCACTTACAGATACATTGTACATCAGTATAGTAATCAAGGGATACGCAGAACTTGTTACCGATAATGTAGAGAAAACTCTAGTGTTAAACAAACTGATAGAAAAATATCAGACTGAAGGCAGGTATGAAAGACTAAGATCAGATATGGCTTCAGTACGAGGCGTTAATTTGATGAGGATAAAACCCGACATAATGACTGGGAAATACAAGCTCGGTAAATATTGGGATCCAAAAGACAAGCTAAGGATTGCAACTAGAATGATGGAAAGAGCAGTACAAAACCCAAGACGAGTATTGGAACTTTTGAATATAGCAGGATTGGACAAGCTTGACGATGAATCTACAAAGGAGATAGCATGGATTCATTCAACTGAGATTGTAGTAATGATGGGATTTCATAACAATTCAAAGTATCCTGATGTTTCATTGTCTGTTGTTGAAGATGTTGATTGGTGAGGATTTATTCATCTAGTATTCTTGAAGTGATAAAATAAAAAATCAAGATGAATTAGGATTATTCTAAACTCTTATCCATTTTTTTGGCTATTTTGGTAATGCTATTGTAAATACAGTAGGATTTGTACTGGCAGACAACGTTCCGCCATGAAGTTCAATTATGCTTTTACAATACGGCAATCCCAATCCCGTACCACGTTTTTTGGTTGTAAATAGAGGATCAAAGATCTTGGGCATGACATCATCTGAAATGCCAGTACCGGAATCTTCTACTTCTATAACCACTTTATTTTCTGTCTCTCTACTTCTTATCATTATTTTTCCATTGTATCCAACTACCTCTACTGCATTGACAAGCAAATTCATGAATACCACTTGTAGTTTGTTAGGATCACACTTGCAAACAATGTCTTGCTCTGGTAATTGAACAGATACAGCTTCTGGTTTTTTGACAAGACTTGCTGCATTGGATAAAATCTGATTCAGTGATTTGTTCTCTAGTTCTAGTGTAGCGCCTCGAATAAAATTCATCAGATCTTCTATCTGCACAAGCATAGAGTCTGCCGCCTTGATAATATTTTCACTTTTTGTGATGCCGTCTTTATTTCCAATCTCTTTTGATTTCATATTCATAAGTTCGGCATTCATACCTATGATATTCAACGGGTTTCGCAAATTGTGGTTTATCTGAGACATTCTTTCTCCAATTATGGCAAGTTTGGAAGACTGTTCCTTTTCCTTTTTTAGCTTTTCATTTAGTTCTTCTAGCTTTCCAACTAGTTCAATCATCTCTTGGTATTGTTTTTGCAATCTCTGATTATTTGCTTCCAGAGTATTTCGTATATTGTAAATCTCAGTCATGTCTCTTAAGGAGACAAGTCTTCCTGTCACTTTGCCAGCAGAATCTCTAATGTTGGTACCACTAAGCAACGCTGGGAAGACAGACCCGTCTTTTCGTTTCATCCACATCTCTTTGTTTATTATATCTCCACTAGTCTTCCATTCTTTCATATGTGAAGACATTTCTACTATGCAACTTTCAGCAGTATGATCAAGAATTGACATTCCAATGGATTCTGCTTTAGAGTACCCAAGATTTTTTGCATAAGCATCGTTGCAGTCTGTTATAATGCCATTAAGATCTATTGAACGCAAAAGATCAGGTGATTTTTCATACAAGTTTCTGTATTTTTGCTCAGATTCCATTATGATGCGTTTGTACTTGCTGCCCTCTAGAAATTCCATGGTAAAGTATCACTTTATCTATATTTATGGGCGTTATTATGAACATGTTTTCTATTTTGAAAATACTAGTTGTAAAATGAAAGTCTAAAAATCTTTTATTTCTTTTCCAAGATCTTCAAAAAGCTGTTCATACTCATTCATGAATGCTTTTACAAATTGTGATTCGTCTCGAGTCATAGTGATTTAGTATTTTTCTTATATATAAAATCAATTTGCAATTTTTTTCAATTCCTTTCTTGTTATGTGATTTAGATATTACAATCTTGATGAAGTACAGCTAAGTTTATTTAAAATAATATTTTTACCTATAGAATATGCTGTTTGGAGTTTTTGCAGTACACAGCCCTGAATCATGTCCACTAAACAATAGCAAAAGCAAGAAGATATTCCTAGAAATCCAAGACAATCTGCAAAAAAATCTAAAGAAGTTCAACATAATCAAAGTTATTGGCTTTTACATGTCAGTACTAGAACATGAATGGACGATAATTCTTGATGCAAAAAATGCACACGATATAGAGGGTCTATGTATCGCAGTTGGAATATCATCAATGAGTACCGTAAAGATTGTTCCAATGAATGATTTCAAAATAGTAGTTGACAGAATAAAATCTCAGGAACACTGAAAGGCAGAATTTTTTACTACTCTATATTTTTTCTTACTATTCTACAATTGAAGTTATTTTTTCAATGTCTTTTGGTAATAATATAGTAAAAGTAGTAGGATAGTTTCTTGCCAAGAGCGTGCCATGATGCTGTTCAATTATGTTTTTACAACTTGGCAGACCAAGACCAGTCCCGTGTTCTTTTGTAGTAAATAATGGCTCAAAAATCTTGGGCATTGATTCATCAGGTATTGGAAGACCGGAATTTTGAACATCTATTTGTACTTCATCCTCTTTCTGGGTAAATCTTATCAAAATCTCACCATCAGTTTTTTCTCCAATTGATTGGATTGCATTTGTCAGTAAATTGTAAAAAACAACTTCCAATTTGCTGCCATCACATTTTAGTGAAATGTCCTTTTCTGGTATGATTATTTTGATATTTTTTGGAACTTGTATTCCTTCCAAGGAACCATGAATAATTTCTAATAAAGAATTTTTTTCTATCATTAGCGATTGGGTTCTTGCAAAATTCAAGACATCACTTATCAGCATATTCATTCTGGTAACAGAACGGGTTATTCTTCCAAAATGCACAAAAATTTCTGGATTAAGCTTGTCTTTGTACTTGATGCTCATTACATCAACAGCATTTTTGATTATCGACATGGGATTTCTCAAGTCATGGCTTAGATTAGATGCTAATTCACCTAAAATTACTAGCTTGTCATCTTTGATACTTTTTTCTGTTTTAATTTGTTGTACGCTTGTAACAAATTCACATTTTAAACCAAGAGATTCATGATGCTTCCAAATGGATTCTTCATTGGGTGCATCCAAGACACAGTACAACCTGTCTTCATCTTTGTTGTAAAATACTTCTAAATGTGTGACTCCAAAATCATCCTTTGGTGAATTTACTGCCTTTTCTAGATCTTCTGGATTAAGACCGTTCATGTTATGACCGTCTATGAAAATTGGCATTCTAATTCTAGTCAATAACAAATTATATTGTTTAAAAATAAATGTACTGAAAAATTATTAAAATCTGAAAATGTTTCATAAGGATTTATTTTGTGCCTGTTATGAGACATTTCGCAGAAATCTAGCATTTTAATTAGGTACATGGAGATTTTTTGATAATGGTTGAAATAACATGTGTAGGCTGTGGACCTGGCGATCCTGAATTACTCACAGTAAAAGCAGTAAAATCTATCAAAAATGCTGATGTAATAATGTGTCCTACCTCTAAAGAAGGAAAGGACAGTATTGCTTATTCCATAATATCTACACTTGTTGATGAAACAAAAAAGCCTGAAATAATTAACCTTGTCTTTCCGATGGTAAAAGATAAAGAAATTCTTGAAGACACTTGGGAAAGAAATGCAAGAATGATTGCTGAAGTTGTACGAGCTGGAAAAAATGTTGTTTATCTTACAGTTGGCGATCCCTCACTATATAGTACATGGATTTATGTTCAAAGAGAATTAAAATTAAAATATCCTGATATCAAAATTAATGTAATTCCAGGTATAGTATCCATGTTTGCATTTGCATCAAAAGTTGGTATCAGTATTGCAGAAGGTGATGAAACTATGGCAGTTATTCCGGCATGTTATGATCTTGGAAGAGTAAAGGAAACTGCAAAAAATTGTGATACCATGATATTTCTAAAAGATGGAAGATATTTTGATCAAGTAATTGCATTACTTAGAGAAGCTGGTTTTCCCGATACATCAATTTTTGCTATAGCTCAAGATGTGGGAACAGATCAGGAAATTGTTAGAAAACTAACATTGGGAGAAGTTACCCAAGATTCTTTTACAACTAAATATTTTTCTATAATGGTGGTCAAGCGTGCATAAAGTATACTTTGTAGGCTGTGGACCCGGCGATCCAGAATTAATTACAGTCAAAGCTAAAAAACTAATTCAAAAAGCAGATGTAATAGTTTACTCTGGCTCACTTATTCCGCCTGAAATTATAAAAATGTGTAAAAAAGCACAATTGCACGATGCCGCAAAACTAGTAAGAGAAGATATTTTTAAAATTCTAAAAGACAATGCACTACAAGGAAAACTTGTTGTTAGATTGCATGATGGGGATCCTAGCATTTACGGAGCAATTAGAGAGCAGACAGACAATCTCAAAAAAGAAGAAATAGACTATGAAATAGTTCCTGGAATAACATCATTTTTGGCCTCAGCCGCTGCACTTGGATGTGAACTTACACTGCCTGGTGTTACTCAAACTATTATTGTAACAAGGGCTGAATCCAGAACCAAAGTACCAAAACGAGAACAAATCTCAGAACTTGCAAAACACAAAGCCACTTTGATCTTTTATCTCAGTATTCATTTGATTCCAAATATAGTAAAAGAAGCAATCAAGGGTGGCTATCCAAAGTCAACACCTGTTGGAGTAGTTTACCGCGCAAGCTGGAAAGATGAAAAGAAAATCACAGGAACTCTACAAGATATTGCAAAAAAAATACGAGATGAAAAAATAACAAGAACTGCAATTATAATAATTGGAGATGTTGTTAATCCAAAATCATATGAATATTCAAAGTTATATGATAAAACATTCACTCATGGATATAGAAAAGCCAAAGTAAAATCATAATGGACTAACTTTATTTTTAATTCCAATCTTTATTAATTTTTGGTGGAATTTTTCTATATCTCCTGATGCATAAATTTTAAGACTATTTTTCGATTTTTTATGTTTTAATATTTTTAAAACGCGTTGTGCTATTTCATCTGCTGGATCTAGAAATAATACATTAGGAAATAATTTCTTTAAAATTGGTAAAAGAAATGGAAGATGTGTGCTTGATAAAGTAAATACATCTACATTTTTCTCTAAATATGGAGTGATAATTTTTTTAATTATGTTTTTTGATATTTGTTTTTTTGATAAAAATTTTCCAGACTCTACAAGATCAACAAGTGGTGTTGCATTAATTTTTGTAATCTGAATTTTAGCTGAAATATTTTTTTTGATATATTTTTTTAAAGATTTACTTTTTATAGCTGATTTTGTTGCAAGTATCCCAATTCGTCCAGTCTTTGTTTTAGAGACGGCCTCCTTTAACGGAGGAAATACTCCAATGATTTTATTCTTTTTTTCAATATCAAGTAATAATGACGGAGTGTTTGAACCAACTACTATGATATCAGGAACAAATTTTTTTTGTAATTTTGCTATTGTAGATCTTATTATTTTATCTAATTGACTGATGCTTTTTGTACCATAGGGATAGTTACTCTGATCTGCAAAATAGATGATTTCTGCATTGATTTTTTTTTGGATAGATTTTATCACTGACAGTGAACCAAGACCTGAATCAAAGACAACTATCTTTGGCATGATGTGAAAATAATAGAGTCTGATTTACATTTTGTGAGCTAAATTTAGTCTAGTGTTGAGGAATGTATACACCTTCCATTAAGAAGTAACTTTTGAACCTACCCGCATGACCGGCTTCGATAAGACCTGGACTCGACCAGAGTCTGTAGGTATATCAGAAAAATTACGTGAAACTGTAAAACCACAAGGTGCGCTAAAACCTAGGATAGAAGGCGCCGTGAACAAATTACAGGGTCAAATATCGAAGATGGATTCTATGTTGAGCAAGCTGAGAGAAAGGGATGCTCAGTTGTTCAAACGAATCGTAGCCGCAATGCAACATCACGATGCAGCAACAAGTAGAGTTCTATCAAACGAACTAGCTGAGATTAGAAAAGTGTCAAAGATGTTAGGAAATGCTAGAATGGCATTAGAGCAAGTACAATTGCGTCTAACAACAATACATGACCTCGGTGATGCAATGGTAGCAATCGCCCCTGCAATGTCCACAATGAAAGGACTCAAATCATCACTTGGAAGGTTCATGCCAGAAGCAGATTCTGAACTTAATGCAATGACACAAACTCTCAACGGTTTGATGATGGATTCACTAGCAGGTGGAGACTTTAATGTTGATACCGAAGCATCAAACGAAGAAACAGAGAGGATATTGCAAGAAGCATCTGCAGTTGCAGAACAGCAGATTGGCGACAGATTCCCATCAGTTCCATCACCCTCCGGCGTATCGTCACAATCAACAATCGAGTAGGGAAACTCGGATGGGGAGACTGGCGAATGCGTCTCTTTTTATATTTTAAATCTCTGAAGACAGTACGCACGTTATTACATACTAGGATGACTTTGCAAGAATTTGTTTTGATTTTGAAAAGATGTATGCCCATTGATCCCAATTTAATCTCCCTGTCTGTGTATTTTGCTTGCTAGGATGATACGAGCATAGTATTATCCAACTTTGATGTGAAAACAAGTTTCCGTGATAGAATTTGGCTCCCTTTATGTCTAAAAGCCTACAACAAGTATCAAATGCAATTTTGCCCAAACAAACTATTATTTTTATATTTTTTAAAATTGACAACTCTTCTTTTAGATAACAAGAACAATTTTGGAGCTCACCACGAGTTGGTTTGTTTTTTGGGGGGGCGCACCTAAGAGCAGCAGTTATGTACGTGTTTTGAAGTTTGTAGCCGTCATCAAGATACTGACTAGATGATTTGTTTGAAAAGCCATTTTCATAGAGTGCTTTTGCAAGCCAATCACCAGAACTATCTCCTGTGAACATCCTTCCTGTTCTGTTTCCGCCATGGGCTGCAGGTGCAAGACCAATTATCAATAATTCTGCCTTGGGATCTCCAAAGCCAGTAAGTGGCCTTCCCCAATACTTTTCCTTCTTGAATCTTTTCACTTTATTTTTGGAAATTTCTTTTATGTATAAAGAAAGGCGTGGGCATTTTTTACAATTAATGATTTTATTATTTAATTTGTCAAGATTTGTTTTTTGTACTTTCATTATTATATCATATTTGTTCTAGCTTGTAAATCGAATTAATTTTGTCCTAGTCATGTAGATAAAAAGCAAAAATCCAATCACTAGAGTAATAACTGGTATTGGAAATTCTGGTAGAGATTTATCAGGTGATACAATCTCTCCCCACTTGTCAGGGCTAGATATTTTTGATATGTCTAGTGATGTTGAATTCTGTGTAGGCCAAGTATAGAGTTTATGCGAATTTAGAACTTCAATGTAAAAACCATATTTATCAGATCTTCCAATTAAATCAGTTGGTATTTTAAATTCATAACTTTCATGTGGACTAGTAGTGTATCTATCACTTATATCTGAAACACCTCCAACTCCCTCCAACTCTGGTGGATTTGAAATTTTGGTGTAATGATTGGTAAATGATAATTCTGAACCACCTTGTAAAAGTACGGGTTGATTTTCTCCAACTGTTGCTATGATACAATAATCTCCTGCATCCGGAATAGTGCTCTTGGTATTATTACTGTCAAAACAAATTGTAGCTTTATCTGTGTGATTGTTAACTTTGGTAAAAGTAATAGCATCAATCATGGCATAAACAAAATTTCCTTGATGTGCAGTTCTTAAGACAAATGCATTTCCATCTACAAAGTTCATTGTATCAAGACTTGTATTTTTCCATTCTTTGTAAAATGTCCACTTTCCATCAAAAATTACTTTGTCCCTGTCAGCAGAAATTGTTATCATTATTGGCTCAATTGCAAATACATTGCTGGTAGAAAGCATGCATATTATAATCAAAGCAAATAAAATTATTATAAATCTCATTTAATTTTACAAAATACATGTCGTATTAATAATATATAAATTCACAAAACATGGAAGATATGTTTTTAGTATTAGTGACAGGTTAGTATCTTTATGAATACTAAATTGGTAATTGGTATTGTTTTAGTAATAATTGTAGGGGTAGTCTCACTTGTGCTAAATAATACCTATTCTCATCAAACAACTCTACCTCAGGTCCAACCAGCGGCAAATCCAGGTTTACCAAGGCATCTGTCAATAAATCTTGTAGAAAATATGCAAATTACTCAAAGCCCCTAAAGCTTACGCCTAGATCCATTTTGGAGCTACAAGTCAACAATATTTTCCACAAGTTCTATAAATAACAATTTGACAATAGAGCCTATGAATAGAAATTCATCCATTGCACTATTCGGTGCAGTCTTTGCGGTCGCAGTAGGACTCATGGGCTCTAATGGTGTTTTCTCAATGCCAACATCAGGCATTATAAGCACATCTGGTACAAATTACCACGAAAATGCAGGAAACATGCTAGGCCATGTAACTATGATCGCACAAGATCCAAGTGGAAACATTAAGGCATATCGACAAATGGACAACGTCGTAACACAGGTAGGAAGAACATGTACAGCAGCTAGTTTGTTTGGTTCAACAGTACAATGTACACCAAGAGGTGGCTTCAATTACATTGGTATAGGATCATTATCAAGAGCTGAAGTAACATCTGATACTAGTCTTGATTCCTACAGCAGCCTTGCACCACAAAAAGAAACAATCTATGTCTTGACAAACTCATCAAGCTCTACTAATGCAGGTGGAACATATGGTGCAACAGCAGTACAAACGACCAGCTTCATTTTTGGTAACTCACAAACAGTCGGTGAAGCAGACTTGCAAGATGCCGCTGGAGAAACAGCAGGATCTGAGCATGCATTTGCACGAAAAGCAATTACTCCAACTATTGGTGTAAACAGCGGTGATACCTTAACTGTCACTTGGACAATATATACTGGATAAATTTCCAGTACTACTCAACTTTTTTATTTTAACTATTCTTAAAGTAATTTATACATCATTATGAAACAATTTCTGATTTTATTTTAGTAAGTGTCTAGTTGAGTTCAATAAACTTAGTCCTACAATCTATTTATCAAGGGATTATCATAACAATAGCATGAAACGTAATAATGTATTTTTATGTTCAATATTGTTGATAATTATAATATCTGGTTCAATCTTTTCATCAGCTTTTGGCTCATCAGATAATGTCACGTCTTTGATAAAAAATGGAAACAATGCTATTTATGCCAAAAACTTTACTGGCGCAATTTCTTATTATGATCAAGCATTAAAAATTAATCCAAATAATACAAATGCATTAATCAATAAAGGAGTTGCATTGGGAAATCTTCAAAACTTTACTGGAGCAATTTCTTATTTTGATCAAGCATTAAAAATTAATCCAAATAATACAGATGTATTAAACAATAAAGGTGCTGCTTTAATCAAGGAAGGTAAATTTGATGAAGCAAACTCAAACTTTGATAAAGTACTAAAAATTAATCCAAAAAACTCGATAGCACTTTCAAATAAGAAGGTTATATCAAATAGGTACAATCCTACCCAGCCGTATAATGCCTCTCGCTTTACTTTATTTGCTCAAGTAGAGATTCGAGACAAAGATAATCACTTGGTTGGGTATATTGAACCTCAAATAATCCAAGTTCCAGATCCTGATTTTCTTGATATAGTACTAGATACATGGAGTGCTGGAACGTTTAATCAAAGTGGTGCGATACTAACTATTGAAAAATCTACTATACAAAAAGATGGTAAAGACTTTGATGTGTTCAAGTTTTCAAACAATTCTACATTTGATGGTACTAGTACAATGGTTTCAAAAACTGGATATACAATAGGTGGAATATGGGTTATCTATGGATTTCATGATGGATATCAACTTGAAACTGGAGACAGAGAGATTTTAAAATTCACTATTATTAGACCCGTTAGATAACCTGTTTGAAAATAAAATTCCTACACCTATGGCAAAGAAAATTACAACAGGGATCTGTCTGTATGGTTCAAGCGTATAAGTTGTAAGTCCTGCAAGTAGTGGAGAGGAGAAAAGTGTCCATGCCAGAAAAATCATTGCCGAATATGCATAAAATATTTTTTGCTTTGCACGAATGTATAATGCCATGACCAAAGGAAGTATACAAAATAAAACAAGCCAGTCATTTCTTAATTGAAATGAAACTGAGGTAAAACCATCCAAAAATCTTTGAAAGTTTGGTGATATGGGTGGTATGTCTGGCACCAATCCCTTGATCTGAGTTGATACTGCAAAAATTAATCCCATTATAACATATGGCGTAATAGCTAGAATTTTTTTTCTTTTGGATATCTCTGAATTTAGAGTAAAAAATAAAGTCATGGGAATAAAAATTACAGTCAATCCCTTTGAAAATACTGAGAAGATATATGCTATATGAGATAGATACCACTTTTTTACAATCAAAAATAAAGATAAGAGATAGAAAAATATCCAAAAGTTTGCATATGATGCAGTACTGTCATATGTCAAAAAATTATTACTTTGAAGAACAATGATTACTGCAATCAGTGAACCAATTCTTTTTTTGGTTAATTCTAAAGTTGTAAAATAAACTAGCAGTAGCATCAAAAAACTTGAAATTAACGGTATCATTCTAATATTTTTGAAAATTATTATGGAAGCATGAAGTAGAAAATATTTAAAGCCAAAAGTTATGTTATCTATGCTAAAACTCCAGTTAGTTCCCTGATATTTTGCAATTTGATAATCATCAAAAAGCTCTTCACTGTAGATATGTGATAAGGTAAATGCAAGATAAATTGCATACAAAACTATGATTGTAACTAATGCTACCTTCCATGAAACGTCAAATTGTTGTATGAAACTAAAGATTTTTGAAATTTTAGTTGGAAGTTTTCCTTTATAATTTAAAATAATAATTCCAATTAAAATTGAATCAACAATTAGAAAAGGAATTGCTACCAGTCCTGGCTCAAATGGACTAATGGAATTATCTTGCAAATTACTTACAAGTCGCACTAGTAACGCAGGAAAAACAATTGATGACAAACTTATGATAACTACAAGGAGTGTAAAAGCAAGAACACTGTAGGAAAAAATTCTTGATTTGTTATTTGAAGAAACATTTTCCATTGTTGATTAAAATTAAGATGACTGAGATTTAAAGTATCTTTGGTAAATTGATTCAAATTATATTTTTAGTGTTAATACCAAGTCTTACTTGTGTGATATTTCTCGTTGTTCAAAATTGATGTAATTTTCTTTTCGTGATGTAGAATGTCCGTTACGGATCATCTAATTATTTTTCAATTCCATTTCGGTATGTTATTTTCTTGGAGTTGATGTTTTAGTTTCTCTAGTTTACATTTTTCAAACAAAAGTTATTAAATGACAGAGAAGAATCAAATGTTGATAGCTATGAAAAATATTTTAATTGTATTTCTTGTTATTGCTTCAATCTCTACTGGTGGAGTATTTTCATTTTTAACAAGTGAGAGTTTACCATCTGCAATGCATGATGAAGGCATTAAAGCACTAGGACATGTAGAGTACAAAGTCTTTGGTCCTGATGGCAAGATAAAAGAATATCTCCAAGCTGACAACTTGGTAGTAACCAACGGTGATAACTCGACAGTAAACAAGATGTTTGGTGTATCAAGAACAGTTACAAATAGTGGAACAATAGGTCCCTTTATTGCAATTGCAGTAGGAACTGGAAGCACCGGTCCTTTTA
>Ga0209517_10003048_pt1 | contig 23039 bp, 19 predicted proteins | sample PeaSoiMetSII2010_FD_187695 | JGI IMG/M metagenome (GOLD analysis project Ga0209517, IMG submission 187695) | Peat soil microbial communities from Weissenstadt, Germany - SII-2010 (SPAdes) (version 2) | ecosystem: Environmental > Terrestrial > Soil > Wetlands > Peat | place: Germany...
AGGTCGCGGTGGAGGCTTGCGGCTCGCAGAGCCGGCCGAGGCGATCATAATCGGAGAGGTCGTTCGCAAAACCGAGCATGACATGGCACTCGTATCGTGCATGAAGCCGGACGACACGTCCTGCCCTTTATTCCCGGCCTGCGTCCTGCGGCGGGCCATGAAGCTGGCCAGCGCTGCATTTCTTGAAGCTCTTGACGGTTATACGCTTGGCGACCTCATTCAGCCAGGCGCGAAGCTGCGCGCGTTACTTACCATTTCCCAGAGCGGCCGCGATGTGGCGCCGCTGTCAAATCGGGTCGCACGACGCGGTTTGAAGGCGGCACTGCCCGCGGTAAAGCCACCGCACCGCCTATCATCGCCACGCCCTCGAGACGGTGCGCGGCCGAACGTTTAAGGCATCGAGCCGGTGATAAGCGCCAGCGGTTGCTTCACCGCGAGCGCGAGACGTTCCTCGCCCCGGATCGTGATCTGGTCGGTGGTGAAATTCGTGCCTGCTTCTGTGCTGAGCAAGATTTCAACCTCCATACGGTCGAAGATTTGCGCCGCGAGATCGAAGCTACCGACAAGGAAACTTCCTTGCGTCATCGCAGCCGTTGCGATCACCGGCAAGGCTCACACCATTTATTTCTTTAACTGAGCCTAGTGGCCGTTCATGTCCTTTGCTGCATGACGCGCCAACTCGCTCATTAGCTTTTGCGCTAACAAATCCTGTCCATCCTTATCCATGAACGTGCCAAGATGGCCATAGCGGGCACTCTTCACGCCTAATGTTCCGGAACCGGCATGGATTGACTTGCCATCCGATACGTAGGAGCCCTCTATCTGTGTCTTTAGAGATTCGTCGTAGAAAGAGATGTGTTGCGGCATATGAGGCACTACTTCCTGTTGGTGTTTTTGTACTGATGTATTTTTGTACTGATGTAAAAGGCGACCGTATAGTCAACTAGTTTACATAAGCAGCATTTTATTTTGTGAAGGAGCCAGGCAGCAGTCTGTCGTATTCTCGCCGAATCGTGCGATAGCACTCGCAAGATGTGCGTTCCAAAAGTCTCCGGTCCAATATCGTGATGATGCCGCGGCTGTATGTGAGGACCTGCAGTTGCTGAAGTTTTTTGAGTTCGGCGTTCACCGCTACGCGGCTAACAACCAACATTTCGGCTAGGAACTGTTGCGTGAGGCGAAGCTCATCACCGTCGACACGGTCGTGACACTTCAACAGCCATCGAGCGCAGCGCTGGCGGAGCGTATGGCTGGCGTTGCAAGCAACGGACTGCATGACCTGAGCGAGGAACGCTCGTGAGTAGGCGTTGAGCTTGCGCCGGAACACAGGCAGGCGTGCTTGCAACTCCTGGAACTCGCGAAAAGAAATACGAGTGCCGTCACCGGACACATGGACGACGGTCCGGTGCATTGATTGGTCGTCGCCCATGATAGCTCCGACGTTCACTAGCCCCTCCCGTCCGGTGATCGACGTTTCGGCCGTCTTGCCGGTCTTTAGCGGGGCAACGTTGGAGATAATCGCCGTTTCTGGGAAGTACACGTAATCGAATGAGCCGCGCGGTTCGTACAGCACGCGGCCAAGTGGTAGTTTGACGGGCTCACACAGACTCTGAACTTGGATCCATTCCGAGGCGGGTATGCTCGCCAATAGGCCGTTTTTTGGTCTCTGCACCATTGTCCCGCGATGACTGGTTCTTTCAGCAGGTTCGAACCAGCGGCCGTTAGTTTCGGTCTTTGTGAGGCCGAAGGCAAGCCGCGCTGCATTGACAGCACCCTGACACGCCGAACCCGACACGCCGCTGTGGAAATTGGAATCGTTGTTCCGTTGCCGGTCATGTGGCACACGACGTTACAAGCCACCAGTCCATATGATAAAGTTGACGGAACAGCGTGAAATCACGCCTTACCGATGGGTTCATCCAAGCGACGAAACGACGCTTTCGATCCTGAACGGACCTCGCGTTGCTTTGGGTTGAGGTGCAAAAATCGAGGCTTTTGCTCATGCGATATGCGCACGTTACCTACTAAGAATCGGGCAAGAAATGTCTAAGTGTACTCGATCAAACGACGTCCAGCGCAGCGTTCAAATGACAGGAGAATAAGATGGAACTTAAGCGCATCGGCTCCCAGCCTTCCGGCAAAGGGCCAGCCGACTACTTTACGGGGACCGTGCGGATCGATCCCCTGTTTAGCCCGCCGGAGCCGGCACGGGTGTCAATGGCACTGGTCACTTTCGAGCCAGGTGCTCGCACGGCCTGGCATACGCATCCACTAGGTCAGACTCTGATCGTTACGGCAGGCTATGGTTGGGTGCAGCGCGAAGGCGGTCCCATCGAGGATATCCGCGCCGGCGATGTCGTCTGGTTTGCGCCCGGCGAAAAGCACTGGCACGGCGCGTCTCCTACCACGGCGATGAGCCACATCGCTGTTCAGGAAAAGCTGAACGGCTCGGCCGTCGACTGGATGGAGCACGTGACCGACCATCAATACCAACGGTGAGGGAGGCACAACGATGCCGCACGTTTATTGTTAAGATCTGGCCCGGCAAATCGGAGCAGCAGAAGCAACGGCTCGCCGAGGGCGTGACGAAAGCCGTTATGACGAGTTCCATCAGCCCGAGACGGCGGCGCTGGCTTATACCGTCGGCCATCTCACGCAACTGGGACGTTCTGCAGTTTTCGCATCACTTTTCCTGCACTCGGCGCTTCTCTGGAGCGGACGCGACCGCAACGGCGGACTACGAACTCGACGACCCCGGATCGACTACGATCGACCTTCTCCATTTTGCGGACGCGATCTGGTCATGTCGACGACAATGACGGCGTTCCCGGCCGTTACCAACCGCCCAGCCGCCTTATCAACTTTCGGCGTCTGACGGATGTCGACCCGTAGTCGGCCGCGTCAAAGACGTAAAGTATTACGCCCTGGGATTGCGCACGTCACGGCGCGCCGGATCCGCCCGCGACGATCCTCTCATTCAGTTTTTGATCCACTATCTCGACCGTGCGGTCGATCTCGCCATTGGGCATGCCAAGTTGATGCGAGATTAGCTTCACCAGCAGGTCGACCCGCTCAATGAAAGGTGCTCCATTGGACACCGCTCGGGCCGCCGATGAGGGTTTGAGAAGGCCTTCTGCGGCTTTGGCATATTTCTCGAAGGGAACCTGGTCCTTCGGGTCCGCGCCCAGACGCCGGGCAATGGCGTCTACATGGTCATAGATCGACTGCGAGAGCTTCAGATCATGGTATACTGCGTCGCGGATTGACTGTGGCTCGTGCAGCGTGATGCAGCGATAATTCCCGGTCAAGAGCATCGACCATTTGGCCAGAGGGACGAACAGCGAATCGAACACTTTGAGCTTCACCGGAACGTCGTGGCCATCCAGCGTCACCGCGTCGATGTCCGCTTCCAGTTGCCGAAGCACCTTGTTGTGTTGATCATCTGCGAACGTCGACGCCTTGAAGTTTGTCGGCAGGCCGACATGAAGGACGTTCGCCGCCTCCTCCGGTGGACGGAAAGCCTGCGGATCAGGCGAGCAGAGCGACACCAGTCCCGGCTTGAACCGTTCCCATACCTGCGCGTTGGTATAGGCCTCCTCAAGCTCCATGCCCGCCAGCTCCGGGATTCGTTTGAGATAGGGCAAGGGCGGCATGTTCATGATCGAAAGACAAGGCAGTCCTGCGGCGGCGATTTTGACCATCAGAACCCGGACTGTATGGTTGGTGTATTGCGGCTCCTGCATGGCCAGACCAACCAGATCGTAACGCGAAACGTCGACGTCGCCGGGCGTGATCGCGTCCAAGGTCCCAGGCAGGCCGCGCGAGAAGATCGCCCGGTGCATTGCCTCGTCACGCAGCTTGATGCGCACTTCGGTACCGTCACGATTGATGAGTTCTGCAGTCTTCGTCCGACAAACCAGAGTCACGTTGTGACCCGCCATTAGTAGCTTTGTCGCCAGCAATGAGCCGTACGAGGCTCCAAGGATCAGAATGTTGCGCGCCATGCTCTCTCTTTCACAGGCTATGCCGGAATTTTCGCTAATGCCCCGACCCAAACCAGGCTGAAAATTTCCGTCAAGTATCCGCGTGGGCGGAGGAACGGAGCAGGTCAGGCCTTACATCACCCGGGAACAGCCCCTTCCGGCAAGGAGCGTTCGGGTCTATCGCAAACCAATTGTTATTACAAACACATAGCTGATCATCCTCGCGCTCGCTCTAGTTGCATTGTCGACATTCAATACCGCTCTTCCACGAATCGGTTCTCCACGCAGGATTGGCTTCGCCAATCGGTTTTGCCGCCCGAAATCGCACGCCGTCGAAACATTGGCAGGAGCTGACGCTGAAATGGGTTCAGTTCAGCGTGCTCCCACACCACGCGGCGTCCTCGCCCGGCGCAAATACGGGCAGCGTGAGCTAAGCCATATTGGTCTTGCCAAAGACCCGGCTGGCAAGCACATCGGATTCCTCCAGCGACATGATGTCGTCAACGCTCAGGACCCGGTCGAGATCGGCGACCAGACGGTTGGCCTGACGGAGCCGCATGCGGTCGAGCGCGTTGCGGATCGAGCGCGCGTTGGAAAATAACGGCTGACTCTTGCGAAGCGCGATGTAACGAACGAACGCCTTACGCGCGTCCGGGCTGAACTTGTAGTTCATATCGTGCAGCATCAGTTCGCCTATCGCCAGCAGCTCGTCGTCGGAATAATCCGGAAAGTCGATGTGATGGGCAATGCGGGAGCGGAAGCCGGGATTGCTGGCGAAGAACTTGTCCATCCGGTCGCCGTAGCCGGCAAGGATCACCACCAGATCCTCGCGCTGCGATTCCATCACCTGCAACAGGATCTCGATCGCCTCCTGCCCGTAGTCACGTTCGTTGTCGGGACGATGCAGGTAGTAAGCCTCGTCGATGAACAGCACGCCTCCCATCGCCTTTTTCAGGATTTCCTTGGTCTTCGGCGCAGTGTGGCCGATGTACTGGCCCACCAGTTCGTCGCGGGTGACGGAGACAACCTGGCCGCGGCGCACGAAGCCGAGTTTGTGCAGGATGCTGGCGATCCGCAACGCGACCGTGGTCTTGCCGGTGCCGGGATTGCCGGTGAACGACATATGCAAGGTCGGCACCTCCGAAGTCAGGTTCATGCGCTTTCGGATACGCTCGATCAGCAGCAACGAGGCTATTTCGCGAATTCGGGTCTTGACCGGCTTCAGCCCGATCAGTTCGCGATCAAGCTGATCCAGCACTTCGCCGATGCCCACCTCAGCGAATTCGCGGCGCAAGTCGACCCGCTCGATCGGCGGCGTTTCGCCTGCGCCTTTCGGAGCGGCCGATGGAACAACCGGCGAATTCATTTGCCACCGTAGCGCGAGCCCTCGGGACGATCGACGGCATAGGATTTCGTGGTGTAGCGAATGTTGCGGCCATCGACCTCGTGGCGCTCGAGCCGAAAGCCGGGTTCATCCTTCGGCCGGTTGACGATGAACGACAGTCGCTGAGACTCCCAGCCGGGGCTGGAATCGAACGCCGACATCCGGATATAGCGGTCGCCATACACCTTGCGGCATTCGTTCAACTCCATCAGCACGCCCGCGGCATCACGGAGATCGAACATCGGCAGCCCCCACATTTCCCAGAAATTGTTGCGGGGATGCGGATCGTCGGTGAATTCGAGGTTCACCGCCCAGCCCTTGCCGAGGCAATACTGGACCTGCCGCGAAATCTGTTCGTCGGTAAGGTCAGGCAGGAATGAAAAGCAGCCTTGGGTAATGCGCATGGTCCTGCTCCTTACATCGAGACGCTGGCGGTGGGGGCGTAGTCGGGCATGTCGGTGGATTCGTAGTTGAAGGTGACGTTCTTCCAGACCTCCAGTGCCGATTTCAGCGGCGTGCAGGTCTGCGCCGCCTTGGCGAGAATCTCCGGCCCTTCGTGCAGATAGTCGCGGCCTTCGTTGCGGGCGAGGATCATCGCTTCCAACGCCACCCGGTTCGCGGTGGCACCCGCCTGAATACCCATAGGATGGCCAATGGTGCCGCCACCGAATTGCAGCACCACGTCTTCGCCGAGATGGTCGAGCAACTGGTGCATCTGGCCCGCATGAATGCCGCCGGACGCCACCGGCATCAGCTTGTTCAGGCTCGCCCAGTTCTGATCGAAGAACACGCCATGTTCAAGTTTTGCGGGATTGAAGTCCTCGCGGCAGATGTCGTAGTAGCCACGCGTCGTCGCCGGATCGCCTTCAAGCTTGCCGACGACGGTGCCCGCATGGATGTGATCGACACCGGCAAGCCGCATCCATTTTGCAATCACACGGAACGAGACGCCGTGGTTTCGTTGCCGCGTATAGGTCGAATGCCCTGCCCGGTGCAGATGCAGGATCATGTCGTTGCGGCGGGCCCATTTCGCCATCGACTGGATCGCGGTGTAGCCAATCACCAGGTCGATCATGATGACGATGGAGCCTAGTTGCTTGGCGAACTCGGCCCGCTCGTACATGTCCTCCATCGTGCCCGCGGTGACGTTGAGATAGCTGCCCTTGATCTCGCCGGACGCGGCCTGGGCCTTGTTGACCGCCTCCATGCAATAGAGGAAGCGCTCGCGCCAGTGCATGAACGGTTGCGAATTGATGTTCTCGTCATCCTTGGTGAAATCGAGTCCGCCTTTCAGGGCCTCATAGACCACGCGCCCATAGTTGCGGCCGGATAGTCCGAGCTTCGGCTTCACGGTGGCGCCGAGCAGCGGCCTTCCGAACTTGTCCATCCGCTCGCGCTCGACCACGATGCCGGTCGCAGGTCCCTGAAACGTCTTCACATAGGCCACCGGCAGCCGCATGTCCTCCAGCCGCAACGCCTTCAGCGGCTTGAAGCCGAACACATTGCCGATGATCGACGCCGACAGATTGGCGATCGATCCGTTCTCGAACAGGTCGAGATCGTAGGCGATGTAGGCAAAGTATTGCCCGGGCGAATTCGGCACGGGATCGACGCGGTAGCATTTGGCGCGATATTTCTCCGCCGCCGTGAGCCGGTCGGTCCACACCACGGTCCAGGTCGCGGTGGAGGATTCGCCGGCAACCGCCGCGGACGCCTCGATCGGATCGACACCTTCCTGCGGCGTGACCCGGAACAGCGCGATGATGTCGGTTTCCTTGGGCTGATAGTCAGGCTCCCAGTAGCCCATCTTCTTGTATTCCATGACGCCGGATTTGTAGCGATCCTTGCCGCGGACGGTCATCGATTGTTCGTTCATGGGTCTCTCCTCCATTGGCGCTGACGTCCGGACGCAGCCGGCTCGACGCCTCGTCTGATTTATTCCGCCGCCGTTGCCATCGTGCCCATCTGCGGATCGAGTGCACCCGCCCGGTATCGCTTCGCCATCTCGGAGAGCGGGATCACCTTGATCTTGGCCGCGTTGCCCGCGGTTTCGAATTGTTCGAACCGATCGCGGCAGAGGTCGCGCATTGCGTCCATCGCGGGTTTAAGAAATTTTCGCGGGTCGAATTCACTTTTTGTCTGGGCCGCAACTTTCCTGAATGCAGCGGTCATCGCCAACCGGCAATCGGTGTCGATGTTGACCTTGCGTACGCCATGCCTGATGCCGCGCACGATTTCCTCAACCGGCACGCCCCAGGTTTGCGGCATCTCGCCGCCGAATTGATTGAACGCATCCTGTAGGGGCTGCGGCACCGAGGAAGAGCCATGCATCACCAGATGCGTATTGGGCAACCGGCGGTGGATTTCCTCGACCACCTTCATTGCGAGGATGTCACCGTCCGGTTTGCGCGAGAATTTATAGGCGCCGTGCGAGGTTCCCATTGCGACCGCCAATGCATCGACCTTGGTGGCGCGCACAAAATCGACCGCCTGGTCGGGGTCGGTCAGCAATTGATCGCGGCTGACTTTTCCCTCAACGCCATGGCCATCTTCCTGCTCGCCACCGCCATGCTCGAGCGAGCCGAGCACACCCAATTCGCCTTCCACCGAAGCACCGATCCAGTGCGCCATCTCGACCACCCGGCGGGTGATATTGACGTTGTAATCATAATCCGCGGCCGTTTTGGCGTCGGCCTTGAGCGAGCCGTCCATCATGACCGACGTGAAGCCGTACTTGATCGCCGTGGCGCATGTCGATTCTTCGTTACCGTGGTCCTGATGCAGACAGAGCGGAATCTGGGGATACATCTCCTCCAGTGCGTCGATCATCTTCGACAGCATGATGTCGTTGGCGTAGGAGCGCGCACCGCGCGAAGCCTGGATGATGACCGGTGCGTCGACGGCCGCTGCCGCGTCCATGATCGCAAGGCCCTGTTCCATGTTGTTGATATTGAATGCCGGCACGCCATAGCCATGCTCGGCGGCGTGATCCAGCAATTGCCTTAGCGTAATACGTGCCATCGAAGCCTCCGTGTCATTCTTCGCGTGTGATCCGTCATGCGTAGGTCGCCGCCATCCGCGATCGCGCGATGCAACGCTGGGCCGCCGCAGCGACGGCTTCCGCGGTAATGCCAAATTCGCGATAGAGGGTTTCCGCCGGCGCGGATGCACCGAAGCCCGTCATCCCGACGAATTCACCCTCATCGCCGAGCCAGCGCGCCCAGTCGCCTTCGATCGCCGCTTCGACACCCACGCGAGGGCCATTTCCAAGAACTTCCGCCCGGTGTTCACCCGACTGCTGCCGGAATAAATCGAAGCACGGCGCCGAAACAACCGCGGCGCGAATGTTGTCCTTGGCGAGCGCCTTTGCGGCCTCGAGTGCGATCGAAACTTCGGAACCTGTTGCGACCAACGTCACATCACGGCCGCCTTCCGGCTCAACGACGACATAGGCGCCGCGTTCCACAAGATTTGTTTCGCTGTTCACCTCACGGAACGTGGGAAGCGCCTGCCGCGACAAGCACAGCACCGAAGGACCGGCTTCCGCCCGCAGCGCGCAATCCCATGCCTCGGCCGTCTCGACGGCATCGCCGGGGCGAAACACCAGCAGATTCGGGATCGCGCGTAGCGACGCGAGATGCTCGACCGGCTGATGGGTGGGGCCATCCTCGCCGAGGCCGATCGAATCATGCGTCATCACATGGATGACCCGGATCCCCATCAGCGCCGCCAGCCTGATTGCCGGGCGGCTATAGTCGGCGAAGGTCAAAAACGTGCCGCCATAAGGGATAAAGCCTCCATGGAGGGCGATGCCGTTCATCGCTGCAGCCATGGCGTGCTCGCGGACGCCGTAGTGAACATAGCTGCCCTCAAAGAAATCGGGCCGCACCGGCTGGTGCCTCTTGGCGCGGGTGAGATTGGACTGGGTGAGGTCGGCCGAGCCACCGAGCAAGTTCGGCAAAGCTTCCGCAATCGCGTCGATCACAAGCTGCGATGCCTGCCGGGTAGCAATATTCGGTCGTTCAACGCCGAAGCGATTGCGGATCTGCGTCATCGCTCCCGTATATTCGCGGGGCAATTTTCGGTTCAGCGCATCGTGGAACGGCGAGCGCGGGACGGAGTTGAGAGACCTGGTCCGCTCGATCCAGCTCCGGCGAGTTCCCTGCCCCCGCGCGCCAACCCTGCTCCATCGCGCCATGACGGGTTCCGGAATCTCGAACGGCTGGTGTGGCCAGCCCAGCGCGGCGCGTGTCTTTGCGACCTCGTCGGCGCCGAGCGGCGCGCCGTGCGCTTTTTCGGTGCCCTGACGGTTCGGCGCGCCGAAGCCGATGATCGTCCGGCACGCGATCAACGACGGACGATCGTTGTTTCGGGCCCGCCCGATCGCCGTCGCAATCGCTTCCGGATCATGCCCATCGATACGGCACGCCGACCAGCCCGAAGCCTTGAACCGCGCAAGCTGGTCATCCGAACACGACAGCGATGTCGAGCCGTCGATCGAGATCTGGTTGTCGTCGAACAACACGATCAGCCGGTTGAGCCGCAGATGTCCGGCCAGCGAAATCGCTTCGTGGCTGAGCCCTTCCATTAGGCAGCCATCGCCGGCGATCACATAGGTGTAATGGTCGACGAAGTCGTCGCCAAAGCGCGCGTTCAACAGACGCTCGGCCAGAGCCATGCCGACCGCCGTCGCAATTCCCTGCCCCAGCGGTCCAGTGGTGGTCTCCACGCCAGGCGTATGGCCATACTCGGGGTGACCGGGCGTCTTCGATCCCCACTGCCGGAATGCCCTGAGTTCGTCCAATGTCACGCCTTCGTAGCCGGTCAAGTACAGAAGCGCATACAGCAGCATGGATCCGTGACCGGCGGACAAGACAAAACGGTCACGGTCCGGCCACGACGGGTCGGCGGGATCGAATTTGAGGAACCGCGAAAACAGCACGGTGGCGACGTCGGCCATGCCCATCGGCATGCCCGGATGGCCCGATTTTGCCTTCTCGACCGCGTCGATCGCCAGAAAACGAATCGCATTAGCCATGTCGGCATGGGAAATATCCGCGCGGCCAGCGACCGAAGAAAGAACGTGAACACTCATACGGCGCGCCTCTTGCGTTCCATCAGTTGCAGGATCAGCGGGGTGAGAATGAGCTGCATCGCCAGATCGAGCTTCGATCCATGGATCACGATCGAATTGGCGCGTGACATGAAACTGTTCGGAATCATCGACAGCAGATAGGGAAAATCGATGCCGCGTGGATTCTTGAGGCGGATCACGACCATCGATTCATCCGGGGTCGGGATCCAGCGCGCGATGAACGGGTTCGACGTATCCACAGTAGGCACGCGCTGGAAATTGATGTCGGTCTCGGTGAATTGCGGACAGATGTAGTTCACGTAGTCAGGCATTCGCCGCAGGATGGTATCGGTCACCGCCTCCGCGCTGTAGCCGCGGTCGCTGCCATCGCGATGCAGCTTTTGAATCCATTCCAGATTGATGACCGGTACGACGCCAATCTTGAGATCGGCATGCTGCGCGATGTTGACCTTGTCGGTCACGACAGCGCCGTGCAGGCCTTCATAGAACAGCAGATCGGAATTTTCCGGTAGCGGCCCCCATTCGGTAAAGGTGCCTGGCTCGGCGCCGTACAACTTGGCTTCGTCGTCGTCGTGGACGTAATGCCGGGTCGTTCCGGTGCCGGATTCACCGTAGTCGCGGAATACCCGCTCCAACTCCTCGAACAGATTGGACTGCGGGCTGAAATGGCTGAAGTGCCTGTTGCCGAGTTCGCCTTCCTCCGCAATTTTCGTTCGCATGTCGACGCGATTGTAACGGTGGAAGGCATCGCCTTCGACATAGGCCGCGGCGACCTTTTCGCGACGGAATATGTTTTCGAAGGTTCTCTTCACCGAGGTCGTGCCGGCGCCCGATGAACCCGTGATTGATATGATGGGATGACTGCGCGACATCGGATCCGGCCACCCTCAGCGAAACAGGCCGCGCCGCGCAAACAGCGGTGCGTCGCTATCGTCGAACATCGGCTCGATCCCATCGTAAATGGCGGCGACGTCGCGAACACCGCGTACCGAGCCCATGATCAGCGGCACCCGCTGGTGCGGTGTCTTTGCCCCGAGTTCAAGAATTCGACGCCGTCCTGTCGTCGCAGCACCTCCCGCCCACTCCATCACGAGGGCCATGGGATGAGCCTCGTACAAAAGGCGAAGTCTACCCTCGCGATAGCCGGGGCGGGCATCGGCTGGATAGAGAAACACCCCGCCCCGCGTCAGGATACGAAGCGCCTCCGCCACTAACGACCCGATCCACCGCATATTGAAATCCGCACCGCGGTTGCCGTTGGTCCCGGCCAGGCATTCATCGATATAGGCGCGAACCGGCCCGTGCCAGTGCCTTCGATTGGAGGCGTTGATGGCGAATTCCGGCGTATCGGGCGCGACCTGAACGCCCTTCCTGATCAGCAGAAATTGTCCGCTGCCGCGGTCGAGAATGAAAATATCGACGCGCCCAGCCAGCGCCAGCACCAGCGTCGTTTGCGGACCGTAGACCACAAAGCCCGCCGCGCACTGCGCCGTCCCGGGTTCAAAGAAAGTCGAAAGAATATCGTTTCCCCGGGGCCGGATCGAAAATATGGTGCCGACCGAGATATTGTTTTCGAGATTGGCCGAGCCGTCGAGCGGATCGATCGCAACGCAAAGCGGTGCGTTGGGGTTCATAGTCTCAGGCAGCGCTGCTTCCTCGGAAAGGACTGCCGCGACCGGGGCCTGGCGTAGCGCGCGCCGCATAATTTCATCGGCTGCGACATCAATGTCCTTTTGCTGATCGCCGTCAGTGTTGATGCCATCGATCCGCCCGGTGATGCCGGCCAGCGGTCCGTCCGCGATCAGGCCGGCAAGTTCGATCGCGGCAACACCTATCGCCTCGATCACCTCGCCGATCTCGGCGCCATGCGGCGTCTGCGATGCCGACTGATCGAGATGCGAACGCAGGCTCACGCGCTCGTCCATGGCCGTCTCCCCGCGTCCTCTTCGGGACACTCTTAACTGCGTTTGCCGGTCGGCAACCGCGCTAGCAAAGGAAGCGCAGATTGCCGGATTAGTAAAATTTTGTTATCTTTTGAGAGAGCAAAGTTTTTCTTATAAAGGTGATGGCATGGCAGGCCGGTTTTTGCGGGAATTGACGCTGCGTCAGTTGCGGGCGCTGGCCGCCGTTCAGAAACACCGGTCGGTGACCGCCGCAGGCAAACAACTGCATCTGACGCAGCCCGCGGTCACGCTTCAGCTCCGCAACCTGCAGGCGCTTGCAGGTCTGCCTTTGATCCAGCGCACCAGCAACGGGATGCTGCTGACCGATGCTGGCCGTGAGGTGCTTGCGCTCACCGAGCGTATCGAGGCGGCCATCGCATCCTGCGAGACCTCGCTCGATATGATCGCCGGCAAGACCGCCGGGCGCATTTCGATCGGCGCCGTGAGTACCGCAAAATATTTCGTACCGTTCGCCATCTCCGGATTTTCGAGGCTCTATCCCCACGTCGATGTCACGCTCTTTATCGGAAACCGGCAGGAAATCGGCACCGCGCTGCGCGGCTACGACCTTGATATCGCCATCATGGGCCGGCCCCCGGTGGATATCCCGATGAACGTGCACCTGATCGGTGATCATCCCCATGTCATCATCGCGCCGACGACCCACCGCCTGGCACGAAAGTCGCGCCTGGCGCTGGCCGACCTTGCCAACGAAACTTTTCTGACGCGAGAACCCGGCTCGGGAACCCGCGGGTTGATGGAGCAACTGCTCGAGTCCGCGCATGTGCGCCCGAAAATCGGCATGGCGATGAGCAGCAACGAGACGATCAAACAGGCGGTGATCGCCGGTTTGGGGATTGCCTTTATATCCGCGCATACGGTGGCGACCGAACTCGATGAGCGACGGCTGGTGACGCTGGATGTCGATGGCCTGCCCGTGGTCCGTCAATGGTTCGTGCTCTCCCGCAAGGACAAGGTGCTGCTGCCGCCCGCGCAGGCGATGTTCGATTTCCTGAGCGCCAACGGCGCCCAATTTCTCCCGCGAACCCATCGCAGGCTGCGCCTGACACGGCCGTCTGCGCGCACAAAACGCGGATGATCCCTCCCCGGGCGCCGATTACGCCGCCTTGGCGAGCCGACCTCGAGGCCGACATTTGCGCCCTTGCGCGCCGACCTGAGAGTGAAGGTAAGTTCGGGTTCGACGCGGGGGACGCAGAAGTCGGCGTGCTTCACCTTAGCACCGTCAGGCAGGATCATGTCGTCAAAGAGATACCCATAGTCCGGCTCGAGCGTTCGTGATCCGTTAGCATGTCAACTCATTCCTTCCTGCCTACAGCTTGATGCAGACGTTGCGGAACTCGGTGTAGAATTCGACCACCACCTCCATTGCTAGTGCAGTTGAGCCAAGGCAGTCCTGCTTCAAACGAGATGTTCGCGTGCCGCCGTTGCTTGACGTCGGATTAGTTGTACCAGGCCACAAGTCCCCCTTCCGATCGCGCGGAGAGACGATAGGTGGTGATGTTCGGGGTTGACGACCAAGGCGTTTTTGATCGCCTTGCGAACATCGAAGTCGAGATGCGGCAGGAGATCGATCTTGTTGATGATCATGATGCTGCTTGCGCGGAACATGTGCGGATATTTGAGCGGCTTGTCTTCGCTTTCAGTCACCGAAAGGATGGCGACCTTCGCCTGCTCCGCCCAGGTCGAACAGAGCTGGACAGACCAGATTGCCGACGTCGCCTGACACAGAAATCCCTTACGTCACCTTGAAATAGATGCACTTGACATACCGCTTCAGGTCGGTTTCACTTACGCAGCGTACACTAACCGTTCTGTGGACTACCCCGCTGTAGAATAAAGCAGCGCGCGCCGCGGGATGGACCGTGGCGCCGCTCCGTAAAAAATATGCCCGCGGTTTTCTCTGCGCCGGCGACTGAATGACGCCGCCGAGCAGCGATCAAGAAACGACTGATGCAGGAGAGGAAACGATGGAGTGGCACCATGAGCATGCGCCACAAATTCCTGCCGAGCATCCAAACCCTGGCCTGAGCCAGATCGGAGTAGTGGCTTATGATGGCGGTCTTGTTAGGGATGCTCTCATAGCTCAATGCGCCGCCGGTCTGGTCGCCTCAGGTTACCGGCTGGGTGGCGTCGTCCAGTCAAACGCGCACCGGCTTGGTCGACGTCGATGCGATATGTACGTGAAGAACCTATTGGGCGGTGACGAAATAAAGATCTCGTTGGACCGTGGTGACGAAGCGAGGGGTTGTCGCCTTGATCCGGACGCTTTCGCGCGCATCGACGCGTGGATCGAGCGTGCGGTGCTTGAACGTGTCGATCTGCTGATCATCAATAAGTTTGGCAGGGAAGAAGCACATGGCCGGGGACTGCGAGCGGTCCTTGCCGAGGCTCTGATTGCTGAAATCCCCCTGGTGATCGGTGTCTCCACACGAAATCTTTGCGACTTTCTGACATTCGTCGGGGATTCAGCCACACGTCTAAAGCCCGACATCGAGGCAATTACGGCCTGGTGCCGGAACGCGATTGAACGTGGGGCTCACGCAAACCCTCGGTCAGCGGATCGGCAAAAGCTCCTGGCCGGGTGAGCTGGAAAACGTTAGTCTCGGTCACGGCTTATCACTCCTTCGGTGGAGAGGTGGATGCGTCGAATACCCCCACGATACGCCGCCTTACGCCCTCATGCCGTCACCAATTTTCGCCCATAGCTCCGAAAGGGACGATCAAACAGCAAGCGCGCGCCTTCCTCGATTGGCGCAAACAGATGAAGAGACGCGATGGATGATAAACAAATCCTCCAAAATGCGAACCGCAGCGCCACCCAAGCGGGCATGATCGCGCTCGCGTTTTTGGATTTTGCAGCCAAGCTTATCAAGCATGTCCGCAGCGGACATCCCCTTGATGATGCTTCTCTTGCCACTCTCCGCGACAACTGCATCCGCGATCTGAAGAACTCCACGATGATCGGAATGTCTTTCGAGGAAGAGGCCGAAACCTTCAGGCAGGCTATCGAAAACGCGGAAAAGTTGCTCGATGGAGCAATAGCGAGGGCAAGGCAACCTTAATACCCGAACGGTTCCGCCCCCCATTACGATGACAGGCGCCGAAATGATTCAGAATGATCGGTTTATTGAGCCGACACGGCCCGCTTACGCGGCTTGCGCCGAGTGGGCCGTTTTTTGCTTTGCTTTTGTCAAGCTTCGTTCCTCATGCGGCTTGGGAGGCGTGCTCGGTAGATTGCGCGCAATCCGCACCGTTTCGCCGTCTAGTTCGGGGCTAGGAGCCTTTGCCGCCATGCCAAAAATCCCTCCGCTCGTCCCTTCATTGGCGCTCTCATGACTACTCCGGTTGCTTCGGGCTGGAGCGGTTGCCGGGTGGGACTTACAACCACTGGAAATCGCCGCCTTTGCACAGCGCACACCCTAAGCGGATGCGACCATCGTGGAGGATTTTTTTCACTAGGTCCCTCATCGAGCCCTTCGGTGCCAACGGTGCGGCCAGTTAGTGCGGATTCGCCGTGAACGGCGTGCTTGTAGTAATGTCGCGACAAAGCTGCCGGATTTGTCCAATCTCCATGGCGATGCTAAGAAATCAGTCTTTCGGTGAGGTCCCACGATGTGCGCACCTGAAATCTCCTGGCAACAGGCCGAGCGCAACTCGCTCGAAGACTTTGCCGATGATCGCGCCCGCGACTTCGTTGGCAGGCAGGCGGTCATTGCGCGTCTCGCCAGCCTCTGTCTCTCCCCCGCGCAAGACGGCGCGCCGTGGGGCGTCTGCGTCACCGGCGAGCCGGGTTCGGGCAAGAGCGCGCTGTTTGGCGAGCTTCTTCGCCGCATGAAGGACACCGACGCTTTCGTTCTCGCGCACGCCGCCGGCGCTAGCCCGCGGGCATCATCGGTCGATGCAATGCTGCGGCGCTGGATCGACGAACTCGCCAGCGCGCTCGGCGCCGGCGACGTTGACCTCGCCGAGAATGTCGACCCGGAGACAGTCGAAACGGCCTTCGCATCGCTGCTCGGGCGGATGGCGTCACAGCGGCGCGTCGTCGTCCTGATCGACGCGCTCGACCAGTTCAAAAAGACCACGCGCGGAAGGTTCACGACCTGGCTGCCTCGGCTGTGGCCGGCCAACGCGCGGCTTGTCGCAACAGCCATTGCCGGCGGCGCCTCCAAAGCGCTGGCCGAGCGTCCAGGCATGGAAGCGTTGTCGCTGCCGCCGCTGGACGCTACCGAGGCCCGCGGCATCATCGAGGGCATATGCGATCGCTATCACCACAAGTTCGAGCCGCCGGTGATCGATGCGCTGCTCGCGAAGAGGCATCCGGGCGTGCCCGCGTGGGGCAGCCCGCTGTGGCTGGTGCTCGCCATCGAGGAGCTCAACCTGCTCGACGCCGATGATTTTGCCTGCATGCAGCGCGAATATGCCGGCGCTCCGGCGGAACGCCTTCGAAATTCGATGCTCGACATCGTCGGCGTCATGCCGACGGATATTTTCCGCCTCTATCGCGCAACGTTCGATCGCGCGGCTGAACTGTTAGGCGCCGCCGTTGCGTCGGCGTTTGTCGGCCTCATCGCCGTGAGCCGGGCGGGATGGCGCGAGAGCGATTTTCGGCAATTGCTGCCGCGTGTAAGCGGCGAGCCTTGGGACGAACTGCGCTTCGCAGCGCTGCGTCGCCTGTTCCGCGGCCAGATGCGCCAGCGTGGCGATCTCGCGCAGTGGGATTTCAACCACCCCCAGATGCGGTCTGCCGCCCGCTCACGCCTCGCGGCGCTGCGTCTGTCGCAGCCGCAACTGCACCTGTTGATCGCCGATCACCTTTTGACGCTGGCGTCGGACGACCCGCTGCGCATTACTGAAACCATGGTCCACCTGCTGGCGAGCAAGGACGACATCCGCGCTGCCCAGTACTATGGCGATTCATCGTTGAGCGAGGCAGAGGTGCAAGGCGCCACGCGCGCGCTCGCCGATACCGTGATCGCGCCGCCGGCCGGCACTCCGGCGAGTGCAGCGCGAGATATATGTCGTTTGCTTGACACCCCCGATAGTTCTGTCCGCGCACTTGTGGCGGAGCGTTTCCTCTTCAATCTCGGCGACGCTACTGAACAACACGTCGCCCTCGATGCCCGCTTGATCGTCTTGAACTCGACCGAACGAGCTATCGAGCAACTGCTTCGCACCGACCCCGGCAGCGCCGGCTGGCAGCGCGATCTGTCGGTGTCGTACGAGAAGGTCGGCGACGTGCTGGTGGCGCAGGGCAATCTGCCCGAGGCGCTGAAATCCTTCCGCGACGGGCTGGCGATCAGAGACCAGCTGGCGCGCGCCGACCCCGGCAACGCCGGCTGGCAGCGCGATCTGTCGGTGTCGTACGATCGTGTCGGCGACGTGCTGGTGGCCCAGGGCAATCTGCCCGAGGCGCTGAAATCCTTCCACGACGGCCTGGCGATCAGAGACCGGCTGGCACGCGCCGACCCCGACAACGCCGGCTGGCAGCGCGATCTGTCGGTGTCCTACGATCGTGTCGGCGACGTGCTGGTGGCGCAGGGCAATCTGCCCGAGGCGCTGAAATCCTTCCGCGACCAGCTCGCGGTTGCCGACCGGCTGGCGCGCGCCGACCCCGACAACGCCGGCTGGCAGCGCGGTCTGTCGGTGTCCTACGATCGTGTCGGCGACGTGCTGGTGGCGCAGGGCAATCTGCCGGAGGCGCTGAAATCCTTCCGCGACCAGCTCGCGATTGCCGACCGGCTGGCACGCGCCGACCCCGGCAACGCTTCCTGGCAGCGCGATCTGTCGGTGTCCTACGCCAAAGTTGGCGACGCGCTGATGGCGCAGGGCAATCTGCCCGAGGCGCTGAAATCCTTCCGCGACGGGCTGGCAATCAGAGAGCGGCTGGCGCGCGCCGACCCCGACAACGCCGGCTGGCAGCGCGGTTTGTCGGTGTCGCACGATCGTATCGGCGACGTGCTGATGGCGCAGGGCAATCTGCCCGAGGCGCTGAAATCCTTCCGCGACCAGCTCGCGATTGCCGACCGGCTGGCGCGCGACGACCCCGGCAACGCCGGCTGGCAGCGCGATCTGTCGGTGTCGTACGAGAAGGTCGGCGACGTGCTGGAGGCGCAGGGCAATCTGCCCGAGGCGCTGAAATCCTTCCACGACGGGCTGGCGATCAGAGACCGGCTGGCGCGCGCCGACCCCGGCAACGCCGGCTGGCAGCGCGGTCTGTCGGTGTCGTACGATTGTATCGGCGACGTGCTGATGGCGCAGGGCAATCTGCCCGAGGCGCTGAAATCCTTCCGCGACGGGCTCGCGATCAGAGACCGGCTGGCGCGCGCCGATCCCGGCAACGCCGGCTGGCAGCGCGATCTGTCGGTGTCCTACGATCGTATCGGCGACGTGCTGGAGGCGCAGGGCAATCTGTCCGAGGCCCTGAAATCCTTCCATGACGGGCTGGCGATTGCCGACCGGCTGGCGCGCGCCGATCCCGGCAACGCCGACTGTCAGCGCGGTCTTGCCGTGAGCTATGCGCATCTTGCCGACGTGTATCGTCGATCCAATGATCGCGACAATGCGCTTGCTGCGCTGCGGCAGGGACAAGCCGTCATGAAGCAGGTGGTAAAGCTCTCGCCGGACAATGCCGGCTGGAAGAACGATCTGGGCTGGTTCAAAGATCAGATGGCGGCTTTGACGAAATAATCGATTCCGAAGGGAGCTGGGAGAGCAGCGACGCGTGGCGCAGCGTCCTCGACGATCTGATCGGCCGCGGGCTTTGCCGCCCCCGACCTTCCGGATCGTTGCCCCCCAACCGACGCCTGTCAGAGACCACATTCACGTGCAAAAACCCCGCCGGCAGCGGCCGGCATCAGGCCGTACCGTTGCACGATAAACATGTATTTGATATGCATGTGTTGTTGCGCGGCGCCGGCACCGCCATAACGGCCGTGATCGGGGCAGATCGAAAACAGGGGGTCGAAATGGCGGATTACGCGAATGCCGGCACCTACGTCGGGGACCCGGTTATGGATTACGTCAGGGCGCCGCAGTTGGTCCAGACGATGATCGAGACCGGAGCATCGAAGAAAGACCTCTCGGCAGGACAGATTTTCGTGCGCGGGATGTACGGCGGATCCTTGCTCGCCTTTGCAACCGGCCTCGCGTTCTTTGCGGCCGCTCAGGGCGTCCCGTCGTCCGTCGCGGGGATGATCTTCCCAGTCGGGTTTATCATCATCAACGTGCTCGGAGTCGACCTGATCACCGGCTACTTCGCCTTAGTGCCGCTCGCAGTTATCCATCGGCGTATGACCTTCGGACAACTCTTGCGCGTCTGGTTCTGGGTCTGGCTCGGGTGTTTGGCCGGTTCCCTGGTGTACGACGGGATGCTTTGGAGCTCGCTAACGCTTAACGGGGCGACCGCCGATACAACCGGCCTGTCCGCCTACATAATCAAGGTTGCCACCTCAAAGACGCTCCACTACGAGGAGTTCGGCATGGCCGGAGCGTTCGCGGCGCTCGTCAAGGGGATGTTGTGCAATTGGATGGTGACCTTGGGGGTCGTGCTACCGTACGCCTCCCGCTCGGTGATCGGCAAAGCGATCGTGACGTTCGTACCTATCTACATGTTCTTTGGGATGGGGTTCGAACACATGGTGGTCAACCAGTTCATCATCCCGACTGCGATGCTCTTCGGTGCCCCGATCACGATGTACGACTTCTGGGTCGGAAACCAGCTCCCAGTGACGATCGGCAATTTCCTCGGTGGGTTCTTGTTCACCGGCGCCGCACTTGGTTATCTCTTCTACACGAAGCCGACCCGCTGAGGAGCCGGTTCCGCCGCTCAAGTGACCCGCTCGGGCGTAAGACCGGGAGGGCGTGACAGACGGCATAGCAATGACGATCAGGGGCGGCCCCACATGGCGTTAGACACGGTCGATCTGATCGGGGCCGCCGGGAACGCTGACCACCACCAGCACGAGAAGCCCGATGGTTCCCAGGAATTTGCGGGTGGGCCTCAAATCCGCGCCATCAGATGGTGGCTGGTCTCGATCGCGGCCCTGATCGCGCTGATGGTGCTGGTCGGCGGCGCCACGCGCCTGACCGAATCAGGGCTTTCGATCGTCGAGTGGAAGCCGGTCAGCGGCGCGCTGCCGCCGCTCGATCAGGCGCAGTGGACGCGGGCGTTCGAGGCCTACAAGACCATTCCGCAATATCGCGAAATCAACGCCGGTATGAACCTTGCCGAGTTCAAGACGATTTTCTGGTGGGAATTCAGCCATCGGTTGCTCGGGCGCGTGATCGGCATCGCCTATTTCCTGCCGTTTCTCTGGTTCATGTGGCGCGGCTTTCTGGCCGCCGACTTGCGGCGGCGGCTGTGGCTGATCTTCGGTCTCGGTGCGCTGCAGGGCGCCGTCGGCTGGTGGATGGTCGCATCAGGGCTTTCGCAGCGGGTGGAGGTTTCGCAATATCGGCTCGCCACGCATCTGGTGCTGGCGCTTCTGATTTTCGCTGCGATCGTCTGGACGCTACGGCGGCTTACAGACCGGCCGTCATCAGCGGTACCGGCGCGGCTGAGAATTACCGGCTGGACGCTGGTGGTGCTGACCTACGTGCAGCTTTATCTGGGCGCGCTGGTCGCGGGCCTGCGCGCGGGGAAGATCTACAACACCTGGCCCGAGATCGACGGGACGCTGATTCCATCCACGGCGCGGCTGTTTTTCGAGACGCCGTGGTGGCGCAACCTGTTCGACAATACGCTCACCGTGCAGTTCGAGCATCGCATGACCGCATACCTGCTGTTTGTGGTGGCGGTGCTGCACGCGATCGACGCCATCCGGTCGCGGGCCGGGACACCGGCGGTCAACGGCGCGCTGTGGCTTGCCGCTGTCGTCACCTTGCAGGCGACGCTCGGTGTTCTCACACTGTTGAATCAGGCTCCGATGGATCTCGCGCTTGCGCACCAGGCGGTTGCAATCGCGGTTCTGACCCTGGTGGTGTTGCAGGCCGAGCGGTGTTCCGCGCGGCAACCGGAATCGGATCGGCAAAAGCTGGTGCTGCCGGTTACCCAAACCGGCTAAATCGGGGCGGTCCGTCAGCAGTAGCCGTACACGCCGCAGGCATAAGGCAGATGGTCCCAATTCGGCCGCGCGCGGGGAAACCCACTCCTCACGGGAAATCTCGGCGGCCATCAGCGGAGTGGAGCGCAGGAATCAGACTACTGACAAGGCTCTTAATGAGCCCAACGAAGGTCGTCGCCCAAGCCAGCAGGGCCACGTAAACGAACACGCCAGAGATGGGGAGCAGAAAGTCCAGACTCATAGCGCGCGCCATCTCGGAGGTGCAGACGGCGTACATACCGAGCGGAAAGACCGCGCCCCAATACAGAGGCTCGTACCAGAGCCATTTCCTACAGAGAAGCCGCCAAACGCCCAGGATGAAGAGCATCGGGATCCACCAGGTTGCGGTCGACCAAAAGAAGATCGTGAACCCTTTGAGAAAGGGGAGCAGCGTCTCAAGGAACGGCGCATCCACGGCATTCTCAATCAAAACCGAGCCGGCGAGCGTCGAGATGGCCATCGCTCCCATGTTGATCCAGTACGAGGACGAGAAATCGGCTGGCGAGAACTTGAAAAACGTGTAGCGATAGAAGATCAGCGAGATTATCCAGATGTACATCATCCCGCCCCACAGCCACATCGACAGGGCGACGAAATTGACATGTAGACGGAGGGGCTGTTCGAAATGTCGCGCGATGAGCGCGCTCAAGAGCGCGATTGATTGCGTCGCGACAACTGCAAGCAACCAGGCCCCGTTAATCCCCTGATCGATCGTCGGCTTGGTCTCCTTGATCGTCAGGATGGTGAAGATCCCGTAAGTCAGGATGATCCAGAGGAAAAGATCAAAAACCCAGAGCCCCAAGGCGAGGTCAAAGGCGCCAGCGAGTAACAGCTGATTTCCCATTACGCCCGTGGCAGCCACTGTAGAGAGGAATCCCGGCCCCGACCCATGATCCGTCAAGTCGTCAACCAGTGCTCGGCGGTAGCGCAAGAGCCGCCACGACGTGAGAATCCAGAGCACCAGATACTGCCCCGTGTTCAGCCACAGGAGGGCGGTGGCAATCGTACGGAACCCCTCGCGGTCGGCGGCGATGGAGACTATCCCGGTGGCCATGACCAAGGCGAAATAGGCCGGTGAGAGGCGCCGGGTGCCGCTCAGGCGAAGCCGGAAGCAACGTTTCGATTGGTCGAACGGCCTCACTGGATCTCGCTGACCTTAAGCTTGATCACCGTCTTCGGCGCCGTCGCCGGCGCTGGAGGCGGTAGCGATGTTTGAATAGACCGATATCGCATCGGTGGCGTAACCCGAAGGAATGGCTTCAATGTACAGGAATGGCTTCATGTACAGGAATGGCTTCAATGTGCGGTTTTGCATGCCTGAAGCCGACGCGCGAAAGCGTGATGTAGAACGCGGCGACGTTCATCAGCGCCCAGATCGCAAAGCCGAAGGTGTAGCCGCCCAGAAGATAATTGCTGGCGGCCAGGGTGACGGTCATGGTGAAGCCGCAGGCCGCGCCGGCGGCCTTGGCCAGTCCGCTGACCGCGCCGACGTGCTGGAAGTAGATCGGGATC
>Ga0209517_10003049_pt1 | contig 23035 bp, 20 predicted proteins | sample PeaSoiMetSII2010_FD_187695 | JGI IMG/M metagenome (GOLD analysis project Ga0209517, IMG submission 187695) | Peat soil microbial communities from Weissenstadt, Germany - SII-2010 (SPAdes) (version 2) | ecosystem: Environmental > Terrestrial > Soil > Wetlands > Peat | place: Germany...
TGTCGAGACGCAGATTTTTTTCCCTCAGCACCTGCCGCGTCAGCGGCGCGATGTCCATCGCCGGAGTCAAACCGGCGCTTTTTACTTCGATCACGTCCGATCCGTAGGCTCGCGCGAACGCTTCCGCCATCTGGCTGCGGCACGAATTGCCGAGGCAGACGAACAGCACCCGCTTCCGGGCGACGGCTGGCGGCGCCGCTTGCGCTCGCGGCGTGATCCCGTGGCCGCCGAGGCGCGGACGGCCGCCTCTTATGCCGCCGCCGGGTGAGTCTTCCGGTACCATTCCAGGGTCCTCTTCAAACCTTGTTCCATCGTGAACCGCGGCGCGTGCCCCAGCTCTGCGACGGCCGCGGCGGTATCGGCCATCGAATGGCGGACGTCGCCCGCGCGCGGCGGACCGTATGTGGCAGGCAGGTCCACGCCTTCCATCTTCTGGAGCAGCCCCCAGATGAAGTTCAGCGTGTACCGACCGCCGTTCCCGGCATTATACATTTTGCCCGCCGCTTTTGGAGCTTCCGCGGCCTTGGCGCACAACGCCGCCACATCTTCGACGTATGTGAAATCGCGCGACTGTTCGCCGTCGCCGAAAATAGTCGGCTGCGTACCCGCCAGCAGGTGTTTCATGAACAAGGACAGCACGCCCGAATACGGACTCGACGGGTCCTGCCGAGGGCCGTAGACGTTGAAAAATCGCAGCGCGACCGTTTCCAGTCCAAAGCACGACGTGAATACGGACGCGTAGTATTCGCCCACCAGTTTCTGGACTGCGTACGGCGATTTTGGACGTGCCACCATGGTCTCGACCTTCGGCAGTGTCTCGCTGTCGCCATAAGCCGATGATGACGCGGCATACACCAGTCGCTTTACTCCGTTCCCGGCCGCGGCGCGAAGCACGTTGAACGTGCCGTCGATATTGATTTCGTGCGACGGCACAGGGTCGTCAATCGAGCGAGGCACGGAGGGAATCGCCGCGAGGTGAAACACGACGTCGGTGCCGCGAATCACCGGAATCAGCGCGGCCGCGTCGCGAATATCGATCTTATGAAACTCGATTCGATCGCGGACCTCCGCGAGATTTCGCTCATGCCCGGTCAGCAGGTTATCGATCACCGCGACCGACCCGCCGCCGTCCAGCAGCGTGCGGACCAACGTGGATCCAATGAAGCCTGCTCCTCCGGTCACAACATATTTACTCATCGCGTTTTCAGTTTCGCATGATGGCGTGTAGTTAGTCCCGCTTGGCGATCGCGATCAGAGATAACCCCCGCCACGGCATCAGACCGTCGACACGGCGCCAGAACCAGACGGTCTTATCGAACAGCTTCAAGGCGAGCTTCGAAATTCGCTTGCGTCGGAACAGCTTCCCGGAGACCCACCAGGCCATCGCGCCAATCTTGTTGAGCTGAATCATGCGCTCGACTTTGAACCCCGCGCCGGTAAGCATTTCCTGCATCTGCTGCGACGAAAAGCGGTGTTTATGGCCCATCGCCTGGTCGAGCGAGCTGTACAACCCCGGCCCCTGCGGCACCAGGACGATCAGGTTTCCGCCAGGCTTCAGGCAATCCCGCAGCGACGCCACAACCGCCTTCGGGTTCTCGGTAGATTCCAGCACGTTCACGCACAAGGCCGTGTCGAACTGCCCGCGCCATTGCACGTAATCGTCGGGATTCTCCGGATCCAGGCGGCATACCGAAACGCTGGGCGTCCGCAGGAAGCGATTACGCAGCGCATGCAGATACAACGGATCGCTTTCGGCCGCGACGTAATTCAGCTTGCGCGCCATCAAACGTCCAGTCAGGTTGCCAAGCCCGGCGCCGATCTCGAGCACGGTATCGCCCAGATGCGGACGCAGAACGCGCGTCAGCCAGCTCAGATACTGCGGCGTCCCGGTCAGGCTGTTGAGCAGGCCGCGGCCGTACGGCGCGACATACAGATCGTCGACCACCCAGAAATACAGAATCACACCCAGAGCCTTTAATCCATCCTTCCAGCCGATTTTCTTGCCTTCCTCGTAAGTGCGGCCGTGATAGCTGATGGGCACCTCATAGACGCGCAGCTTGCGCTTGGACGTCTTCATGGTGATTTCGGGCTCGAAGCCGAATCGATTCGAGCGGATCGGGATGCTCTTCAGCAGATCAGTGCGGAAAACTTTGTAGCAAGTCTCCATGTCGGTAACGTTCAGATTGCTGAACATGTTCGAGACCAGCGTCAGATATTTATTGATCATGGAGTGCCAGAACGGCAGCACGCGAGATTGTTCGCCGGCCAGATAGCGCGATCCAAACACTGCATCGGCGTGCCCGTCCAGCAGCGGGCGCAGAAGCTTCACATACTCCGACGGATCGTACTCCATATCGGCGTCCTGCACCAGGCAAAAATCGCCGGTTGCGTTCTCGATCGCAGTCCGCACCGCTGCTCCTTTCCCCTGATTCACCGGGTGACGGATCAGACGAATCGACGGCTCGGATTCCGCCAGCCGCTTCAGGATTTCCGAGGTACCGTCGGTGGAGCAATCGTCCACGATCACCAGCTCACGATCCATGTTTTCCGGCAGCTTGGCGGCGAGCACCAGGGCGAGGCTCCGCTCCACCACCGTGCGTTCGTTGTAAACCGGGATCAGGATGGACAGGAGCATGGGAATCACTCAGTATAATTGGAAATGGCTCCAAATCCTCAAATGACCAATGCAAGTGTGATGCTTGAATCCAGCGTCCCCGGGCTGAAACTCCGCGCCCGCGGGAAAGTTCGCGATATCTACGAAGACGGCGACCGCCTGCTGTTCATCGCCACGGATCGCATTTCCGCGTTCGACTATATTCTGGCCACCGGCATCCCCGATAAGGGCCGCGTGCTGACCCAGATGACGCTGTTCTGGCTCGATTTTCTGCGCGACATGGTTCCGAATCACTTTCTGAGCTCGGACGTGCCGGCGGGACTCGAAGGCCGCGCGATGTGGGTGCGCAAGGCCGAAATGATCGAGGTGGAATGCGTCGCGCGCGGGTACATTTCCGGATCCGGCTGGAAAGATTACCTGCGCACCGGCTCGGTTTGCGGAATCCCGCTGCCGAAAGGGCTTAAGGAAAGCGACCAGCTGCCGGAGCCAATTTTCACGCCGGCCACGAAAGCGCAAACCGGGCACGACGAAAACATTTCCTTCGAAACCATGACATCCATCGTAGGCGCGGATCTCGCGGCCAAGCTTCGCGACCTGACCCTCGGCATCTATCAGCGCGCCGCCGACTATGCGCGGTCGCGCGGCATCATCATCGCCGATACGAAGTTCGAATTCGGTATGATCGACGGCCGGATCATTCTGGCGGACGAAGTTTTGACGCCCGATTCCTCGCGATTCTGGCCGCTGGCGTCCTATGCGCCGGGCGGCGCGCAGCCCTCTTACGATAAGCAATACGTCCGCGATTACCTCGAATCGATTCACTGGAACAAGCAGCCTCCGGCGCCCGCCCTTCCCGACGATGTGGCCCGGCGCACCAGCGAAAAATACAAGGAGGCCTACCTCGCACTGACGGGAAAATCGTTGTGAATCTGCTCGATTTTCTTCTGGTGATCATCGTCGGCGCATCCGTCGTCGCCGGATTCATAGCCGGATTCGCGCGGGTCGGAATCGGTTTTCTCGCGACCATCTGCGGTCTGCTATTTGGTTTTTGGTTCTACGGAATCCCAGCGGAGTATTTTCATCGCTACTTCAAATCCGTCACGCTGTCGAACATGCTGGGGTTCTTCTTGGTCTTCTTCGGATGCATGCTGATCGGCTCGGTGGTCGGCAAGATGCTCTCGAAGCTGTTCAAGTGGACGGGGCTTTCCTGGCTCGACCGGCTGTTCGGCGGCGCGTTCGGATTCGTGCGCGGCAGCCTGATCGCCGTGGCCTTCGTGGCCGTGCTGCTTGCCTTCACGCCGAAACCATTGCCGAACTGGATGGTGGATTCCACCATTCTTCCCTATGCCGTCAATGCCTCCGACGTCTGCGCCGATCTGGCGCCTAACGCGATCAAGCAGGCATTCAAGGAAAGCCTGCACGATATCCAGATCCTGTGGCAGGAGCAGTTGAAGAAGAAAAAGCGTAAGCAGGAGCTGAAGGAAGTCGAGAGTTGAACCGGCATCTGCTGATCTTCGATCTGGACGGCACCCTCATCGATTCCAAGCGCGACCTGGTGGATTCCGTCAACGCAACGCTTACCTGGAACGGCCGCGATCCACTGCCTGACCACGTAGTCGCTTCTTACGTGGGAAGCGGGGCCCCTGTCCTGATCCGCCGGGCTTTTCCCGATGCCGCGGAAGCCGACCTGGATCGTCTGCTGCGGCATTTCCTCGATTATTATCGTGAGCACATGCTGGATGCGACCACGCTGTATCCCGGCGTCGGCGAGGCGCTGGATCGTCTTCATTCCGCCGACGTCCCAATGGCGATCCTGACCAACAAGCCGGTGCGCTTCAGCATCCGGCTGATTGAAGGGCTCGGGTTGGACACGCATTTCTTTCGCGTGTACGGCGGCAACAGCTTTGAGGAAAAGAAGCCGCACCCCAGGGGAATCAATCTGCTGGTGGAAGAATCGGGCGCGGACCGATCGAAGACAGTGATGGTCGGCGACAGCGCGGTGGACGTCCGCACCGCGCGCAATGCCGGCGTCCAGGCGTGCGGCGTAAGCTGGGGATTTCAGCCCGAGACATTTTCCGACGCTCCGCCAGACTTCGTGATCGACGACATGCGCGCGCTAGCCGAGATCGTGCTGGATCATGAGTAGCGCCGAATCGCTTGCTCACGCGCGCGTCTCCGCAAGTAGTAAGGTGTTCCAGCGATAACAAGAGTGGCTTTGACTATCCGGCAGGCAAGCTGTTCCAGCCCAGCACTAATGTTCTGATCGAAACCTGCCGTTATATAGACAGGAATGCACTCTTCACGCGAGCGCGGCTTCGTTCTGATCGCGATGTCGATCTCCATGCTGCTGCTGATGGCGGTGATCGGGCTGGCCTTCGATCTGGGCCGCGTCTACATCGCCCGCAATGAAGCGCAAGTCTTCACCGATGCCGCATCTTTAGCGGCCGCGGCAAAACTGGATGGAACCGAGACTGGGATCGAACGCGCACGCCGCGAAGTAGCTCGCATCCCGATGCGATGGAATCTCGGAAGTCAGGAATTCACAGGCGTCATCGTCGAGTTCAGCAAGGACGGCGCGCAATGGGAGAAGAAGCCGAAGGATCCCGGCGTAACCATGACGCGTATCACCGCCCCGGCAAACAGCGTCGAGATCACGTTTCTCCGCGCCGTCGGCGGACCGGCAGCATTCACCGTTCCCGCCCATTCCGTGGCCGCCGCGAATCCGCCCAGGTGGATCGAATGAAGCGCACGCGTGAAAGCGGACACGCGATGATCGAGCTGGCGGCGTCGGCCGCGGTGATGATCGCGTTCGTCTCCGGCACCTTTCAGTTCGGATATGCGTTCTACGCCTACAATCAACTGCTCACCGCGGTCGGCAACGGAGGCCGTTACGCCGCGATGCGTACTCCGGGCGATCTGGATAAGACCAATCAAGCCATTCGCAATATGGTCGTCTACGGCGACGCGCAGCCAGTCGAAGGCGCCCAGCCGGTAGTCGCGAACCTCAGCCCCAGTCAAGTCGACGTGCAGTGGATCAGGAACGAATCCGGTTCGCCCGAATACGTGCGCGTCTCCATCCGGGAATACACCGTGAACGCGGTCTTCAAGTCATTCACGTTCACCGGAAAGCCCTCCGTCGAATTTCCCTTCGTCGGCCGGCCATCGGAGCCTAAGCAGTGAGACGCGGTCAAAGCCTGATTGAAGCCACTCTGGTGCTGATGGTCTTCTTCGCTTTGCTGCTGGGCGTGGTCGATTGCGGGCAAGTCGTGTTCGCTCACGAGGCCTTGGTGGAGCGAGTGCGTGAAGCAGTTCGTTGGGGCACCCTGCATCCTTACGACGGCTCCGGCGATCAGGTCGCGAATCTGGTCCTCTACGATCGAGCAAACGGCTCGGGCGCGGGTTTTCTGGGATTAACGCGGGCGAACGTCGAAGTGCGCTACCGCGCGTCCACCGCGGACCGGCCCGACGATGAATCGCTCAGCGTCGCCATCGTCGATTATCAGTCCCATTTCTTCTCGCCCTGGATCGCGAAAACCATCGTCAGCCCGCGTCCGGTTCTGGTCAGCGCGCCGATGGCATACCGCAAGCAGTAACGGTATCCTGATTTCTTGGCCACTATTCATCCGTTCCAACCCTTCCGGTATTCGGCGAAGGCCGGCGACCCGTCCCGCCTGGTTACGCAGCCCTACGACAAGATCAGTCCGGAGATGCAGGCGCGCTACCTCGCGGCCAGCCCCTACAATCTGGTGCGGGTGCTGCTCGGCGAGCGGCGCGAATCCGACAACGATTCTGACAACGTCTACACCCGCGCGGCAAAGTATTTGGACGACTGGATTCGCGAAGGCATCCTCGCGCAGGACCCGTCTCCGGGCCTTTACGCGTATTTTCAGGAATTCGACGTTCCCGATTCGGGGCAGCATCTTACTCGCAAGGGATTCATCGGCATAGGAAAAATCGAAGATTATTCGGCGGGAATCGTGTTCCGTCATGAGCAGACCCTGACCGGTCCAAAGAAGGACCGTCTGGAGCTGCTCCGCCACACGCGCGCCCATTTCGGACAGCTTTTCATGTTGTATCCCGATCCCGAAGGTGCTGTCGACAAGATTCTGGATCAGGCCGCCGCCGGCGCGCCCGTCATGGACGTTCTGGACGACTACCAGGCTCATCATCGTTTGTGGCCGATCGCGGATGCTTCGCGCGTGAAACAGATTCAGGACCTGATGAGTTCCAAGAAGCTGCTGATCGCCGATGGGCACCATCGCTACGAAACCGCGCTGGCGTACCGCAACGAGAATCCGAACGATCCGGCGGCGCAGTTCGTGATGATGACGCTGGTCAACATGTATTCGCCCGGACTGAAAATTCTGGCGACGCATCGCGTCTTGCGCAATCTGGAACACTTCGACGCCGTGAAGTTCTTTGAAAAAGCCGTGAAAGACGGATGGTCCGTGGCAGCCTGCGCCTCGCTCGACGTATTGAAAGATCGCATGGCCGCCAACGATCCGAAACGCGTCCAGATCGGCGTGGTCGCGGGCGGCGAGACCCGATTGATGCAGCGCCCACGCAAAGAAGGCCAATTGGATGTGCCGATTCTGCATCACGATGTGCTCGATCGCCTGCTCGGCATCGGCGAAGAAGCCGTGCGAGATGAAAAGTACATCAAGTATGTTCGCGGCATCGACGCCGCGGCGGCTGAGGTTCAAGCCGGGGCGCAAGTCGCATTCCTGCTGGAGCCGACTCCGATCGAGGACATGGCCCGCATCGCTTTCGCGGGCGGCGTGATGCCGCAAAAGTCCACCGACTTCTATCCGAAACTCCTCAGCGGCGTGGCGATTTACAAGCTCTAAGCTCATGCGCAACTTAAAAGCGGCGGTCATCGGCACCGGATTCATGGGTAAGGTCCACACGGAAGCGATCCGGCGCCTGGGCAATGTCGAAGTGACCACCATCGCCGCATCGAATCAGGCCGTGGCGGATCGTTTCGCCTCAGCCCACTCGATTCCGATCGCCCATGGGGACTGGCACGCGGTGATGACGGACCGTGAAATCGATGCGGTGCATATTTGCACGCCCAACGACTTGCATTATGCGATGGCGAAAGCCGCGCTCGACGCCGGCAAACACGTGGTCTGCGAGAAGCCGCTGACCATGACCTCGGCGGAAGCGCGGGAGCTGGTCGCGTTGGCCGCAGCGAAGAATCTGGCGAATTGCACCAATCACAATCTTCGTTTTTACCCGGTGGTGCAGCAGGTGCGTAGCATGATCGCGGCCGGCGAGCTGGGCGACATCCTGATCGTCAGCGGAACATATTTTCAGGATTGGCTGCTCTACGAAACCGATTGGAGCTGGCGTACGCTGGCCGAATCCGGAGGCTCGCTGCGCGCGATGGGCGATATCGGATCGCACTGGATGGATATGATCCAGCACCTGACCGGCTTGCGGATCACCGCGCTGTGTGCCGATTTGCAGACGTTCCATCGGTTCCGCAAGCGGCCCAAGGGATCGGTGGAAACCTTCGCGGGAAAGAAATCGCAGGCCGCGGATTACGATTCTGTCGCGATGACCACCGACGATTTCGGTGCGGTTCTGTTGCGGCTGGGCGATCGGGCTCGGGGGCAATTCGCGGTGAGCCAGATGTCGGCGGGCCGCAAGAACCGGTTCGAGTTTGAGATTTACGGAACCAAGTCCGGCATCGCCTGGAACCAGGAGCGGCCGGACGAATTATGGATCGGGCATCGAAATGAGCCGAATCAGATCATCGTGAAGGATCCGTCCCTGCTGCACGCGCACGCGGCGGGATTCGCGGACCTGCCAGGCGGGCACAGCGAAGGCTACGACGACACATTCAAGCAGATGTTCCGGCGTTTCTACGCGCGCGTTGCGGACCCCTCGGCTCCAGTCGAATATCCAACCTTCGCCGACGGCGCCTGGGGCATGGAGCTGCTCGAAAAGTCGCTAGAAAGCTCCCGAGCGGGCGCTTGGGTTAAAGTTTAAAAACCGCTCTCTGGCGATTGCGCCAGAGCCTGTGCGAAAACCCGCTATATTAACCGCTCCCTGTGGTCGCGGCTCGCAAAAGTTGCGGATATGTGGACGTGCCGACCCCGAGCCGCGACTGCAAGGAGCGGTTAATCGTCAGTTGTCGCACAGACTCGATTCTAGGCGGTCACCGGAGGACTCACTCGAGCCGACGGCACCGTATTCCGCGCCAGCAGGAGCGCGCCCGCAACAGCCACGCCGATTGAAATCCACTGCGTCAACGAAAGTCCCCACCACAAGCCTTGCTCGTGATAACGCGTAAACTCAATCAGGAATCGCGCAATCGAGCTCAGGACCAGATACAATCCCATGATTTTTCCCGGCGTGTGCGACTTGCCGAAGCGCCAGTACAGAAACCCGAACAGCGCGGTTTCGGTGAACACTTCGTAGAGCTGCGCTGGATGCAGCTTCACATCGAGAGGCACTCCCGTCAGCTCCGCCGCCTCCGGATTCCGAAACGTGACGCCCCATGGCAACGAGCATTCGGTGCCCCAGCAGCATCCCGCGGCAAAACAGCCGATGCGGCCGATCGCGTGTCCGATGGCGACGCCTGGTGCAAACACGTCCAGCGTTCGCAACCAGGGAAGCCCCGTGTGCCGCACATACAGATATGCCGTAATGAATGCCAGCACCAGTCCGCCCTGAAACACTCCCGCGGCCTGCAACGTCGATAGCGAAAATATCTGGCGCGGATCGGACAGGAACATGCGCCAGCCGAACAGAATCATCAGAATTTTCGCGCCCAGCAGCCCGGCCAGCGCGCAGTAGACCGCCAGATTCGTCACCAGTTCGGAGTCGAGCCCGCTCCGCTTGGCCAGCCGAGCCGTAATCGTCAGTCCGACCAAAAACCCCAGCGCCACCAGCACGCCGTAGGTGGGCAGATAGAAACTTCCGAAATGGAATAGCTTGGGGTACAACCTACTTCGAGGATATCAAACGCCTCCTCACGTAGTTCAGACCCGACCTCACTGCGATACAGTAAATAGGCTACCCGCAATCCCGAGGAGGGACCATGGACACCTTTTCGCCAGTATTGATCCTTGTGATCATCGTCGTGCTGTATCTCATCTCGAGCATCAAGATTCTCGCCGAGTACGAACGCGGCGTGATCTTCCGTCTCGGCCGCGTGCTCGGTTCACCGAAGGGCCCGGGTGTCATCCTGGTGTTCCGGCCCATCGACCGCATGGTGCGCACTTCGCTCCGCGTCGAAGCTATGGAAGTGCCTCCGCAGGACGTGGTCACGCGCGATAACGTCACCGTAAAGGTCAATGCGGTGATCTATTTCCGCATCGTCGACCCTTCCAAAGCCGTTATCGAAGTGACCAACTATCTGTACGCGACCTCGCAGCTTGCGCAAACCACACTGCGCAGCGTGCTGGGCGAGGTCGAGTTGGACGAACTGCTCAGCCAGCGCGAAAAACTCAACCTGAAGCTCCAGACCGCGCTCGACCAGCACACCGGCCCGTGGGGCGTGAAGGTCGCGCTGGTGGAGGTGAAGCAAGTCGATTTTCCGGACCAGATGATTCGTGCGATTGCGCGCCAGGCCGAGGCCGAACGCGAGCGCCGCGCCAAAATCATTCACGCCGAAGGCGAAGTGGCCGCTGCGGCGAATCTGGAAAAGGCCGCCGAAATCATGGCCCGCCAGCCTGCCGCGATCCAGCTCCGCTACCTGCAAACGCTGGTCGAGATTGGGTCGGAAAAGAACACCACGGTCGTCTTCCCCCTCCCGATGGATATACTGACTTCAGTAGGCCAAGTTTTAAAGAAACTCGCCGGCCCTGAGTCCGGCGCTTAGCTGCCCATGCCCAAAAACGAAGACGGCGAATTTGAACTGATTCTGGGGAACCGCCAGTTATTGAGCGTGTTCTTCATTGTGGTCGTGCTGCTTGGCGTATTTTTCACGATGGGGTATATCGTCGGCCGCAATTCGGGTCCGTTGGTCTCGCCCGAAGTGGTGGCTTCACGCAAAGAGTCGAAGCCTCTGGTGGTCGATTCGTCAACGCCGTCCACACCGACGCCCGCTGCTGGCCCGCCGACCGAAACCGCTCCGCAACAGCCTGCATCGGAGCCGACCCCCAAGCCCGTGGAACACGTTAAGACGGAACCTCCTCCGAAGCCGGAGCCGAAGGAGCGTCCCAAGCCGGCGCCGGCCGCGACCGATCAGCCCGCGTCCGGCCAGACGTATTTACAGCTCGCCGCGACCAGCCAGCATGAGGCTGAGATCGAAGTCGATGTGCTCCGCAAGAAAGGCTTCAAAGCCATCACCGCGGAGATCCCCGAGAAGCGCGGCACGTTCAGAGTCCTGGTGGGACCGCTGCCCGAAGGCTCGACCAATAAGACCAAGTCCGATCTGACCGCGGCAGGATTCCCCGGCGACAAGGCCATCAGGCGAACGTTTTGACCGAGCTGGTTCACATCGAGATACCGCAGCCCCGTCTGCCGGAATGGCTGCGCAAACATCGCACCAACTTCGAATCCGTTCACAACCTCAAGACCGAGCTGCGGCGCCTGAACCTGCATACGGTTTGCGAATCCGCCCGCTGCCCCAACATGCATGAATGTTTCGATCGCCGCGCGGCGACGTTCATGATCCTCGGCAATCTGTGCACGCGCGGCTGCGGTTTCTGTTCGGTGCCGAAGGCCCGCCATCCCGGCCCGCTCGATCCTGCCGAGCCCACGAACGTAGCGAGAATGGCTGCCGAGATGCGGCTCCGCTATGTGGTGATCACCAGCGTCAATCGCGACGACCTGTCCGACGGCGGGTCGCATCACTTTGCGCAAACTGTGACGGAAGTTCGGCACGCGTTGCCCGATGCGCGCGTAGAAGTCCTGACACCCGATTTCTGTGGCGATCTTGAAGCCGTCGCTCGCGTGCTTGACGCAGGCCCTCACGTGTTCAATCACAACATGGAGACCGTCCCGCGTCTGTACGAACGCGTGCGCCCTCAGGCCGCCTACCGGCGGTCGCTGGATGTCCTGCGCTTCGCCAAGAAATATCGCTCCGAATCTCTGACCAAATCCGGCCTGATGGTGGGACTTGGAGAAACTGCCGCCGAAGTGGAGGCCTTGCTGCGCGACCTGCGTGAATCCGGCGTCGACGTGGCGACCCTGGGCCAATACCTGCAACCCACGCGGCGCAACCTCCGCGTCGCCGAGTACGTCACGCCCCGGCAGTTCGACGCTTATCGCGACTACGGCCTGTCCATCGGCTTCAAAATGGTGTTCAGCGGCCCGCTGGTGCGCAGCTCCTACATGGCCGACCTGGTGAGCGAGCAGGCTTCGCATTCGTGACGCTCTCCGTTGTCACCGCGGCATTGCTCATCCTCATTTTTCCGCGCTTCAACCTGACCTGGCTGGCTCCGGTCGCCTTGACGCCGATCCTGATCGCATGCGCGCGCGAAAACTCGTGGAAACGCCGCTTCCTGAACGGATGGCTGACCGGATTCGTGTTCTGGTTCGGCGTCTGCTACTGGATCCAGTTCGTGCTCGAAGTCCACGGCGGATTGGGCCGATGGGGCGGATGGGGCACCTTCGCTCTGTTCGCGGTTCTAAAAGGCCTGCATATGGCGATCTTCGCCGCGCTGGCCGGGTTCCTGATGCCGAAGCCATGGGCCATCCCCGCCGTCGCCGCCCTTTGGGCCGGCCTGGAGCGTACCAACGGGCCGCTCGGCTTCACCTGGCTCGAACTGGGCAACGCAGGGACCGACATGCCGGTGCCGATGCGGATAGCTCCCTTCCTGGGCGTGTACGGCATATCGTTCATATTCGCGATGCTCGGGTGTGCGGTCGCACTGGTCGTCTTAAGACGCCCGCGGCGTGAGCTGGCGTGGCTGATCGCGCTGCCGCTGCTGCTTTTGCTTCCCTCGGCTCCCGCGCGCGACCATGGACCCGAACACGCGCTGCTGGTCCAGCCGAACGTCGATACGGAAATGGACTGGACTCCATCATCGCTCACACGCGTCGAGCGCGATCTGTCCATTCTGTCGCATGCTCCAGGAACGCACCTGATTCTGTGGCCCGAAGTTCCCGCTCCTTTTTATCCCAGCGACCCTTCTTTTCGCGAATACGTCGCCGGAATCGCCCGGCTTGAGCGAACCTATTTCCTGTTCGGAGGCGTCGGCTATAACGCCGCGCAAGCGCCGCTCAACTCGGCATTTCTGCTCGATCCCTACGGCTCGATCGTCGGCCGTTACGACAAAATCAACCTGGTTCCCTTCGGCGAGTTCGTGCCCGAAGTGTTCTGGTGGGTGAACCGGATCACCAAGGAAGCCGGCGATTTCGCTCCCGGCAGCCGGATCGTCGAGTTCCCCGTCGACGGCCACAAGATCGGGGCGTTCATCTGCTACGAATCGGCATTTCCCGATTTAGTCCGCCAGTTTGCCCGCGGCGGCGCCGACGTTCTGGTCAATCTATCCAACGACGGCTATTTCGGCCACACCGCGGCTCGCGAGCAGCATTTATCGCTGGTGCGAATGCGAGCCGCCGAAAATCGCCGCTGGATTCTCCGCGCCACCAACGACGGCATCACCGCGACCGTCGATCCAGCGGGAAGAATCGTTTATCGCGCCCCGCCCTATCAGGAGCTCGCCGGCGACGTGACCTTTCGATACCAGTCGAATGTCACTCCGTACACGAAATACGGCGACTGGTTCGCGTGGACCTGCCTGGCAGGCGGCTTGGCCGCAAGCCTTTCGCGAACCGGGGCCAGCGCCGTCCGATCATAACCAGAACCATCATTCCAACGGGAAGAAATCCGGACGGCTCCGGCGTGATCAACTCAGACCCCGTGAAGGTGGCCGGATCCGTGCCGAAAAAGTCCAGACTGTTCGGAGCCAGCGAGGCCCCGATCGTGATCATCACCGAAGTCTGGTCGGAAGTCAGGATTGACCCTCCCGACACTGAAATATCAATCACTCCGCTAGTGGTGGAGCTTTGAAAATCGGTAAAATCGACCTGCGTCGCCGGCGGCGAATCGAACCCGGGAATGAAGTTAGTTCCGATGGCCGCAAAACCTCCCAGGACGCAGCAGTTTACCGCCGCGCTGGTGGTGTAATCCCCCAGCAGGGTGCTCCCGTCGAATAACTCAAAGGTGATCGGCAGCCCGGACGGATTTTCCAGGTTGGATTGGATCAGCAGCGCATCGCAGAGGCCGATGCAGCTTGAGGTCGCCGGATTCGACAGGTCCACGGTGAAGGTGTAGCGAAGGATCTCGCCGGGCCCCAGTGTGTCCGCGCGGCAGGTTGCAATCGCAATAATACCGATCAAAAGACCCTGCCTAAGCGCTGACACCTTCAAATAGAATAGATCAACTCCACTTAGCCGTGCCGGATCACCAGCACGTCGCCGTCCTTGACAATGTACTCTTTCCCCTCTAGCCTTAATAGGCCCTTTTCCTTCACCCCGTTGTAACCGTCATGGTCGATCAGCGCCTTCCAGTTCACCACTTCGGCGCGAATGAACTTCTTTTCGAAATCGCTGTGGATGGCTCCCGCCGCTTTCTGGGCGGTGCTGCGCATGGGGATGGTCCAGGCGCGAACTTCGGTCTCGCCCGCCGTCAGGAACGACATCAGGCCCAGCAGCGCGTATGTCGCCGCGATCAGCCGCTCCAGCCCCGATTCTTTCAACCCATAGCTCGCCAGATATTCGCGAGCTTCGTCGGCTGAAAGCTCAGCCAGTTCCGCTTCGATTTTTCCGCAGATCGCCGTTACCGCCGTGCCCGCGCGCCCCTTGAACGCGCCGTTTCGATATTGCTCCTCGATTTCATGCAGCCGTCCGGCATCGGCCTCGCCCAGGTTCAGCACGCACAGCATCGGCTTCTGCGAAAGAAACTGGAAGCCGCGAATCCGCTTTTCGTCTTCATCGCTGAACTCGAGCCCGCGCAAGGCGCGATTCGCTTCGAGCTCGACTTTCAGGCGTTCGAGAAGCGCGAATTCCTTGTCCAGCTCCGGATTCTTAATTTTCTTGCGATCCTTGTCGACCCGCTCCATGCGCTTCTCGACGACTACCAGGTCGCTCAGGATCAACTCCATTTCGACGTCCTCAAAGTCGCGCATCGGATCGACGGAGCCCTTCTCATGCGGCACCGTGTCGCTCTCAAACACGCGCAGGACGTGCGCCATCGCGTCGACCACGCGCAGACTTGCCAGATAACTCGGATCGCGCAAAGCTTCTTTGGAAATCGCTGGGAAGTCGAGATATTCGACCGTAGCGTGGGTGATCTTCGGCGGCTGGAAAATCTTCGCCAGCGCGTCCAGCCGCGCGTCCGGAACCTTGGTCACGCCTACGCGCGCCTCCAGGTTTCCCACGCGAGCGGCTTCATGCACGCCGGTCAGGATCGTAAACAGACTTGTCTTGCCCACCATCGGCAGGCCCACGATTGCGGTTTTCATTGGTATGGGGAACTACAGTGGAACGTCCACCAGCGTGAGGATCTCGCCCAGGATTTTCTCGGCCACTTCGGCCGACCGCTGCGCGATCGCGATGCGCGTGTTCACCATCACGCGATGCGCAAACACCGGCGCCACCAGCCGCTTCACGTCGTCCGGCGTGACGTAATCCCGCCCCTCGACAGCGGCCAGCGCCTGCGTCGCGCGATACAGCGCCTGTGCGCCGCGCGGGCTCACGCCCATCGAGAGCGATTCGTGCTTGCGCGTCTGCTCGACAATCGCGAGCATGTAATCGACCAGCGCGTCATCCACGGCCACGCGTTGCACTGATTCCTGGAGCGCGATCAATTCGTCTCCGGAAATAACGGGATGAACTCCGTCGGACGCGGTGGGAGATGCCTGGCGGACAATTTCGCGTTCCGCCGCATGATCCGGATATCCGATTCTGATGCGCATCAGGAAACGGTCAAGCTGCGATTCGGGCAGCGGGTAGGTGCCGTGATGCTCCACCGGATTCTGCGTCGCGATCACCATGAACGGCTGTGCCAGCGGCCAGGAACGGCCGTCAATGGTCACCTGCAACTCGTTCATCGCCTCCAGCAGCGCCGATTGCGTCTTGGGAGTCGCACGGTTGATTTCATCGGCCAGCAGGAAGTTGGTGAAGATGGGACCTTGCTTGAACTCGAACTCCTGGCTATGCGCATTGTAAATGGTCACGCCCAGCACGTCGCTCGGCAGCATGTCGGACGTGAACTGGAGCCGATGAAAGCTCGACCGCACCGCGCGCGCCATCGCCTGCGCAAGCGTGGTTTTGCCCACGCCGGGAACGTCTTCAATCAGCAGGTGGCCGCGCGCCAGCAGACACGCCAGCGACAGGCGCAATACTTCCGCCTTCCCGCGAATCGCTTCGCCCAACGCCGATTCGATTTCGGATAACCTGGAGAGCGAAACTGGCGGGGTATATACGGAGTCCCGCTGGACCATTACTGTCATGATAACGAAAAAAACAGCATCGAAAATATTGGTTCTTTCCGCCGCCGTTCTGGCCGCGATGGCGCAAACCCGTTCGTCACAGGAAGCCGAGATCCGTTCCATTCTTTCCCGCCAGGAAGCGGCCTGGAACCTGGGCGAGACCGAAGCATTCTTGCAAGGCTACGCGCCCAACACCACCTTCGTCGGCGACAAAATTACGCACGGACTGGAGGAGGTCCGCGTACGCTACCAGACGCACTATCCTACGCGAGCTTCCATGGGACATCTGACCTTCTCCGACCTCGAGGTCCACATGATGGGAGCCGAGTACGCGTACGTGATCGGCCGCTGGCGCCTGGAGCGAACCGCCGAAGCCGGCGGCGATACCGGCGGCATCTACACTCTGTTGTTCCAGAGGACCGCGAAAGGCTGGAAGATTATCCTGGACCACACGACATAGTCTCCGTCAACCCGAGCGCAGCTAGCAAGGTCCCAGCGATAACAACAGTGACTTTAACCGCTCCCTCTGGTCACGGCTCGTGTCGAAAAATGAGCCGCGACCGCAGGGAGCGGTTAATCTCCCGCCGTTAGAAGGACCTCAACTAACTAATGGAGTCACGCATCAAAAAGAAAAGGGGCCGATTTCTCGGCCCCCATTCACTTGCGGAAGATACAGCCTGAATTTAGAAGTGGACGCGCAGTCCAAACTCCATCCAGCGCGACTGCGCGCCGTTCGGCTGCGTGTACTGGCCGGTGACCACACCGAACGAACTCGGTGAAGCGAGGCTGACCGTAGGATCGGCCGGAACGAAGTGATTCAGCACGTTTACGAACTGAATCGTCAACGTTGCGCCGATGCGCTCCGTTGCCCGGAAGTCCTTCGAGAGCGTCGCGTCCAGGTTCCAGAACCCGAACCCGCGGATCGGTCCGTAGCCGCCCGTGCTCGTGTCGAGCCCGAGCACCGGCGGACGGAACTCGTTGAACACCGCGATCGGATTTGCGAACAGGTTCACGCCGGTGGTGCCGCTGGTCGCCACGCTATTCGGATTGGCGGTGCCAGTGACCTTCACGACATTGTAGTTGTAAGAGTTTCCTCCGGTGAACGGCGCGTACGCTACGGCATTCTCGTAGTTAGCCGTCTGCCCAGAGTAGATTTCGCCGAAACCTTCGCCGCTAGTGGCGTCGTTTACGCGCAGCGGTTGGCCGGTGCGGGCCGTGAACAGCGGAGCCAGCGTCCACCCACCGAGGATATGACCGACCACACCCTTCTGCGACTTGAGCCACGGCTCCTGGTACAGCATCAACAGGCTGTAGGTGAACTTTATGTCGAAAGGCTGCGTCCCGTAGCTTCCGAAATTATTGAAGTCGTACGGATTCGGAACAGTGATCGAGCTGCTGGCCTGAACCACGCTTCCGGTTCCGAGCGCGCGGCCATAGGTCAGGTTGGAGCGGGCCGTCAGCCCGTGCCAATCCTTCGCCGTGAAGGAAACGAACCCGGCATTGTAGTTGCCGTGTCCCAGCGAGTTGATAAAGTCGAAAGCGCCGGTGAGCTGCTGGCCGGCGCCCGTCTGCGCCAGAAGGGTCCGCCCCAGCGTCCAGCCCGCTTTCGTGCTTTGGGCCATGTCGACCCAGACTTGATATGCTTTCGCCGTGGCGATGTTGGTCGCCTCATTCTTCGCGACTGCCGCGGTGCAGTTCGCGAACCCGGCGCAATATGCCGAGCCGGAGCCGCCCATCGCCGCTTCAAAGAACGGCTGCGCGGTCACGGCCGACTGGTTCGGCGAGGAGCATACCGGTCCCGTGCCGCCGCACAGTTCATTCCAGACATTGGCGTAGGCTTGGGCGAAGCTCTGGCCGCCCAAGGTGGTCATGTACGGAACGGCGTCCAGATTGATCTCCTGGAATTCGTTGGAAATCTTGCGTCCGATGTATCCGACCTCAACCAGCAGCTTCGACGACAGGGACCGCTGGATCGTGATATTCACTTCGTCGGAGTGGTTCGGCTTCTCGTTCGGATCGAGCAGCGAGCCGTCCGCCGCCGCAACATTCTGAACCCCGTTCTGCACGGCGCCCGGAATGAACGGCTGCGGCAGAGTTGCCGTGGTCGTCGGAAGCGGAGCGGTCAGGCCGTCCGGTCCAATTCGGAAACCGGTCGCCGGAGTCCCTGCGCCGCAGGTTCCCGTAATCGTCGGAATGGTGCATGAGACGGCCTGGAGAATACCGGGGCCGAGCAGCGGCACCAGCAACAAATCCACGCCGTTGAGACGGCCATAGATGCGGGCATAGCCGCCGCGAATTACGGTCTTGCCGTCGCCCAACAATTTACCCATCAAGCCGCTCCCGTACTTCGGATTCCAGGCCAGCGAAACGCGCGGGCTGAATCCGGCATAGAACGGATTGTAGGGATACTGCGCTTTTAGGTTATTCGTCGTTTCGAAGGAAATCTGCGGCTCGTAAACCTGGCCTGCCAGCGCCGCTTGCTGTCTCGCGTTCATGTATTGCTGAATCTCGATCTGCTGTCCGGTGGCCGCATTCAGCATATCGACCTGCTTACCGTTGATCTCGTGCGGCGGCATCGAGACTCCCCAAGACAAGCCGTACGTCAGGGTCAAGCTGGGCCTCAAGTGCCACGTATCGGAAGCATACAGTTCGTAGGTCGGGATGATGCTCTGATCGAATCCGGGTGTGCCGACCGGCTGGAGAGCCAGACTGGATCCGCTGCGTGTGTACATCACCTGCGTCTGGTTCACCAGACCCGTAATCTCGTTGAACATGATCGGATAGGTACTCGCGTTGCTAGTGGCAGCGCCGTTCGGCAGCGTGTAAGCCGCGGCATTGACGTTGGTGCCGCCCACCTGGTACGTCGGCGACGTGTCGATTCCGACGCCGTTGTCATTGCGCCCGTGATAGTCGAAGATGCGGAGATAGCTGCCGCCATACTGGAACAAGTGGTTCCCGTGCAGGTGGCTGATGCTGTCGTTGATGTTGTAATCGTGTCCGTCCCAGAACCGCTGGCGAACGTCCTGCGAGTCAACGTTATAAGGGATCAGCGAACCGGCCAGACTCTCGCCGCCGATTTCCACAGCGCCGCCCAATCCCGCGAACTGCGGAGGACCGGCCTGCGTCGACCACAGCCAGTAGTTGCGCAGATAGCCGAAACGGAAATCGTTGGTGATATTCGCTGTCAGGGTAGTCGTCAAACCGGCCGACCAGAAGGACGGCTTCACCGGGCGAGGAGCGAAGGACTTCGGATTACCTTGCGTCGCACCCGACAACACGCCGCCGATGTCCACCTGGGTGGAAACCAACTGACTGAAGGTGTAATACCGGTAGCTGGACATGAACTTCCACTTTTCGCCGAAATCATGGTCGATGCGACCGACGATAAAGTTCGAAGTTTGCGGCAGTGCCAGCCCATTGCTCAGGTAGCCCTGCGAGTTGATACCGTCCACATATCCAGTCGTCGCGCTGCCGGTCGTATAGGAAGGATCGTTCGGCAGAGGCATGGTGTTCCAGATCTTCTGAATCGCTGGGCTCAAACCAATACCACGCGGATCGCAAGGTCCGCCGCCGCACTGCGCGGGTTGATAGGTGGTGCCGGCAACCGTCACCGGGAAGGGATTCAGGTTGTAAGCCGTCAACGCGCCGGCGCTGTTGTTCATCTGGATGACGCCGTTGCGCATCAGCAGCGTGGGGGTGCCTTTTTCAAAGGTCTGCACGTTCGGATAGCGCATGCCTTCGTAGTTCGCGAAGAAGTAGGTTTTGCCGCCCCAGAACTTCGGGGTCAGCGGCCCGCCGAACGCGCCGCCGAAACGGTTGCGATGCGTAGATGGCAGCGGTGTGTAAGGCAGCCCCGCCTGAGGATCCGCAGTGTGATTGCTCTTCCACAGGTTCGCTGCACCGACGTCGTTGGCGAAATAGAACTCATACAGCGCGCCGTGGAACGCGTTGGTTCCGCGCTTGGTCACCATCTGCACCTGGCTGCCGGCTGCGGCGTTGAAATCCGCTGTCTGCCCGGTCGTTCCGACCTTGAACTCTTCAATACTCTCGATCGGCGTCGGCATCGCGCCCGTCGGCGTGCCACCCGTGGATCCATTTCCGCTGAATCCGTTTCCGACCGTGTAAGTCGTATTGTTGCCCGCCATGTCGTCGCTGTTGTTCACGCCATCCAGCGAGAATCCATTCTGATCGGTCGCTGCGCCCGCCACGTTCCCGGCGAGCGACACGCCCACCTGAAGAACCGATAGCGTCGAAGCGTCGCGGCCCAGGTTCGGCATCAGGTTCAACGACTCATTCGTGATCGTCGTGCCTACCGTCGCGTTCAAGGTCTGCAGTTCCGCGCCTGCGGTCGCCTGCACTTCAACCGTCGTGGTAGTCGCGCCGACTTGCAGCGCCACGTTCAACGTCAGCACTTCGCCAACGTCGACCTTCTGCGCGCTCAGCTTCGAAGCCGTGAAGCCCGACTTGCTCACCGTGATGTCATAAGTTCCAGGCGGAACGTTCACGATCGTATAGCGGCCGACTTCGTTCGAGGTGCCCGTGCGCACGCTGTTCGTGCTCGGATCTACCACTCGGATCTCGGCGCCGGCGATCACCGCGTTCTGCTGATCGGTGACCTGACCGCTGATCGTACCCGACGACGACTGCGCCATTGCGGGAGTCGCGCTCAGGCTGAGAATCGCCCCCACGCACAGCGCGACCGCGATTGTGAACAAAATGGAAACAATACCCGCATGATTGAGCTTAGAGCCCGATCTCATGTAGCCTACCTCCCTGGATTTCATGTTTAATTTGCGTTGCCCAACAACAGACCGACCTTACCCCTGGTCGATTTCGTCAACAAAAAGTCCGATTGGTCGATTCTATGGCGCGAGAGCTTACCGTGTCAAGAAGTATTTCACTTTTATGAGGTTGCGGTGTTTTTTTCCTGAAACTGGAAGGCCAAAAATTAGCGAATCCGGGAAATGGTAGCGATGGGAGTTTTTTTCTTTCCAAAGGAACGAGAATTCATTTGGCCGCTACCCGCAAATGCGGGTAATCAAAAGAGAGAGACCCAGGACCTCTACTGCGTAACCAGTTCCTGCCGCGCGCCGATCTGGCGCAGGCACCGGTCGACCCACTGCTTGGTCAGCTTCTCCTGCACGCCGTTTTGGGACAGACGAGTGCGCAGATTGCCCCAGTCAACCGAATCGAGCGACTGATCCTGATTGAAGCAGGAAAAGACCACCGTTTCTTCACCCGTTGCCGGATCCTTGTGCAGTTGCAGACACTGCGCACAGATCTCTTTCATCATGCACTGCATCGGCGAGTTGATGCTCCCGATCGCCTTGTGATTCGGATTGAGAAACGGCGCCAGTGTGGTGTGGCGAGCGCGCGCCACCGCGCCCATCATCGCATCCGAGCCGATCACCACCAGACGGTCGACCGAGCTGAGCGGAATCTCCGGCTCCTCTTCGGTATCTAGCGACGTTCCACGCAGATCGCCGCGGCCGTACGCGGCCATCGCTTCGACGATGTTTCCGACAAACGCTTTGTCCTGGACGCGGCCGGGAGTGAATCCCGGGGCTTCGTCGCAGCACCAGATGACTACATCCGCCGCCTTTTCGATCTCCTCGACCTTGTAGCGATCGATGATCTTCTTGTACCCGGCAAAATAAATCGTGCGCGATCCGCTGGCGCGCAGTTCCTGGCCGATGGAGAACAGCACCGCGTTGCCCAGCCCTCCGCCCACCAGCAGCACGGTTTCCTGCGAGGGGGTCTCGGTCGGTGTTCCCGTGGGTCCCATGAGAATCACCGGCTCGCCCGGCTTGAGCAGAGCGCACAAATCCGACGATCCGCCCATTTCCAGCACAATGGTCGAGAGCAATCCCGCCTGTCGATCCACCGAAGCCCCCGTCAGCGCGAGCCCTTCCATCGCCAGCGACGTTCCGTTCGCGCGAGTCGCGAAGGTTTCAAAATTTTGCAGACGATAAAACTGCCCCGGCCGGAACGCGCGCGCCGCCATGGGAGCCTTCACCACCACTTCCACAATCGTCGGCGTCAAACGGATCACTTCGTGGACCACGGCCCTCAAATCGCCATTCAACGACGCGAGACTCGCGTCAGAAGGCTGCGTTCGCGCCAGGATCCGCGACACCACCGGATATCCCTGCTTAGCGCTAGCCATCGCCTTCACCACGTTGCCCGCATAGGACGGATGCAGATCGCCGAAGAAACTGATCGCGCACCCGTCTTTGCGAATCGACATGAGAACCCGCGGCGCCCCGGGTTTGGCCACGCGCTCCGGTTTCACCGGATGACCCTCTTCGTCCACCGCCTGGAACCATTTGCCGTCCAGGAACACGTTGTGCGGATCCTCGCGGCCAAGCACGGTATTCGGCTGGGTTCCGGCCGCTACCAGGATCGCCTTCGCGGGCATCCTGACCGAATCGCCAGACGCGTTCTTCACATGCAGCGCCGCGGCGTGCCCGTATCGGTCCACTTCGACCGACTCCGGCGTCAGACTCTCCGCGAATCGAATCCCTTCCTGAAGCGCCAGCGCCACTTCTTCGTGATTCAATGTGTAGCTGGGCGAATCGATCATCCGGCGCCGGTACGCGATCGTCACGCCGCCCCACGAATCCAGCAGTTTGATCAGATCCGGCAGGCGGCCCTCAGCTGCCGCGACGGCTTTTTCGGCTCGGATCGTCCGCGCGTGCGCTAGAAATTCTTCCGCGGTTTCGTTTTCTTCCGCGCTCCAGCCGGCGCGAACGTCGTGCCCCTCCGCGGCCAGCGCTTCATATCGAGTCAGAAATTTTTCGACTTGCACTACGTAATACGCCAGAGATTCCGTAGCCGTATCGATCGCGGTGAGTCCTCCGCCAATCACCACCACCGGCATGCGCAGTTGCAGATTCGCGACAGAGCTAGCTTTCGCCGCGCCGGTCAACTGGAGCGCCATCAGAAAATCGGACGCCTGCCGAACCCCGCGCGCCAGTCCGTTCTTCATCGGAATCACAGTAGGACGCCCCGCGCCGGCGCACAAAGC
>Ga0209517_10003052_pt1 | contig 23015 bp, 17 predicted proteins | sample PeaSoiMetSII2010_FD_187695 | JGI IMG/M metagenome (GOLD analysis project Ga0209517, IMG submission 187695) | Peat soil microbial communities from Weissenstadt, Germany - SII-2010 (SPAdes) (version 2) | ecosystem: Environmental > Terrestrial > Soil > Wetlands > Peat | place: Germany...
CGTTCCTCGATGGCGGAATCGTTCCGCTGGGATTGAGCGAGCAGCAGGAAGACGACCTCGCGGCGTTCCTGCTCGCGCTGACCAGCCCGCCATACATGGCGCAAGCGCGGGCCGAGTACCAGCGCCAGTTCAAGCTCTCGCGGACCACCCGTCCGCAACGCGACAGCGCGGCCGCGATGGGACTCGCGGGCTGCAACGGTCCCGGATTCGCGGGACCCTTCGGCGACCTCGGGCCGGGACAGGCCCAGATGAAAGAGAATCCCGCGCTGCTGGGTGGAGACTGATACTCGCGACGCTTGGAGGGAGACAATCCGATGGCAGCCCGTCACAAGAGTATCGAAACGAAATTTTACGAAGATCGGGAGCGCGTGCTCAAAGCGTTGCGCAATTGCGACCGCCGGACATTCCTCAAGATCGCGGGGGCCACGATGGGCGCCGTCGCGGCCAAGGGCCTGATGCCGCCGCATACGTTCCAGCTCGTCACGATTGCGAACGCGGCAGTCGACAAGGATTTTTCGGGCCAGGGCGCGCAGGGCGATCGCCCGTTCACCTTCGCTTACATCTCGGACGCGCATCTATACGACCGCACGCTCAACCAGCGCTTTGTGCGGAGCATCGTCAAAGCCGTCGACGACGTGAACGCGCTCGACCCGCAGCCCGACTTCGTGCTCTACGGCGGCGACCTTGCCCAGCTTGGCACCGCGACGCAGCTCGAACTTGGCCGGCAGATACTCAGCGCTCTCAAGGCGCCGGTGAAAATGATGGTCGGCGAGCACGATTGGTTCCTCGACCTGGGCGACAAGTGGCAGGAACTGTTCGGTCATCCGACCTACTCGTTCAACTGGAAGGGCGTGCACGTGATCGTGCTGCAGAGCGTCTATGAGAAGGATTTCTGGACCGCGCGCAGGATGACGCCCGAGGAGCGGATGCAGACCGTCGCCGGTCTCGACAACGGCGTCCAGTCGCGGTTCGAGGTCGGCGATCAGCAACGCGACTGGCTCAAGCAGGACCTGTCGAAGGTTCCGACTACGACCCCGATTCTGGTCTTCTCGCATTCGCCGCTCTACAAGTACTACCGCAACTGGAATTTCTGGACCGACGACGCCGACGAGGTACAAGCTATTCTGAAGCCTTATGACAAAGTCACCGTCGTTCATGGGCATACCCATCAGATGCTGCAAAATCAGATCGGGAACATCAGCTTTTACGGAATGCTTTCGACGGCGTGGCCGTGGCCGTACGCTCCGGAAGGATTGCCGCCACTGACTATTCAGATGAACCGCGCCGATCCGTTCGATCAGTTCGACGGCTGTGGCGATGGACAGTTCACCGCGCGGGCCGATGGCCTCGTCGATACCGTCTACAACCTTTGGGATCGCAATCCCGTCACGATTAAGGCCGGCTATCTGGTCAGCCAGGGAAAGACCGATCGCCCTCCCGCGCCTCAATTCGCCAGTTACTAGGCAGACGCCGGGCAGCGGCGGCTTTGTTCACCCGAGGGCCCATTGCATGCGGTGAGGAGGCGAAATGAAACCCGAACGGAAGTTGATTGCGGTAGCGTTGTTGGGTGCGATCGGCGGCGCAATGGCCGTCTATCTCAGCCTCGGCAATCATGGTGCCAGCGCCTTCGCCCAGCCGATGCCAACCCATCAGGTTCCGCAGGCTAAAGAGGGCGGCGTCGTCGTTCAACTCTGCGACGGCGTGACCAGTATGGAAGTAAAGGGGCTTAAGCCGGGTCAGGCGATGAGCCACGAGCAGGTGCTCGCCGTCACCAGCGAGCTGATGGACGAATGGCAGCGCCGGCATCCCGATAAGCATTGGGTGACCGCGCAGGCCGATACCGGCGGCGCGGCGACTTCATCGCCGGCCCAAACCATCGGAGCTGCGCCTGGCAATGAAGGCATGGCCGGACCCGGTGCGTCAGGCGCCGCGGCGCTCAAGAGTCAGCAGGGCGACACCTACGCCAGCTTTGGCGCGCGCGATCCCTTGATCTGGAAGGCGCAGACTGACGCTTTCGTGGACGAGGGCAACAAGATTTTTCACTCAGTCAAGCTGCTCGGCGGCACTATCGGTGTGAGCTGTGACATGTGCCATCCGAATGCCGCGAATACTCATCCGGAGACCTATCCCAAATATCAGGTACAGCTTCAGCGGGTGGCGCTGCTGCGCGACATGATCGACTGGTGCATCGAGAATCCCGTCAAAGGAAAAACCCTTGACCCCAACGATCCCAAAATGCGGGCGCTGGAAGCCTACATTCTGGCGCAGCGCAAGGGAGCCGCGCTCGATTACGGCAAGCACTAATCGCGAAGGCGCACGGCGCAAGATGGTAGCCGCTCGGATCGCGAGTATTCGCCGGCGGCCCTGACACTCTTCCTCGTTTATCCGGAACTCGCCGCCGCCGCCGTGTGACGCATCCCCCAGCCGCTCATCAACTCGTCAAGCTTCGGCAGCCTGGAGCCTCAAGGCGGGGGTCTCGACGCGAACCGCAGAGGGTGCGAATCTATTTGCGATTGCTGAACTGCCAAGGCGCGGTCAGTCCAAGTAAGAATTGACCATCGGGAGGGTACGGCTCTGGGCGACTCGATTTCTCGTCAATTTCTGGCATTGGTGGTGGCGACAATTGCGGCGCTGGTTCTGATTGTGGCTGCGACGACATCAATCGGCGCGGGTACTCCGGGAGCTGCGGGCGACACGACCGCTGACTTGGCCTTGGGGCAGATCGATCTCGCGCACGGCATCTTCAATTTCGGCGGCCTCGATGCGCTCAGCGGGATTTTCGCTGGCGGGCCGGTTGCCGTCGCGATCGATCCACAGGGACACTTCTACGCGGCGGATATTGGCAACAACCGCGTGCTGGCATGGGAGATCAAGATCGGGTTCACCGATGGCGCCCCTGCCACGCTCGTAATCGGACAGCCCGACGCTTACAGCAATCAATGCACCACGACGCAGACCGGTCTGTGCTTCAATACCGTCAATTGCGCGGGACTCGCGGGAGGTGGAATCGCGCTCGATCGGGCCGGGAACCTCTATGTCGCAGACGGATGCAACAGCCGGGTGCTGGAGTTCGACGCGCCTTTCATTCAAACCACGGCCAACCGCCAGCCTATTACCGCCGGCCAGGCCGCCCATCTGGTATTCGGCCAGAACGGCAGCTTCACTTCCAACAACTCCGGCGGCTCGGCCAACTGCGGTGTCGGCGACACGATCTGTACGCCGAGCGGCGTCGCGACCGACCTGCTTGGAGATCTCTATGTCGTCGATCAGTCATCGAGCCGCGTGCTGGAATACAATACGCCCCTGACCCCGAACCCCAAGGTTCCGGGCTCCGGCGATACCATTCCCGATCTGATCGGCGAGGCTTTGGGATGCGATCAGCCGGAGGGTGCGAACACAGTTTGCTTGCCCACCGGCATCGCGCTCGATTCATCGGGAAATCTCTACCTGGCCGACACCCACAACGGGCGGGTGCTCGAATACAACAACCCGCTGCTGAGCGGTGTTTCGGGCTCCGCTTACGGCGTCGCCGACATGGTCTTCGGCCAGAACGGCAGCTTCACCAGCAACGCATGCTCTTCGCCGAGCGCGCAATGCCTTGGCGCGCCGACCGGCGTCTCGGTAGACCTTGCGGGCAACCTCTTTGTTTCCGACGGCCTCTACAATCGAGTGCTCGAATACAACACTCCGCTCAAGAAGACCCGGATCAAGGGTTCGGGCGATAACGTCGCGGACAAGGTCTTCGGCCAAGGCAACAATTTAAAAAAGCAGGTATGCAGCAACGGCCTCGCCGGCAACGGCGGGTCGATGGGTGCTGCCGGCGTCGTCAACCCGGCTCCGAGCACAAGAGGGCTGTGCGATCCTGAAGGTGTCGCCGTCGATCTGGCGGGCGACCTGTATATCGCCGACAGCGGCAATAGCCGCCTCCTGTTCTATGATTCGCCGTTGATTTACACCGGCGTACAGGGCTCGGGCGACACGGTTGCCGACCTGGAAGTGGGGCAGACCAGTTTCGTGCACAACATGAACAATTTCGGTGGCGCGCGGGCACTTTCGCTGCCGGCGAGCGTGGTCGTAACCGATGCGGCCGGCCATCTCTACGTCTCCGACGGAGCCAATAACCGCGTCCTGGGGTGGAAGAAGGCCGCCAAGCTGGCGAGCGGTGCGCCGGCCGATATCATGATCGGGCAGGTGAGCTTTTACGGTTACGCCTGCAGCGCCACCCGTAGCGGTCTGTGCCTGTCACACAATTGCAAGTCGGTCGGCTCGTGCAGTTCCACCGGCGCAGGCGGATTAGCCGTCGACCACAGCGGCAACCTCTACGTGGCGGATACCTACAACAACCGCGTGCTGGAGTTCAGTTCTCCCTTCGCCTCGGCAGGCGTCGGGCGCTCGGCGCATCTGGTGTTCGGCCAGAACGGGAAATTCACCTCGAACGGATGCTCGGCAGGCGCGGATGGGTTGTGTGCGCCGTCAGCCGTTGCGATCGATCCTTCCGGCAACCTCTACGTCTCGGATTCCGGCAATAACCGCGTGCTGGAATTCAACACTCCGCTCAAGAAGACCGGACCCGGCGCGGGAAACACGGTCGCCGATCGGGTTTTCGGCCAGGCAGACTTCAATGGCAGCCAATGCAACTCCTCGGCGTCGGCGAGTGCGGCCACTTTGTGTTCGCCACAGGCGCTCGCGCTTGATTCGGCCGCCAATCTTTACATCGGGGACTTCGGCAACAACCGCGTGCTCGAATACAACACGCCGCTCGCGGCCACCGCGATCGGCGGTTCGGGCGACACCACGGCCGATACGGTCTTCGGCCAGGGCGGAGACTTCTCCGCGTCGGATTGTGCCGTCGCCGGCTCGAATATATCGCCGCTTAACGCCGACGGGCTCTGCGGCCCGTCGGGAGTCGCGCTCGATTCGGCCGGCAACCTCTATATCTCCGACTCGCGCAACAACCGCGTGCTGGAATACAACACGCCGCTCGCAAACCAATCGGCGCCCAACACGACTGCAAGCACGGTCTTCGGCCAGGGAGGCAATTTCACGACCGGCGCATGCACCGGCGGCGGCATCTTGTCGGCGACCGCGTCTATTCCCACGCCCGACGGGATGTGTTCGCCGCAAGGTATCACGGTCGATGCGTCCGGAAATCTCTGGGTCACGGACAACATGAACAACCGCGTGCTCGAATTCGATCAACCGCTGATGCCGTAGGTTGACAGGATTCACCTGAGAATGCCGGCGCGATTGTCGCGTGCATGGAGGCCATGATGGATGCGTTAACGGTTGACCGTATCCATTTCGCATTCACGGCCACCTTTCATTACCTGTTTCCGCAGCTGACGATGGGCCTCGCTCTGCTGATCGTGGTCCTCAAGACGCTCGCGATTCGCACTAGAGATGAGCACTACGATGAAGCCGCGCGCTTTTGGGGCCGCATCTTCGGAATCAATTTCGTCCTCGGCGTGGTTACGGGCATTCCAATGGAGTTTCAGTTCGGCACAAACTGGTCGGCGTTCTCGAAGGCCGCGGGCGGCGTGATCGGACAAACGCTTGCGATGGAGGGGGTTTTCTCGTTCTTCCTGGAGTCCACTTTCCTTGGCGCATTCCTGTTCGGGGAAAAACAGCTGGGGCCGCGTCTTCATTGGCTCGCGGCATTCCTCGTATTTCTGGGCTCGTGGATCTCCGGTTTCTTCATCATCGCGACTAACGCATGGATGCAGCACCCTGTCGGCTTCGCGCTGAACAACGACGGGACGTTCAGGTTGACCAGCCTGGCAGCTTTGCTGACCAACCCGTGGGCGATCTGGCAATTCCTTCACAACATGATGGGCGCGATGGTGACCAGTGCGGTAGCGATGGCGGCGCTGGGAGCATTCTATTTGCTGATACATCAGTTCGAGGAGTTCGGCCGAACTTTCGCGCGGCTCGGGGTGATCGCGGGGCTGATAGCGTCGCTCTTAATGGTGTTTCCCACTGGAGACAGACAGGGGCGAAATATTGCGCGTTATCAGCCGGTAGCGCTGGCCGCGATGGAAGGTCTCTTTGAAGACCAGCGCGGCGCGCCTCTAGCGATCATCGGCCAGCCGAATGTTGGAGCCCGAAAGCTTGACAACCCAATCGTGGTTCCCGATGTGCTCAGCTTTCTGACCTACCGCCGCTGGAAGGCCGAGGTACAAGGGCTGCTGGAGTTTCCCAGCGATCAATGGCCCGATAACATTCCGCTACTTTACTACGCATACCATATCATGGCCGGCCTGGGGACTATCTTCATTGCGGTCTTTGCCGTCGCGGGATGGCTGCTGTATCGGGGCCGTCTTTATGACACTCCGTTGATGCTGTGGGCGCTAATGCTGCTCGCGCCATTTCCGTACATTGCTACGACCGCGGGATGGATGACGGCGGAGTTGGGACGCCAGCCTTGGCTCGTCTATGGGCTTATGCGCACGGAGGTTGGAAGTTCCACCCGGGTATCGGTGGGCAATGGCTTGTTCACGCTAATCGGGTTCATGGGAATGTACGCGGCGCTTTCGGTCCTATTCCTGTTCCTGATTTATCTCGAGATACAGCGCGGGCCGGGCGGCGCAGAGCATTCGGGACCCCAGGCCGCTTTGGCTGCCGCAGACTGAAACAGGGAGCGCCCTACGACTACACTCTGGTTCGGCATAGTCGCGGTGATGATCGCGATCTTCGCGGTGCTGGACGGTTTCGACCTGGGTGTCGGAATCATCCATCTGCTGGTCGCTCGGACCGATGCTGAGCGACGCGTACTCTTACAATCGATCGGGCCGGTTTGGGACGGCAACGAAGTATGGCTGCTCGCCGGCGGCGGCACGCTCTTCTTCGCATTTCCCGCCGCATATGCATCGGGATTCAGCGGGTTTTATCTGCCGCTGATGATCGTGCTGTGGTTGCTCATCTTGCGCGGCATCGCTGTGGAATTTCGCAATCACATCGCAAGCCCGGTATGGACGGCGTTCTGGGATGTGGTCTTTGCGGGTGCCAGCGCGCTGCTTGCGCTTTGTTTCGGCGCCGCATTGGGTAACGTTATGCGCGGGGTCCCGCTCGACGCGAACGAGTCCTTCTTTCTTCCGCTCTGGACAAATTTCCGCATCGGACCCGACCCGGGTATTCTGGATTGGTTCACGATCACATTGGGCTTCGCGAGCGTTGCGGCGCTTACAATGCATGGCGCGTTGTGGGTCGCGATGAAGACCCGCGGCGAGCTGCAAACTCGCGCGCAGCACGTCGCCAGTCCAGCTTGGACAATTGTCGTGCTGCTGACTGTTGCGCTCCTGATAATCGTCCCGCTCACGCTGCCCCGCTTTGCCCTCCGCTACGCGGATCGCCCGTGGGGTCTAATTTTCCCGGTAGCCGCGCTCGGCGGTCTCGCGGGTGTGAAAGTATTAAGCCGTGCTGGCCGTGATCCGGCCGCGTTCCTGTGTTCGTGCGTATATGTCCTTACGATGCTCGCCGCGGCAGCATTCGGGCACTATCCATACCTGCTGCCGGCGATCAGCGGTGCCCAAAGCGGATTGACAATCTATAGTGCCTCCACTTCCAGCTATGGACTCAGAATTGGACTGCTATGGTTCATTCCGGGACTAGCGTTGGCCGGGTCGTACTTCTTGTTCGCCTACCGAGGCGTTGCCGAGAGACTCGATACAAAGACTTGAGCGTGGGCGATCTCCACTCACTAATCGCTGTGTCATGCCGCATCCGATTGTCCTTACTGAAAATTCGATCTTAGTGGTGGAGGCGATCGTCCGCCGCATCGATCCGAGTTTCGCCGACTCTCGCCAAGGCTCGACGGGCCAAGTGCAATGCCACGGGTAGTAGTGCCAATCTACTTCGATTACGCCTCGACGCTGTGTTACATCGCGTGGCGAATCGTGCGCGAGCTCGAAGCCGAGCCGGAATTTGCGCTGCTGGATACGCTCTGGAAGGGCGTGCCGATCGCTGAGCGCGACTCTTCGACGCGGCCGCGACGTGCGCTCGGAATGCGCGAGCGCAACAAGGTGCTCGCGGTCGCAGCCGAAACCGGAATCGCGGTGATGCCGCCCGACGCCTGGCTCGACTCCGGAGCAGCCCTCCAGGGCGCCGAGATCGCGCGCGAGGCCGGCGTCTTCGCGGCCTATCACGAGACCGTGTTTCGTGCCGCGTTCGAGGAGCGGCTCGATATCGGCGATCTCGAGGTTCTCGCCGCTCTGGCCGCGCGGGCGGGAATCGATCCCGCGCGCTTTTCAGATGATATCCGGAGCGGCCGGATGGCGGCGAAGATCGCCGGGCACAAGCAGGAGGCCGACCGCTTCTCGGCGCTGGGCTATCCGACCTTCATGCTCGGCGACTTTCCGCTGATCGGGATTCAGCCGATCGAAACGATGCGGCTGCTGATCGGCAGATTCATCGCGCAACGCATCGCCGAACCGCAAGCCTAGATTGCGCTTTTCGACCTTGGCGAGCACGCATGCGGGCTCGGCCTCCGGCTGGATGAACCTGCCTCTCTACGAGAACAACTCGGGTTCCCGCGAGCTCAGGAGCACCAGCCCGCGATACATGTACTGCAACCCGGAGATGCCGCAGGCCGCGACCGTCACGTACATCAGCACCATGAAATCGGTGGGCTCGATCGCGTTGAACTGCGCGAGCGCCGCCAGCACGCACAAGAGCTGAAGGAAGGTGCTGGTTTTGCCCAGGAAAGTAGGCCGGACCGGAATCCGTTCGTCCGTGAACCAGGTCAGCATGAAGTAGCCGAATACCGTGATCACGTCGCGAATCACGATCACGCCGAGCAGCCATCCCGGCAGCACCTGGTAGATAGTCAGCGCGACGAAGGCGCTCACCAGCAGCAGCTTGTCGGCAAACGGATCGAGAAAGGCGCCCAATTCGCTCTTGGCATCGAACCATCGCGCGACCGTGCCGTCGAGCCCGTCGGTCAAGGCGGCGGCGCTGAACAGGTACAACGCGTACCTGAAGTGGCGCTCGCTCAGCAGCACCAGCAGGAAGGGAATCGAGATCAGGCGGCAGAGCGTGAGCAGGTTGGGGATCTGCAGGAGTTGGCCGAGCCGCACGGCCTGCAGCCGCGATTCAACCTTGGCCGGCTTCGGCACCGGCTGCAGTGGCGGTTTAAGCGAAGATCCTGCCATCGGATTACCGTCGCATGCGCGTCAGGCCGAAGCCGCGGCCTTGCGCAGCCGTCCCGCGACCACCGGCGTGACCAGCGCGCGCACCGATACCATGCCGTCGTTGTACTCCTCGCTCAGCACCTGGCCCTCGCGCCGCGCCATCGCGATCAAGTCTCCGCGTGAGGCCGAAAGCTCGACGCGCACTTCTTCGCGCAGGCCGGCGAAGAAACGCGCGATCGCTTCGAGCAGGCGATCGAGACCGTCGCCGGTTCTGGCCGAGATGGTGACGCTGTCGAGTGCCGCGGGCGCGCGGGCGGGATTCCCGGCCAGGTTTTCGGCCAAATCGGCCTTGTTCATCACCATCATTCGGGGCGTGGCGCCCGCGCCGATCTCCGCGAGCACCCGGTCCACCACCGCGATCTGTTCGGCCGCCTGCGGCGAGCTCGAATCCACCACGTGCAGAATGAGGCTCGCGGTGCGCACCTCTTCGAGCGTGGCCTTGAAGGCCTCGACCAGCATATGGGGCAATCGATGGATAAAGCCGACCGTGTCGGCCAGCATCACGTTGGCGCCACCCGGTAGCCGAAGCCGCCGGATAGTCGGATCGAGCGTCGAGAACGGACGATCCGCGACCACCACGCCGGCGTCGGTTAGCGCGTTCATCAGGGTCGATTTGCCGGAGTTGGTATAACCGGCCAGCGCGACCGTCGGGTATGGAACCTCGAGCCGCCGGCGGCGCTGGATCGTGCGGGTCCGCTCGACCTCGCGCAGGCGGACGCGCAGCCGCGTCAGGCGCTCGCGCACGCGGCGCCGGTCCACTTCGAGCTGCGTCTCGCCGGGGCCGCGCGTGCCGATACGGCCGCCGGCGCCTGCGCCGCCGGTCATGCGCGAGAGATGCATCCATTGGCGCGTGAGCCGAGGTTGCAGGTAGGCGAGTTGCGCGACCTCGACCTGCAGCTTGCCCTCCAGAGTCCGCGCGCGCTGGGCGAAGATGTCGAGAATGAGCTGACTCCGATCGATAACGCGCAACTCGAGTTCCTGCTCCAGGTTGCGCGCCTGCGCGGCGCCGAGGTTATCGTCGAAGATCACGAGCGAGGCGCCGGCTTGGCGCGCAAGCTCGCGCACCTCGGCGACCTTGCCGCGCCCGATAAAGGTACGCGGATCGATTTCCTTCAGGCACTGGCGGACCGTGCCGGCCACCTGCGCGCCGGCGCCCTCGGTCAAGGCCGCCAACTCGGCCAGCGAGTCTTCGCTCCTGATTTCCTGTGCGCGGCCGAGGTCCACTCCGACCAGCACGGCGCGCTCGATGTCAGTGGTCTTGCGAGATGAATCCAGAGCCTGGACCTCTACAATCAGTCTACCAGAGAAGCACGCCGACGGCTAAGGCGGCAAAGAGAGCGAGCGTCCCCCGTTCGCCAACGAAATTGCCTGAACGACAGAGTCTGGTGTAAACTCAATAAGGAATTGAGTCGGCAATATGGAGCAATTGCGAACTCCCCAGACAGGCGTTTTGGAAGCACTCCTGCGCCTGGAGCGTTCGTCAGAAGCCCCTTCGCGTCCTGCCCTGGAGCGAGCCAGAGAGATCGCGCGGTTCATCGAACGTCACAAGTCCCCGATTCCGTTCGTATTCCCGACTGAAATCGGCGGCGTTCAGTTCGAATGGCGTGGCGGATCGCGAGAAGTCGATCTTGAGGTAATGCCTCAGGGAGCGCCGCTCGCGTTTTGGACCTTGGTTGACGGAAAGTGCTCTCGCGAGGGCGAGATCACTGACGATGTCGAACGCGAAGTACGCGATCTACTGAGCTGGATGGTGGGGCTTTAGCCGTCTCAGCGCCCGTGCGCGCCCCGCTTTCGTACCCTAGAGTCTCTTCGGCAACCTCACGAGAGTTGCCGCCCTCGCCATGCTAGCCGCAGCACCGCCCGAAATACGCTTTCCAGGCGAATCCGCGCGATATGCACAGAGATGCCCTAATGGAGGTTCATCGACCACGACGATACAACCGGCGGCGCGAATCTGCTCGACCGTAATTTTGGCGCGGAAGTGTACGCTTTTGGACTTGACATAGCTTGCTGATCCTGCCATGATTGGACTATCGAAAGCGAGGGCCAGTCATGGACATCCTGCAAGTATTCCAATCCTTTCAGACGCAAGAGCAGGCGGTCGAGTATCTGGAGAACGTGCGCTGGCACGGCAAGCCGGTATGCCCGTACTGCAAGGCCGAATCGGTCTGCCGTCACGCTAGCCCCGACCGGGCCGGACAGCGCTGGCAGTGCCAAAGCTGCACGCGGGCCTTCTCCGCCACGGTTGGAACCATCTTCCACGGAACGCATATTGGGCTTCGCGATTGGTTCCTGATGCTGGCGTTGATGTTGAACGCCAAGAAGTCCGCGAGCGCGTGCCAGATCGCTCGCGACCTTGGAATCCGCCGTCCGACCGTCTGGAGCATGATGCATCGCGCCCGAATGGCGATGGCGAACGATCCTGCTCAGGCTGATCTGCTCCACGGCATTGTCGAGGCCGATGAAGTCTACATTGGCGGAAAGCCGCGCAAGGCCAATCGGCGCGAAGATAACCGACCGCACACGCGCGGGCGCGGCACGAAGAAAACTCCCGTCATCGGCTTCGTAGAGCGCGGCGGGCGCGTGAGGGCAATGGTTGCCCGTCCTAGGCAGCTATCCGCCAAGGGTATCTCTAAGTTCGTCAACCGCTTTGTCGATAAGGCGGGAACGATCCTCATTACCGACGAGTTTGGCGGCTACAACCACGTATCGGCTGAGATGCTGCACGCGAGGATCAACCACAGCAAGGAATACGCGAACGGCCTGATTCACACGAACACGATTGAAGGCTTTTGGTCGCTGGTTAAGCGCGCGTGGTACGGGCAGCACCACTACTACAGCAAGAAATACATGAACCTCTACATTGCGGAAGCCTGCTACAAGTACAACCAGCGCCGCGTTGCGGATTCCTTTGAAAGCACGATGGGCCTGATGGCGGCAGCATGAACAGGCTCTACTACGGCGACAATTTGGACATCATGCGGCAGATGCCCAAAAGCTGCGTAGACCTGATCTACCTTGACCCGCCGTTTAGCTCGAATAGGGACTACAACCTTCTCTACAAGAACATGACGGGCAAGCCCGTTCCCGAACAAGCCGAAGCCTTCTGCGATACTTGGGAGATGGACGCAGACAAAGAGCGGCTGGCCCGCACGATGCCGGTGTTGATGAAAGAGTACGGCGTTGATGATTACTACGTCCAGTTCTGGCGCTTGTGGATGGAAGCGCTCCGTCACACCCAACCGCATTTGCTGGCCTACCTGATTTATATGGTCGAGCGCCTGTTGCATATGAAGGTGATTCTAAGGCCCGCAGGCTCGATCTATCTTCACTGCGACCCGACTGCCAGTCACTACATCAAGGTTATGATGGACGGGATTTTCGGCCATCAACACTTTCAGAACGAGATAATCTGGAAGCGCACGACCCTGCACAGCGACAGCAAAACTTGGAGCAGGGTGTCAGACGCGATCCTGTTCTATACCAAGAGCGATAAATTTACTTGGAATGAACCGCGTGAGGCTCAGTCCGAGGAATATCTGGCCAGCAAGTACACACACGATGACGGCGATGGGCGGAAATACCAGCTAGACAACATGACGAGTCCAAAGCCGCGCCCCAACATGATGTACGAGTGGAAGGGGTTCCCGTTTCCGCCGAACGGCTGGCGTTACGAGACGAAGACGATGGCCCAACTCGATGAGCAGGGCCGCATCTGGTATCCCTGCCACAAAGATGGTTCTTACGATACGGCGCGACGGCCACGATTGAAGCGCTACCTAGACGAGATGCGCGGCCAGATCATCGGGAGCGTTTGGACGGACATTTCGCCCGTCAATTCACAAGCACGCGAACGGCTTGGCTATCCCACTCAGAAACCAATTCCCCTGCTTGATCGAATTATTTGCGCGTCCAGCAATAAGGGCGACGTGGTGTTCGACCCGTTCTGCGGCTGCGGAACCACAATCTATTCTGCCGTCAAAAACGGGCGGCAGTGGATCGGCTGCGATATTGCGATACTCGCGATTCGTTTGGTCAAGAACGTATTGGTCGAGCGGTATCGCCTTGCGGAAGGAACCGACTTCGAGGTTGATGGAATCCCGGTCAGCGTGGAGCAGGCGGAGGCTCTTTTCCACAAGAATCCGTTTCAGTTCCAGCACTGGGCAGTCGAGAGAGTGGGCGGCTTTCCCATGCGGCGGAAGGTAGCCGACAAGGGGATCGACGGTCGCATCTACTTCGAGACGAAGCGCGGTCTGATGGACATGGTTCTGTCAGTCAAGGGCGGTACGATCCGACCGACCGACATTCGAGACTTACGCGGCGTGCTGGAGCGCGAGAAAGGATCAGCGCTGGCCGGATTTATTTCGCTCAAGGAACCGACGAAAGCCATGCGTGAGGAAGCCGGTCGCGCGAACTCATACGAGTACGCGGGCGTCGAGTATGCGCGCATCCAACTGCTAACGATCAAGGAAATCTTGGAAGGGAAGCAGGAATTTCACACGCCCAGCAAGGTCGGTATCAAGGGATCGGCTGGCCAGCAAACTTTGGCGTTTGAGCCAACCCGAACGCCGGGATCGCCAGCCCAAACCTAAAAGGGAGTTGAAGCTATGAAACGTCCAGAGAAAGCCCGTCAATCTTACACCGATGAAGATTTGATCACGATCTTGTCGGACGCGCCTACGCAGGCCAACGCGATGAAGCACGCAGCCCGCTTTCAGCGCACGCCCGAAGCAATCGAAATGATCTACAAGTGGGCAATGACTCCAAAGGGCATCGTCAAAAAGCGAGGGCGCGGAGACGACGCTTTTATGCTTCAAATCCGTCGAATTGCCAAAGAGCGACTAGGCTGGCTCTCCTAGGGAAAAGTGCTTACACCGGGAAAGAAAGCGGCCTTAACGCGCAAGTGGCGCGCGGCTGGCCGAAAGGCCGTCCAAACCCGCAGACGCAGGGGCGCGTTCGCCAAGGCGCACGCAGCCGAAGCCGCCAGCAAAGAAGCTCTGCGGCTGTACTGCGATGACCACGGCTGGCGGCTGGCGTTCTTTGAGGGCAGCACGGGCGCGCCGCGAACCGGCATCATTGATGCCATCGCCTTCCGGCTAGGCCGAAAAGATTCCGACCTGTTGGACGTGCGCCTGATCCAGTTGAAGGGCGGGAAAGCTGGCGTGAGCGGTCGGGAAATCGCACGGCTGAAAAAGGCAGCCGAAGGCGCTACGGTCAACTGGCTGATTGCCGAGTTTGACGGCGACACGCTGCATTTGCTGCCCGCCGGTCTGGCTGGCTAAGGCCAAATGTCAAGTCCAAAAGCGTACACTTCCGATTTTGGCGAGGCCGTCGTCCGGGTAGCCTCTCAATACCTCGTCTTCAGTGACTCGATCGCACCGATAGACCGAGAGTTCTTCGGTTCGGAATGCCCCGCCCGAAATGACCGGATCTCCGTTAGTATCAAAATCCACATACCTGGACTGGATCCGCCGGTAAACCTCAACCGGACCGGGTATCGATCGATCATCGGTCTTCTGAACCATTCCGACCCGCCCAACGCATCCTTGCCCTCAGGCTGCTTCGTGAACCAGTCCCGCGCCGGAAAAACGCGTCAAGAATCGGCGCGTTAATCAGCCCCGACTCGGTCGGTCTTCGCGTCCGGCTAGCAGAACGGGAAAACCACCAGCCTCCGAATCTACGGCTAGGCTCATGATGAAAGCGACGAGCCTCCGCGCTTCCATCGTCGTGAGATCGCGGGGGAGCTTTATCTGCGCGGTGATGCCTCCCCGAACGGGAAAGGGATAGACGACCAGTTCCGCTCCGTCGCTTGAGTTCTGTGTTCCTTTGTCTCTCTCCGCCGCGCGCGATCTCTGCGACCCGTTGGCGTCGCTGCGTGCCTGTCGTTCCTGCCCCGGAGCTTTCCAGCTAGACGGGTCGGCTATGTAGGACCGGTACGATGCCACCGCGACCAGAAAGCGGCGCCGATAATCCTGGAGGCTTCGTGGTTTGAGCCCACGGCCCTTCAAATTTTGGAAGCGTGAAAACGTCGCCTCTCCGTCTAATGCGGCTATATCGACGCTCTCCAAGTCGTCGAAGATACTCAGGACCTGCAGACACGCTGCACGGAACGTGGCTGCGGTGTTCTGATTCATAAGTCCCTTCCCCGCTGCCCATGACCAATGGTCAACCAACCCCTTCGCTGTAGCGTCCATGATGAGTTTGCCTCTTGAGTTTCCTTAGCACTCCAGATTCGTGCTTGTCAATGCCGAGTCTAGACTGCCATGATTCCCCAGATCTGCTGTTCACGCTGAGCCAATCCTTGGATCTTTCATCCTGATGTATCCTCTACCGCCGCCGCTGATAGGCTCCATAATCTGACACGAGTTCCAACGTGCGACGAAAACGGACCGGCTCGCTGCGGGATGGGACGTTTTGCCAAGATTGTTCTGACTATTCCAAGGTGGTCTTCTTATTAAGATTATCAAGATGTTTAGCTTTCTCAAGAGTTCGGCTCAGCGGATGAAGTCCAGCATCCAACTCAGTGCCAGTAACCTCAATTTCCGGTGATCTCGGTCGGTCCGCCGTTGGTGTCGGCGAGTTGAGTCTCCAACAGTCATCGAAACGCGGAGGCCTCAGGTATCCTCATTAAACCGAGCATTTTGTCGCTGGGGCCTTCTCACGGCTGCGTCGCCCGCCCAGGCGGCGTGTTACTCCTTATCGCGTGGAACGACCGATGCCTCATTCGGCGTCGCCCGCTGTGAAGCAACTCGGCGTGGATCGCTTTTCCCCTACTGGGGTTAAAAGTGGAGTCTAGTTCTAATCTATCAACAAGATATCGGAGATTAATAAAGTTTAGCTGGCCTGAGGTGGCCCACCTTCGCCTTGACGTCCGGTGCCGTGCGGATGAACTGCAGTTGCGGTGATCTCGGTCGGTCCGCCGTTGGCGTCGGCGAGCTGGGTTTCCAGCAGTCATCGAAACGCAAAAGCCTCAGATATCCCCATTGAACCGAGAATTTTGTCGCTGGTGGCCTGCTCACGGCTGCGTCGCCCGCCCACGCGGCGCGTTACTCCTTGTCGCGTGGAATGACCGATGCCTCATTCGGCGTCGCCCGCTGTGAAGCAACTCGGCGTGGATCGCTTTCCCTTACGGGGGCTAGAAAGTGCGTCTAGCTATAATCTATCAACAAGATATTGGAGATTAATCAAGTTCAGGGGCCCGAGATGACCTGCACTTTCGCCCTGACGTCCGACGCCGTGCGGATGAACTGCTGTTGCGGTGATCTCAGTCGGTCCGCCGTTGGCGTCGGCGAGTTGAGCCTCCAACAGTGATCGGAACGCGCAGGCCTCAGATGTCCCCATTAAACCGAGCGTTTTGTCGCTCGGGCCTGCTCACAGCTGCGTCGCCCGCCCACGCGGCGCGTTACTCGTTGTCGCGTGGAACGACCGAAGTCCCACAAGGCGTTCCCTCGGAACAAGGACAGGTCTGTGTGTCTTGGAAGGGACCGGATTTTCTGTGGACTACCCAAACGGCTCTTGGAATCCGCTTGAGACCTACCGGAGTTTGATCCGATCGGGTTTAGCGCAGCTCGATCGCTTCGGGGCTCAGGATGCGGCCGACTTCGGAGACGAAGGTCTCGGTCGGGCAGACCCGCAACTGGTCGGCGAGCAGGAAGACCGCCTCGCGATTTTCGTCGAGTCCCAGGTGCAGGTAGACCAGTCCCCGGCCCGAATGGCGCCCGAGTAACTCCTTGAACCGCGCCACAGCCGCGTCGTCGATACGCGATCTCGCGGCGCGGATATGGACCTCGCGGATCGAGTCGGCGAGCGCCACGGGAAGCGGCCGCAGATCTTCGAGGATGATCTGCGCGCGCTCATCATCGATGTCGAGCTTGCCACGGGCCACCACCGGTTCGTCGCTCATGATCGCGGCTTCGCATTTCTGGTAGGTCTCGGGCCACGCGATCACTTCGACCACGCCCTCGCGGTCCTCCAGATGGAAGGTCGCGTAGCGCTTGCCGCTCTTGGCGCTATTCTTGAGCTTGACGGCCTGGACCACGCCGCTGAGCACGACCTGACTGCCGTCGCGGCCCGCGGGAAGGTCGGAGGTCGTGAGCGGACTGAGCTGGCGCACTTCGCGATCGAAGGGGTCGAGCGGATGCGCGGTGATGTAAAATCCGAGCGCCTCCTTTTCGGCCTTGAGCTTTTCCTTGGAGGGCCATTCGGCGACCGCCGCGCGCGGCGCCAGCGACGGCGCCTTGAGTTCGCCGAACAGACCGATCTGATTTTTGGCGGCGGCTTCGCTGCGTTGGGCAATCTTGAGGACGTCCTCGACCTGCGCCATCAGCTCGGCGCGCGGCGAGCCCGTCGAGTCGAACGCGCCGCACTTGATCAGCGCTTCCAGCACGCGCCGGTTGACGAGTTGCGAGCCCACGCGCAGGCAGAACTCGGCGAGACCGGTGAACGCGCCGCCGGTCTCGCGCACGGCGATCATCGCCTCGGCGGTCTTGGCGCCGACGCCGCGGATCCCGCCCAGGCCGAACCGGATCGCCTCCGCCGAGACCGTGAACTTGACCCGGCTCTGATTCACGTCGGGCGGCAGGATTTTGATTGCCATCTCGCGCAGCGCCGCGATGTTCTTGTAGGTCTTGTCGGCGTCGTCCATGTCGAGCGACATCAGCGCCGCCATGAACTCGCGCGGAAAATGCGCCTTTAAGTAGGCGGTGATATAGGTCGTCAGCGCGTAGGCCGCAGCGTGCGAGCGGTTGAAACCGTAGGACGCGAAGGTCCCGATCTTCTCGAAGATCGATTGCGCGAGCGCCTGATTGACGCCGTTGCGCACCGCGCCCTCGACAAAGCGCGCCCGCTCACGCTCCATCACCTGCTTGTTCTTCTTGCCCATCGCGGCGCGCAGCATGTCGGCTTCCTGGAGCGTGTAGCCGGACAGCGCCTGCGCCACCCGCATCACCTGCTCCTGATAGACGATCACTCCGTAGGTGTCGCGCAGCACCGGTTCGAGCAGCGGGTGATCGTATTCGACTTTCTCCTTGCCGTGCTTGCGCTTGATGAACGGATCGACCATCCCGGAATCGAGCGTGCCGGGCCGGAACAGCGAGATCGCCGCGATTACGTCGTCGAAGCTCGAGGGCTTCAAGTCGCTCAGGAAGCGCCGCATGCCCGAGCCTTCCATCTGGAATACGCCCACCGTGTCGCCGCGCGAGAGCAACTGGAAAGTCTCGGCGTCGTCGAAGGCGAGCCGGTTCAGATCGGGCGGGGTCTGGCCGCCGTCGGCGATCAGCCGGATAGTATCCTGGATGAGCGTCAAGTTCTTGAGCGCGAGAAAGTCGAACTTGATGAGCCCGATTTCCTCGATCCCCTTCTGCGCGTACTGGGTGATCGCGAGCGCGCCCTCGGTCTGCTCCTTGTCCACGTAGAGCGGCACGATTTCGGAAAGCGGCAGGTCGGAAATTACCACGCCGGCCGCATGCCGCGAGGTGTGGCGCAGCAGGCCTTCGAGCTTGAACGCATAGTCGAACAGTTGCGGATATTTCTGCTGCTCGGCCTTGAGCCGCGGCTCCATCTCAAGCGCGTCCTTGAGCGGGAAGTCGCGTCCCTGCTTGGGGGTCGGGTAGAGCTTGACGATCTTGTCGGTCTCGGCGAACGAGAGTCCCAGCACGCGCCCGACGTCGCGAATCGCCTGCTTGCCCTTGATAGTGCCGAACGTGATTATCTGTGCGACCCGGTCTTCGCCGTACTTTTCGCGGACGTAGTTCAGGACCTCGTCGCGCCGCTCGTAACAGAAATCGACGTCGATATCCGGCATCGACTTGCGTCCCGGATTGAGCCAGCGCTCGAACAGCAGCTTGTGCTCGATCGGATCGAGCTCGGTGATTCCGAGCGCGTAGGACACCAGGCTGCCGACCACCGAGCCGCGGCCCGGACCGACCGGAATGCCGCGGCCGCGCGCGTAGCCGATGAAATCGGCGACGATCAGCATATAGCCCGAAAAGCCCATTTCGCTGATCGCTGCGATCTCGCGATCGAAGCGCTCGTGGTACGGCTGCTGATCGAACTCGCCGCGCCGCGCGCAAATCTCGGCGAGCCGGAGGGCAAGTCCCTCGCGCGCGCGCTTTTCGACCGTCGCCTCCAGCGTCTCGCCGGCGCGGGTCTCGAACTTGGGGAAGTGAAACTTGCCGAACTCGAATTCGAAATCGACCCGGCGCGCGATCTCGACGCTGTTGCGGATCGGTTCGGAATCGGCGCCGAAGGCTAATGCCATTTCCTCGGGCGTCTTGACGTACAGCTCGTCGGTGTCGAAACGCCATCGGCTCTCGTCCGAGAGCACCTTGCCGGTCTGGATACAGAGCAGAACCTCGTGCGCCTTGGCGTCTTCGCGATGGAGGTAATGACAGTCGTTGGTCGCGACGGTCGGCAAGCCAATCACGCGCCCGAGCTCGCGGAGCGCTTCGTTGTAGGCGCCGTGCAGCTTGTTGTCCTGAAGCTCGAGGTAAAAGCGATCGGGGAACGTCCGCGCATACCATTCGGCCGCTTCGCGGGCCTTGTCGAATCGGCCGGCCTTGAGCGCGCGCACGATCTCCGAGGAGAGGCATCCGGAGAGCACGATCAGGCCGTCGGCGCATTCGGCCAGGATTTCCTTGTCGATACGCGGCTTGTAGTAGAGGCCTTCCTTGTAAGCGGCGGTGAGGAGCTTGCACAGGTTGCGATATCCGGCGCGGTTCTGCGCGAGCAGGATCAGATGGAAATTGCCGCCGGTCTCGACGTCGTCGCCGCGCGTCTGGCTGCGATCGGTGCGCTTGCCGGGCGCGAGATACGCTTCGCATCCGATGATCGGCTTGATCCCGAGCGCGACCGCCTTGGAGTAGAACTCGACCGCGCCGAACATGTTGCCATGGTCGGTAATCGCGATCGCTTCCATGCCCGACTGTTTGGCGTGATCGAGCAGCGGCGCGATTTTGTTGGCGCCGTCGAGCAGGCTGTACTGCGTATGTACGTGGAGATGGACGAAACTCATCAACAACCCCTCCCCCAGCCCCTCCCCGAGACGGAGAGGGGAGCCCGGACAGTCACGCGCGTCCCAATTCCCCTTCCCCTTCAGGGGAAGGGGTTAGGGGTTAGGTTTCGAAGTGCCGTGGCGTCGCTACTTCCTCGCGGCGGTCTCGCCCTTCTTGCCGCCTTTGGCGGGCGCTGCGGGCGCCGCCTCCTTGGCGCCCTCGGCCGGGGCTGCTGCTGCGCCGGCTGCCGGCGCGGCGCCTTCGACTGCGGCGCCTTCGACCGGCGCACCTTCGATCGTCGCCGCGGCTGCGGCTGCCACCGGCGCTTCCGCGACCGTCGGCGGCAGAACCGAGACCACTGCGTAATCGCTATCGTAGATCGGCTTGATATTGCCGGTGAACGTCAGCATCGAAACATGGATCACGTCATGAATTCCGAGCGCCGTGACGTCGACCTCGACCGATTCCGGAATCTCCAGCGGCAGACATTCGACGGCGACCTTGCGCACCAGCGGCTGCAGAATGCCGCCATCGACGACTCCCACCGCGCGCCCGATGAACTTGAGCGGCACCGAGACGCGAAGCGGGCGGTTGAGATCGACCTCGTACAGGTCGGCGTGCAGGATATCGCCTGAAACCGGCCCGCGCTGGATGTCCTTGAACACGACGTGCTTGCCGTCGAGCTCGGACGCCGCGCTCTTGAGCCGGATCACCGGCGAGCGCGCGGAAGACGCGACGCGCGCCTTCAACTCCGCGCCCGCCACTGCCAGCGCCGTGGGCTGCGTCCGCGGCCCGTACAGGACCGCCGGAACTCGTCCGGTGCGCCGGAGCGCGTTCACGACCCCCTTGGGACGGGTCTCGCGTTTTTCACAAATCATTTCTACGGTTTCCATGAATTTCCTGTTCGCAGGTCAGCCCTAATGCGAATTAAACAGCGAGCTGACCGACTCCTCATTATGTATGCGCCGAATGGCTTCGGCGAGAAGGCCCGCCACCGAAAGCACCTTGATATTTGACAGTTCGGCCTGCGCCTTGGGCCGCAGCGGGATGCTGTTGGTGGTGACCAGTTCCTTGATACACGAACGATTGAGGCGCTCGCAGGCCGGGTCGGACAGAATCGGATGGGTCGCGCAGGCGATCACCTCGGACGCGCCCGCTTCCATCACGACTTTCGCCGCCTCCGTGATCGTGCCGGCGGTGTCGATCATGTCGTCCACCAGCAGGCCGATCGTATCGCGCACCTCGCCCACCAGGCGCATCTCGGCAACCTCGCTGGCGCGGCGGCGGCGCTTGTCGATTATCGCGAGGTCGGCGTTGAGCCGTCGGGCAAAGGCTCGGGCCCGCTCGACTCCACCGGCGTCCGGCGAGATCACCGAAACTTTGGCCCCATCGACGCGTTTGCGCAGGTAATTGATCAGCACCGGCATCGCATAGAGATTGTCGACCGGAATATTGAAGAAGCCCTGGATCTGACCGGCGTGCAAATCGACCGTCAGCACGCGCGAGGCGCCGGCGGCCGTGATCACGTCGGCCACCAGCTTCGCACTGATCGGAACGCGCGGCGCGACCTTGCGATCCTGGCGCGAGTAGCCGAAGTACGGAATTACGGCGGTGATCCGTTTCGCCGACGCGCGCCGCAGCGCGTCCATTATAAGCAGCAACTCCATCAGGTTGTCGTTGGGCGGCGAGCAGGTGGACTGGATCACGAAGCAATCGCCGCCGCGCACGTTCTCGCGCAGCTCGACCATCACTTCGCCGTCGGGGAAGCGCGCGACTTCGGCCTCGCCCAGGCGGACGCTCAGATGCTCGCAGACCTCGCGCGCCACCGCGAGGTTGGAGTTTCCAGTGAAGACTTCGAGTTCGTCTTTTGCCCGCTCGGACATCTATAGCAACTCGTCTAATAGCAACTCGTCAGCAACTCGGCCCCGGCACGGCCGGAGGGCTGGGCGGGAAGGATTCGAACCTTCGAATGCCAGGTCCAAAGCCTGGTGCCTTACCAGCTTGGCGACCGCCCAGTAGAGCGCCCGTTTGCCAGGCTCCGATCCCAAGTCGCATCTCCAACCATACTCCAAAGCCGTCGAATCGTCGCCGGGACGACCACCCCCGGCCTGCGATCGAGCTTGATTATCGCCTGTTCCAGTTAGCTGAGAGGATTACGCCGCGATACTATTGGGGGTCATTTTGGCTGTCAATCGTAGGCTGTGGCGCAGGCTGTGGGCAGTTCACAGATTCGCATCTAAAGTCCCGGCGACGACGCCGCGATGAATCGGGATTCGGGCGCCCGGATACGGCCCGCTTCGGCGGCGCGGGCGGCCGACTCGGTGCTGGGGAAAATCCCGAACACCGCCCCACCGCTGCCGGTCATCGCCGCCGCGCTCGCGCCGAGCTCCTGAAGGATCGCCTTGAGCCGGCTGATTTCGGGACAAAGGCGGATCGCGACCGGCTCGAGGTCGTTGACCAGGGCCGAAGCCTCGAAACGGCCGGACGCTATTGCGCGCACGTCCGCGTCGGGAGCAGCGCCGCTCCAGTCATCGGGGGTCAGCGCCGCAAAGACTTCCGCGGTGGAGACCTCGTCGGGCGGCGCGGCTACCACCAGATGCAGCATCGGCATCGAATCGAGCGGTGCGATTCGCTCACCGATTCCGCCGACTCTGGCCGGACGCGGATCGAGAAAGAACGGCACGTCCGCGCCGAGACCGGCCGCGGCCTTCGCCAGACGTTCGCGATCGTCGATCCGCCGGCGATCGCCGATCCGATAGAGCGCCGCCATCATTCGCAACACCGCGCCGGCGTCGCTCGAGCCGCCGCCGAGTCCGGCCCCGGCGGGAATTTCTTTGTG